>SXGS01240621.1_pt1 | contig 18715 bp, 17 predicted proteins | sample 3174681 | NCBI WGS metagenome assembly SXGS01 (sample SAMN11356861, study PRJNA531348) | freshwater metagenome | isolation source: freshwater sample F1-80 | place: China: Fuxian Lake, Yuxi | collected 2017-12-25 | reverse complement strand
ATTGCTTCATGTCGTTGAAAAACGCCGCGATCGATTCGCTGACTTCATACAGCAAGCGGGAATGCCAGAAGTTTTCTTCTTGATTGGAGTGTGTATCGAAGCCGCCAATGCCAACGTGGAAAAAGCGTGCGCCGACATTCGAGCGAATGGTCGCTGCTACATGTTTGAGATCACGGGCAAGCCCCATGTTATCGAGCTTGGCGTCGTTGAGCGGTGAGTCGTACACCAAAGGGTTATAGGGGCTGTAGTACGATCCGCTGCTGTCTAAGAGCAGGGCTTCCACTTTGCCGGCATTATCGATCCCGTCGCCGGGTTTGTAATAGTCTTCGAGATGGCCGAGGCTGTTCGCCCCAACCTCTCCGATCTTGCGTAATTCCAAGTATGACGCAGGGTTCACCGTCGTCGCCGTCTCGTCGTACAGTTGCTGGAATGTCGCCTTCTTCAGGTCGAAATCCTCCCCGGCGTGATAGGTCAACGAATGCAGATCCTGAAAAGCGAAGAGCGAAGTATTTGTCGGGATGAAAAGCGGGTTTTGTCCGCCGCCGACCATGACCCCGGGAACGTCACCGGGGCCGAACGGTGGCGTCGTGTTGTTCATGTAGCGGCCAAACCACCCAGCAGTGCCGGGTCCCAGCGGGTCGCCGGAGCTGTAAATCGCCATGCTGCGAAAGTGCGAATGATCCGGCCAGGGATAGTGTACGCCATGCACCACAGCCAATTTTCCGTCTTGATAGATCTGGTGGAGCCCTTTCATGGTGGGATTCAGGGCATAGGTCGAGCCGTTATTGGTCCCGATGTCCAGTACCGTGGAGGTGTCGAACTGACCGCCGTAATAAGCGGCCACCCCAGTGTCTGAATTGGGGAGTTGCAGTGTCGGACGAAATTGTTCGTAGAGCGTCCGTTGGGTGCCGTTGGTCGGATACACAGTATTGACGCCGTCACATCCCCCGAACAACTGCACGAACACCACAATGGCGTCGCTGGGGCCAGCGGCATAGCTCACATTCGTGCCAGGAAGCCAACGTCCGAATGGTCCGAGACCGAGGGCGGCGGTGGCGGCAGCACTACGCTTGAGAAACGTTCGTCGAGAAATAGCCATATCTGTCGCCCTCCTTAGAAAATCTGCTGCTCGGCGGTTTGCAGCGCTAGAGAAATAAGGCCGCGAACTTTGACTGCTGCGTCATAGTTCGTGTCCTTCGTGAGATTGAGCGTGGGGTTGGCACCGTTATCGGTGAGATAGTTGATGAGGGCTGTGCGCTGGTTGCTATTCAGTGGGGTCCGCGTATTGGCGGCCACGGTGCCAACCGGTGCGGCATTAAGACCAAGCTGGGCGAGGATCATATCGACGACTACAGCCGGGTCTGCCGCCACGTTGCCCAACAATCCTGGGATGTCTTTGAGTTTGAGCGAGGGCTTGTGCGTGGTGGTGGCAAACATTTCGGCAAATTCGGCGCGCGTGAGCAACGAGCCTGTGTTGATCCAGGCTAACCCTCCCGGCCAGCCGCCGACGCTTGGCGGCTCGAAGAGGCTCATGCCCATCATTTCCACGCACTCGGCCAGTCCGCTCAATCCTTTAGAACCGAAATTATTCGCGCTTTTTGCATTAAACGCCGTGAATGCTTGCGCGGCGAAATCCGCAGGGTTCTTCACCGTGCGGCTTTTGGCCCGGTCAGAATAGAACTCGTCGTGGGTCCACATCGCGCGGAGCAGCGGCGTGAGTTCAAAGTCGTTGCTGGCCAAAGTGGCGGCGAAACTGTTGAGGATTGTTTTCAAACCTGCCGCTGGTGGTGCATAAGCATACCATGTCCACAGTTTACGACTGAGGAATAGCCCGACCTGATTCACCCCTTCCCAGTCCGTCCGTGCGAAGATGAGCTTCAGCACATCGTCGTCCGTCCCGGCGACGGCGTTGTCGATGCGGAAGTTATTGTTGGTGACGCCAAAGATTGAAATGTCATCGGCCACATCGTCGCCGGTATCGTCATATTGCCCGCCGTCCCAATCGTATTGGTTCCATACGCCGAGCACGCCTTTAATACTCGTCCAACCTGAGAGTGCTCGGGCGAACTGATGCACGTCGTGCTCAGTGTAGTTGGGCTTGGTAGGGTCGGGCGCGCCATCGGCCTTGAATTGAAAGATGCCGAGCGTGAACAATTCCAAACATTCACGGCCGAAGTTTTCGTTGACGGTGACATGCACGCCGTCGTTACTGGCGACGTTATGGAGGCCATCCAAGTAATAGAGATTGGCCGGGTCGCGGTTGAACTCGCGAACCAAGGTGCGAAAGTTCTTGCGCGCGTGGAGGCGGAACATGCCGTTCTGGTTGGCCATGTATTTGAGATCGGGCTGTTTCGACGCACCGCTGACGAGCATGCTATGCCAGAAGAGCGTGAGCTTCTCCCGGCAGGCGTCCATTGGGGCTTTCGCGCCGATCATGCGTGCGAGCCACCACCCTTGCATGCCGTGGAAAGCGCGGTCACTAAACCCGGCTCCTGGCGGCTTGGCTGACACATGCGGAAAGTTCAGCAATTCGTTGACGGCACTATCGACCGAAGTATGGCGGTCGAGGAAGGCTTGGATGTGTTTGGGCGTCCCGCCAAAGGCCGCGCGGCGTAGCAGATGGGCAGCATTGTCGTAGTTCCACGTTGCCATGTCCGCTTCCTCCTCTTCTTGAGAAATTGAGGGTCATTCTTGTCCACAGACACCTTACTGTGAGCAAGGACCTAATCAAGGCCGGATATCAGTGCGCCCGTCATGCCCGCGCAGGCGGGCCTCCAGGGGTCTTGCCTTGTTTAGTGCAGTTTTGCTGGATTCCCGCTTTTGCGGGAATGGCGACGCTGCTTGGCTCTTGGATAAAAACCTACTCCTCAAAGGACTGCCCTTCCCTCGTTATGTCCCGTCTCGCCACACCTTGCATTCTTTGCCGGGCAATGCTGTACAGAGGCAAACTTTTGTGAGGAGTCCTGTATGCAAAAAGAACCGTTCTCGATTGCCATTCCCGAAGCGACCCTGACTGACTTGCGTGAACGTTTGGCCAAGGTGCGTTGGCCGGTCGATTTCGCCAACGACCAATGGCAGTACGGCACCAATCTCGCGTATCTCAAGGAACTCGTCGATTACTGGCTGCACAAGTACGACTGGCGGGTGCAGGAGCGGGCGATGAACGCCTTTTCTCATTACAAGACCACGATTGAAGGCATGCCGATCCACTTCATTCACGAGCCGGGGAAAGGTCCCAACCCGACCCCGCTGATTCTCAATCATGGCTGGCCGTGGACGTTCTGGGATTTACAGAAAGTCATTCGCCCCTTGTCCGACCCAGCCGCGTTCGGTGGCGACCCCAAGGATGCGTTCGATGTGGTGGTGCCTTCGTTGCCTGGATACGGGTTCTCCACGCCGTTGACGACCACGGGGATCAATTTTTGGCGCACGGCAGACCTCTGGGTGAAGTTGATGCAAGATGTCCTTGGCTACCAGAAATTCGCGGCCCAGGGCGGCGATTGGGGTGCGTTGATTACCGAGCAGCTTGGTCATAAATATGCCGACCGTGTCATCGGCTGCCACATTCACCTCATGGCCCCGCTGAACATCTTTATGGGCAGCATGCCGGAAGCGTCAGAATATGGACCAGATGAGCAAGGCTGGTACGAACGGAATATGAATTTCTTCCTGGCCGAGAGTGGCTATTCCGCATTGCAGAGCACCAAGCCCCAGACGATTGCCTTTGCCTTGAACGATTCGCCGGTAGGGCTGTGTGCGTGGATTCTCGAAAAACGCCGCACCTGGAGCGACTGTGGTGGTAACGTCGAGACGCGCTTCAGCAAAGATGACCTCTGCACGACGATGACCCTCTACTGGGTGACGCAGAGCTACGGCACCTCCGCGCGCTATTACTACGAAGCCACACACAACCCGTGGCAGCCCTCCCATGCGCGGACGCCTGTCGTTGAAGCCCCTACTGGTGTGGCGCTGTTTTCTAAAGAAGTCATCTTGATGCCGCGCAAATGGGCAGACAACTACTACAACTTGCAACGCTGGACGGTCATGCCCTCCGGTGGACACTTTGCTTCGATGGAAGAGCCGGAGCGATTAGTCGAAGACATCCGCGCCTTCTTCCGACCGCTGCGTGGATAGCATCGTACCGTCGTACAAAGGAAGCTGCAAAGGAAGCCGCATGATGGAGACGATCTATTTCAGCGAAGAACAGAACTTATTGCGCGAGCAGGTGCGCCGCTTCGTCATTGAAATGGCGCAACCTAACGGCGAGGCCTGGGAAGCGGCAGGCTACGTCCCGCGTGCAGTCCTGCGCCAGATGGGCGCACTGGGATTTTTCGGTATTCGTTACCCGGAACAGTATGGTGGCATCGCCAGCAATGCGCTGTCCTCAGTTGTGCTCGCCGAAGAACTGGGCCGCTCCACTTTTGGCGGCTTTGCCGTCACCGTGTTGGTCCATACTGATATGGCCTCACCTCATCTGGCACGCTTTGGTACTCCGGCGCAGCTCGATGCCTATCTGCCGGGGGTCATTCGCGGAGATCTCATCACTGCAGTAGGCGTGACCGAACCTGACGCTGGGTCGGATGTCCAGGGCATGCGGGCCACGGCGCGGCGTGATGGCGATACCTACGTGCTCAACGGTAGCAAGATGTTCATTACCAATGGCGTGCATGCCGACCTCTACTTCATCGCCGCCAAGACCAACCCGCAGGCCAAGGGCGCACACGGCACCTCGATCTTCCTGGTGGAGAAAGAGACGCCGGGATTCACCGTGAGCAAAGAACTACACAAGACCGGTTGGCTCAGTTCTGACACGGCGGAACTGAACTTTGCCGATTGCCGCATCCCCGCTGCCAATCTGTTAGGAGAGGAGAACAAAGGCTTCTACGCCATCATGCGCAACTTCCAGAACGAGCGCTTGGTGCTGGGGGCGATGGCCATTGGCGAGGCACAGAAAGGGCTCGACCTCACGGTTGAGTACGTCCAGAACCGCAAAGCTTTCGGCGGCGTGTTGTATGACAAACAAACGATTCGTCAGCGCCTCTCCCTGCTCAGTGCCAAAGTGGCGGCGGCGCGGCAATTGGTCTACCACACGGCGTGGTTGGACGCACAGGGACACGAGTGCATCAAAGAAGTGTCCATGGTGAAGGCATTGTGCGGTGAGCTAGTGGATGAAGTTATGTACACCTGCCAGCAGTTTCACGGCGGTTTCGGTTACATGCGCGAGAGCGCCATCGAACGCATGGTGCGCGACGCGCGCGTCCAAGCCATTGCTGGCGGAGCCACGGAAGTCATGCTGGAAGAAGTGGGGAAGCGGCTCGGCGCTTCATGAATGATGAGGGTAGATAGAGAAGGGATAGAGACAGAGAACGGCTTGCAATTCCTTATGTCACGTGCCACAACAACCTCATGAGCGCGATTACCTTCGACACGCTGAAATTCACCAAGCGTCTCAAAGCAGCGGGCTTCACCGAGCCGCAAGCTGAAGCTATCGCCGAGTCTTTTCTCCAAGCCACCGGAGAAGCCGAAGTCGCCACCAAGCATGACCTTGAGCGTCTTGAAGCCAAACTTGTTGGAGAGCTAGCCTTGGTGAAAGGGGATCTGACCCTCGTAAAAGGAGAACTGACCCTGGTGAAATGGATGCTGGGTCTGCTCCTCGGCGGTGTCCTGGCCTTGGTGCTCAAAGCGTTCTTTCCGTCGTAAAGTCTGTCATGCCGGGCGAGCAACGCGCGACCCGGAATCCAGAAGAAGAAGCCAACTGGATTCCCGTTTTCACGGGAACGACGCCCCTACTGCCGAGCCCCGAGCACGACTCCCGAGCCCCGAGTTGTTGACAACCTCCGCTCCGCTCTGCTACCCCTCCCTGCGAGCGTGATGAGACCTCTTGCGAAAGTGAGCGGGGGTGGAGCAGAGCGAAGTTGTAGAGAGCCGCGAGCAGATGCACGCGTAAGCCGAAGCGACGGCGACGGTTACGATAGTGTTCGGCCAAGATTTTGAACACTTTGAGTTTGCCGATGACATGCTCGCACCCGATGCGTTGACTGGCGAGCCGACGATTCTCTTGCTTCTCCGCCTAGCCCAACTGCCCCCCCCCGCGGTTTCTTCGTGGGCGTGCGACTCTTGGCATGGTGCCTCTGGAGCCCTTGGTAGCCGCGATCCCCCAAACACTCAAGGGCCGGAGCTAGAGGGATTTTGCTGCGTTTGAAGAGCTTGAAGTCGTGCTCGCGCCCTTTGCCGACGGCAACACAGAGAATCTGGCGACTGACTTGATCGAGCAGCAGTTAGGCGTTCTGCGTCTGCCGTCGTTTCTTGCCGCTGTAATAACGGCGCTGTTTTCTTGTGGGCGTTCCACCGGACTCTCCGTGGCATCAATCACCAGCACTTCCCACGGCGTGCCGCGCTCGCGCAGCTTCTGTTTGCCGGGGAGGTGAAACTCCGCCACTTGGAGGACACTCTTCTCGACTCGGTGCACGATGCGACACACGGCGGCTTCCGAGACCTGCCACGACACGGCAATATGAAAATAAGGGCGATATTCCCGCCAGTACGGTAAAGCTACTAGCACCTGCTCGGCCTCCGTGAGCTTGGCCGGACGGCCACTCTTCTTCTTGTGGCGTGCCTGCTCCCTCAGGGCCTCCACCATCTTCTCAAACGTTGCCCGCTGGACTCCCGTAAAACGCTTAAACTCTGCCGCTGCTAAGGCCTTGAGTTGGTCGTACCTCATATGCCTTTACCCTATGCCCTACGGCTGCGTGTTTGCCAACCACTTCTGCAAGAAGTCTACTGACCAGTGTCGGCGGTATGACACTGAGCCGCAGCGCACTGAATGGACTTTTGACTGGCACGACATTCGGCAATGTCAGCGATGCTATGAGCTACAACGGCTTCGGCGAAATGACCAGTTACAGCGCCACCGCCAACGGCAGCGGCGTGTTCGCCACCACCTACACCCGCGACAAACTTGGGCGTATCACTCAGAAACAAGAGACCATCGGCGGCGTCACCGACACCTACGCCTATGCTTACGACCTCGCGGGACGGTTAATCGAAGTGCAAAAGAATACCGTCACCATTGCCGCCTACACCTATGATAGCAACGGCAACCGGCTCAGCGGACCCAGCGCGGCCACTACCTACACCTACGACGACCAGGACCGCCTCCTGACTCGGGCCTCAGTCCTCAGCACGCAGTCCTACGCCTACACCGCCAACGGCGAATTAACCACCAAGACCAACACGAACACGAACACAAGCTCGACCTACGCTTATGACGAACTCGGCAATCTCGTAGCCGCCACCCTGGCGGACGGCACGCAACTGACCTACCTGATCGACGGCCAGAACCGCCGCATCGGCAAGAAGGTCAACGGCACGCCCGTGCAAGGCTTCTTGTATCAAGACCAACTCAAGCCCATCGCCGAACTCGACGGCAGCGGAGCAGTCGTCAGCCGCTTCGTCTACGGCATGCACGTGAATGTACCGGATTATTTCATAACGTATAACCCGAGCACGAACACGATCACGGGCACGTATCGCATCCTCACCGACCACCTCGGCAGCCCACGGCTGGTTATTAACACAAGCACGAACACGATCACGCAGCGACTCGATTACGACGAATTCGGCAACGTGTTGAACGACACCAACCCCGGCTTCCAGCCCTTCGGCTTCGCTGGCGGCCTCTACGACCGTGACACCGGCCTCGTGCGCTTCGGTGCCCGTGACTACGACCCGGCAATCGGGAGATGGACGGCGAAGGACCCGATCAAGTTTACGGGAAATCCACGAGGGAATCTGTTCGAGTACGCCTGAAACAACCCTGTAAACTACGTAGATTCCGATGGCCAATTGGACGTGCTTGTCGTAGTGCAAGTTGGTGCAGCGGCCTATTGCGTCTACAAATTTTTCGATTCTGCCTATGAAAAATTCAGAGAAGGGGAGCAGTGCGAAAGAAATCTACCAAGTCCCGACGACCCTTCCTATTATCCGGAACGTCAGAAGTGCGTGAATCAGAGAGTGAATGACAGTCGCGAGATTTTGCCGGAGGGGCTGGATGCGACGGAACCCTTTTATCCTGGCGGTGAATTTAACGAATAAGAATCGGAGGTTGGATTGAAATAACGAACCCCAACAGGTTCAGTTGAGATTGGTATCCCAGCCTACGAGCAGTTGCGAAACCCAGGGACCGTGTGGTTACGGTCTGCCTTTCCATTTCAGGCCCTTGTCGAAAAGCACGATCATAAGCCCAATGAGGGCTAGCACAGCCAGCACGGTAAATGCCGCAGTAAAGGGATTCATGTACGCACCTCCATACCGTCGAGAAGATACCCCCACAGCCCCAAGGCCACCCCTATCGTTGTTCCAGCGATGAGGCCAGGGGGCAGGCCCTCTGGTTTAGAGGCCCGGCCATCTGCTGAATTCAGCGTAGGTCCAGTCGTTGGCGATTTTGCCGTCGCGACAGGTGAGCACCGCACAGAACGGTAGGTTCCAATCGGCTCCTTTGTCGGGATCGAGCAGCACGGCTTCAACAACGGCTACGTTGCCGGTCACATGGTGACGATCCACCCGCATCTTGCGCTTGGGGGCCGCGCGTAACACGTTCTTTTCCACTTGGATGAATTGTTCGTAGCCACGAATGAAGCCGCCGTTCACTTCGCAGTCTGGCGTGTAGCATTCGCGCACGAAGCGCTCGGCGTCGGTGTTGTATAACTCTTCATACAGCTTGGCTGCGGCGAGGGTGCGTTGTTCTTCGCTGGTCATTGGTGGGTCTCCTTTCGGGTGTTGTGGTTACGGCTGCTCTCTTGGTACCAGATGTAGCTCATGTTTGCGCAATTCGATGAGTACCTCTTTCTCGCGATCCAGCGCAAGACGGTGATAGACGTAGCCGGGCAACACGATTTCCAGATCGACGGCTGCTGTGCTGCCCGCGAGTTGCACGGAGAGGGTGTACAGCTCGGCTTGCATGGTGGTGTTGACGAGCCGCCCATGAAACAAGTTTTCTCGCTCCCGTTCTGCCACGCGGTCGGGTCGCACCAGTAAAATCTGCGTCGGTCGCACGCACAGATAGACCGGTGTACCCGGGGCGAACGGGGCAGGATTCGCGGCAATGCGTCGTCCTTGCCACTGGAGCCACAGCGTCTGCGGCTCGACGCGCTCAACCACAGCGGGCAGGATGTTGCTAGTCCCGACAAGCTCGGCCACCCGCGCGGTTGCCGGATGAAAGAAGATTGCTTCTCGCGACCCCTGCTGAATGATGCGCCCGTTTTCATAGACCAGCACTTGCTGACCTAAAGCAAAAGCATCGGCGAGGTCGTGCGAGACCAGGAGGATTTTCAACGCGAGGCGTTCGGCGAGTTGGAGCAGTTCTTGACGCAATGCGGTGCGCAGCGGCGCATCAAGGGCCGTGAACGGCTCATCGAGCAGGAGCAAACGCGGTCGGACCGCAACGGCGCGAGCTAAGGCCACTCGCTGTTGCTGCCCGCCAGAGATCTCGTGTGGGCGTCTGCGTTCCAACCCTTGGAGGCTGAAGAGTTCGATAAGCTCGCCGATACGTTGCGTTCGTTCTTTGTGTGAAAGTGAGAACAAGCCGAAGCCGATGTTGTGGGCGACCGACAAATGGGGAAACAGGGCGTAGCGCTGCGGCACGTAGCCGATCCGTCGTACTTGCGGCGGCAAACTGATGCCGTTGGTGTGGTCGTACAACGGTTGCCCGTCTAAGGCGATGCGCCCACCGTCTGGTGTGACGATGCCAGCAATGGCTTGCAAGGTAAGACTCTTGCCGGAACCAGAAGGTCCGAAAAGTGCGACCAGCGCGGGTTCGACAGCGAAGGCGACATCAAGCCGGAAGCCGTCGAGTTGTTTGTGAATCGCCACTTCAAGCATACGAACCAAATGGACTACGGCGCAGCAGCGACCGAACGAGGAAGAGCATAATAAACGAGATGACGATCAACATTGCCGAGAGCATTAACGCTGCCGGCAAGTCCGACTCCATGGCGGTGTAGATCGCCAGCGGCATGGTTTGCGTGCGGCCAAGAAAATTCCCTGCGAACATAATGGTCGCGCCGAACTCCCCCAAAGCTCGTGCCCAGGCCATAACCGCACCGCTGAGCAACGCAGGAAACGCTAACGGCACGGTGATGCGCAGAAAGGTGCTGAACGGCGAATGCCCAAGCGTATAAGCCACGCGTTCCAGCTCTTGATCTATGCTTTGGAATCCAGCTCGAGCCGCGCGAATATAAAAAGGTGCTGCCACGAAACTCTGCGCGAGCACCACCGCTGCTGTGGTGAACCCGAGTTGGATGCCGAGCGAGTCGAGCCAGGCCCCGACCAGACCGCGACGGCCAAATGCCATTAACAGGGCAACGCCAGCCACTGTCGGCGGCAACACCATCGGCAAGTCGATGAGCGTGTCTAGCAGCGCCGCGCCAGGGAACCGATACCGGGCCAACAAATAGGCCATCGGCGTGCCGCATACCAACGCGAGCACGAGGCTCAACAACGAAGTCAGTCCGCTCAGGCGCAAGGCTTGAGTGACGAGCGGTTGTTGCAACGTGCTCCACGCTTCTTCTTGCGGGAGGACTTTCCAGAAAATCGCTGCCACTGGCAGGAGCAAAAACCCGGCGACGAGCAGGGCAGGAGCGAGCAGCAAAGCGGGTTTTGATTGCGCGGGCATCGTGCTCTTTATTATAAAGTGAACGTAAAATCCTTGACCACAGCACCGGGCATACGGCTGCTTGCCGTCGAACGTCCGCCATAGGTGCTGGAATCGAGAATCAGCTCGCGCTCGGCTGTCAGTCCCACGAGATTCTCGCCCAACATCCGGTAGAGGGTTTCATCGAAGCGCATGACATTGAGCGGCGCTTGGATGACGCCATTCTCCACCCACAACGTGGCGAAGCGCGTCATGCCAGTCATGCGACAGGCGGTGCGATCCGAGTAGTTCAGATACCAGACATTATTGATGTAGATGCCAGTATCAAGTTGCCGCAGCACTTCGCTCTCCGGCAAGGAGCCGCCCGCGACATCAAGCGCGTCGGGCATCTCGCCACCCGAGGCCCCATTAGTCGGTACGCCGTATTCTTTGGCAGAGCGCGGCGACACGAGGCAGTCGCGGAAGGCACCGTTGGCGATCAACGTGACACAATCCGGCTTAATGAACCCGGCCTCTTGGAAGTTGGCTCCAACGCCATCAGCGATATTCTCCTGAATCGTGACCGCAGGATGAAGCCGTGCCCCTTCCTCGGCCATTTTGAGGAGTACGGTTTGCTTGGTGCGATGGTCTTTGAGACCGAAGCCGCCCCAGCTCAACAGTCCGACGATATCGGCGAGCGCTGCCGGTGCCAGATACACGCGATAGCGCCCAGGTGCGATGGTGCGTGGCGGCTGGGCAAGCACGGCAAGTTGCTCGGTAGCTGTGGCCACCTTGTGGGCGAACTCGCTTGGGTTCCAGACCAACCCGGCATAGGCGCATTTTACCGCTTTATCGCCTTGATGGTAAAAACTCCAATCAAAATTGTAGCTGTAACTGGAGAACCAATTGCGCTGGCCAAAGGAGTTCGCGAACCCGTCGTGAATGCCGCCAGCGGCGTAGATGCCTACCAAGTCTCTGCCGCGCCCAGCGTCGAGAATAGAAGCGATGACGGCATTGGTATCTTCGGGTAAGCGGTTCTCGCCGGCATGCTCACTCGAGTGAACCTCGGTGGCGTAGAGCAGATGGGGATCGTCTGGGAGATACGGTAACTGAGCGCGGAGGTTCGTTACCAACGTAGCGAGGTGGGCATGGTCTTCTTCCCAATCGCCAGAGAGCGAGATGCCGCCGTGCGTGTGGCGTTGCCCATCAATCAGGTTGACTGAAAGTGAACGTTGGGTGACGGTCCCGGCCTGACGCACGGCGCTGCGATTGAAGCGCACGAAATCCGACTCTTCGGCATCGAAGGTGCAGGTGTAGATTTCTTTCCCCTGGAGGAGCGCGGTCAAGCGGTCAGCAAGCTGGTAAAAATACTCCTGCATGTCACTCTCCTCCGAAGACTTCAACGTTGGCAAAGACGCAAGGCGGAGAAGCATGCCCGACACGAATCACTTGATTGGGTTCGCCCTTGCCGCAGTAGGGCGAGCCTAGCACTTCGAGGGTGTCGCTAGCACCAACCATTTTCAGGCTCCGCCAGAAGGTGGCCGAGACGCCCCGGTAGTTGGGATTCTTGACGACGGTGGTGAGCTGGCCGTTTTCTATCAACCGGCCCCACTCGCACCCAAACTGGAATTTATTGCGTGAATCGTCGATGGACCACGACACGTTGGTTTGCATGTAGACGCCGCGTTCGATGGCGGCAATCATGTCCGCAAATCGAGACTGGCCGGGTTCGAGATTCAGATTTGCCATACGGTCGATGGGCGGGCGATTCCAACTGGTCGCGCGGGCGTTGGCGACCCCCGGCAGACCGAGCCGCGCTTGTGAAGTGGTGCTGCCTAAGCCGCGTTCCAACACACCTGCGCGAATGAGATATTCGCGTTGCGCTGGTTGTCCATCGTCATCAAAGGCATAACTGGCAAACTCTTGCGGGCGCGTCGGATCGAAGGTGATGTTCAGCAACTCAGAACCGTAGCGATAGGTGCCGAACATGTCCCGGGTGACGAAGCTGGTCCCGGCATAGTTGCGCTCGTCACCGAGAATACGATCAAGTTCAAGCGGATGGCCGATGGATTCGTGAATTTGCAGAATCATTTGATCGGGAGCGAGCAGCACGTCCATGGTACCAGTCGGGCAATTGGGAGCGAGCAGCAGTTCGAGAGCTTCGGCGGCGATGTGCGGGGCAGCGTCGCGAAAAGCGCATTGGTCGAGCAACTCCATGCCGCCTTGGCGGCAGTACCCGCGTCCGGCAAAGGTGCGAGTTTGTGTTTCCGTGCCAGCATTGGCCGTCGCACTCATCATGGGGACGAGATAAGAAAAATGCTGCTGGACTTGTCCACCGTCAGCGGTGACGAAGAGCGTCTCGCTGTCGGTGTGCCAGAGTGAGGCTTCCCAATCGACGATGCGATCATCGGTTTTGAGCCGTGCGTTGGTCGTGCGCAGCAGGTCGATCTTATCGGCAAGCGGCAGCGAGTCCCACGTTTGTTGCACCGGGCTGGTGTACGAACCGCTGGGGTGGGGAAACGCGACCGCAGAGAAATCGACCACACTGCGTCCGGCACTGCGTTGTGCCCATGCGTGGGCGTGGGCTGCGGCGTGGCGCAGTCCGGTTTCGCTCAGGTCACTGGTGGCGGCATATCCCAAGCCGCCTTTGTCGATCACGGTAATCATGGCTCCCATGTCGTCCGAGGTGGAGACGGGCTGCAAGATATTTTGCCGCACGGACAGGTACTGCGACTGCGTCCGCATGAGGCGCAGGGAACAAAAATCGACGGCTGGCGCAATCGCGTGGAAGCCTTGGACGATGCGCTCATGGTGATGCTGAGAAGTCGGCATGGCGCACCTCACTGTTTCTCGGTGGTCAGAATCACTTCGTGGGTTTCGAGGACGTTGGGACCGGCAAACATCTCGGCTGGCGGGCGGTTGCTGTGGGCAAGGCGGAAGGATTCGCTTTTGGTCCAGTTCCAGAAATCCTGCTCACTTTGCCAATACGTCTGCACCAAATAGTAGCCTTGTTCCTTCGTGTCTTCCCACTGGCCAGTTTGATGGCTGAAGCGCCGCATGACCGGACGTAGTACGAGATTCTTGATGAACCCTGGAGATTGGTCGATGAGATGAGCGCGATTGCGAAAGCGGTCTTCAAACTCGGTTTCATGGCTCGCGGCAACAGGAATACGGTTGGTAACGATAAACATAGGGAACGCCTCCTCAGGTTGAGACAGAAATGTTTGTGTCATGGATAAGCGTATCAGGCCGAAGAGACAAGCTCCTGCAATCTCCTGGGTGCATAACGATTTCTTGGCAAAAGCCTTCTCAACCTCTCCCTAGATTCCCGCCTGCGCGGGAATGACGACTCTGTCGCATTCGTCATTCCGGGCGAGCCTGCCCCGGACTCGATCCAGGGGCCATAGGCCGCGACCCGGAATCCAGGCTTTTGTTATGCATCCCAATCTCCTTGTGGGCGATTCGACCTCGTTGTAAGTTTGCTGCGCACGCTGAGAGTCCAGCGTGGAAAGAGGGGTGCAATGACGTTCGCTCAGAAGAAGTACGGGTGGCAGCTTTGGAGGCAGCTCCTAGGAGGAGCCTTCCTCAGTCTGATGGCAACGACCGGAGTGGCATGGGCAGACGCGGCGGAAGATGCCTATCAAGAAGGTGCGCGGTTGGCGAAAACTGGCGTGCTCAAGCAAGCGCTGGATGAATTCGACAAAGCGATTCGCCTCAAGCCTACCTATGCCGAGGCATACTCGGCGCGTGGCACGATTCGCAATGCTCTGGTGCAAAACGAACGCGCTATTCAAGATTTTGACGAGGCCATTCGCTTGAACCCGCGTTATGCCATGGCCTATTACAATCGCGCCAATGTGTACATGGATATCGGGCAGTTCGACAAAGCGCTGAAGGACTATAGCGAAATGATCGCGTTGGAGCCGACCAATGCCGAGGCGCTATATAATCGCAGTCTTGTCCAGTTGTTGCTCGCACGTGGCGAGGCCGCAGCCGATGCACGTTCATACCTTGAGCTGAAAGGGTGGAAAGACGAGCGGGCACTCTACGTCGTGTTGATTGGCTATGTCGGCTATCGGCACGGCAAGCAAGATGACGAGGCTCGTAAGCTGCTGACCGAGGCCAAAGAGAAAGCCAATACTGGGGTGTGGCCGTACCCTATTCTGCGCTACCTCCACGGCGAAATTGAGATCGCGGCGTTGCTCGACCTCGCTCTCGACGACGATAAGAAAACCGAAGCGCAGACTTATGCTGGCATCGACCTCGCGCTTTCCGGCAAGCCACAAGAAGCGGTTCCGCATCTTGTGTGGGTGAAAGACCATGGTAATAAAGCCTTCATTGAGTACATCTTAGCCGCGACAGAATTCAACCGCATGCCAGTACCGACAAAAGAGCCAACAGCGACAACGCCATGACCTATTCCATCGTTGCACGAGATCCACTGACCGGAGAGCTGGGTGTCGCCGTGCAATCGTATTATTTCTCTGTGGGCAGTGTCGTACCCTGGGCTGAAGCCGGGGTCGGTGCGGTGGCGACGCAATCGTTTGTCGATCCGTCGTATGGGCCGCTCGGACTAGAGCTGATGCGGCGTGGGAAAAGCGCACCCGAAGCCTTGCGCTTGCTGGTGTCAGCCGATCCAGGTGCGGCGTATCGCCAAGTCGCGATGATTGACGCCGTGGGGCGGGTAGCGGTACATACCGGATCTCAGTGCATCGAAGCTGCGGGACATGGCAGCAGTGAGCAAGTCGTGGCGCAAGCCAACCTGATGAAGCAGCCTACGGTGTGGAGCGCCATGTTAGAGCGATTTGCCAACACCAGAGGCGATCTTGCCAAGCGCCTCCTGGCAGCGCTGGAAGCGGCTGAAGAAGAAGGTGGCGACCGACGCGGAAAGCAATCTGCCGCGTTACTCATCGTCCGTGGGCAGCCAACGGGCAAACTGTGGGTTGATCGTGCCGTTGATTTGCGTGTCGAAGATCACTCGGACCCAGTTGTGGAACTGGCTCGGCTCTTACGATTGCAACGAGCCCACGCGCACCATGTGGCGACGCTGCCGGGGTTGCTCGACGACCCTGCTGTGCTGGAGCGGCTGTTGGCAGCTTCCTCTTGAAGAGAAGGCAAAACCTCTTCATTGCACACGCACTTTGCCATGAAAACAAAAGCGCCGCTGGCATTGCTGCGAGCGGCGCTTGCGGAAAAGCTCCTCGGGTAGGACTCGAACCTACAACCCATCGGTTAACAGCCGATTGCTCTGCCGATTGAGCTACCGAGGATCGGTGCTTGTTTGCACAACGCACGTGGAGGGAGTTTGTAGCAAAGGGTGCGTGGGGTGTAAAGAGAGTTCCCGAACGCAACTCGTCTCTACATCTCCCGTCGGCCTTCAATGGCTCTGCCGAGCGTGACCGAGTCGATGTATTCAACATCGCCACCCATCGGCATGCCATGAGCAATGCGGCTGACGCGCACGCCCAGTGGCTTGATTTGTTGCGCCAAATAGAGCGCCGTGGCTTCACCTTCCACGGTAGGGTTGGTGGCAATGATGACTTCACGTGTCTGGCCGCGTCTGAGTCGCGTGAGCAGCGGTGCGATGCGTAGCTCGTCTGGTCCAATGCCGTCGAGCGGTGCGAGGACGCCTTGTAAGACGTGATAGCGGCCGTGGTAGTCATGAATGCGTTCGACAGCCATTTGATCCGCAGGTTCTTCGACTACGCACAGGGTCTCGTCGCTACGCTGGGGGTCGCGGCACACGGCGCAGAGATCACCTTCGGCGAGGCTGAAGCATTCCTGACAGAGTGTGGTCTCGGCTTTCACTGCCCACACCGCCTCTGCCAGTCTTTCGACGTAGTCGCGGTCAGAGTTCAGAATGAACATGGCGAGACGTGTGGCGGTCTTCTCCCCAATCCCGGGGAGTCTGCCCAGTTCCTGGACGAGGCGGGCGAGAGAAGGTGTGAGTTGCATGGCTTGGGTTGGCTTAAATGATTTCCCTCTCCCGCATCCGCTTCGCGTCTGCTGCCCTCTCCTCTCAGGGGAGAGGGGGAGGGGAAGGGGAGAAGACACGAGAGGAAGTTCGTTCAATTCTCTCTAAGCTGTTAGTCCCGGGATCTTCAATCCTCCGGTCAGTTTCCCCATTTCATCGGCCATCATCTTCTGAGCTTTGCGGAGCCCCTCGTTCACCGCAGCAAGGACGAGATCTTGCAGCATTTCGACATCGCCGCCTTCGGCAACCGCAGGGTCGATGCGTAAGGAGAGGAGTTCTAGGCGTCCGTTGACGACGGCGGTGACCATATTGCCGCCGGCGCTCGCCTCAACTGTTTTGCTGCCAGCTTCTTCTTGAATACGTGCCAGTTTGGTTTGCAGTTGCTGCGCCTGTTTCATCATGTCGCCGAAGTTTGCCATGATCGCTCCTTATCGTGGTTCCCCTGACGGTCGGTGAGAGCGTGTACCTTGTACTTCTCCGCCGAGCACGTCAAGGACTGTTTGTACTAGAGGGTCGTTTGTTGCCGGGGGGGCTTGTGAGCTTTGCTGTGGCGGCATCGCCGTAGGAGTTGACACCGTTGCACCGCTTGTTGTTCTCGGCGAATGAGAGAGATCCGAAGGGCCAGAAGGACCGGGAGGAGGAGATGGAACGCCATTTTTGCTGATGTCGATCTTGAGTGGATGGCCGAAAAATCGCTGGGCAATCTCTTCGAGCAAGGCGCGACTCTCCTTGCGCGTCAGCTCTTTGAAATACATGTCTTTCTCGATGCGGAGGTGCATGGTGGTCGCGGTCAACTCAAGCAATTGCGCAGATTTCAGGGGGAAGAACAGCGAAATCTTCTCTCTCTGGACAGCGCGAAGGAAGCCCTCCCAGGTTTCTGGATCATCTGTCGCTACGCCCAAGGATTCTTCTACCCGAGGGGAGAACTCTTGACGGGGAAGAGGAGCCACGTTCGTTTGCGGCGCGGGACGTTCTTCGCGGCGTAGCGGTGCGACTGGTGCTGCCGACAGAGGCTTTGCCTGTGGGGGTGAAAAGGCGACTGCCGGCTGTGTTGCACCAGTGCCAGCCAGCGTTTGTTGCAACGCCTCCAGGCGGGCAAGAGCTTCTTCGATAGGCAGAATTGGTGGTTGACTGGCCAGTTTGACCAGCGTCATTTCGATGACCAGTTGGGGATACGCCGTCTTGCCGATTTCTTCGTCGGCATGCAGCAATAAGGTAAAAAACCGCTGCACGTCTTCGAGCGAGCGTTCCACTGTTTGTTTGCGCACCAAGGTTACTTCGTGATCCGGCAGGTCTGTCAACAACGACGGATCGGTGCTGATCTTTGCCGCGACCAGATGGCGGCAGTGTTCGAGCAGGTCACGGCTCAAACGACGCGGATCGTACCCGTACTGATACAGGTCCCCGGCAATCTGGAGTGCTTGTGCAGGGTCGCGGGCGAGGATGGCATCGACAACGCGAAAGAATGCCTGTCGGTCGGCCACGCCAAGGGCATCTTTCACGGCCTGCTCGGTAATTTGCCCGCCGCTCCACGCGATAACCTGATCGAGCAGGGATTGCGCATCGCGTAGCCCACCATCAGCCTCGCGGGCGATCATGGCAAGCCCGACATCGTCTGCCGTAAGGTTCTCGTGCTGAATGATGTCCTTGAGGCGCTGTATCAGCTCGCGCAATGGGATGCGCTTGAAGTCGTAACGTTGGCAGCGCGACAGGATCGTCGGCAGGACCTTGTGCGACTCTGTCGTCGCGAAGATGAAGGTGACATGTGGCGGCGGTTCTTCGAGGGTTTTGAGCAGGGCATTGAACGCTGCGTTAGACAGCATGTGGACTTCGTCGATGATGATAATGCGAGAGCGACTTTTGACTGGGCGGTATTGGACGCCTTCTGTCAGGTCGCGAATGTTATCGACGCCGGTATGCGAGGCTCCGTCGATTTCGAGCACGTCCAGCGCCGTCCCCGCCGTAATTTCTCGGCAGTTGCTGCACGTATTGCACGGGTCTGGAGTTGGGCCGGTTTCGCAGTTGAGGGCTTTGGCAAGGAGGCGGGCAGTGGTGGTCTTCCCTACTCCACGTGGGCCGGTGAAGAGAAAGGCATGGGCAACACGGCCGCT
>SXGS01542955.1_pt1 | contig 18718 bp, 14 predicted proteins | sample 3174681 | NCBI WGS metagenome assembly SXGS01 (sample SAMN11356861, study PRJNA531348) | freshwater metagenome | isolation source: freshwater sample F1-80 | place: China: Fuxian Lake, Yuxi | collected 2017-12-25 | reverse complement strand
TGTCCTTGTCCGAAGAGCCTGTCCTTGTCCGAAGAGCCTGTCCCTTGTCCGAAGAGCCTGTCCCTTGTCCGAAGAGCCTGTCCCTTGTCCGAGGCGGCTCTCCAAGCGTTTTATAAAAGTCGATGGCCAAGTTTTGCTGCTCCATGCAGCCTGTCCCTTGTCCATGGCGCTGCTTGAGATCGAAAACCTTCGGAAAAGCTTCCGAACACCTTACGGGCAACTCTTGCCGGTGGTGGATGTTCCAGGGTTCCGACTCAGTGCCGGGGAACAGGTGGCGTTGAGTGGTCCTAGCGGTACCGGCAAGACCACTTTTCTAAACCTTATTGCGGGTATTCTGACGGGAGACTCCGGACACATTCTCTTGGATGGTCAAAATATGACCGCGTTGTCGGAACCGGATCGGGACCGTCACCGGGCTGCGGTGATCGGATACATCTTCCAGACCTTCAATTTGCTTCAGGGCTTTACGTGTCTGGAGAATGTTCTCTTGGGGATGTCCTTCGGGCCGGGTGCGGATCGGGTCCGCGCTCGGTCGCTGTTGGAACGGGTCGGATTGGGTGATCGACTGGACTATTTTCCGCGGCAGCTTTCGACCGGCCAACAACAGCGCGTGGCCGTGGCTCGAGCTTTAGCTAATCGACCGAAGTTGGTCTTGGCCGATGAACCTACGGGTAACCTGGATCCGACCAATGCTGCCCAGGCCTTGGCTCTGATACGGGAATTATGCGCGGAGCAGGGCTCGGCGCTGCTCTTGGTGAGTCATGATCCGGCGGTTCTGGCGTCGTTCCCGCGCCGGGAATCTCTGGCCACTCTCAATCAGGCTTCGAGGACGGAGGTGGCCTTGTGATCTTGTGGCTTTTGGTTCGCCGCAGCCTGCGGCAACACCTGCTCTCGACCGTGGTGACAGCTCTTTCTCTGGCTCTGGCTGGCGGATTACTCATGTCGGTCTGGGTGGTCAAACGTCAGGCTCGTGCGACCTTTACTGGGCAGACCGGCGCGTGGGATGCCGTTTTGGGGGCCCGCGGGGCGAAGCTGCAGCTGGTGCTCAATGCTCTGTTTCACCTGGAGGCTTCGCCCGGAAATGTCGCGTTTTCCGATTTTCAGACGCTGTCCTCCAACCGGGTGGTGGCTCTGGCGGTTCCGATCGCGGTCGGTGATAATTATCTGGGTTATCGCATTGTGGGTACGCTGACCAACCTCTTCACCGAGGCTGAGGCGGCTCCGGGGCGGCGTTTTCGGTTGGTGGCCGGTGGGCGCTGGTTCGAAGACGGCTATCGCGAGGCAGTGGTGGGGTCTTTCGTCGCCCAACGCCTGGGGTTGAAGCCGGGTGACACCTTTAAGCCCTACCACGGCCTCAACTTCAATCCCAAGGAGCAGCACGAGGACGAATACGTGGTCACCGGCATTTTGGAACCTTCCAACACCCCAGCCGACCGAGTGCTTTGGATTCCGCTGGCGGGACTCCAGAACATGTCCGGCCACGCCGCGGCCACCGCCAGCGATGTGAGTGCGGTGCTGGTGAAGCTGCGCAGTGCGGTGGCGGGCCAGCAGTTGGACATGCTCTACAACAAGCAGGGCGACAGGTTGACCTTCGCCTGGCCGCTAGGAACGGTCTTGGCTCAGTTGTTCGACAAGATGGGTTGGTTTGATCAGGTTCTGGAGTTGGTGGCCTACCTCGTGGCGCTGGTGGCTGCGGGTTCCGTGCTGGCTAGCATTTATAATTCTTTGAGCGCCCGCCGCCGCGACTTGGCCATTCTGCGGGCACTCGGTGCTCGTCGGATCCTCGTTTTCGCTTCCATCATCCTCGAGGCCACCTCGATAGCGGCCCTCGGGATGGTCCTGGCCTGGGGCCTGTACGCCGTGATCATGGGTGCAGTGTCCGCTGTCATTCGGGCCCAGACCGGCGTGGTTCTCGATCCCTGGGCCTGGGATCCCGTCCTGGTCATCGCCCCGCTGGCGTTGGTGGTGCTCGGGGCTTTGGCTGGGGTTCTCCCGGCCATCAAGGCCTACAGCAATCCGGTGGCCGAAAATCTGGCGCCGGAATCCTGAACGCTTCGCAGCTCGGGATCGATCGGTCTGAGGCAGGCGCGGAATTACGTCGGATGAGCCGCTCTCGAGTCATCAGGCCTGGGTTTTGAGAGTTAAATCGCAGAAATCCAAAGCAAGGAATGGACAGGCGGCTGATGGTGTCGGTAAATCCTGACGTTCCACGTCCGACTTGTCTTAACACAGTATCAACACACGTACCCCCTATGAGTAATGGAAGTAACGAGGGCATAGCCCCTAATGCAAAGCGGCTGCTGTTTGCAGGCTTCATGGCGATCCTTGCGGCCGGCATCGGCTTCGGCATCCGTGGCGGCATCCTCGCCAATTGGGCGGCTGATTTTGGTTTCACCGCCGCTCAGTTAGGTGACATCGGTGGCGCGGGATTCACCGGCTTCTGCTTTGGAATTATCATCGGCGGTGTGGTGGTCGATAAGATCGGGTACGGCAAGCTTGTCGTCGCTGCATTCCTCTTCCACGTCCTGTCAGCCTTCGTGACCTTTGCTGCGAGCAAGGGACAGTCCCAATCGGCCGCCTTTACCTACCTCTACTGGGGCACCTTCATTTTCGCTTTGGCCAATGGAACACTGGAGGCGGTGGCCAACCCGCTGGTGGCCACGCTATTCCCCAAGAACCGCACCCACTATTTGAACATCCTCCACGCGAGCTGGCCGGCCGGTTTGGTGCTCGGTGGTCTGGTGGGTTGGTTCCTCGGTGAAGGTCCCGATGCCATGAGCTGGAAGGTGCAGTTGGCCTTGTTCTTGGTGCCGACTGTCCTCTACGGATTCCTGTTCATGGGCCAGAGCTTCCCGAAGTCCGAAGCTTCGGCCAAGGGTTTGAGCGTGGGCGAAATGCTCAAGGATGTCGGTATTTTGGGAGCGGCCGTTGCCTGCTACCTGTTGGTTCTTTTCTTCCAGACCGCCCTTCAGCTTTCTCCGGCTGTCTCCTACGCCATGGGCGCTGTAATCCTCGGAGCGGTGGCGGTTATCACCGGTTTCTCCATCGGAGCCTGGTTGCTCTTCGTTCTCTTCGTGACCCACGCACTCGTGGGTGCTGTCGAGTTGGGAACCGACGGATGGATTCAGAACATCACCGGCAACATTCTCACCCCGAAGGAAGGCAAGATCCTCTTCGTGTACACCTCGATATTCATGTTCGCCCTGCGCTTCTGCGCTCATTTCATCGAGAAGAATCTGAAGATCTCCCCGGTGGGACTATTGTTCATTTGTGCTGTTCTGGCTTGCGTTGGGCTCAACCTGGTGAGCGGTATCACCACCTTCATTAGTGCGATTCTCGCACTGTCGGTTTACGCGTTGGGCAAGACTTTCTTCTGGCCCACGATGCTCGCCGTGGTCAGTGACCGCTTCCCGCGCACGGGTGCGATCGCCATCTCCATTATGGGCGGCGTCGGTATGATGTCGGCCGGTTTGCTCGGCTCCGCAGGTCTGGGCTATGCCAAGGATCGTTTTGCGGGTGAGGCCCTGCAGAAGCAGGACGCGGCGATTTATTCCACCTACAAGGCAGAAAAGCCGAGCACCTTCCTGTTCTTGGCTCCGGCCAATGGTTTGGATGGCGCGAAGCTCTCAGCCGCTCAGACCGCTACCAACAAGACCGCTGAACAAAAGGTGGTCGTAGAAGCGAGCATTCAGGGTGACCGTCAGACTCTCAAGGCCGACTCGTTCATCCCGGCGACCATGGCTGCGATCTACCTGTTGCTCTTCCTCTACTTCAAGGCCATCGGTGGTTACCGGCCGGTGAGTATTGCCGATACCGGCAAGGCCTGAGGTTTTAGTTCTTGATTCTCCAACGCGGGCGGTTCCATGAGACATGGGGCCGTCCGCTTTTTCTTGCCCGGATCTCCCGCTATCGGTCCCTGAGATCAATCCGTCAGTTGCATCCGCCTCTCGACCTGCCGATCCTATCCCCATGTCGCTCAAGGTGAATCTTCGCCTCTTGGAGAAGGAGTCCATTCAACTCGATGGGGATATTCTAGGGTCCGAACTGGCCCCGGATTTCCACGATGAATTGATGCGCCTGTCGCATCCCGTGGAATATGAGCTGACGGTGGATCGCCAGTCTGAAAGTTTGTTGGTGACCGGAAGTCTGCGCACCCATGTGGATTGCGAGTGTTCCCGATGTCTCAAATCCTTCGTTCTTCAGGTGCAGTTGGACGAGTTCTCCGTCCTCTCTCCGCTGGAGGGTGAGGATGCTTTGCCAGTGGATGGAGATTTTGCAGACTTGACCCCTTCGGTCCGAGAGGACATTTTGCTCTCTCTGCCAACGAATCCGTTGTGCGGACCTGACTGTCGTGGGTTGAAGCCGAAAGGCCAGTCCCGCGAACTGCAAGTGAGGGAGCAGGCTGAGCCGAACAAGGCGTGGAGTGCCCTCGATAATCTGAAATTGTAACCGAACCGAATATGGGCGTCCCGAAACGCAAACCGTCGCGCAGCCGTCAACGCATGCGCCGAGCCTACAACAGTGTCCTCACCCTGCCGAAGTTGGCGATCTGCACCCAGTGCGCTTCTCCGTCGCTGCCTCACCGGGTTTGCCCCGAGTGTGGTTTCTACGATGGTCGCCAGGTGATCAACGTCGGCGTCGCAGCCTAAGTTTTCTAGGCGCGCCGTGTCCGTTTTTGACGGACCGGCGCGTTTTGCTTATGCGCCTGGCAGTGGACGTCATGGGCGGCGACCACGGTCCGGAGGAACTCCTCCAGGGCGTGAAGCTTGGATTGGCGGCCGATCCGTCGATCTCCCGCCTTTATGTGGTCGGACCACCGTCCGTTTTGGAGCCACTGCTTCTGAGCACCGGTTGCTCTGATCCGCGCCTTGCGATCCATCCGGCTTCCGAGGTTCTCACCATGGAGGACAAGCCGGTTCATGGTCTTCGCAAGAAGAAAGACTGTTCAATCCTTCGGGCCGTCGAGTTGGTTCGGGATGGCAAGGCCGATGCGGTGATCTCTTCCGGCAACACCGGAGGAATCGTCGCAGCAGCCACTATCCGTCTGCGGACCCTTGAAGGCATCGAGCGCCCCACCATCGCCTGCATCATGCCCTCTAAATCGGGGGCATGGGTTTTGGTAGATGGCGGAGCTAATCCGGAGTGCACCCCCGAAAACCTGCTCCAGTTCGCGGTGATGGGATCTGCCTACTCGCGGGCCATGTTGGGCAGGCAGAGCCCCCGCGTGGGCGTTCTGAGCAATGGCACCGAAGAGTCTAAGGGGACCGATCTAACCCGAGCGGCGTTGCCCTTGATCCGGGCTTCAGGGCTCAACTCCACTGGCTACTGTGAGGGCTACGACCTGTTCATGGATGGCGTCGATGTCTGCGTTTGTGATGGGTTCGTCGGCAATATCGTTCTGAAGTCGGCCGAGAGTCTCGGCAAGGCGGTGGGAGCCATGCTTCGCGAGGAGTTGACAGCCAGCCCATGGCGAATGCTCGGAGCCGCCATCGCTCGTGGGGGATTGCAGGGCATCCGTACACGGATGAACCCCGAGGCGTACGGCGGGGCGCCGCTTTTGGGAGTCCATGGGTGTGTGATCAAAATTCACGGCAGCGCCAAACGCTCGAATGTCGGGCATGCCATGAGTCAGGCGGTTCGCTTTGTGAGGCTGGGTCTCAACGAGACCTTGGTTTCGGCCATCGCCCAAGCGGCCTCGGCTGTTGCATTGACCTCACCGGACTTGCCTGTGTCCAATTCTCCGGTGCCCGTGACTCCTGCAACTCCCACCCAGACCCCCTGATTTTTAGAGAATCTCTTGAACCATCCCCGAACCCATCGCGCACCGCTTCGCTCTGCCTCCATCGTGGGTCTCGGTTCCTATGTGCCCGAACGGGTGATGACCAATGCCGATCTGGAGCGGATGATGGAGACTTCGGACGAATGGATCACCAGTCGCACCGGTATTCGCGAGCGTCGTATCGCTGCAGCCAACGAAACGACCTCGGACATGGCATTGGAGGCAGCCCGTCGCGCGATGGTTGCCGCCGGGGTCACGGCCGCCGATATCGACCTGATCATCGTCGCCACCATCACCCCGGACATGCCGTTCCCGAGCACCGCCTGCCTGGTGCAGCAGAAATTGGGCGCTCACCGGGCCGTGGCTTTTGATATTGAGGCTGCCTGCAGTGGGTTTGTTTATGCCTTGGATATCGGTGCCCGATTCATCGAGGCCAGTGCGCATGAGACAGTGCTCATCATTGGTGCCGAAAAGATGAGTTCCGTGGTGGATTGGACCGACCGCAACACGTGCGTGCTCTTCGGTGACGGTGCTGGTGCTGCCATCTTGAAGCATCGGCCGGGCGCCCGCGGTCTTCTGACGACGTGCCTCGGATCAGATGGCTCGAAAGCCAGCTTGCTGGAGCTTCCTGGTGGCGGCAGTGCTTGTCCGGCGACGGCGGAGTCGGTGGCCGATCGGCGACACTTCCTGCGTATGGATGGCAAGGAGACTTTTAAGAACGCGGTCCAAGCAATGGTCTCCGCTTCGAACGAGGTGCTGGAGCGGTGCGGCCTATCCATTGAGCAGATTCGCTGCGTGATCCCGCATCAGGCCAATCAGCGCATCCTCAGTGCTGTCGGTGAACGGTTGGGCGCCACCGCCGAGCAGGTCTTTGTTAATGTGGATCGCTATGGCAATACGAGCGCGGCCAGCGTGGGTATCGCCATGGACGAAGCGGTTCGCGAGGGACGAATCCAACCGGGAGACCTCGTGCTTCTGGTTGTTTTTGGTGCCGGCCTCACCTGGGGTGCGGCCATTGTGGAGTTTTGATTGGGATTGGTCGGAACTTCACCCATTGGCCCAGTTATCGTTGGGGCTCTAAATGCGCTGCATTTGGTTTGCCTCTTCCAATCGGGCTCGAAGTGAGGAGCAACGGATCGCATCCGGTTCAAGTTTCTCCAGATCCCAAGTATCAGCAAAGACTCGCCCGCGGCCCAACTGAATCCCATAAGCCAGTGCCGACTCTAAGGTCTCCGGACGCGGTGGGGCAAATTCCCCTCGAGTTGCCAACGATTCCAACGCGCCATTGCCCGATCGGGTCGGAATGAGCGAAATAGTATTCGCACCGCAGTCGAAGGCGAAATCGATGGATCGGCAGGCCCATTCCAGAGCCTCGGATTCGTTGAGAAAGGGCGGCTTGACCAAGACGAAGACTCTCAGGTCCATGTCGTGATGCCGGATCCAGTGAGCGGAACGCTGGAAGGTCTCTCGATCGATGCCCTTGTTGAGGCGTTCAAGAACCTCGGGATGCGCTGTTTCCAGACCGAGAGCCAATTCCAGTCGTGTTCCGGAGCCGAGCAGGCGATGGAAGGGCAGGATCCGGTCGTCCCGGATGAGCTTCGGGTGGCATTCGACCACCAGGCGTTCAAAGGACTGCGCCTTAAGGGCCAATTTCGGCCAATCGGCCGCGGGAATGGCCTGGGAATCGAAGAATGATCCGGCATTGTAGAGTTTTAGCCACTGGGCTCGACGCGGGTGCTCAACTTGGTCCGCGGCCAAGGCTCGATCTAACTGTTCTGGAATGGCACCGACTGGCACCGTTTCCTCCAGCGTGTGTCGCCATAAGTCGCACATCAGGCATCGCCAGGGACATTCCTTGTTGGTCAGGAACACCGTCAGAATCGAAGCCTGTCCCCCAGCCGGATCGGGTTCCGATTCCCGCAACCAATGTGAAGGATGCCGGGGATGCAGTTTTTCGGTCCGGGCGATGCCAACTCGGCGGGCAAGAATCCAAGCGTCCCGTGCGGCACGACTGTCGGGATAGGGATCAAGATCGGACATGAGGTTCAACTGCGGCGCATCAGAACCTGAGGAAGAATTTAGGAAAAGCGTTTCCTCGGAGGCGTTCTTCGGTTTCGGTATCGGCCGGTATGGTTAGTGGTGGTCTATCCAGAGGTGCTTTTGCAGCGTTGGATTAGAACTTCTCCCGCAACTTTTCCTGCCGGTCGCTGTTGCAGGGGGGTCGTTTAGCATGTCGTACACGCCACTGAAATCCATTTTGAACCAGGCAGGCCTTCTGACGCCTGCCCAGTGTGATCGGTGGTCGGAGGCGTGGCGGCGATCGGTCGAGAGTGGCGGAACCGAGCCCCGGCTGGCGTTTTTCGCGCGGGAGGCTGGTTTGGCTGAAGAGGCCTTTCTTCAGAAGTTGGCCTCGGCCTTGTCCCTCGAGTTTGTCGATTTGGCCAAGCTCAGTATCGCTCCGGAAATTCGCAAGCGCATCAGCACCAAGGTGGCTTTCCAGTTCTCGATCATTCCTTTTTTGGATGAGGGAGGGGTGCTGGTGGTGGCTGTGGCCGATCCTTTCGACGCGGCCATGTTGGCGAGTGTTCAGTTCGATGTCGGCGGGGCTGTTCGGTACGCTCTCGCCACCCGTGCCGAAATCGAAAAGGCGCTGAAGAAGTACTACGGCGTCGGTGCCGAGACGCTCGACGAAATGACCGAAGAAGACGACGCGATCGAGTTGGAGATCGACGGCGGGCGTGAGATCACCGGCGATGATCAGGACGCCAGCGTCATCAAGTTCGTCAACCAGGTCATTTGGGAAGCCTTCAAGGACCGGGCGACCGACATTCATTTCGAACCGTCGGAAGATGAGTTGCGCATCCGTTACCGCATCGACGGCATTCTCCATCAAACGCCCCTCCCTCCGCAAATCAAGCGCTACCAGGCAGCACTGATTTCACGCATCAAGGTGATGGCCGGGATGAACCTCGCCGAGACGCGCCTGCCGCAAGACGGCCGCATCAATGTCCGCATCAAGGGTGAGGAAATCGACATCCGTGTGTCCACGGTGCCGACGGTGTGGGGCGAATCGGTTTCCCTGCGTCTACTGTTGCGCGGCAAAATCTTCTTTAGCCTCGAGAAGCTGGGGTTTGCCCCGCAGGAAGACGCGCTGATTCGCGAGCTCATCGTCAAGCCTCACGGCATCATCTTGGTGACCGGGCCCACCGGATCTGGCAAATCGACGTCCCTTTACGCCTTCCTCTCGACCATTAACTCGGTCACCAAGCGCATCATTACCATCGAGGAACCGGTGGAGTATGAGCTCAAGGGCATCAACCAGATTCCTGTCCGTTCGGACATCGGCCTGACCTTTGCGGTGGGGTTGCGCCACATTCTCCGTCAAGATCCCAACGTGGTCATGGTTGGCGAAATTCGTGACACCGAGACCGCCGAGATCGCCATTCGGGCCTCGCTGACGGGTCACTTGGTGTTTAGCACCCTGCACACCAACGATGCAGCCAGCGCCTTCACCCGGTTGATCGACATGGGGATAGAGCCCTTTTTGGTGGCTTCCTCGGTGGAGGCCATCATGGCACAGCGCCTCGTTCGAACGATCTGCCAGAGTTGTTCCCAACCGCAGAAGGTCGACCGGGACTACCTCCTCAAGGTGGGGTTTCCGGAAGACGAAATTGATTCCACCGTCTTCCGTAAGGGAGTGGGTTGTGAGGCATGTCGTCAGTTGGGGTATCAGGGACGCACCGGAATCCATGAGCTTCTGGTGGTCACCGAGGCAATTCGACCTCTGGTCATGAACCGAGTCTCGGCTGCGACTTTGGCAGACATCGCCCGCAAGCAAGGGATGCGAACCCTCCGTCATGACGGATGGACCAAAGTGAAGGCGGGCGTCACGACCATCGAAGAGGTGCTCCGCGTCACGCAGAACGAAGAACATGTGAAGACCCTCGCCGCGAATCACGGAGGCATTCCGGAATGAGCAAAGCCGCTCCCATCCCTCATGCCTGCAATGTGTTGTCGCTCCGAAATGGCGAGCGACACCTCTACCACTTTGCTGTCAACAAGAGCAGCGCGGTGCCGGCAGGCCAATGGGAGGTCGCCGCAGACAAGCCTTTGCCAGCCAATGTGGTCTCGCGGGATTGGCGTCTGCTGATCCGCTCCCGTCTGGACATCGCCTGGATGCCGCCGGAATCGGTGTTTCTCCGCGCCGTCCAACTCCCGGCCTGTGCGCCCGCCGAATTGGCCGGGATGATCGAATTTCAGCTCGAGAAACTTTCTCCAATGCCGCCGGCCCAGGTGGTGTGGACCGTCGAAAGCGTGGCGCATCCGGATGCCACGCAGCAAACGGCGTTGGTGACGATCGCCGCTCGATCCGCCGTGGAGGCGTTCGTTGAGAAATTGGAGCAGGGCGGGTACATGGCCGATCGGATCGAATTGCCGATGGTCCGCCGCTTGTTGGCAAAGCCAGTTCAGGGAGAGTTGCTGCGGATCGTGCTGGATGGGTCCGGTGCTCAACAGGTGGCACTTTTGGGATGGTGGGCGGACAGCGTGCTTCGGGATGTCTCGATGATTCGCCTGCCCGTTCAGGGTGCGGCGCAGCTGCTGTTGGCTCAATTGAACGGGACCGCGTGGGCGGCCGAGTTGGATGGGTGGCTCGCGGCGTTGCCGCCCGTGACTGTCGTGGCCGCCGAAGCTGAGGCGGCCCCTCTCCTCGAAGCACTTCAGGGGTGGTGTGCTCGGCCTGTCTCGGTCGAGCCACCGGGAGCAGAGCCAGACTTGGCCCGTCTCACGGCCAGCCATGCTTTGCAGCCCTCACCAGCATCGCTGATCCCGGAAGAGGTCCGAACCCGTCAGCGAGGTCAGTATGTCGATTCGCTGTGGGTCAAAGGGCTCACCGCACTGGCCATGACCTATTTGGCCGGCGTGTTCGTCTATTTGGCCGTGCTCACTTACCAGAAGTCCGCGGTCGAGAGTCTCCAGGGTGAGACCCGCTCAATGGCGTTGCAGTACACCAACACCCTCCAGCTCAAGGCCCGGGTCCGGGTGCTTCAGGAGCAAGTCGCATTGCGCTTTGCCGCCCTCGACTGCTGGAATGCCGTGGTGGAAAAATTGCCCGAGGCGCTCACCCTTGTTCAGTTGGATTTCAAGAATGGTCGGACAGTGGTCATCAATGGCAACGCGTCGGAGGGAGATCGGGCTGAAGTGACCCGGTACAACGATTTGCTGCGCGCCGTGAGCGCTGAGGGCAAGCCACTGTTCTCCGAGGTCAAGCCCGCGACCATGACACCGCGAGGCCCCCTTCTGGTATGGTCTTTTGAGGCGGAATTGCGCCGGGAGGAGGGTGTATCGCCATGACCCGCTGGTTCGATCGACTGAATCTGGCCCCGACGGAGCGTCGGATGGCCATCGTGGGCCTGTGCGTGATGGGCCTCCTGTTCAATCACTGGTTCATTTGGCCCTACTTTGCCCAATGGGACGTGATGGTTCGCGAGCGAACCAAACTCGAGGGGCAGAAGCAGATTTACTTCAAGGAGGTTTCAAAGAAGTCCTCTTACGAGAAACTTCTCAAGGAGCTGGAAGGTGCGGGTGGCCAGGTACTCCCCGAGGAGCAGGCCAATCGCGTGCAGCAGGGTATTACGGCAGCCGCTGCAACTAACTCGGTCAATTTGGGGCGTGTGTCGCCTCAAGTGGCTTCGCTGCGGATGAGCGCCTCCAAGGACACCAACTTTTTCGACGAACAAATTGTCATTGTGGACCTGACGGCCAAGGAAGAAGGGTTTGTTAATTTTCTCTACGCGCTGGGTTCCAGTGATTCGATGATTCGTGTCCGGGACATGAGTCGGCTACGCCTCGACAACAGCGGCCAAAATCTCAGTGCTTCGGTGACGTTCGTCGCCAGTTTCCAGAAGAAACCCAAGGTGGTGGTTGCCGGAGGCCTCAGTTCTGGAGGCTTGAATTCCAAGACGGCTTCCCCCGGCCCTGGATCCAAGGCCTCGGGCGGCACTGCATCGGCCCCGGGGCCGACCGCATCCAGCAAGCCTAAGACTTCCACCAACGCAGCAGCCACGTCGCGCGTTACCGGAACCAACGCGCCAACCAAGAAGTAACCGATTGTGAACATGCGTCTCATCCATCTCGCGGTCGTTGCGGCCATCACCGTGGGCCGGCTGTGCGGACAAGCTCCGGCCGCCCCTGCTGCCCCGGGAGCCCCGTTGGCCCCAACGGCCATCACCTTCCCAGCGACCACGGTGGCCCCAGCTACTCCTGCGTCATCGGCGACCCCGGGTACGGCCTTCCCGGCCTTCCCTGAGCCTCCGTCGCGTTTGAGGAAGGCGACTAATGCTGCTGCGCCCGCCGGGGTCGCCCCTGCTGTCGTCGCATCGACCAATTTGCCGTCGGCCTTGCCGCGGGGTTTCCCGCGTTCCGTGCCCGCGGCCCCGTCTGCGCCGCCAGGAGCCACTTCGGCGGCCGGTGGATCTAAGGCCGGTTCAGCAGGCGCGGGCAAGTCGGCGGCCAAGCCGGCTGCTGCTGCTGTCGGTCAGCCCTCGGAGGAGGATCAGGCCATGAACGATGCCACCATCAAGGCCTTGCGTGAGAGTCGCGGAACCAATCAGCCGGGCGATTCGATCGTCTTCAAGGATCAGGATCTGAATGTCTTTTTGGACCAAGTTTATGGTCCTCTGGTCAAGCGGACGGTGCTTCGGGCGCAGGGTTTGCCCCAGGTCAAGATTAGTATCGATACTCAGACCACCCTCACTGAAAGCGAAGAAGTTCAGATGTGGGACACAGTGTTGGCCCTCAATGGCATCACCATGATTCCTCAGGGCGAGAAGTTCGTGACCGCAGTGCCGGTGGCTCAGGCGTTGCAAGAGGGAGCCAAATTTTCGAACAAGCCGGCCGACCAGTACGCTGAAGCCAGCCAGTTTGTAACCCATGTGGTCCAACTGAAGCATGTGGCCATCGAAGAAGCCGTTCCGACGATCACCCCATTTGCTAAGAACGCCAATGGCATCGTGGCCTTGGCGAGCACCAAGACGCTGGTGTTGCGTGACTACGCTATCAACGTGAAGCGGATGCTTGAGATTTTGGCAAAGGTCGATATCGAGGTAGAAGAGGACTTTCAGCTCGAGGTTATTCCCATCAGGTACGGCAAGGTGGACGAAATTTACGCGACCCTCACGAGTGTCATTGGCGGGGGTGGCGTCAGCGGAACCCCAGGCGGAGGTATGACGGGGGCCGGCGGTGGAGGTGGTATGGGAGGCGGTATGTCGGGACGTCGTGGTGGCATGGGTGGCATGGGTGGCATGGGTGGCATGGGTTCTGGCGTCAATCAGTTCGGCGGCGGTGGGCAGTTCGGTGGGATGAATCAGTCGGGTGGCGCCGGTCGCCTGGGTAATAATGGACGTCTGGGAGGTCAGCAGCTGGGCGGTGGCATCAATCAACCTGGATCGGCCGTCAACACGGGCAGCTTCCAGAACCGATTCAATGCCATGGGTCGAGGTGGAGCCGGGGGCGGGTCGGGCTATGGTGGGCTCTCTGAATTATTGCAGACGGTCAGTATCACGGCGGATCTGCGATCCAACTCGCTCATCGTTTACGGCAACAAGAAAGACATCGCCAAACTGCGTGAAGTGCTGGTGAAGGTGGACACCCTTCTGCCTCAGGTACTGGTCGAGGCCATCATCATGGAGGTCAACATCAGCAGCGGTTGGAATTATGGCGTCAGCGCGGCCCAACGACCTGCCCAGTTCGGTGACAATGCCAATAACCGAGGCGGCGGTGTGGTGAATAATCCCTCGGGGGCCCCGTTGGGTACGGGTTCGGATTTTCTCAAGCAATTGGGACGATCGACCGGAGGTGCCGTTGGAACCAACGTCGTGAACGGCATCCCAGCGACCTCGGGAGCAGGACTCTCCTACTTTGCCCAGATCGGTCAGAATTGGGATGTCGCCATCAGTGCCATTTCAGCGGATGGCCGAGTCAACGTGATCCAACGTCCGAGAGTCATCACCTCCCACGCCACCGAGGGCAGGTTTTTTGTCGGCTCCGAGGTACCCTTTGTTTCCGGGTCCTTTTTTGGCGGCGGCAGTTTTGGTAACAGCCAATCAATTACCCGACAACAAGTGGGCGTGGTATTGAATGTCACTCCCTTCATCACCCCAGACAACTTGGTGGTCATGCAAATTGAACAAACTGTGGACAATCTGGGTGCCAATCTGGACCTCGGTAACGGAACAAGTGCGCCTACCACGCAGAAGCGTGAGGCGAGTTCATTTGTGACAGTGCGCGACAAGGACGCCATATTGCTGGGGGGATATATCACCACCAGTACCGACAAGCAAAAGTCGGGTGTTCCACTTCTCAAAGATATTCCCTACCTCGGGGCAGCGTTTTCCAAGCGCAGTCAGAACAGTTCCCGCACCGAGTTGATGATCCTCATTCGCCCCAGCATTTTGGCGACACCGACTGACGCAGGTGAGGTGGCCGATCAGGAACGTCAGAGGTTGCCAGGCGTTCGGGTGGCCGAGAAGGAATTCGAGAACAACGAGAAGACCGAGGCCCGTAAAGCCAAGCGCCAGCTTAAGGAATAAGCGCCCGGGTTCAGCCCCCCCAGAGGTGAGAATGTTCCGATAAATCGGCATCCTCCCCCTCTTCTGGTATTAACGACGAGGCGCGATTCAGTGTGGTGAAGCCCCTTCTGGCTCCTTCTGGCTGCCTATTGGCGCAGTCGGTAGTGACCTAATGTGTCGTTTGTCAGTGACGGTATGAAAACTGATGAAACCTGCCGGTTTGAAAACCACTGAGCCCAGAAACTCAGCGGATCATCGATCCGGCCTGAGCTTGTCGGTTGCCCAAACGAATTATAATCAACTCTGGTAGGTCTCAGTCGCATTCGGCCTCATCTGGAAGAAGGAAGAAACGCTGGAGCTTATTCGAAAAGAAAACGGATCCGAGAAACCGGCAAAACCGTAATTTTCAAACCGGCAACTTTCCGTGGGTTCCAGAACGATGCTGACAGGCGTTCCCGACTTCTCTGAAAGCGAACCGGTGTAATACCTTTCCTGGATGGACTTTGCAGTTATTCCGTAAGCGTACGCCGTTCCACAGGGTTCCCTCGGATCGGGCGATCTGAGACTCTAACGGGTTAACCTGTTGGTATTGGCCACCAACGTACCGCTCCTATCCGCTTCGACGCGCAGTTGGGGCTCAGGCCGCCTGCGGCTTCCAGTTCCAGGGCAGGAACTCGGCCAGGTTGGCCGAGGTGCAGGTCGCGATCCGGCGCAAGACATCCCCTAACCACGCGGCCGGATCGAAATCATAGTGGCAGGCTGTGATCAACAGGCTGTAGATCACTGCACTGCGCCATCCGGCGTCCGGATGCCCAATGAAGAGCGAGTTTTTTTTTCCGATGCAGGTTGGGCCGATCGCATTCTCCACCAGGTTCGTGTCGATCTCGTACCGGCCGTCTTCGGGGCAATCTCAGGGACAGGCTCTTGGGACAGGCTCTTGGGTGCGTTTGATGGGGTATTTCGGGATCGCTCCGCCTCGGTCGCTGTCATCAGTTCTGAGAGTTCTGAGTGTCCAGAGGTGACTCAGAAAGATCACGTTCGCCCCGAAAAACTCAGGCTACCAGCCATCGAAAGCCGATTTCAGGTCTAATCCCGAGGGACAGGCTTACCGTATCTAAGAGACTCTAAAAGAGGTCGTCTCATTCCCGATTGATCTCGAGGGACAGGCTCGGCAATTTCAGGTCGATGAACCCCTCGCTCTCAGCGCTCTCCAGGCGTGGTTTTCTGGGATCAACCGGTGCCACCGCTGTTGCCTTGGCGGGAGCATCTGCCATGTCCACCCCGGTCCAAGGTGCTTCCCCGGTGGCGATCGGGCCCCGAATCCGACTGGCCATTGCCTCCTACTCTTATTGGCATTTCCGAGATCCCAAAGTGACAATTCATCAGGTTATCGAACGGGCTGCCGCCTTGGGCGCTGAAGGGGTGGATATCCTGCATCGTCAGATGGACATTCCCGAAAAGGAACCGCTCACTGCACAGAATCGGGTCTATTTGGCCGACCTTAAAAAGCATGCCTTCCGATATGGCATTTCGCTGGTGTGCCTCTCCATTCATCAGGATTTTGTCGATTCCGATCCGGCTGTCCGACAACGGCAAGTTGAGCACACGATCAAGTGCATTGATATCGCTGCCTTGCTCGGAGTTTCCTGTGTCCGCATCAACTCGGGCCGGTGGAACACCATCGCTTCGTTCGATGACCTGATGAAGGCGCGCGGGGAGGAACCAGTACTTCCGGGGTATACCGAGGAGCAGGGTTTCCAATGGTGCATCGAGTGCCTTGAGCAATGCCTGCCTCATGCAGCTGCTACAGGCGTGACCCTTGCCGTTGAGAACCACTGGGGTTTGACCAGAACCGTGGAAGGAATGCTCCGGATAGCCGAAGCCATCGATTCACCCTATTTCGGTTTGTTGATGGATACGGGCAACTTTCTGGAGAATCCCTACGAGAGGCTTAGTCGGATTGCGCCTCGGACAGTCATGGTCCAAGCCAAGGATTATCCTGGTGGAGGTGAGTGGTACACCCTCGACCTCGATTACCGTCGCATTGCGGGAATCCTTCGCGAGGCGGGATTCCGAGGGTGGGTCTCCCTCGAGATGGAGGGTAAGGAACCCTCCGAGACCGCTGTTCCAAAGAGTTTCCGGAAGCTCCGCCAAGCCTTCGCTTAATCGAGGGACGGAATTAGAGGGATCCCTTCGACCTGAGCCGGGATATGCGTGTTTTGAGGGTGCCGCCCAAAAGGGAGGGGAGCCTCTTACAAAGGCCCCGGAGTCCGTCTAAGAGGGACAGGCTCTATTGTCTAATGGGTGCTCAAGAGGGACAGGCTTGATTGCTTATTCATAGGCCGGTTCGGAAACGCGTTCCAAGCTACGAGCCCTGACTTTCCCAACGGGGAAATTTTGCGCAGACTGACTCCGTGATTGGCCTGATTGCCGGAAGCAAGTCCCTGCCGTTTCTGTTCGCCCGAGAGGCCCGTCGTCGTGGTGAGACCGTCGTGGCCGTTGGTTTTGAGGGGGAGACCGATCCTGCGCTGGAGAGAGAGGTCTCCTCGCTCGACTGGGTTAAAGTGGGTCAATTGTCCCGAATGATCCGTGCTTTTACTTCACGGGGAGTCAACCGGTGCGTGATGCTGGGTCAGATAGCCCCCAGAAACTTGTTTGATGTTCGTCCGGATCTCCGCGCAATGAGCCTTTTATTGCGACTCAAGGAGAAGAATGCACACACCTTGTTTGGAGCGATTGGCGACGAGCTCGCCAAGGACGGGGTGGAATTGGTTCCGGCGGTGCCCTGGTTGTCATCCTGGATGCCTTGCCTTGGCTATGTCGCCGGAGCCAACCTGCCAACCAAGGCGCTGGAAGACATCCGGTTTGGTTTCGGGATCGCCAGGGAAATTGCCCGCCTGGAGATTGGTCAGACAGTGGTCGTCAAGGAAGGGACTACCCTAGCAGTGGAGGGTTTCGAAGGAACGGATGCCTGTTTGGAACGGGGAGGAAAGCTTGCTGGAAAATCTGGAGGTGCGGTGGCGGTTAAGCTTGCCCGGGCAGGTCATGATTTGCGATTCGACATCCCCTGTATCGGACCCCGAACCATTGACATCTGTTCGCAAAACGGAATCCGGGTTTTGGCTTTTGAGGCGGGTATGACGTTGCTGATCGATCGAGAAGAGCTTGAGGAAAAAGCCCGGATCGCCTCGGTATCGTTGGTGTCGGCAACATCCCAGTCGCCGTGAAATGATAGTCCGGCAACTTGGCGATCGATCAATATCGTCTCGGGTTTTGTTAAGGTGGCGGATTCAGCGTCTGAGCGACGAAGAGTTCGCGACTTTCTTTTGGAGCAAGTCGAAGTTGGATTCGATGGTTTTCTGCACGAAACGCCCCAGATCTTCATCTAGGAGATCGATTGAGGCCTCCTGCCCCTCGATGTTGATCTCGAAACCTTCCGGGCATGATGAGCGGTAGACGCTCATAGTCTCATTGCCTTGGGTGAAGGAAAACCAGTGTTGGCTGCTTTCAATCAGAGCGAACCCTCGGATTTGGACATCGCCATAGACCCGCGAATCTCCTGAAATTCGGGCGTTCCCGTAAATTCGCGCATTCCCTGTGACAGATGCATCTCCGAGGATCTGGGCGGCGCCAAAGATCTGCGCGCTTCCACTGACTTGAGCAGTGCCTTGAATTTGGGCCTGTCCGTGAATAAAGCTGCTACCGAATATTCGCGCGTCTCCGTAAACCCTGGACTGACCGGCGACCTGTGCTTCGCCATAGATTCGAGAGGTGCCGTAAACCCGGCCGTCGGCATAGATCAGAGCATTTCCTGAGACCTTCGCATCCTCGTAGATCTGAGCATCCCCATAGATCCGGGCATTGCCGAAAATGCGGCAATTGCCGAAGACCATGGCGTTGCCCATTACTTTGGCATTATCGGAAAGATGTGCCCCTTCGAAGATATTTGGCATTCGGCCTCTGGACTTCTTCCGTTCAGCGGTGAGATCCGCAACGGAAGGGCTGTCGTTCTATCGGAACGCGCCACCAAAACCTTAAGGTCCCTTTGAGGGGCGGTCCGTTTGAGGGACAGGGACAGGCTAGGTATAGGTTGCGACCGACTGTGGACAGGCGGAAACAGGTTGTAGTCCCATTGCTCGTTTCCCACATTGAGGAGAAGCACCAATCAGTGTCGGGGTGTCTAATATTCCTTTCTGCGCCGCGGTCTCGGAATCGGCTGATTCTGAGAGAGGTTGCCGGCCCAGATGCTTGGAGAGGGGTCTGGTCAGTGGCGCAGACCCTTGGCTCCGATGTCGCGTCGGAACTGCATTCCATCGAAGCAGATGCGATCGCATGCAGCGTACGCCGCCTGCTGGGCTTCCTGCAGCGTTTG
>SXGS01181995.1_pt1 | contig 18719 bp, 23 predicted proteins | sample 3174681 | NCBI WGS metagenome assembly SXGS01 (sample SAMN11356861, study PRJNA531348) | freshwater metagenome | isolation source: freshwater sample F1-80 | place: China: Fuxian Lake, Yuxi | collected 2017-12-25 | reverse complement strand
GGCTCGTGCTGCCAGTGATAGTCGCCGCGGCCGAGCACGAAGCGCGGCTTGGCCCAGACGATCTGCGAGCGGATGCGGAAGCCGCACGCCTCGAGACTCTCGGCGACGGTGCGGGCATGAACGCCGGCGTGCCAAACGTAGACAACGTCGCCTGGAAACAGCGACCAGGCCTCGCGCCAATCGGCGCGGTTGTCGTTCCTCACCTTGCCGGTGCGGGCGGTAGCCGAGACCCCGGCCTCGTTGCGCCAGCCCGGATCGTAATCGACCCCGTAGGGCGGGTCGGTCACCATCAGGTGCGGAACCGTCTTGCCGAGCAACCGCTCCACGTCCGTCGCCACGGTGGCATCGCCGCAGAGCAGTCGGTGGGGACCGAGCAGCCAGAGGTCGCCGGGCCGCGTGACGGGATCGGCGGGTGGCTCGGAGACCTGGTCCTCTTCGGCCTCGCCGGCATCGTCGACGAGGCCGTCGAGCAGGCGGCCGATCTCCTCCTCGCCGAAGCCGGTCAGCGACAGGTCGAAGCCGTCCTCGCCGAGGCGCGCCAGCTCCGCGGCCAGCGCGTCTTCATCCCAGCCGGCGATCTCGGTGAGCTTGTTGTCGGCGATGCGATAGGCGCGGGCCTCGGCATCGGTGAGATGATCGAGCCGGATGACCGGCACCTCCTTGAGCCCGAGATGGCGCGCGGCAAGAAGCCGGCCGTGGCCCGCGACCAGCACGCCACGCTCGTCGACGAGGGCCGGCACGGTCCAGCCGAAGCGCGCAATGGACGCGGCGATCCTGGCGATCTGGTCGCCGTCGTGGACGCGTGCATTGCCGGCATAGGGCAGCAGCCGCTCGATGGGCACGAGCTCGACAGCCGACGGAGCAAAACGCAGATCGGTCATGACCGAGCCGCCTTGCGCTCCGCGGCCACCTCGTCGAAGGAACGGCCGTCGAGCGTCGCCTGAATATCGGGAAAGAGATTCTTCCAGCGCAGCAGCGCGACGTCGGCGTATTCGGGGGCGAACTCGATCGCCCGCACGATGCGGCCGGCGCGTTGCCCTGCGACGATGCATGTGCCGCTTCCCGCGAACGGCTCGAACACGATGCCGCCCGGGTCGCCGTAGGCGTTCATCGCGAACTCGGCCAGCTTCACCGGGAACACGGCCGGATGCTCGGTCTCGATGCCGCGCGCCTTGTGCCGCGTGACGCGGATGACGTTGTCGGGGATGCGCATGTTCTGCACGCCCTGGCCGGCATGGGTCCAATCGCCCACGCTGCCGTCCCGGTTTCGCATGCCGCCGTGGGCATCGTTGACGTGCCCGGCCCACTTGCAGGGCACGATCTTGTTGGGCTTGCGCGCCTGGCGGTTGAAGTGAAAGACGAACTCGAAGCTCGGCGCCAGGCGCCCGTTCCAGTCTCCCGGCAGCGCCGGTCCCTGGTCCCAGACGTAGAGGCCGAAGCGGCGCCAGCCCTGGTCGCGCATCCGTTCGAGCCAGTCCCGCCAGTAGGGCTGCCATTCGTTGTCGCGGTGGACGAGCCCGAGATTGACGAGCACCTGGCCGTCCTCGGCCATGACCTGGTCGAGATGGCCGAAGACGCCGTTCATCAAGGCGTTCCAGTCGGCGATACCGCCGGTGGTGTAATCCCGCTGATTGCCATAGGGCGGCGAAGTAAACAGAAGCGCCGCCTTGTCGCCAGCCATCAGCCGGGCGACGGTCGCGGCATCCGTGGCATCCCCGCAGAACAGGCGATGCTCGCCGAGACTCCAGAGATCGCCTTGGCGCGACACCGGATCGCGGGGCAGTTCGGGCGTCTCGTCGGCATCCTCGCCCCCCGCGCCTTCGCCAGCGCTCGGCTCGTCGCCAAGCGGCCCCAGCAGGCGGTCGAGCTCAGCCTCGTCGAAGCCGGTCAGTCCCAGGTCGAATCCTTCGCCGTTGATGGCGTGCAGTTCGGCGGCCAGCACCTCCTCGTTCCAGCCAGCGTTGAGCGCGAGCTTGTTGTCGGCGATGACGTAGGCCCGGCGCTGCGCCGGCGTGAGGTGGTCGAGCACGATCACCGGCACCGTGTCGAGACCGAGCTTGCGTGCCGCCTCCAACCGTCCGTGGCCGGCAATCACGGTGCCGTCGCCGGCGGCGAGGATCGGATTGGACCAGCCGAACTCGACAATGCTGGCGGCGATCTGCGCCACCTGCTCGTCTGAATGCGTGCGCGGGTTGTTCGCATAGGATCGCAGCCGCGCGATCGGCCACTGCTCGATCATGTCGGGCAAGCGAGGTGACATAAAGGGTTCGGCAATCTGCTGTCTTGGGATGTCGGACAAGCGAAGAGTCACTTGGCCGCGTATGCCTGGTCTCAATCGAAGGAGGTGCACATGCCAAGGAAACGGAGGCGCCGGTCGCGAGCGCCGATCATCGACTATCGGACCTATATTTTTCGAATTGCGAGCTGGGAGCCGTCTTACAGCTTCGCCCTAAATGAGGGGCGCTTTGGGCACGGGCCCTATTGGGAGCACGTCGAGCTCATCGTGAGCGGTGAGTGCTTGGCGCCATCGAAAACGGCCGGCCGGATTGGCAAGCTCACATTTCTCGGGAACCGGGAGGAAAGTCGCACTCTAGAGCAGTCACTCGACTCGGATCGGCAGCCGCTCTGCGTGGGTACCCTCACCGTTCGTGGCGACCGCACGGAATATCTCGGATCGATCCCTTTCGACGCGCTTTGGGGGCTCGTCGGCGCCCTGTCTTCAGGAACGCTCAAGTTCATGGACATGTATGGCGAGCGCTTGCGTTATGGCAGCGCCAGGATCCGTTCAATCAATTTCTGCCGGGAACTGGACCCGGACGATTTGGAATTCGCGCGCCAACAAGCCTGAACCGTGGTAACCGGCGGCGCTTACCAGAGGGGGTTACCACCGCCTCGAAACAACGAAAGGCGCGTGGGCCGTGGCCTTGCGCGTCTTCGGGGTGGTAACTGGTAACCGGGTGGTAACCCAGATTTTAGGGCTGTCGGTAGCAAACTTCCGGGCCCAGGGCGCCAGCATACGAAAAGCCCCAGGGAGGACCCGCGCCGCTGGCACCGTCCTTCGCGCCCACGCGCGCCTCTCGCGAGGCTAGCCGGAAACTACCCGAAATTCCGCTGATCCGTCTCGCCAGGAAATGTCTCACCGAAAAATGTCTCAGCGGTCACGATGCGCTTGACAGCCCTTGCGCCCGCTCGACCAGGAACTCGCGCGAGCGCTTGGCGGGCACGCGTCTACCATTGAGGCGCCAGACGATGACGCTGATGCCGTACTGCCAGCGCCGATGCGCCGTTGCCCGGCTCACGCCGAACCGCCAGCAGATCGCCTTCCACGGCGCACCTTCGGCCCGCGTCCATACCAGCCGGGCGTCGTCGGATTCGAGCCAGGAGAGCCAGGCGAGCGCCTCGTCCATGCGGTCGATGGCGGCGGCCGATGGCGGCGGGAGGCGGAGACGCACGTCCCCCCGGCCGAACGCTTCCCAATAATCCCGGATCACCGGCGGCCAAGTACTGAAGTAGCCGGGCACGCGCTCTTCGGGCAGGCGGCGCAACGTGTCCGCCGCTTCCTCCAGCCGTTCCTCGACGACCGGGGCGATCCATCGCTGCTCAGCCATGGCCGACTCCCTGCGTCTCGCGCTTGCCGTAGAGCTTTATGCCCAGCTGCTTCACCAGCTCCCGCTCCGGCCAGGCGAGGCGCGGATCGTTCTCGGCGACCACAAGGACGCCCTGCTCATGCCAGCCGTCGCGCTTCACCTCGTCGGGTGGGCGCCGCTCGCCGCCATAACCCTTGGGGAAGCGTCTCATCGCACGCCCCCGTTGGTCTCCATGGCCCAGAGCAGGATGGCGAGCGCGTCGGCCTCGTTGTCGTCGGCGGGCGCGAAGCCGCGGGTGCGGATCGCCGCCATGACCGCAGCCTTGTCGGCGTTGCCCTTGCCGGCGACATGGCGCTTGACGGTGCCGACCGGTACGCCCTGGTAGGCGATCGAACGCAGCTCGCACCAGGCGGTCAGCGTGGCGAGAAAGCCGCCGTAGAGATGCGCCGCGTCGGTGCCGATATGCCGCCGGACTTCCTCGAAATAGACCGCGTGGATTCCGCTGGAATCGCTCGCCACCTGATCGAGCCAGCCGCGGAAGCGAAGGTAGCGGATGCCGCCGCCGTCATAGCGGCTCGGCCGGAACGAAACGGTGCCGCTGACGATGGCGCCATCGGAGACGCACATCGCCCAGCCGGTGGTGGTGCCGAGATCGAGAGCGAGAACGGGAAGGCGGCGGCGGTCGAACGGTCCCGCGGCCGGATTGGAAACTGCCGTTGCCGGCAGATCGGGAGCGATGTTCATGACGAAGGCTCACGGAGCGTGGGCCTTCGGCTTCGGTCAGCGAGGATTCTACGGGCCGCGTGACGGCGCGGCAAACGAAAAAGCTCCTGTCACCAACCCCCATCGCGAGGTTGGTGACGGGAACGAGCGCCGTAGGATCAGCCGCTTGGCACCGCTGGTCACCAACCCTTGCTGTCACCAACGGGGGCACAACATATTCGTATGGAGAATGCGCATTCCCCCTGGAAGCGGTCGGACATCCATTTTCCACGCATAGGTTTCAGACCCGTCGGTGACGTTGGTGACGTTGGTGACAGCGTTGATACGGAAGCGCTTTTTCTGTCACCAACCCCTCCGCGAGGTTGGTGACAGCGGGCGGGGTTGGTGACAGCGCGGACAAAAAAAGAGCGCCCGAAGGCGCCCCGGTCGCCGGCATGCGCGTCAGCGGCGGTATCGCCATTCCCGCGGCGCGTCCCCGCCTGAGCCGAGCCGCGCCTGGTATCGGCGCCAGCCCCTGGCCTTGAGCCAGGCCGTCACCCGCATCTGGTCCGAGCGCGACCAGCGTCCGGGCTCCAGCCCGATCGCGTGCTGAAGTATTTCGCCGACGGACACGTCGGCGAGCGGTGTTGCCCGCGCGACTTCCTCGTCGCGCCAGTCGTCGTAGCCCGCGTAGCCGTGGTTGACCCGCCGCCGCTCGAAGGCGAGCCAGCGCTCGATCAGCGCGTCCCAGGCGTCGGAATGGTACCGGGCTTCCTGCTCGACATCGGCGGCGGCGACCAGGGCCGGGTCGTCGAGCCACCAGATGGCGCCCGCCCGATAGCGCGCCGCGGCCTCGGCCCAGAGCTGGTCGCGGTCGCGTCGGAGCGCGTCGAGGTCGATGCGCCCGCAGCGCACCGGCCAGAAGCGCCGGTTGCCGGTCTCGTCGCGCAGATAGGTGTCGGGGTTGACGCTGCCGGCGAACACGCACTGGCGCGGCACCTCGACGACATAGCGCTCGTAGGGCGGCCGGTAGCGGTCGACGGTTCGGGTCAGGAATGCCTTGATGCGCGAGACCTCGGCGCGGCCGATCGCGTCCAGTTCGGCGATCTCGATGATCCAGATGCCGCGCATCTGCTGGGCGGCATCCTTCGAGCCGATCTCGGCGATCTCGTCGGTAAACCATTCCTCGCCGGCCAGCACCTTCAGCGCGGTGGATTTCTTGGTGCCCTGCGGGCCTTCGAGGATCAGCATATGATCGACCTTGGCGCCCGGCCGCATGATGCGGGCTATGCCTGAGATCATCCACAGGCTGCCGAATGCCCGGTTGAGCGGCGTATCCTCGGCGCCGAGATAGGCAAGCGTCCAGGTCTCCAGCCGGGGCGTGCCGTCCCAGACGAGGCCTTGCAGATAGTCCCGGACGGGATGGATGCGAATGTCGCGCGCGACCGCGCCGACGCCGCGGCTGACGACGGCGGGCGCGACGTTGATCTCGCGCCGCTGCAGCCATTCGGCACAGCGCACATCGTCGGCGTCGCTCCACGGGCGCGGGACGCGAATGTTCCCGGGCGACGTATGCTCGTCCCACGGCAGTGGCCGGCCGATCAGGATTTCCTGGCGAAACTCGTCGAACACCAGCGCGCCGGCGAAGGCCTCGTCGCTGCCGAGCGCGGTGATGACATTGGCCTCGTTGCGCTCGGGCGTGCCGGCGAGGTCGAGACGCAGCCGGCTTGCCCAGCGCGGACGGATCGGCCGGTGATGGACGTCACCGGTCGCGTTCAGGCGGCGGCGCAGCTCGCCGATCTGCTTTTCCAGGATCGCCACGGAGATCCCGGTGGCGGCCTTGATCGCCGCCAGCACTTGCCGCTCGGGCAGCGGCTCCAGGCGGACCTTGACGAGCTGGCCGAGCAAGGTGCCGAGCGTCTGCAGATCGGGCGGGCTGGTCAGCGCCCGGGCGGCCGCCTCGAAGTCCGCGGTCGTGGCAAGCGCGGCGGGAACCGCGGGCGCCGCCGATTCCGGCACGCGGTAATCGGCCGCCGTCACGCCATGGCGCAAGTCGTCGTTGAAGTCGTCGCCATGCAGCGGCGAGACGATCGCGCTGGCGATGCCGGCGGTGTTCAGCCGCTCGACGAGCGCGGCGGCGGCCTCAGCGCCCGCCTCGCCGGCATCGGCGAACACCGTGACGCGGGGGACGCCCTCGGGCCACTGCCAGCGGCGCAAGCCCTCGGCGGACAGCGCCGCCCATGTCGGCACGCCGAAAATGGCCTGGGCCGAGAGCGCGGTCTCGATGCCTTCGGCGACGCCGAGGTGGCCGTCTGCGCCTACGGCCGAGAGCCGGACCGAGCCGCCCGCGACCGGCCCGAGCATCTTCTTGCCCGGCGGCGCCTTGGCCGAGCCGTCATCGAGCAGATAGGTGCGGTGGATGCCGCCGGTCGGCTTGCCCGCGCCGTCGCGGACCCGCGCCACCATGCCGGGCCAGCCGCGCTTCGTTGCGAAGTCGGCGAGATCGGCATGGAAGAGGAGATCGGGAGAGGCCGGATCGCCGAGGCTGCGCACGCGCAGATACGCTTCCGCGACGGTGCCGGCGAGCGGCCGGCATCCGTCGAGAATCCGGGCGACCTCGAGGCCGTGGTCCGGCCTCGGCGGCGATGCCGGCCGTGCCGAAGCCGGCCGGTCCAGCCGCGCGAGCCGGGCCGCCTCCTCGAACAGCGCCCGGTCGGCCAGCCCGGTCGCATGGTGAATGAGGTCGATCGGACCGGCACTCTCGCCGGTGGCATGGTCGTACCCCCGGCCCGCATGCGGGCCGGCGAGGTGGATGACGCACGAGCCCTCATTGCGGGGCGGCCGGCCCGAGAGATCGGCGCAGCGCAGGGTCTTCCTGTCGGGCGCCGGCCGCGCCTGCGGGAACAGCGGCGGCAGCCAATCGGCCGCCGTCGCCGTCAGGCGTTCCCGGACCTCGTCGAGATCGATCCGCCAGCGTGAATCGAGGGCGGGCGGCTGCCAGACGTCGTTCAGATCGATCATGCCCAATTCTCAAGCAAGGATCACCAGCCCCTTCTCGGCGCGGGTGATGACCGTGTAGAGCCAGCGCCGGCGATCCGTCTCGGTGCGGCCGAGGCCGTCGTCCCAGACGATCACGTTCTCCCATTGCGAGCCCTGGGACTTGTGGCCGGTGATCGCCCAGCCGAACGTCGCCTCGGTCAGATTGCGCTTCTCCTTCCAGTCGCGGTCATGGCGGTGCCGGTCGAAGACGACGTGATCCTCGAAGTGCCCCTTGTAGATGCGCAGGCGTCCGGGCGCGCCGTCGGGTCCGGGCGGACCGATCCGGCTGCCGTCCTCGTCGGTCACCGTGGCCGAGAAGAACAGGCTGCCCTCGTCGACGACGTCGCCGAGCGAGACGAACATGCCGTTGATCAGGCCGAGATCGTTCTGGTTCTTGAGGCAGACGATCTTCTCGCCCGGACCCGACGGCAGCCAGCCGCCGTCGAAGCCTGCGGCCCGGCGTAAGGCGTTGTTGAGCTGCAGCCGCGTGGCGTTCATCCCGCAGATGACCTGGCCGCCGCGCAGGCATTGCTCGGGCGTCACGTCCATCTTGCGCATCTTCCAGACGAAGGTGTCGTACTGGCCGAAGCCGATCGGCTCGCCCTGGCGTGCCATGGTCGCGAGCCGGATGATCGCGCTTTCGCCCGCTTGCCGGTGAATCTCGGTCAGCATGATGTCGGGCGCGTCCTTGGTGAACGCCCCTTCGCCCTTGATCGGCGGCAGCTGGCCGGGGTCGCCCAGCACCAGGATCGGCTTGCCGAAGCTCATCAGGTCGCGGGCCATCTCCTCGCCGACCATCGAGACCTCGTCGAGCACGATAAGCTTCGCGTGCGCCGCGTCGCTCTGCGGATTGAGCGCGAAGCGCGGCTTCTTCATCGCCGAGAGCGCCTGGCGCATGGCCTCGATCGCCGCCTCGGCCGACGTGCGCTCGAAGCCGGTGAGCCGGCGCGTGTCCTTTTCCGCCTGCTCGATCTTCTTCCTCGCCTCCTCGATCTCCTCCTCGGTCGCCTCGATGACGCTGTAGATCAGGCTGTGGATGGTGCGCGCGGGCGTGCCCTTGCGGCGCAGTACGAGCGCGGCCTTTCCGGTGAACGTCGCCGTGACCACGCCGGGAACGCAGGAGCCGCCGTCGCGATCGCTCCTGTGCGCCTCCAGCCCGAGCTCTTCGAGGGCGAACTTGAGGACCGTGGACTTGCCGGTGCCGGCATAGCCGAAGAGGCGGAACACCTGCTGTTCCCGGGACCGGCTGCCGTACCAGTCCTTGATCCCGGCGATGGCGCGGGCCTGCGTGTCGGAAGGGGTGATGCCGGTCATCGTCCCGCCCTCCAGCACCGCTCCCGCCAAGGGCATGGCGGATGCCACCCGCCGCCTGTCATGCCGCCGCGGCAGACGGCGGACGACGGATCGCCGACCGCTCGCGGCAGCAGGTCCTCGGCCTCGCTCGCCCGCACGACCTGCACCGCCTTGTCGCTCGCCACCTGCGCGAGACCCGCGTCGAACGGCACGAGTTCACTGTGGAGGCTCCAGGTGTCGCGGTTGAGCGCGGTGAACAGCGCCGGGTTGGGAAGATCGAGGTACGCCTGATAGAGCGCGATCTGCGCGGCGTAGACGGGTCTCGCGAGAACGACACCCCTCTTGACCACCTCGTTCCAGGACGACAGACCGAGCGCCTTGTTCTCCCACAGCGCGGGATAGGCCATGGGCGCGGGACCGGACAAAAGGCAGCCGTCGACATGCCCCTTGAAACGTCCGCCCAGCGCCGAGAAGCCGAACTGCCGGCCGTCCTTGCGGCCGGTACGGAGCTCGAAGCCGGCGGCGCGCAGCCAGCCCGCCACCACGTCCTCCGCGCGATGTCCTGCCTCGAAGATGCGGAGCGTGCCGCCATCGAAGCCGCTGCCCGCATCCTTCGGTACGGCAAGAAAGTCGTACTGGATCTGGCGCAGGCACGCGCGCCCGAGACCGGAGGCGCTGACGTAGCGACGGGGCGGCTGTTCCCGGTTGCGCGCGATCAGGGCGGCATCGATGGCGGCATTGACCGCAACACCGATGCCGGCATCGCGCGCCGGCCCCTCGTACTGGCAGCCGGAGCCGTGGTTGAGATCGATCATGCGCCGCGCTCCCAGAACCCGCCGCCCTTGGCGATGCAGCGCAGCTTGTGCTCCTGGGCTCCGGTCAGGCGGGCGCGACTGCCGTAGACGTCGAGCTTCTCGCGCAAGGATTCGCAGAACTCGATCTCGAAATCGGTTTCCGCGTTCGCCTCGGCCGCCTCGAGCAGCGTCAGCCACTCCCCGGCCGGACCGTCGTCGTTCAGATCCATCGCGACGGCCGGCCTTGTCAGAAAGGGATGGGATCGTCCAGCGCCGTCCCGGTCCGTTCGGCAACGCCCGCCTGGTGCTGCATGCTCTCGACGTAGCCGGTGACCGCCGCCTCGATCAGGCGGTCGATCTCGGCGGCGGTGCGATGGAGAAAGGGCGCCATCAGGCCGAGCTCGGTCAGCGCTTCGGCGACCGGGCGCCGCGCGTCCTTCAATGCCTGCGTTTCTCGTGCTGTCTTGTCGATCATTCCGTTGTTCCTTCCCGCGAGCGCCGCACCGGCGTCGAGGCAGCGCATGGAGCAGAAGCGGTAGTGCGGATAGCGGTCCCATCGGAGCCGATGGACGTAGCCGAAGCCCTGGGCCTCGCGTCCGCAGAGGGCGCAGACGCCTATCCGAGCAGAAGTCGGGTCAGGTCCGGATGTCCGGCCGGTTCCGCCTTGATCCTTTCCGACGCCAGGACCACGAAGCGGCCGATGGCGTTGGCGGCCATCGCTTCCAGCTCGGGCATGGTCAGGCAGCGAATCGGCTGGTGCAGCTTTCCTCGTCCTTCCAGCCATTCGCCGACCGCCTTCGCCGCCTCGCGCGTCACATGCGCTTGCCACTCGTCATCGGTCATGGGCCGATGCACCTTGCCGGACCCTGCGTCAGCTGTTGAGCCAGGCCGGCCCGGCGGCAGGAGCGGGTTGAGCCGGCGTGGCCGCGGGCTGTCCCGCCCAGGGCACGCCACCCGCCGCTGGCGCCGCCGCCGGCGCGCCCCAGGCGGGCGGCTGCTGGATGGAACCCTCGGGCGCCTTGCGCGGCTTGGCGTTGACCGGATCGGGCGCCACGGCCTCGCCGCGCATGATGCCCGCGTATTGCGGCTCGCCCGGCAGGACCACGTTGGCCAGCTTGTTGGCGTCCTTGTACTGCGGGCTCGAGGCGGGCTCGATCATGATGCGGGCGGCGAACACGATCCCATCCAGCTGCTTCAGCCCCTGCATCACGCGCTTCTGCCTGGCGGCCGGGCTCATGTCCTTGGGATCGAGGCCGAGCGCGCTGTCGATCATGGCGCGGAAGGCGCTCTTCGAGATATTCCAGCCCTTGGATTGGCCCTTCTCGTCGAGCTTGCCGCCGGCGACGGTGAAGTTCTGCCAGAACTTGCGCCGGGCGAAGGGACCCTCGACCACGGTGAACTCGCAGTCGAGCATCCTGGCGTCGCTCGATTGCGAGGCCTTGAGCAGGCCGGCATCCATCGGCGTCGGGCCGTTCACGCCGCCCGGGCGGATGGTCATCTTGACCTTGGCGAAGGTGCCGTCCGGGATCAGCTCGCCCATCGGTGCTTTTTGCGGCTGCGCGTCGTTGAGATCGTACATGGCGTTCTCCTCTTGGTTTGGTGATCAGGCTGCGTGTGGAGCGGCGCCCGCGGCGGCTGACGCCGCCCACGAGGCCGCCGTGGCCGTCTTGTTGATCTTGGCGAGCAGCGCGCCGAGGTCGGGCGGCTCGGTCAGGTCGAGACGACCCGAGCGATCCTTGGCCGGCAGCCCGAACGGATTGCCGGCGCGGCAGACCAGCCGCCGCTCCTGCGCCTTCTCGTCGAGCACGCAGGCGCCCTCGGCATCGCGCGAGAACAGGTGCATCGAGATCACCTGATCGACGATGGCGGGGAGCTCCCGGCCCGCCTTGGAGCCCTCCATCTGCGGCTGCCACGTGGTGACGTTGAATTCGTCGGTCACCTTCTCCAGCACGCCGACGAAGATCACCGTCCTCCCCGGCGCGTGCTGCAGGTGTTTGAGCGCCTGGATGACCTCGCGTCCGAGCAGGCCGTAGGCACTCCGGACGTCAGGTTTCCCGGTGCGCTCCGAAAAGGCCTCCGGCTGCTGTTTGGCGTAGACCATCACCTGGCGGGTGAGATCGGTGATGCTGTCGACGAAGACGATCGACTTGCCGGCGAGGAACTCCTCGACGCCGCTGCCGGCGTAAACGCCGCGCGCATGGCGGTGATGCTCGGCGCTGTACCAGGCGGATGCGTCGGCCGCCGGATCGGGCCCGCCGATCAGGACCGCGAGATCGCGGAAGTCGACGAAGCTGCGGATCGGGATGCTGCCGCCGGGCCAGTCCTGGACGGATTTCATGCCGGCTTCGAGATCGAGGCAGACTGTGCGTTCGACGGGCAGCGTCTTCAGGAGCGTCGTCTTGCCGACGCCGGGCGGCCCGAAGATGGCGAGAGAGGTCTTGTTTTGCGCGGCCGACAGTCGTTCGTCGGCGGTCACGATGCGTATCGGCATTCCGGTCTCCTTCCTCGTGATCGACCATCGGCTGGTCTACGGGAGCTTCGGGCTGGGTCGGGTCGGGAAACGGCGGGGCGTTGACCAGGTGCCGAAGGATGACCCGCCCGTCCTCGCGGATCGGGCCGCCCCGCCGCTTGTTCCGGGTCTAGGACGAGTCCTCCGTCCGGATGGCGAGCCGGTAGCTCGCCTTGCCGGTCTTGACGGTGCGGGCCGCGGCGAACGCTTCGCGGATGGGCGCCGGCCAGGCCGAGTACTTGCGCTCCGGCACGCGGTAGGCGATGTCGACGTAGTCGGCGGGATTCTCGCCGCCGGCGCGGATGCGCTCGACGAGCCGCGCGAGCTGGGCCTGGTCCCAGTCGACCTTCTTCGGGATGTCGGCGACCACGGCGACCGGGCCGTCGTCGAAACGAACCGTGCCGGTGTCCTTGCCCTCGGCATGGCGCAGCGCGGCGGCGCGGTCGGCGTAGCGCAGCGCGATGGCGGCTTCGAGCCAGTCCTTGAGGTTCTTCGCTGCCTGGAGCGCCGCCTCTGCGTCTTCCTGGAGGAGCGTCAGCTGGTCGGCCGGCAGCGTGGCGATCTCGCCGACCGGCATCGCGCGAAGCTCGTCGAGCGGAATGCGGTTGCCGCGGGTGGGCATCAGGCCGCCTCCTTGGACATGAGGGTGGCGAAGGACAGCGGTGCGTTCTTGTGGTGCGGCCTGGCGACGGCGAGATAGCCGAACGTGCACGGTGCAAGCCGGCGCTGCACGAGATGAACGAAGCCCTGCTCGGCGAGCTTGAAGGCGCGATTGCTCGTTCCGATCAGCGTGGCGCGATCCTCGGCGCTCATCGCCTGGCCGTATGGCGTGCGGTCGGCGCCGAGAAACCCACGATGGTATTCGAGGACGTCGCCGGGCGCGGCGTGGGCGAGCCAAGCGCAGAGCTCGATCTCGGTGATCCCCGAGCACGCGGCCGGGAGCCGGGTGGAAGCGTCGCCGGTCATCGCGCTGCTCCCGGATCGGTGGCCGAGGCGGCCGAGGGCGCGGCCTTGTAGACCGCGAACAGCGCCGTGCCGTCGCCGGCGGTACCGGCATCCTCGATACGGTAGTCCTCGCCGGCTTCGATGACCTGGGCCAGCTCCCATCGCCGGAAGAGGCCGGGAAGGCGGCGGAGCTCGTCGCGCGTGCCGGTCAGTGTGTCGCTCATGTGGACGCGGTCCCCGGATGCGGGCGCCGGCCAATCCGGCGCTCTCGAAACGGAAAACGCGGGTTCCGCCGGCGGAACGGGACAAGGGGCCGTCAATTTTCCTCCAGCCTTTCGCGGATTCGCCGGAGCGCGCGCTGGAACCGCTTGCGTGCCGCCTCGTGCCCGATTCCGAGACGGCCGGCAGCCTCGTCCTGCCCCTCGCCCAGGACCACGACGGCGACGACGAGGTCGGCGTCGGCTCCGACCATGCGGGCGAGCAGTTCCCGGAGCATGGCCGTCTCGGCGTCCACGCCCGCGCCCGGAGGCAGACCGAGACGGGAAGGGTCGTGCGACTCGCCGGCCAGCACGTCGCCCAGGACATCGGGATCGGGCAGATCGGCCCGCAGGGAGCGTTCCACCCACGCCCGCCGCAGGTCCTGCCGGATGTCCCGCTCGACGTTGCGCACCAGGGTGGCGGCAAGACGGCGGATCCCGGCGAGATCGGCCCGGTGCACGGCGAGCGTGAACCGTTCGGAGATCGCCGAGACCAGCTCGTCGGGGCGCTCACGGTAATGGCGCAGGAGGCGCCGGTAGATGCCGTCCAGCGCCGGCCAGAGGGCCAGCCACAGCATCGTCATCGCGATGCCGCGGCCGCTGCTAGCCTGAATCTCCTCGACGAGAACAGCGAGGAGGCGATCCTTGTCGTCGAGGTCGCCGCTCTTCGCATGGAGATAGTCGAGGACCGCCTCCTGGTCGTGGAAGCGGCGCAATTCGGAATGGCTCCGTTGGAGGGCCTCGAACTGCCGCCGGGACTCGATGGGTTGAAGGGAACGCATGAAACCGTCATGAAGGGACTGCCAGAGGGCTCGCACGGGACGCCTGCCTTGCGGCCTGGCGTCCAGCGCTCATGGGGCCGAGCAGGGGCGTCTTTGCGCTCTGGTTGAAGGGATGGGATCGGAGGGAGCGGCGCCTACGCAGCGTCGCGGCCGGTTCGCTCCGAGGTCGTCAGCCTGATCACGTTCAGGGTTCTGCAGCTGGGCCGGTAGCAGACGATCGAGGCATGGAACGCGCCGTCGACCGTGGCCTGCAGATCGCCCCGCCGGATGGTCATGCCGCTGTCGTCGATCTTGGCGAGGAGAATGCTGCAGGACTTGCAGCGGACTTCCCTCGATCTGGGTGGTGTACCCATGTGCTGGCCTCCTTGAGCTCGCGCCCATCGGTGGGCGCCTTCGGAGGCCAGCTTCGGCGGCGGATGGAGGGGGGAGTCGAAGCCGGGAATGCCGGCCTGCTCCGGTATCTCCTCGGGCTTTGCTCCCCTATCCCCCGAGGTTCAACGGCACGGGCACGCCCAGCTCGCGCGCTTTCTTGAGCAGCGTTTCGGCGTTCTTCCGGGCTTTCTCAAGATTCCGTGCAAGCTGCTTCGTGCCGGGTGTCGAATCCTTGCGGCCGGACTTTGGCTTCGTCCGATTCTCGCCGACCAACCGCAGGGACTGCAGGCTTTCATCGAAACGGACATGACGAGGATCGAGCGCGAGGCGGATGCGGCCATCGCGATTCGGCGACGATTTGATCAGCGATTTCATCGCGGCGGCCGACAGCCCATTGACCGGATGGTTTTCCAATTCCCGCCGCAGCGCCTCGATGTCGTGATCCTTTTCATCGCCGAGAAGACGCCATTTCTCGATCCAGCCTCCGGCCTCGGCATCGGCCTCCGCGGCGCGGGCGGCGGCAAGCAGGAGAAGCCGGGCGAACTTGATGTCGCTGATCCGGAAGCCGCTGCAGTCATGTCCGTTGATGCGCACCACGTGCCGCTCGCCGGGAATTGTCGCGAACTCCATCGTCACGTCGTCGAAGAGCGCGGCCGGGTCGTCGATCCGGGCGCGGCGGTATTGCGGATCGATCGCGTCGAGGGCGCGCCACAGCGCCAGATCGCCGTCCCGCGTTTCCGGCACCGGCAGGATGACGATGCAGCCCGGACGACAGACACCCTGGAGCTGGCCGCCGGGCCGGCTCAGAAGCACGATGAGGCCGTCGCTGCCGAGCCGATGCGCCAGGCCGCTGCATATTGCATCGAAGGGGTCCTCGGGCTGCAGCATCCAGACCACCGGGACGCGGCGCCCGCGACGAGCCAGAATGCCGACAGGGACGATCGCAGGCTCAAGGGCGGCCTCGATTGGTTCAAGACCGTTCCGTTCCCGGAGCGCGGCGAACACCCTTTCGGCCCGGCAGCGATAATCGTCCAGCGCCTTTGCCGGCAACCATTGCCAGCCCGGCCAGCACGCCGGCTCGTTGGGGCAGGCGACGCCTACCAGATCTTCGCCGCGTCGCGACTCCAGATCGAGATTGGGCACGCAGAGCTGCTCGCAGTCGGGCGGGCGCCACCGGGCGCCATCCATCCGCTCGATGACGCGCGAGCGCAACAGGTCTTCGGCGTCCAGGCCGGCCGCTTCGAGCTCGTCCCGCGTGACGACCGCGCTATGCGCAAGCCGCAACCTTGACAGCAGGAGCGGCCATGGAGAAGGCGCTGCGGCTTTCATCGATCCCCCATTCCTTGAGATAGCGGCGGATGATCCGGTCCCGCTTGGTGTCCCTCAGATTGGTGCTGTTGGGATTGTGCAGGCTGGCGGTCCGGAATTTGGCGCGCCCCTTGGCATCGGCGAACTCGAACTGGATGCGCACGCCGTCGGCCAGGCTGCCGTCGGCGGGGATGCGATGATCGGCAAGCACTCTTCGCAGATCGTCGGGGCGAAGGTTCGGGACCAGGTCGATGGCCAGCTTCCGCACGTCGGCGTGTCCGGTCCGCATGACGGCGCGCGTGACGCAGGGCCGGCCAAGACCGTCCGCCGGATGGGTGGGGAAATCGAACCCGGGATCAAACAACGGCGCAAAGTTGTACTTGGGGGTCTTGCTCAGGTCCTCGAAGTAGTCCGCATCGCCGACGAAGATCTCGGCCCAGAGGTCGCGCAGCTTCTCGCGTTCGGGCTTGCGTGGCGCCTTCACCAGAAGGGTGCAGGTCTCGGGGTAGAAGACGCCGGCGATGCGGCTCACCAGCCGCATCCACACCGGGGCCACGGTGTCGTCGTTGCGGAACTGATCCAGCGGCTTCACTTCGTCCTCGTGGAACACGAACACGGCGAACTTGCCGTCCCCGTCGAAATCCTCGACGTGGCAGCGGGCGCCTCCGGCGTGCTCACGGAAATGCGCGGCCATCGCCTGACGGATGCGGGCCTTCGCCTCGGGCGAGGCCTTCAGCTCGATCGGATATTTGCCGCGGTACTCCCGGAAGTGGTCGAGCATATCGACGGCGTAGTTCTGATGCGCACGATGGAATTCCTGCGGCGCGTGCAGGAACAGCCGCATCGCAAGGTCGTACACGGACCAATCCTTGCTCTCCTCGATCAGGCGGGCGTTGTCGCCGCCGGCCCAGACCAGCCGTGCGACGAAATCCAGATACGGCCGCGCATGGGTGCTGCACATGTCGTTCACGGGCAGAAGCTCCGTCTCCATTCGCAGCCGCTCGGCCTCGGGCAGCGCCTTCCACGCCCGATAGGCCTGGTTCGGATCGGCCGCCGTGCCGCGATCGGCGATCAGGACGATGTTTCGGGCGGCCTCGTAGAGGCCGATGACGGACGGGGAGACCTTCCTGAAGAAGGCCTTCGGGTTCCACTCGCGGTGACGCATTCTGGATGTCCTTTCAATAACGTTGCCTAAACGGTAAACACGGTGCTCAAAAAAAAGGGTGGCGCGTCAAAACAGCTCCGCCGTCGCCTGGGACTTGTCCTTAACCAGCTTCAGGTCAAGCAAGCGGTAGCACATGGCCTCGTTGGAGACGTTCAGGAACCCGCCCTCGGCAATGATCTCGCCCGCGAAGGCGCGGAGACGCGCGTCCGGGACCCCCGTCTTCCGGCTGTCGGCCAACCCGTCCCAGACCGGCGGCTTGGCGTTGCAGATGCCGAGCGCGGTCGCGCGCACCGCCGCCGCCGGCATCAGCAGCCGGGCGGCGAACTGGTCGGCCTGCCATTCGGCCGGCGTCTTGCGCTCTTTCGCGCGGCACACCACGGCCGGCGTCGGCTTCTGGTCTTGGCCCAAGGAGAACAGCGGCAGGGTCACCTTGTCCATCTCGTAGAGAGGGCGGTGCAGCTGCCAGTGACCGATCTCGTGAGCGACCGTAAACGCGAAACGCCCCTCCTTGTCCTCCAGCGACTGATCGATGCGGACGCGCCCCTCGTCGAACCACGTCGCGCCCAGGACATCGCTCATGCCGAGCTGCTTCTTGAGGTCGACCACCTCCAGCGTCAGGCCCAAATAGCCCTCCACGATCTCGTCCACGTCGATGGGCGGCTGAACGGGAACCTTCTTCCATGCCCCGTACCGTCGCAGCAGCTCGGCAGCGGCATGATCGAGATCGCTCGGCTTCAGGAAGGGCACCCTGATCTGCAGCATCACGCCTTGCCCTTCTTCGCCTGCGCCTTGTCCAGGAGCGCCATGAGCTTTTCCGCCGAGACGTTCCGCTCCTTGGCCTGGCGCAGGAATTCCGGCATTCCCGGGTCGGCCTTCACATAGTCCGAGACCTCCCTCGGTATCCGGCCGGCCAGGGTCATCAACTCGTCGAAGTCGTCCTGGAGCATGTCGGCGAGCTTCCGGATCACCTTCTCGGCGGGGACGGCCTTCTCGGCGCCGGTCTCGATTCGCGACATGAACGTGGCCGAGATGTCCGCCTTGCGGGCGGCCTCCCGAAGGCCGATGCCAAGCTCCGTGCGGCGCCGGCGGATGCGTTCCCCAAAGGTCTCCGACTTCTTCATTTCGGTCTCCGATTCTGCTTGTACCCTAAACCCTAAACACCATCGAGTCAATCGCCCTTCCGGCGGCCGGATACCGGTCTTGTCCCAAACCGCCCTCGGCAGGCGCGTTTCTACCGCGAGCATTCATCGTCAGGAAACGCCGCCGTGTCCAATCCCCTCTCTCCCGATCGCATGATCCCCGCCGAGCGAATCGGCGAGATTTGCGCGATTCTCGCGCGCGGCCTCGTCCGGCTCAAAGCGCGCCACCAGTCAAGGCCCATATCCGAAGACTGCGGAGAAAGTTGCCTCGACTTTCCGGACGACCAACGCGGTCATGCCAACCGCACGCGAAGACGTGAGGCATGATCATGACCGACACAATCCTCGCCCGGATCGCAGCCTTGAAGACGACGCCGACCCCGGACCTGAAGAAGCAGTGGCGCGATCTCTTCGAGACCGAGCCACCGCCCTACAATCGCCGCTTCCTCGAAAGCCGGCTCGCTTACCGCATCCAGGAGCTCGCCTACGGCGGCCTCAAGCCCGAGACGGTCCAGCGCCTCGAGGCGCTGGGCGAGCAGCTTGACGGCGGCAATATCGTGCTGCGCCGGACACGCGCCGACGACAAGCCGATCGCCGGCACGCGGCTGATCCGTGAATGGCAAGGAGTCGAGCACACCGTCACTGTCCTGCAGGCCGGCTACGAATGGCAGGGGCGGCCCTACCGCTCGCTTTCCGCCATCGCGCGGGCCATCACCGGCACTCGGTGGAACGGCTGGGTGTTCGTCGGGCTCAAGAACCAGCGGGGCCGTTCATGAAGAAGCCGCCCCGCCCATCGAAAACCACCCGCAAACTCCGCTGCGCGATCT
>SXGS01477673.1_pt1 | contig 18721 bp, 11 predicted proteins | sample 3174681 | NCBI WGS metagenome assembly SXGS01 (sample SAMN11356861, study PRJNA531348) | freshwater metagenome | isolation source: freshwater sample F1-80 | place: China: Fuxian Lake, Yuxi | collected 2017-12-25 | reverse complement strand
TCTCCATGCCGGACTCGCGCTTCAGGCAGGACTATCTCTGCGAGTTCCTCCAACCGGATAACGCGATCTTTCGAACCGAGGACATCCAGGCCCTCTTCCGCGACGACATCGAACCTCTCGACGACTGAAGCCCGGCCATGCGGACCATCCTCGATCTCATCCCGGCCGCGGGCGACAACCGCTTTGCCGGCCTCGATCTCGGCCAACGCCGCGACCACACGACCCTCGCGATCCTCGAGCGCAACGTCGCTCCCACCGGCGAATTCGACAACGCCAGTGGGCGGATCTTGACGCGCGTCGATCTTTGCATGCGCCACCTGGGCCGCATACCGATCGACACGCCGTACACGGCCATCGCCGAGGCGGTCGCCGCGCGGATAGAGAAGCCTCCTTGCCGGATCGTGCCGGTCTCGCCGCGTTCCTCGCCCGGAATTTCGGCGCGCTACGGGGGGACCGGGAGTGACGCCCGCCGCCGGCGGCGGGCCAACTGGACACGGGCTGCTAGCGCGGGCTCAGAACATCGGGAACGACGTCGCCAGATCGCCGGCCGGGTTGATGCGCAGACCTACCGCGAGCAGGTCGCCGTTGGACGCCGCGACCTCGATGGTGCCCAAACTACCGGCCGCGACGCGCAGGCGGGCCGCCAAGTCGACCGCCTCCTGCGCGAATGGTCCCACGTCCACGCGCACCGAGGCGGCCTCGCGTCCGTTACCGTCGCGAACGCTCATTGTGGAAGTCACCGGACGGCCGCTCGGGTTGGTCAACACGATCTGGTTGGTGTAGCCGCCCGACTGATCGAAGTAGCCGCGCCAGCGGCTCTTGGGGGGCTGCACCGCCGATGCGTGCGTCTCCACCGTATCGCCGGAACTCCGGAGGCGGCGCAAGATCGCTTGTCCCGCGAAGCTCGACGAAGCGGGCATCTCGGTCCAGCCGAGCACGCTTTCCGAACCGGGGCGCGTCGTCGCCAAACGCACGGTGGACAACGGCGCGGTGGAGGCGGACACGCGGCGCCGGACGCCGCTGGCCGTGGTGAGGTCGATGGGGTCGCCGTTGGAGCGATGGAACTCGAAGAAGACGGGGTTGGAGTCGAACTCGAGGTTGAGCATCCACAGGTCGGTCTCCCACCCTCCGCCGTTGGCGGTGAGCGGCACGATGCGGCGGCCGGGGCGGTCGATGAAGTCCTCCTGCACGATGGGGGCGAGGTAGGCGATGGATCCGTCGCGATGCTCGCGCAGGCCCATGATCGACATCGGACCTCCGGGGACGAAACCTTCGGGATCGAACGTGTCTTCGTCGCGGCAACTGTTGTTGCCGGTCACGCCGAGCGTCACGATCTCGAGGCTGCCGCGCTGGCCGCGTGTGGCGGGCATCAGGTCGCCCACGCGCGTTCCTTGCACGCGTCCGAAAGACGTGACGCCGAATTGACAACGCGTGATCGTTTTGCCGTCCAGGTTGCGCGCGGTGATCTGGAAGCCGCCCGTGCTCGATCCCGGGTTGAGCAGCGAGACACTGGTTTCGGTGTTGCCGGTGTTGTCGAAGAAGAGGTACGAGCCGGAAGGGATCGAGTCGGTAAGCGGCATCGCCGCTTCGAATGGAGCCTTGCCGGGGATCGCGCGCCGGATGGCGATCTGGCCGTGAACGGGCTCGTCGAAGCTCGCCCATGTGTCGTCGGTGAGAAGACCGAGGCCGGTGGTGGCGACCGTGGCGTTTCCGAGCGGCTCGAGCTCGATGCGCAGGAACGTGAGCGCCGCGGCGGCGCCCTGGTATTCGACGTTGAGCGAGCGCGGCGTCTGTTGCCCCGCGATCCCCTGCCGCGTCCAGAATCGCACGGTGGTAATCAGGCGGCGATTCTCGGGATTGACCACGGTCATGAATGTACGCCATCCGTCGCCGTTGATGATCCTGGGCACGACTCGCGACGGGCGGGCCTGCGTCGCGGCGGCGGAGCGAACCGTCAGGCTTACCGGAACGATCTCGACGGGGTTGATCGTCGCGCCGGAATCGATCGACACGGCGGCGGCGTAGCTGCGCCCGGCGGCGAGTCCGCGCGTGTTGGCGGAAAGGCGAAACGTGGCGGGAGTGGCGGTTCCCAGCGGCTCCACCGAGAGCCAGGCGCCTTGCTGGGGCCTGGGCTCGAACGGAATGCCGTCGATGCGCGCCTCGCGTTGGCCCTTGTTTGACGCGCCTTCGATGGGTATCCCGCCCGCTCCATCGTCGCCGGTGACTTCCACGGGTTGCGACGTCGTGGCGCCGGGTTCGGCTTGAACCTCCACCGAAGGCGGATCGGTCACGATGCGCGTTCCGTCGCCGATCTTCAGCGTCACCTTCAGTTCCGCCGCCGCGCCCTCGGTGATCGCGCCGCGCGGATCCCACACGGCGATGTAACCGGTGTAGACGCCGGCCCCAAGGCCCTCCCGTGCGACTTTGGCTTTGATCGCCGCGCCCGGAAGAACGGTGGTTCCAATCACGGAAAGCCAGCCGGGCACACCGTCCACGATCTCGGTTTTCATGTTGAGGTTCGGCCGCGAGGTCTGGGGACGAACGGTGGTGACCTCGAAGTTCTCGAGGGCGGGATCGGTGATCGGATACTCGCCCGGATCGAACTTGAAATCGTTGCCGGGGCCGATCTTGAGCAAGACCCCTGTCCGGGCGTCCGGCTCTCCTTCCGCCGCTCGCGCCCCACCGCCGGCTTTGGTCACGGCGGTGATGCGGAACTCTAGCATCGCGAGATACACGCCGGGAGGCAGCCGCGCCGGATTGACGATGTCCACCGTGACCGCGCCCGGAGTGGCGTTGTCCGACGCCGTGACACGGAGCCAGTCGGGCACGTTGTCCGGGGACACGACGCGCGGCGTGACGCTGAACGACCGTCCCACCAGGTCGCGGCTCACCACCGGGATCACGCGCGGCGGCGGCAACAAATCCGGGCGCGTGCGATTGAAACGAAACGTGATTTCCTTGGGCGCGACGAGAGCCGGCGGTTCCAAGTATGCGATCCGCACGAGCACGCGGTAATCGGGCGCTTGGATGGTCGACTCGCGACCGCCCGGCTTCGAGTTCACTCGCGGCCCTGGAATCTCACTGTAGATCCGAACTTCGGCGAACAACTCCGTTGGACCGCCGCCCTCGATCAAGATGGCAACGACTTCGCCATTGTCGCCGCGGCTCGCCGGATTCGATGGAGGCGGACACGGAGCGGCGCTGTCCGGCGGATTGTCCGAGAACGTCACCGCGACATTGACGCGAGTGCGGCCCTCGGGCTGAGCGGTCGCGCGAGGATAGCCGAGGGCGGGGATTCGTCCGTTGATGTCGCACGCGGCCGCCAGCAACGTGTTGCCGGCCGGCAGCCCGGCGATCTCGATCGAGCGCGGTTCCGCCGACCTTCGCGTAGCCGAGAAATCGAACCGAAGATCGAGCGGCGCGGCGGTATACGCAACGCCCGCCTCACGGATGAAAAGCGTGAACGTGCGCCCGCGCACGGCCGCCGGAGCGCTGGAACCGTTGGGGTTCGCCGTTCCCAGTTGGGTCGCGTTCACTTGGACGAGGAACAAGCCGGCCGCCGTGGGAGTTCCCGCGATTCGAGGAACGGCGTTGTTCAGCGCCATCCCGGGCGGCAGTCCTTGCACCCTCCAGAACAGCCTGGGGCTCAGGCCCACCGCGCCCGACGCCGAGAAGGTGAAGCCCGAGTACGGCGCGCCCTTGGTTCCGATGGGTAGGAGCGTGGGGCCGTCGATCGTGAAAATCGGTATCGACGATTGCCCCTGCAGGCTAACCGCCAGCAGCGCGACCGAAGTCAATATTCGTTTGGTCATGGCAGTTCTCCGAAACACCGGCAATCGAGTAGTGACCGCCGGGCGCGGCTCCGTTACACTTCAAAACTCGAATCGCAGCAATACCTGAACCCGCCGCGGCGATTCCACTAGCGGCAGCAAGGCAGGGAAGCCCGTCTCCTCCTCGCGGCGGCCCACCTTGGCGATGCCGAAGTCGTCCGTTCCCACGGCGGCCGACGGACGGCCCAGATTGGAGTGGTTTAGCAAGTTGAACGCGTCCGCTCGTACGGTAAAGCGCCGCCAGCGCCTGCCGAGGGACACATCCGCCGCGAAAAGCCCCGGCCCGGCGAATGCGTTCCGGCCCGTGGCAGCCAGCCCGCCGCCCGCGATCGCGAATTGACGCGGATCGAGAATGCGCCAGCCGCCGTCCTCCGGGGACCGAGTCGCGTAGTTCGCAGATTTCACCGCGGCGCGCGCCTTTCGCAACGGCTCGCCACCGGGAGGACCGATGCCCAGCACGGTGAATGGAAAGCCAGTGCGCGCGGCGATCAGACCCGCGACGTTCCATCCGCGGCGGAATTCCCATGTTCCATGCACCACCAGATTGTGGCGCTGGTCGAAGTCCGACGAGCCCCACTCGCCGTCGCGGGTGAACTGGCGCATGAAGGTCGCGCGCGCGCCCTCGAGTTCCCGAGGGCCGTTGGGATTGGAGAAGATCGAGCCGTAGTAGCCTTGCAGGGCATCGCTCTGGTAGTCGAGGGAGTGGCTCCACGTGTAGGCGGCTTGGAACTGATACCGGGACGCGCGCGCGCGAAGAGCCGCCGTGAAGGCGGCGTAGAACGACTCGCCCTGGTTGCCGCGGTACGGAAACGCATCGGTGCGGGAGCAATCGATCGGGCATTCGCGGCGCCGCTCCGTTCCGCTTCGGTTCACCAGATTCGCCGAGGGTAGCGACCGCCCGGAGGCGATCTGCCCTGTCAGCTCGGCCGACCAGGTATCGGAGAGCGCGGTTTGCACCGCAACGAACGAATCGTGCGCCACGCCGGGGCGGAAGCGTGGATCGAAGGCCGTGATCGCGCGAGCGCCTCCGTCATCGAGCGCCGTCTCGCCGCGCCGCGCACCGAACCAGATGCCTTCGATGAGGCGGTCCTGAAACGCGCCGTAGCCTAGGCGGAGCGTGGTGCGCCGCGCGCCGTCCCACGAATACGCCAGTCCCGCCCGCGCGGAGAACGCTCGCAGCGATGGGAACAGCCGGTCCGCGGCCGCCACGCGCACGGCTCGAATGTCCGCCGCCGATGCTGGCGCTCGATCGTAGTAGTAGCCGAGTTCGAGATCCGGCGCGGCGGCGCGCGGCGATCCCATCGTCTCGGCGCGGAGCCCGCCGTGAGCCACCAGACGTTCCGACAGGCGCAACGTGCCCTGCGCGTACCAAGCCGGTTCCGCGATCGTGTAGTCGCGGCGCGGAGGCGGCGGCGGACCCGCGCAGGCGAGACGCGTCACGTCACGACAGCGGACCGGCCGCGCCGTCTTGGGCTCGGAACTCCTCGAAAAGTCGTCGAACGTGGGGACTGTGCGCGACCCGCCGGGATACGTGGCGAGCCGCTGATCCGCGAATCGCTGCATGTTGTCGAACCCCGCCTTGAACAGGTGCGCGCCTCGAATCCAGGAGATCGCGCCCGTCGTCTGCAAAGTCCGCTCCCGCTGCGCGAAATCGTAGGCGATGGGACTGCCGGGCAGGAACGGCACGTCATCCTCCGCGAGGAAGAACGGAATCTCGGGCCGCGGCCTCACCACCGAGTACGAGTGCCCCGACACCGCGGCCCGTAGCTCCGCGTGAACCGCCGGCGTGAGCGCAGCCACGTGCGACACCGCGAGATTGGCGGAGCGCTCGCGGAACGGGACCTTGTCCGCCTCGTACGGCGTCCAGACCAGGTCCGGCCGGTCGAGCCTCGAATACGCGAATCGAACGAAGGTACGGCGCTTCTCATCCTTCGAGATCAGGTCGAGCCGGGGCAGCAGCAGCAGACGATCCAGGCTGACGCGCGGCTCGAGCCGGACGCTCACCGGAACCAGCGGACCGCTGGATGGGAACGGCTGCAAGCCCGAACCGGCGAGGTACGGCCCCACCGCGTTGGCGCCTGGCAGCAGGTAGGGCGTGTATCCGCCGGTCGACCGGAATCGAAGCGCTTCCGCGCTCAGCGACGCGAACAATGCGTCTTTCACCAATGGTCCGCCCGTCGACACACCAGGCTGAAGCTCGCGCAGCGGCGCACGATCCTGGCCTGTCGCGTTGCGTTGCCACTCGTTGGCCGACAGCGCGTCGTGCTTGCCGTACAAATACGCCAGCCCGTGCCACGCGTTGCCTCCGGATCGCGTGACGGCGTTCGCGACGACGCCGGCCGCGCGTCCGTACTCCGCCGCAAAGCCGCTCGTCGAGTACCGGTATTCCTGGACTGCCTCGGGTGCGATGCTCAGCAGCGGACCGCTCGAGAGCGGGTTGTTCATCTCCACGCCATCCACCAGGAAGTTCGCCGACGTGCCGCGCTGACCCGTCACCGAATAGCCCAGCCCGCGCGCCGCGCCGGCATCGGAGGTGACGCCCGGCTGCAGCACCAGCGTGGTGTAGATGTCGCGGCCCGCTAGCGGAAGGTCGCGCACCAGACGCGCGCCGGTAACGGCGGAGATCGCCGAGTCGAGCAACGCCTCGTTCGCGGGAATCGGATTGAAGTTCTCCGAACGCGACGTGTCGAGATCGGGTCCGTAGGCCTTGGCCAGCGATCGCGCGCCGGGCAACTGAATTCCTTCGAAGACCCGCTCGCTCCAGACATCGGACATGGGCCAGAGCGCGATGCGGAGATCGGCCCGGCCCGCCACGGAGACGATCAGATCGGTCTCGCGCCACTTGCGAGTATCGGCCGGGGCCTCGCCGGAAGCACACGCGGCGCCGAAGTATCGAACCTCGATCCGGTAGGTCGCCGGCGACAGTCCCGGCAGCGCGAAGTGGCCCTTCGCATCGGTGCAGGCGAAGCCGGCGGCCTCGTCGCCTTCGCGCGCATAGGACACGCGCGCGCCTGCCACGGGTCTACCGTCCATGCCGTCATGCACCGTACCTTGGATCAGCGAAAACGGCGTCTGCGCCGCGAGCGGAATCGCGGCCAGAAATAGAATTTGCCGAAAACGCTTGCCAATCATCGCGAGTAGGAGTAATACATATAGACAGTCCGATTCGGAGGAACGTATCACTCGCGCGTTGATCTTCTTGGCCGTTGGCGCGATTTCCAGCCTCGGCGCCGCGACCGGCGAGAGTCCCGCGGCGGTGGTGCTCGAGGCTCGCGACGCGTTCTTGCGCCCGCGCTGCGCGGACTCCGGCGAGCGGCCGCTGGTCCCGGGCGATCTGATTCGCCGCGCGGCGGACCCCTGCCCTTCGGGGCCGGATCGCGTGATCGTGCGTCCCGGTGGAGCAGTGGTGTGGGCGGTTTGCACGGACGCTGGCGCGTACCGCCGATCCCTGCCACCGGGCGAGCACGACGCTTCGTCGCCGGGCGTCGAAATCGAGGAACTGCGCGCGAGCGAAGCCGGCTTTTGCTCGTCGCTGAATCTCGAGGTCGTGCTCGACGCGGGCGTGCAGCACGTCCGCGAGTTGATCGCGCGCGAAGCGCGCGCTTGCGCGAGCGTGCCGGAGTGCGAGCCGGCGGCCTCTCCCGCCGCTTCCGTCAACCACCTGCAGGTCCTTGGCCGCGCCAACGCCGCCGACGCGGCCGGCCGCCATTGCGAAGCGCTGGCGCTCTATCGCGAACTCGCGATCCGTTGGAAGGATGCGGGCTGGATCGAGCACAAGCTCGCGCAGATCGAGTTCACCCGCGTGTTGGCGATGCTGCAGAAGCGGCCCGCCATTCCGGGCAAGGTAGCGTCGCTATCGATCGGGATCGCTCGATATCAACAGGGCCAAAAATCGCTTGGTGAAGACAACCTGATTTTCCCCGCCAACAACGCGGTGCTGTTCGGCAAGTATTTCAAATCGATGGGCGCCGAAGGACCCGTCGTGACGATCACGCGGGAGGAGTCGGATCCGAGTCCCCGGGTGACCGCGGCGCGGCTGGTGGCGGGATTCGTCAAGCTCACCTGCATGAGCGGCATCGCGCCGGACGCGGTGGTGTTCGTCAGTGCGCACGGGCATCAGGACAGATCGCGCACCAGCTACATCGTGCCGGAGGACGGATACTCCCCCAACTCGCGGATCACGGGCGTGTCCATCCGGCAGATTCAAGACGTGCTGCGTCCGTTCTCGCGAACTCACGTGTTCATCGATGCCTGCCGCGAGCCTGGCAACGTCGCGCCCCATTTTGGGGTGCTCTCGGATTATCTGAAGACAGTGCCGCGGCCAACGGCCAGGCCGCTCGACATCGTGATCCAGAGCGCTCCCGCTGGCGGCACGGCCGAGACGAATTTCGATGCCGCCAAGGCTCGCTGCGCCAACGCGACGGGGCTGCTGCGGTGCGGACCGCAACAAGCGGATGGCTACGGCGACTTCGCCTACCACTTCATCGACGGAGTCGCCAACCGCTCGGATCTGGGCACGCTCACCGGCCGCATGTTGCGGTCCAGCCTGACCAAGAAGCTTCCGAGCAACAAGGCGCCCGACTTCGGCGGCCTTTCGAACGACGACGAGTTGCCCCTGCTGAAGGCGGTGCCGCTCACCGCGCAACCTGTCAGCCGCCGCGCCCCGCCGGGGCGATCTCCGTTCGTCAACGCGGCTTTCTTCCAGCCTCCGCCGGGCGACGCGGTCCTCGAGCAAGCGCGCCGCCGCGTGCGGTCCGGCGCGGAGATCGCCGATCCAGAAGCTCTGGCGCGCGCGGCCGCCAATGCGAGTCCGGAGCAGGTGGAGGAGACACGTCTGACCCTCGAGGACGCGGGACAGGCCGTGATCCGGCGGTACCTCGAGGGCGACGAGGCCGCGCCCGGACCCGAGTGGTTCCGCGCCGGCGCGAGCTACTATCGCGCCGCCGCCGCGCTGGTTCCCGGCTCCGCGATGTACCGTTCGCGCGCGCTGTTCTGCGAAGCGCGGTTGGAGATGTTCCTAGTGCCGCTCGAACGCAATCCCTCGGCCCGCGCCAGGATCGTCGCCGCGGACGTGATGCCCAAGTTGTGGGCGGCGCAGCGGCTCGACCCCGAGGCCGCCTATACGCTCAACGCGATGGGCATCGCGCATCTGGAATCGGGCCTGTACGAGGACGCGCGCCGCTATCTCTCCGACGCCGTCCGGCGGCAGCCAGACTGGGCCTATCCGCGCCACAACCTCGCGCTGACGTACATGCAGCAGGGCCGCTCGCGCGACGCCGTGGACGCGTTCGGACGCGCGATCGACAGCGCTCCCAACTACGCGTACCTGCATCACAATCTCGCGCTGCTGTATCAGCGGCTCAACCGCCGCCGCGATGCCGAGACCTCGTATCGAAAGGCGGAGGCGCTGCTCGCGGACTTGGCTGAGCGGCGTCCCGAGGACGCGGAACAGTGGCGCGACAAGCGGGCGAACCTCTACAACGCGTGGGGCACGCTGCGAGCTCAGGCGCGCGATACACGCGGAGCGCGGGCGCTCTACGTCCGCGCGGCGGAGGAGCGCAACCTGCCGGAGACGGCCCACAACCTCGCGCTTCTCGAGACCGGCGCGCCGCGTGCGTCGATGCTGCGCGCCGCGTTCGCCAAGCGGCCGGATCATTGGGCCACGCGCGTGGAACTGGCGCGTACGCTGGCCGCGGCGGACGACGCCGAAGGAGTCCGCATGCTGGAAGCCATCGTGAAGGAGCGGCCGGAATTCGCCGGGGCGTGGATCGACCTCGGTCTCGCGTTCGTGCGGGCGCGCGACTTCGGCCGAGCCCAGGACGCGGCCCGACAGGCGGGCGAGGGCTGGCGCGCGAGCCTGCTCCAAGCGTTGATCGCGCGAAGCGGCGGGAACACCGCCTTGGCCGCCGCGAAGCGGAAGGAAGCGGAGCGGGCGGCTGGAGCCGATCCCGCCGCGCGAAAGGAGATCGGATCCGAGTGGAAACGGAAACCAAAACCGGTGCGTTGATCGGATCGTGGATCGGGCGCGCGCGCGCGGTGTTCGAGAAGTGGAGCGCGGCGGTGACGGTAGCGACGTTTCTGCTTTACTTCTTCGGCTACTTGTCGCTGCGATTCCATCTTTCCGCCATCGGCATCGCGACCGATCTATCGGCGCTCGACGAGCGGTATCTGTTCGCGGGCGCGCGATTCCTGGTGAATCTGCTCGGCGCGATGCCGTTCGCGCTGGTGCTGTTCCTGGCGCTGCGGTGGATCGCGGCTCGGGTGCCGCAATTCGCGGAACTGGAGCCCGCCACTCTCGTCACGGCGAGCCTCTGGATCCACATCGTGGCGCTAGCTCTGCTGTTTCTGCCGGCGCTGCAACTGCTGCCGCTCGACGATGCGCCGGATAGCCGCTTGCGCGCGATGGTGTTCGAGCAGCAGCCGGACCGCTTCGCTCTGTTCGTGCTGCAGATCGCCGTGTGGATGGCGGCGGCGGCCATCTGGTCGGCCGCGTGCGAGAAGGCGCTCGACGATGGTTGGCAGCGAGCGCGTCTGGCGATGTCGACGGCCCTGCTCGCGCTCATGGCGCTGCTGCTGCCCGTGAACTACGGGATCGTGGTGGAGCGGTACGCCGCCTACGCGTCGTGCAACGCGGGCGGGGAGCGGGGTTGGATGATCTGGGATGGACGCAACTTCGTCCACTACATCGCGCAACGGAGCGGTGGACGCGTGTTCCTGTCGATCCCCGCCGCGGAAGTGAAGCGCCACGAATTGCGCGGCGCGGTGAGCCTGCTGCCGCTGTTGCCGGGCCGCAAGGAGCAGGCCGTCGAGGATTGGAGCTTCTGCCTGGCGGAGAAGATAGCGGAAAAGAAGGACGCTGTTCCGCCGGTCCAGCCGCAACCACCCAAGTTGGAGCCCACTCCTCCGCCCAAGCCAGCGACGGTCTCCAGCATTCTTCGAGGCCTGGGATTCGGCCCGATCAACGTGCAAGGCGGTTCGGTGGCCGAACCTGGCGAGGTCTGGGAAGTTCGTCCGGGCTCGCCGCCGCGCCGGCTCGCCCAGGGCTCGTTCGATTCACCCGCGGCCCAGCCGGCAACGGGCGCCGTTTTCGCGATTCGCGATTCGACCGTCGTGCGGGCGAACGGCGCCGCGGTGAAGAAGGTTGCCGGCGTCCGCAGGCTCATCGGCTTCGCTCCGGATGCGCCCGCCCGGCTTGCGTTGTGGCTCGGCGAAGGGAACGTCAGACTCCTGGACGTCAGCACCGGCGAGTTGACGACGCCGGAAGGAGCCGCGCCAGACTGGCTGCCCGCGACGATGGCCTCGCAAGTCCTCCGTCAGGGCGGCCGCAAAATCGAACCGCAGAAACGCGGAGTGGCCGGCTCCGACATCTACGACGGCGAGACGCGGATCGCCGACTGCGAGGGCGACTACTGCGGCCAGCCGTTTCTCGCGTCCGATGGCCGCGTTCTCTTCATCCGCGCCGTGCGTCCGAAATAGCTCAGGCCGTCACGGGCTTGGCCGCCCGCAGAAACGCAGGATCGAACGTCACGCCCAGCCCCGGCCCCGTGGGCACTTTCAGCATCCCCATCTCGCTCTTCAGCGACGAAGTGGACGACGATACGGGCAGGGTGTCGTCTTCGCCCTTGTACTCTTGATGAGGCCCGGGATTGTCGATGCACGACGCGAAGTGCGCGACATACAGGAAGCCGAGTCCGCCGCCCGACATGTGGGCCGTGCATTCCAGCCCGGCGAGATTCGCCATGCGTGCTACCTTGATCGATCGCGTCAATCCGCCGAAGTAGAGCAGGTCGGGTTGAATCACCTGCGCGGTTCCAGTCTCGATGATGCGGCGGAATCCGCGAAGGCTCATTTCCTCTTCGCCGAGCGCGATCGGAATGTCGAGAGCGTCCGCGATCTCCTTGGTCTCTTCGTAGTAGTCGAACGGCACGGGCTCTTCGAAGAAGCGGAGCTTGTGGGCCTCCATGACGCGGCCGATCTTGATGGCCATCGGCACGTCGTAGGACCCGTTGCCGTCGGCGTAGATCGCCATGCCGCCGCCGAACGTCTTGCGCGTGAGTGGAATCAACGCGAGGTCGCGCCGCGTGGAAGCGTCGTCGTAGCGCATGCGGGCTCCCAGCCGGAACTTGATCGCCCGCGCGCCCGTTTCGGCGACGATCTTTTGCAGATAGCCGATCTCGGCCTCCGGCGAGTTGCCGCGATTGCCGCTCGCGCGATACACCGCGATGCCGCGCCGTTTCACCGAGCCGATCAACTCGCCGAGCGGCTTGTCCGCCACCTTGCCCAGCATGTCGAGGATCGCGATCTCCACCACCGCCACCGAAACCCAGAACGGCAGCCCCTGCCACTTGTAGTTGGACCCGCCGACGTACGCTTCATGCAGCAGCTTGTCGAGATCGCGGGCGTCCTTGCCGGTGAAATACGGAGCCACCTTTTTGATGAGGATCGGATACGCGGCGCTCATCACCGAGCTATGCGCGTCGGCGTAGCCTTCCACGCCGTCCTTCGACCGGGCGCGTACGAAGTAGTGTTTGCCGCTCTTCAGTAGCTCGATCGACTGGATCGCCACAGGACGGTCGAACAGCGATCGCTTCAGCACGGGGGCGTTCATCGCTTCGGCGAGCTTGGCGGCGAGCGGATGCGGCTTGGAGGGCGCGGCGAAGGCGGCGGGCGCGGCGAGTCCCGCCTGGATCAGGGAACGGCGGCTGGGTGTCATGCCTGCCATTGTCGCTCGTCGTCTAAGATGAGAAGCGGTTGTCATGATTCACTACGATCCGCACAGGTGGCGGGACCACTTCTTCGACATTCACGGCACGCTGGTGCGCGAGATCGGCGGACGCGTCGCCGTGGCGGTGGCATGCGCCGCGGTGGTGACGCTGCTCCACGAATACAAGATCGCCGCCGTGGCGATCCCGTCGTTTCTGCACACGCTGGTCGGCTCGGCGCTGGGCCTGTTGCTGGTATTCCGGACCAACTCCTCCTACGACCGCTTCTGGGAAGGCCGCAAGCTCTGGGGCGGTATCGTCAACGAGACGCGCAACCTGGTCCGCGCGTCGAGCGTGGTGCTGCGGGACGACCGCGAGACGGTGCTGCGCATCGCGCGCTGGACCGCGCTATTTCCCTGGGCCGCCACCGGCGTGCTGCGAGGCACGCGCGGACTCGGTCCGCACACCAGCGGACTTCCCGAGGACGAAGTGGCGCAGGCGGAGAACGCGCAGCACCAGGGTCTGGCCGTGGCGGCGCGAATCACCCAGTGCCTGGACAACGCGCGGCGCAAGGGCGCGATCTCCGATATCGTATTCACGTCGCTCGACGCCAACGTGCAGCAGTTGATCGATTACCTCGGTGGGTGCGAGCGGATTCGCCGCACACCGCTTCCGTTCGCGTACGTGGTGCACCTGCGGCGCGCGTTGGTGCTGTTCTGCGGAACCCTGCCGTTCGCGCTGGTGAAGGATTACGGCTGGGGCACGATTCTCGACGTGCTGGTGGTCAGCTACATCTTCTTCGGCATCGAGGAGATCGGCGTCGAGATCGAAGGGCCGTTCGGTTCCGACGAGAACGACCTGCCACTCGAGGAGATCTCGGAGACGATCCATCGCAACCTGTACGCATTGGCGGCGGTGGACCGCCAGGAACGCGAGGCGCTGGAAGAAGGCTTGTGACGCGGCCGTGGCCCCGGCGCGTCGACGCGGCGCTGCTGTGCTTCGCCGCGAACCTGATCGCGCACGGCGACCGGGCGATCCTGGCGGTGGCGTTGCCGGCGATCGCGGCGGAATACGGTTGGGACCGGGCGCGATCGGGCTGGGTGCTGTCGGGCTTCTTCGCGGGCTACGCGATCTGCATGATCCCGGTGGGTCTGCTGACCGGACGTTTCGGCCCGAAGCGCGTCTTCGGAATCGGGATGGCGCTGTGGAGCGCGTTCACCGCGTTGACGCCGTTTCCCGCATCGGCCGCGGGACTGGCGGCGATGCGGGTGCTGCTCGGAGCGGCCGAAAGCGGAACGGCCGCCTGCATCAACGGGACGCTGGTGCGATGGTTCCCGCCGCGGGAGTACTCGCGCGCCGCGAGCCTGTGCTGGAGCGCCGGTTACGCGGGGCCGATCCTGGCAATCCCGCTCGCGTCGCTGGTGCTGCACCATTGGGGTTGGCGGGCGGTCTTCTGGACGTTCGGTGGGCTCGGATTCCTGTGGCTGCCTTTCTGGCGGATGCTCGAGGAGCCGGCCGGACCCGCCTCTACCCGGCGACCGGCGCCGTGGAAGAGCATTCTGTCGCGGCGTGGCGTGTGGGCCGTGTTTCTGCTCCACTTCTCGTCGAACTGGGTGCTCTACACGATGATCACCTGGCTTCCGTCGTACCTGTCGGCGGAGCGGGGATTCAGCCTCTCCGGCGCCGCGGCGGGCGCATCGGCGCCGTTTCTGTTCGCGTGGATCGGGACCAACGCGTCGGCCGCGATCATCGATGCCGCCGGTCCGCGAGTGGGCGCGGCGCGAATTCGCAAACTGGCGATGATCCCCTACGCGATGTCGGCGGCGGCGCTGGCACTCATCCCCTATGCGCCGGACGCCGGCTGGACCGTGGCGGCGCTTTGCTGCTCCATGCTCCTGCTCACCGCCGCCACTCCGGTGTTTTCCAGCGCCTCGCTGGATCTCACGCCGGACCATGCGGGTCCGGTGGCGGCCGTTCAGAACGCCTTCGCCAATCTCGCCGGGATCGCCGCGCCCGTGGCGATCGGCTATGTCACCGGGCCGTTCGGCTGGCGCGCCGCGTTCCTGTTGACCGCCGCCATTTGCCTGTCCGGCGCGGCGGCGTACGCGGGGATAGGCGCTACTCGTCGTCCTTCTTCTGCTTCGGCGAACCTCCCTGCAGGTGAATATCCGGAATCCCGAACTTCCCACCCAACGCCTGCAGTTCCGACGGATTGATGTCGCCCACGATGTTCACCACGGTGAGTTCGCGCGGTTCGGCCGACAGGACCACCAGTTCCTGGATCGTCTTGCCGTCGGTCCGCACGAACACGCCGCTCGATTCGCGCTTGCCGCGCACGTCCACGATGGGCGACCACTTCGCGGCGGTCAGCTTGCCGCGGATCGAATCGATGTCGGAGAGCGAGTATTCGCCTTCCTTTTCGAATTCGAGCGAGCGGACATAGACGCCCTTCAGCTTGCCCACCAGGGATTTCATGTCCGGGTGGCCCGCCTGTTTCTCGATCCCGCCGAGGAAAGCCGCCGCCATCGACAGCATGTTGCCGTCGAGATTGACGTTGGCGCTCTCCTTGGCTCTGGCGGCGAGCTTCTCCCAATCGAGCAGCTTCAAAACATCCTGCGCGGACGCCGCCGCGGCCAGGGTCAGAATCAAAAAGAACCTCATCGCTCCCATACCTCTTTCGCTTTCGTTTCCGCCAATCGAATTTTGTCCGCCGCGATGCTCAGCGCCATCGCCAATTCCCGTCCCGCGCGTTCGGCCCGGATGCGCCGGAATTCGCCGACCGACACCGCTCCCACCGCCAGCGACGCCGCTACCGCCAACGGCGCGAACCAACCCGGCCGCCGGCGCGCGGGCGGCGCTTCCACGCGGGACATCACCCGTTCCGCGAACCCGGTGGGCGCGCGCTTTCGCGCCAATACCCCGCGCAGTTCGTCTTCGAATTTCATCACCGGACCACTCCATTCGCCGTGCGCTCCAACTTCTCCCGCAAGAACCGCAACGCCCGGTGGAGCGTGCTCTTCACCGAGCCCACTGGAATCCCCATTGCCGAGGCCACCTCCGTCAACTCCATGTCTTCCTGAAACCGCAAGATCACCGCCATGCGAGACCGCGCCGGCAATCCGTCCAACAGCCGTTGCAGGTGATCGCGCAGAAACGGATCGCCGGGCTGGGCGGGAACCGACGGCTCGGACGCGGACTCGAGTCCCACGCGCGGCCGCAATCGCAGCCGGCGCGTCCGGTCGATGCACCGCCGCGAGGCGACCCGGCGCAACCAGTTGGTCATGTGCGCGTCCGATTCGATGGCGTCCAGGTGGCGGTGCAGTTCGAAGAACACCTCTTGCGCCACATCCTCCGCCGAATGCCGGTCGCGCAGGAAGTGCCAGGCGATGGAGAACACCATGTCCTGGTGCGTCCGCACCGCCGCGTCGAACTGTACCGAATCCAACCGCACTCACCTGCCTAATACGCGGGCGGCGGCGGCGGCGCTCCAAAATATTTCAGGAGCGCTAGTGACCCTCGGCTTCCAGGAAGCGCTCGCACTCGATCGCCGCCATGCAGCCTGCCCCGGAGGCGGTGATCGCCTGCCGGTAGACGCGATCCTGGACGTCGCCCGCGTGGAACACGCCGGTCACGTTGGTCCGCGCGCCGCCGTGCGACACGATATAGCCGTCGGGGTCCAGATCCAACTGGCCCACGAACGGCTTGGTGTTCGGAACATGGCCGATCGCCACGAAGAAGCCATCCACGTCGCGCACCGACGTCTCGCCGGTCTTCAGGTTGCGAAGCTTCACGCCCGTGACGAAGCCCTGCGCGACATCCAGGATCTCCTCCACCACGATACTGGTCAGCATCTCGATCTTCGGGTTGTTGCGCGCCCGTTCGAGCATGATCTTGGAGGCGCGAAACTCGTCGCGCCGGTGCACCAGCGTCACATCGCCGAACCGGGTGAGAAAGTTGGCCTCCTCCATCGCCGAATCGCCGCCGCCGGCGACCATGATCTTCTTGCCGCGAGAGACGACTCCGTCGCAGGTGGCGCACGAACTGACGCCGTGGCCGATCAGCTTCTGCTCGGATTCCAGTCCCAGCCATCGCGCGGAAGCCCCGGTGGCCACGATCAGCGCGCGAGTCTCTTCCCACTGGCCGTCGATGTTGACGCGGAACGGCCGCTTCGACAGATCGGCGGCGATCACCGTGCCGTTCACGTACTCGGCGCCGAAGTGTTCGGCCTGCTTCTTCATGTGCTCCACCAGCACGGGACCGTCCACGCCTTCGGGAAACCCGGGGAAGTTCTCCACCAGGGTGGTGATCGAAAGCTGCCCGCCCGGCTCGTGTCCGGACACGACCAACGGCTTCAGGCTGGCTCTCGACGAGTAGATCGCGGCGGTGTTGCCGGCGCAGCCGGAACCCAGAATGATAACGTTACGCATCAAAGGGAGATGGTATCAAAACAGCGCCGTTACGGCCTTGTTCGCGGCCCAGGCGCATACATAGGCGAGCCCCGTCATGTAGGCGAACTGGATGGCGGGCCACTTCCAGCCGCCGGTCTCGCGCTTTACCACCGCCACGGTGGACATGCACTGCATGGCGAAGGCGAAGAACACCAGCAGAGCCACCGCTCCGCCGGGCGTGAGGTCGCGCTGCAAGGCCGCCTGCAGCGGCGCGGTGTCGTCGCCGGCCGCCTCGATCCCGTAGATCGTCGCGAGCGTCGCCACGATCACTTCGCGCGCCGCCAAGCTGGTGATCAGGCCGATTCCGATCTTCCAGTTGAAACCCAGTGGCGCGATGATTGGCTCCACCGCGCGTCCCACCGTGCCCGCCACGCTGTCGCGGATCTCCGGCGCCTTGCCATCCTTCATCGGCACGTGGGCCAGCACCCAGAGCAGCACCGCCATGCCGAGAATCACCGTGCCCGCGCGGGTGAGGAACACCTTGGCGCGGTCCACCAGACGGATCGCCAGCGTGCGCCAGGTGGGCCATCGATACGGCGGAAGTTCCAGTACGAACGGGCTGCCGTCGCTCTTCAGCACCGACGATTTCAGCACCCGCGCGGTCAGCAACGCCGCTACGAAGCCGAGCACGTAGAGCCCGAGCAGCGCCGCCAATCGCGTGCCGACGGGTCCGATCAGGCGGTGCTCGGGGATGAACGCGCGAGTCACCAGCAGATACACGGGGAGCCGCGCCGAACATGTCATGAACGGTGCGATGAGGATGGTGGCGATGCGATCGCGCTTGTTCTCGATGGTGCGCGTCGCCATGATCGCCGGCACCGCGCACGCATAGGCCGATAGCAGCGGGATGAACGATTTGCCCTGCAGGCCCGCGCGGGCCATGGTGCGGTCGGCGATCAGCGCGGCGCGGGCGAGATAGCCGGAATCCTCGAGAATGCCCATGAACAGGAACAGCAGCAGGATCTGCGGCAGAAACACCACCACGCTGCCCACGCCGCCCCACACGCCTTCCACCAGCAGATCCTTCCACATGGAGTCCGGGAGGTGGGAGCCGATCCACTTGCCGGAACCCGCGATGGCCGACTCCACCGCTTCCATCAGCGGCTCCGCGCCATAGAAGATCCCGCCGAATACGGCGACGACCACCAGCAGGAACACCAGCGGACCCCAGAGCGGATGCAGGAACACCCCGTCCAGCCGGCGGCTCCAAAGCGGCGGCGCGGGAGCCTGGTAGGACCCGCTCGACACGCGATTCGCCCAGGCGCGGCACTTCGGCACGTTGTTGAGCACCGGCAGTTCGAACAGCGGAGCCGGCGCCGCGAATTCGCCGCGCAGGAACTCGTGCACCGGTTCGAGCCCCGTGCCTTTCGCCGCGCTCACCAGCACCACCGGCGCGCCCAGCTTCCGCGCGATTTCCGCGGTGTCGATTCCACCGCCGCGGCGCTCCAGATCGTCCGCCATGTTGAGCACCACCAGCGTGGGCAGGCCGAGCCCCAGCACGGGCGCGGCGAGCGTGAGGTGGCGGGAGAGATTGGTCGCGTCGAGGATCAGCAGCACCGCCCCGGGAGACGGCGTCCCTTCCATCTGGCCCATGAGGACGTCGCGCGTCACGCGCTCGTCCTCCGATCGCGGATCCAGGCTGTAGACGCCCGGCAGATCGATCAGGTCGACGTGCTTTCCGCGAACCAGTTGCACCCGGCCCCGCCGCTGCTCCACGGTGACTCCGGGATAGTTGGCGACC
>SXGS01319632.1_pt1 | contig 18722 bp, 16 predicted proteins | sample 3174681 | NCBI WGS metagenome assembly SXGS01 (sample SAMN11356861, study PRJNA531348) | freshwater metagenome | isolation source: freshwater sample F1-80 | place: China: Fuxian Lake, Yuxi | collected 2017-12-25 | reverse complement strand
GTTGCGAATAGCGCAACGAAACGACGCCTCAGTCGTTCAGAGGCCCAGATTCTGGTGGATTTCGCGCGCTGCGTAGGCGGTGGTGCGGTTGAACGCAAAGAAGTGCAGCCCGGGGACGCCCTCGGCGAGCAACTCCTCGCACAACTCCGTAGCGGCCTGGATTCCAACGTCTCGAACCGCAGCCGGTCCATCGGTTTCTGCCGCATACAACCGGTCCGTCAGCCCGACCGGAACTTCCGAACCCTGGAGTTCCGCCATGCGTTTGATCGACGCGATGCTTGTTACCGGCATGATTCCGGGAATCACTGGTTTCGCGCAACCGAGCAATTTGAGTGATTCGACTAGGCCGAAATAGTGATGCGCCTCGAAGAAGAACTGGGTGATCGCGAAGTCGGCCAACTCGAGTTTCGCCGCCGTGTGGGCGCGGTCAGCCGCGACACTTTCCGAACGAGGATGCGGCTCGGGATGGGCAGCAACACCCACCGAGAACTCGCCGATCGAACGCACCAGCTCGACCAGCTCCGACGCATAGGTCAGCTCACCAGGCGGGCCGTCGTAGCCGACCGGCGGATCACCTCCCAACGCCAAGATGTTCTCGACCACACCGCTGTCGCGATAATCCGAGACGAGGGCTTCGAGCTCTGCACGACGGTGCGCCGCGCACGTGAGATGCGCCATCGTCGTGACCTGGCGATCACGGTTGATGTCGACAACCAGATCGCGTGTGGTGTCTCGCGTTGACCCGCCCGCGCCGTAGGTCACCGAGAAGAACGACGGCGCAAGGGCAGCCAGGTCGTCGAGCGTCGGCCAGAACTGCGCCCACGCGTCGTCGGTGCGAGGCGGCGAGAACTCGAACGACCAGCTCTTCCCCGCAGCAAGAATGTCCGAGATCTTTGCCATCGGATTGCGCAGCGTAGGCGGTCAGCGGAGCGCGTTCCCCGCTGAGCGCCCCACGCGTGCGCTCGGGAGCGTCGAGTCCCGGCTAGCGCATTCCCGTGAATCGGCGCAGTCGAAGCGAGTTCGTCACGACGAACACCGAACTCGCGCCCATCGCGCCCGCCGCGATCATCGGGTCGAGCCAGCCGGCCGCCGCGAGGGGGATCGCCGCAACGTTGTACGCAAACGCCCAGAACAGATTGCCCTTGATCGTGGCGAGCGTCCGCCGAGCCAGCCGGACCGCGTCGACCGCGGCGCGCAGGTCCCCCGACACCAGCGTCAAGTCGCTGGCCTCGATCGCCGCGTCGGTGCCCGTTCCGATCGCAATCCCAAGATCCGCCGACGCGAGGGCTGGGGCATCGTTCACGCCGTCGCCCACCACGGCGACCGTGGCACCCGCCGCCTGCAACTCGGTCACGACTCGCGCTTTGTCGCCCGGCAACGTCCCCGCGACGACCTCGGTGATACCCACCGCGTCGGCGACCCGGCGCGCGGCCATCTCGTGATCGCCCGTCACCATCACGGTGCGTATACCGAGATCGGCGAAACCTTTGATCGCTTCGGCCGACGTTGCCCGAATCGTGTCCTCGACGACCACGACCCCACGCTCGCTCCCACCCCACGACACACCGATGACCGTGGCGCCGCGAGCAGCAGCGTCGGTTGCGAACACGGCACGTCGGATCTCGACCTCGCGGCCATCGATCGTCGCGTCCACTCCGATACCGGGGTGATCGACGAACGACGTCGGGGTCGTCACTGCAATCGCCCGGTCGCGCGCCGCCCGCACGATCGCCGCAGCAATCGGATGGTCGGAACCGGCTTCGGCACTCGCGGCCACTCGGAGGACTTCATGTTCGTCGACCGTCTCGTGGTCGACAACCGCAACTTCGGTGACGGCCATCGCACCTTCGGTAATGGTGCCGGTCTTGTCGAGCAACACCGTGTCGATCGAGCGCGTGGCTTCGAGCACCTCGGCGCCGCGAATGACGATGCCCAGTTGGGCGCCACGACCAGTGCCCACCATCAAGGCGGTCGGCGTTGCCAGGCCGAGCGCGCACGGGCACGCAATGATCAACACCGCAACCGCGGCAGTGAAGGCCTCGCGCGCGGTTCCGCCCGCGATCAACCAGCCGCTGAGCGTCGCGATCGCGATGACGAAGACGACCGGAACGAACACTGCCGAAACCCGATCGGCCAACCGCTGGACCGCAGCTTTCGATCCCTGTGCGGCGTCGACCAGGGCGGCGATCTGTGCCAGCGCGGTCGCTTCGCCGACGTGTGTTGCCTCGACGACCAGCCGACCGTTCGTGTTGATCGTGGCGCCGACGACGTGGTCACCCGGCCCGACATCGACCGGCATCGGTTCGCCCGTGAGCATCGACGCATCGACGGCCGCGGTGCCGTGCACCACCTGGCCGTCGGTGGCGATCCGTTCTCCCGCTCGCACGATGAAGCGGTCACCGACTTCGAGGCTCGCGATCGGAATCGAGTCACCCGATTCGAGTGTCGCGGTCTTGGCACCGAGCGACAACAACGCGCGCAGTGCTGCGCCGGCGCGTCGGCGCGCGCGTCGTTCGAAGTACCGCCCGAGGAGCACGAGGGTGACGATGACGCCCGCGGTCTCGAAGTAGACGTCGGCGTTGCCCCCATGCATCCCGGTGCTCGCGGCCGCATCGAAGAAGACGAGCGCGACCGCCGACCAGACGAACGCGGCCAGCGTTCCGACCGAGACCAACGTGTCCATCGTGACGGTGCCGTGACGGGCATTGACGAGTGCCGCGCGATGAAACCCGGCGGCGGCCCATCCCACGATTGGGGTCGCCAACGCGGCGGCCACCCACTGCCAGTTCGCGAACTGCAGACCTGGGATCATGGAGATCGCCACGAGTGGCACCGAGAGCACCGCGCTGACCAGCACTCGCTGGCGCAGGTCGGCTAACTCGTGATCGTGATCGTTATCGCCCGTGCCGTCGTCGACGAAGTCGGCGACCGAGTACCCGAGCGACTCGACCTTCGAACGGAACGCGTCGGCGCCGGTGGCGGCCGGATCGAACGTGACGGTCGCCTTGGCGGTTGCGAAGTGGACCGTCGCCGTGTCGACGCCGTCCAGCTTGCCCAGGCCCCGCTCGATGCGGGCCGCACAGGCCGCGCAGGTCATACCGGCAATGGGAAGGTCGACACGCTCGAGGGTGTTGGTGGATTCCGTCATGTCGTGTAGTATACCCCCCTACCCTATCTAGACAAGCCCCAAGATGCTCGCCGACACCACGACCGAGAGGAACCCGCGATGCGTGGATACACGATGCACAAGGACGACTACCGCAGCCGGCTCCGGCGCATCGAAGGTCAGGTGCGAGGGCTGCAACGCATGATCGACGACGACGAGTACTGCATCGACGTCCTGACCCAGATCGCATCGGTCAGCAAAGCGCTCCAAGGCGTCGGCCTCGGATTGCTCGACCAACACCTTCGTCATTGTGTTCGCCACGCGACCGATGACGGCGACGGGCCGTATGACGACAAGATCCACGAAGCTGTTGCGGCTGTCGAACGACTGTTGAAAGCATGAACGAACGAAAGGACCCTCCCATGGATGTACGCACCTACTCCGTTCCCGGTGTCAGCTGCGATCACTGCAAGCACGCGATCGAAACCGAACTCGCTGAGGTCGCTGGAGTGACCGCCTCCGAGGTGAACGTCGAAACCAAAACGGTCACGGTGCACGGCGATGTCGACGAGGGGGCCATCGTGGCCGCGATCGACGAGGCCGGCTACGACGCCACCCCGATCTGAGGCCAACGGATCCTGGGAGTTGCCCGGAATTGACGCCCGACCGTAGAGTCGGGCGATGCGGGGCATTCGGGCGGTTGCAGTGCTTTTTTCCGTCGGCGCGGTTGCGCTGTCGGGGCTCGCAGCGACGCCGCCGAAGGTCGGGGCCTGGGATGGCACATTCGTCGTACGGGGCAGCGTCGAACAACTCGCGGTTCTCGACGCAGAACCTGGTGCGACCGTTCGCTTGTGGAACCCTGACGACGCCGTCATCGACACGGGCACGGTCGACGCACAAGGCTCGTTCCTGTTCCGGGCAGTTCCGCCCGGCACCGGCTATCGCGTCGTGCAAGACGACAACGGCAACGAGACCATCAGCCGAGCCGTGTCGGTACTCGATCCGAACGTCGACCCACCGCAGAGCTTCTACGACGCGCAATCGCTGAACGTGGGCTTCGGCTACATCACGACGCGAGACGGCACGAAGTTGTCCGCAACCGTTCAGCTGCCCGGCCCGCCCGAGAACGGCCCGTACCCAACGCTCATCGAATACAGCGGCTACAGCCCGAGCAACCCGAACGCTCCGCAGCCGTCGACGTTGCTCGCGAGCGCCCTTGGCTATGCCACCGTCGGCGTGAACATGCGCGGTACCGGCTGCTCGGGTGGTTCGTTCTTCTACTTCGAAACGCTCCAAGCACTCGACGGATACGACATCGTCGAGGCAGTAGCCGCACAGCCGTGGGTGCAGCACGGCAAGCCGGGAATGATCGGCATCAGCTACCCCGCGATCTCGCAGTTGTTCACCGCCCGCGAGCAGCCGCCGCATCTCGCTGCCATCGCGCCGATGTCGGTCATCGGCGATACCTACCGATCGACGTTGTTTCCCGGCGGCATCTTCAACGATGGGTTCGCGCTCGACTGGGCCCGCGAACGTGTGCGCGACGGCCGACCGTACGGCCAAGGTTGGGAGCGCGGCATCGTCGACGCCGGCGGACCGAACGGCGCGCAGTGCGCCGAGAACCAGAAGCTGCGCCTGCAGAATCCCGACCTCGAAGAGCTCATCGGCGCCACGTCGTACTACGTCGACTTCGTGCACGATCCGTTGTCGCCCGAGACGTTCGTCGATCGCATCGATGTCCCCGTCTTGCTCGCTGGCGCATTCCAGGACGAACAGACCGGCGGACACTTCGCCAACCTGCTCGACGACTTCACCGCAAGCCCTGACCGACACTTCATGATCACCAACGGCGCGCACGTCGACCCCTGGCTCGCCCAACTCGAACGGTGGTACGAGTTCCTCGAGCTCTACGTTGCCCGGCGCGTTCCCAACCTCGACGACGGTCTGGCTGCGATCATCGCCCCGATCGTCGGCGACACGGTCAACATCGATGGTGTGCGCTGGGGCCAAGACCGATTCGTCGGACTCGGCTACGACCAGGCACTCGCGCAGTACCAAGCCGAGGGCGACGTCCGAGTGATCTTCGAGAACGGCGCCGGCGACCCGGCAATTCCCGGCGCACCCGTCGGCACCTTCGAACGGACGTTCTCGGAGTGGCCGATACCCGAGACGGTTGCGACGACGTGGTGGTTGCAGCCCGATGGCCAACTCACCCAAACGCCGCCGACCATCGGCGCGGCCGACCACCGTGCGGCCACGCCCTATCAGTACGACCCGACAGCAAAGATCGCCAAGACCATCGCGGGCGGCACCGGTGATGCATGGGTGAATGCACCCGCCTACGACTGGCGGCCGATCCCCGACGGCAAGGCGTTGGCGTTCGAAACCGCCGCGCTCGCCGACGATCTCGTCATGGTCGGTACCGGCCGTATCGACCTCTGGGTGCAGACCACCGCGCCCGACACCGACATCGAGGTGACCCTCACCGAGATCCGACCGGACGGCCAAGAGCGCTATATCCAGACCGGTTGGTTGCGAGCATCGCACCGTCGCCTCGACCCGTCGAGATCATCGCTCCTCCGTCCGTTCCACACCCATCACGAGTCCGACAGTCAACCGATGCCCGCAGGCGAGTTCGCCGAACTGAACGTCGAGATGTTCCCGTTCGCGCACGTGTTTCGCACCGGTTCTCGGCTGCGCATCACGGTCGAAGCACCTGGCGGCAATCGCCCGGCGTGGACGCTCGACGCGCTCGACGCCGACGGCGTCGTGACGAACCAGATCGCGCACTCGAGCGTTCATCCTTCGCGGGTCATCTTGCCTGTGATCTCCGGCGTCGAACCCCCCGCCGCCCTGCCGCCCTGCGTTTCGCTGCGCGGCCAACCCTGCCGCACATATGTCGCGCCATCGGCCCCGACCGGCGTCACAGCCGAGTCGCTCGACGCCGACTCGGCACGGGTGCGTTGGAACCCGCCCGCGCGCATCGGCGCGACGACCTACGTGGTGACCAACCTGGCAACGGGCTCGACCGACGAGACCACGGCGACCGATATCCGGTTCGACGACCTCGCGCCGGGCGCGCACGCCTTCGCGGTGACCGCGCGATTCGGTGCCGCGTTGGGCAACCGCTCAACCGCGTCGGCCACAATCGTGCTCCAGGCCGACGAGACGACGACATCGTCCACCACCACTTCTTCGACCAGCTCGTCGACCAGTTCTTCGACCACGACGTCGGTCGGCGGCTCGTCGTCGGTGTCGGACTTCGGCACATCGAGTAGTTCGGCGAGCACGACGGCAGCTGGTCAGAACAACCAAGGCAGCGGCGGCTCGCTGCCGTATACCGGCGCGGCCGTCGGCGGGTTGTTCATCATCGGAGTCGGATCGTGGTCCGTCGGTCGTTTGCTCGCCCGACGCCGACCCCGCGCCTGATCGCGCCAACGTCGATCGGTCACCTGACAACACGGGGAGCGCTCTCGTAGGGTCCGCGTATGCCGACGATTTCCTGCGCGTTTCCGCCCTCGATCCACACTCCTGCCTACGCTGCAATCGCCGAGTCGCTCGGATACGAGCGGGTGTGGCTCTACGACTCACCGGCGCTCTACCACGACATCTGGGTAACGCTTGCCCGGGTGGTGGAACGCACCACTCGGATCGGCGTCGGTACTGCGGTGCTCGTTCCGAACAACCGGCATCCGCTCGTCACGGCCAGCGCGATCGCAACGATCGAAGACCTTGCGCCGGGACGGCTCGCCGTCGCGATCGGAACTGGGTTCACGGGGCGCATGGCGATGGGCCACAAGGCATTGCCGTGGCAGTTCGTGCGCGACTACATCGAGACGTTGCGGGCATTGCTGCGAGGCGAGGCCGCCGAGGTCGACGGCAAGATGGTGCAGATGATCCACCCGGACGGTTTCGCGCCGCCGCGACCGCTCGCAACGCCGATCGTCGTCGCGGCGAACGGGCCGAAGGGCTTCGAGGTCGCTCGCGAACTCGGCGACGGAGTGATGACCGTCACCGGCGGGAACCCTGCGTTCGAGTGGTGCTCAACGCTGGTGTTCGGCACGGTGCTCGACCCGGGCGAGTCCGTGACCGACGCACGCGTCATCGCCGCCGCGGGCCCCGCACTGACCGTCGTCTACCACGCGATGTACGAAGGCGATCCGTCGTCGGTCGAGGGGCTACCCGGCGGCGTCGAGTGGCGGCAACGCCTCGAAACGGTTCCCGAGCCGATCCGTCACCTCGCCACCCACCAAGACCACCTCGTGAAGGTGACCGAACGCGACGCGCCCGTGATCGATCCGAACCTGTTGCCCGCCTTCACGTGGACCGGTACGCCCAGCGACGTCGCGGCCCGGGTCGAAGCTGCGGTCGCATCCGGTGTCACCGAGTTCATCTATCAGCCGATCGGCGACACGCCAGCCGAGATCGAACGCGAGTTGCGGGCCTTTCACGGCGCGGCGACCTGACCGAGTAACCGCGGGTCGTCACACGACTGGATCGATACCGAATCGCCTTCGATCGGTTCGGCGACGCCGTGGCAGACTCCCCCCATGGTCGCCACCGAACCCCAAGCCGAGAAGAAGGAACGCTGGACCTTCTCCTGGAAGCATCTCTACGACGAGGTCGTCACGACCGGCCTGTGCACGGGATGCGCGGGTTGCGTGGTCGTGTGCCCGCACGACGTGCTCTCCTACGACGACCAGAACGGCGTGTACAAGCCCTGGCAGAACGAAGCGGAGTACGGCGGCCCTGCAGATTGCAGTCACGGCGACAAGGCGTGCACCACGTGCACCCGCGCGTGCCCCCGATTTCGCACGTGGGAAACCGAGATCGACAACTTCATGTTCGGGCGCGAACGTGAAGCCGACGAACATTCCGGTATCTACAAAGACGTGCTGCTCGCGCGAGCGGCCGACCCCGAGCTCCACGAGAACGGCCAAGACGGAGGCCTGGTGTCGGCGATCCTCGTCTACGCACTCGAGCACGACATGATCGACGCGGCACTCGTGAGCTACCTCGAAGGTGACGGATCGACGTGGAAGGCGATTCCCGGCATCGCTCGGACCCGCGAAGAGGTCATTGCAAGCGCGGGATCGCGTTACACCTACAGCGCGAACACGATGGCGTACATGGACCTCGACAAGGAAGAGCAACGCATTGCCCTCGTCGGCATGTCGTGCCAGTCGAGTTCACCGCCCGCGATGAAGGCCCGCAAGGCCGGAAAGGCCGCGCGGCGCATCTCGCTGAACATCGGTTTGTTGTGCTCGAAGACCTTCGACGATGCGATCTTCGAAGAGCTGTTCGAAGCCAAGTACGGGTTGAAGAAATCCGAGATGCGCAAGATGAACATCAAGGGCGTCTTCCAGATCTGGATGAAGAACGGCGACTACCACGAGGTGCCGCTGAAGGAGTGCCACGCGTGGACGCGTGAGGGTTGCAAGATGTGTCCGGACTTCGCCGCGGAACACGCCGACATCTCGACCGGGGGAATCGGTGCCTTCAACGACTGGACGTTGACGGTCGTGCGCACCGACACGGGCCGCGAGTTGATGCAACGCATGATCGACGACGGCTGGATCGAAACTCGACCCGGCGACGACGACCCAGGCGCAATCGCGCTGATGCACAAGCTCGCGGCGAAGTCGCGCAAGCGTTGGCCGGAGTTCGCGGTCGACGCACCCCGACGCTTGACCAAGGACTGACCGAGTGCGCGTCGTCGCGCTCGTGACCGACCTCATGGATCAGTCGCGGATCCGAGCCGCGCTCGACGATGTCGTGTTCGTTCGCTCGGTCGACGACGTCCTCGCCCGCTCCGATCTCGACACCGTCGATTCGGTGATCGTCGACCTGCGACGGTGCGCCGACGTGGCGACCGATATCGGGGCGTTGCGGGCGAGCGCACCCGACGCCTACATCGTCGGGTTCGGACCCCACGTCGACGACGCCACCCTGGCTGCCGGCCGGTCGGGCGGCGCCGATGTCGTACTCCCGCGGAGCCGGTTCTTTCGCGATGTCCGAAATATGGGGCTTCGTCCAGCTACCGGCGAGTAAGTTACAAACGTGTAACCCTGAGCGGGTTCGTGGGTCGGACGCACCATGCGCGCCAACCCCACCAGCCACTCGCTCATCACCCGCATTGAACAGGCCGCCGACACCGACGGCAGCATTCGGTTCTTGTGCTCGGCCGCCGGCAACGGCACGGTCGAGGAGGTCCCGTGGGGGCGTCTCCACGACGAGGCCATGGCAATGGCTGCAGGACTCCAGGCCCGTGGCGTCGGGCCCGGCAGCCACGTCGCCATCCTCGGTCCGACGACCCGGCCGTTGGTGACTGCGATCGAAGCCACTTGGTTGTGCGGCGCGGGTGCCGTGATGATGCCGCTGCCCATGCGACTCGCGTCGATCGACGAGTTCGTCCGCCAGACCCGCGCTCGCATCCTCGCCTCCGATGCTGTCGCCGTCCTCATCGACGGACAACTCGCGGAGTTCCTCGATCCGCAACCCGGCGATCCGCCGATCATCCGCCTCGACGAACTCGTTCCCGGATGGGGGCACTGCCGGGCCAACCGCTACGTCCGTCCGGCCGACGACCCCGATGCGCTCGCAATCTTGCAATACACCAGCGGTTCGACCAGCGACCCCAAAGGCGTGATGCTGCCGCACCGCGCGGTGTGCGCCAACCTCGACGCCATCGTGCGCGGCGGGCAGATCGATCCGGGCATCGACGTCGGTGTCAGCGGGCTCCCGCTGTATCACGACATGGGACTGATCGGGGTGCTCGCCACGCCCATGACCACGGGTCTCGATCTCGCGCTCAGCTCACCCCAGGACTTCCTGGCCGCGCCCAGTCGGTGGATGGAGTGGATGAGCGAGTTCGGCGGCACCGTCACCGCCGGGCCGAACTTCTCCTACGTCTTGGCCGCTCGTTCGCTCGCGCGCATGTCGAACCTCGACTTGTCGGCGTGGCGCATTGCGCTCAACGGCGCCGAGCCGGTCGACCCGGCGGGCGTCGAGCGATTCGTCGAAGCCGGCCGGGCGCACCACCTCGACCCCGGTGCGGTCTTCCCTGCCTTCGGCATGGCCGAAGCCACCTTGGCGGTGACCTTCCCGCAACCCGGAGCGGGACTCGAGACCGACATCGTCGACGCGCGGGTGCTCGAGCACGAACGCTACGCACCCGCCGTCTCCGGCGATGCAGCCGACGCTCGACGCATGGCACGCCTCGGACGGCCCATGTACAACCTCGAGATCCGCGTCGTCGACGAGACATCCGGCGCGGTGCTCGGCGAACGAGCAGTGGGCGAGCTCGAAATCCGCGGCGAGTCCGTGACGACCGGCTATTACCGCAACGCCGCTGCGACCGACGCGGTGTTCCACGACGGTTGGCTCCGCACCGGCGACCTGGCCTACCAAACCGACGGCGAGCTCGTGGTGTGTGGCCGGATCAAAGACGTCATCATCCTCGGCGGACGCAACGTGTACCCACAGGACGTCGAACGTGCGGTCAACGACCTCGACGGAGTGCGCGCCGGCAACGTCATCGCGTTTGGCACAACGAGCAAGCGCGGCCGCGAGTCGCTCGTCGTCGTCGCGGAGACGAAGGAAGCTGGGGTCGCCGCCGTGCGAGATGCCATCAAGGACGCGGTGTACAACTCGGTCGGGCTCCCGCCAGCGGACATCGTGTTGGTCCAGCCCGGCACGTTGCCCAAGACCAGTAGTGGCAAACTCCAACGTTCGCTCTGCAAGCAGAACTACACCAACGGCGATCTCCTCGCCGTCTGACCCCACCCCACGATCGATGTCCTCGGCCTGCGCGTTCGGTTCGGGCGCCACGTCGGCGCCGAACGATTCGGGCGCAGGTCAGACGAGGGGCCAGGGGTAGTTGCGATAGTCGTCGTCGGCGATCGGATACCGCCGCGTGGTGAGCAGTCGTTCGAGGCGGGCGATCGCCGCTACGAGTTCGCCGGGCGCGAGTAGCTCGTCGAGTGCAGTGTGGGTGCCGATCAGGCGATCCCGAGCGCACTCCAGATCATCGAGGACCGTGTCGGCGATGGCTTCGCCGCCGAAATCCCAGATCACGGTGCGCACCTTCCACTGTTCGTGGAAACACACGCCGTGATCGATGCCGAACACGCGACCGTCGTCGCCGCGCAACAGATGACCGCCCTTCCGGTCGGTGTTGTTGGCGACCACGTCGAACACGGCAAAGCGCCGGAACGCGTCGCCATGATCGGCGAGCAACGTGAAGTAGTGCTCCTCGGGATCGTGGTCGACGAAGACCTGCAACGACCCGAGGCCGTGGGGCAAGTCGTCGCGCAACACGGTGTCGGGGACCAGGTCCCAACCCAGCAAATCGCTCAATGCACAAGCCGCAACCTCGCGACGACACAACGAGCCTTCCGGAAAATCCCACAGCGGACGTTCACCGCGTTGGGGTTTGTAGATGGCCAGTACTTCGCCCACATCGAGGGACACCCTGGTCATGAACGTCGCGTTCGACGACCACGGCATGCGGCCAAGAAGTTCGACGTCGCCGTGGCGTAAGACTTCGCCAGCCGCGAGCGCGTCGATCGCCGCGACGTCGGGCAATCCGGCCTGCTCCGACAGTTTCGGCATCAGGATCAGTTCGAACGCGGGCACCAATGCCCGGTCGGATCCATCGGCAACTCGCACAGTTGACAGGTCGGGCGGCCCGACTCGACCGCAAGTTTGCCGTTGCGCGCCATCGCGCGGGCCTGCGACCGCGTCGCGAAGATTCGCGCAACGCGTGCGTCCGATCCGTCATCGGGTTCCATGTCTTCGGGCCACTCGCGGAGTTCGATCACGATGCGCGAACGGCGCGCGTCCCAGCCGATGCCGAGGACCCGAGCACGGAACACTGCGATTGCCTCACGGACCGCCCCGTCGAGGCCGAACTCGTCGCCGGTCGCGTCCGGGTGTTCGGCGTCGAGTTGTTCGAGAAACTTCAAGACTTCCTTCGCCAGGATTCGTACTTGCTCCTTCTCGAGCAGGATCGAGGTGACGTCGGCACCCTTCACGGCCTGGACGAGGAACGTCCGGTCGCCCGGCACGCCGTACGCACCGGCGCCGAGCGCATCGAGGTCGTCGAGCTCGATGATCTCGGTCACGGCGAACTCTCGGGAGCAGGCGGAAGCAACTCGTCGAGCGTCCCGGTGTCGTTGCTCTTCACGAGCATCACACCGAAAGCGTGGAACTCGAGCACCGTGACGGATGCGGGCGACACGTGGATGCGCTGGAACAAATCGAGGTGCACGCCGGTGTAGTGCGCGATCGCGGACTTGATCGGGTCGGCGTGACTCACCACCACGGTGTTGCGATTCGGATGCGCGGCGACGATGCCGTCGAGGGTCGCGACGGTGCGCGCCTGCATTTCCTGAATCGACTCGCCACCAGGAAACCTCGCTCGGGACGGCGCAGCCTGCACAACTTTCCACTCGGGAGTCTTCGCCAGGTCCTTGATCTCACCGCCGGTCCAGTCTCCGTACTCGGCTTCGATGACGCCTTCGAGCACGTGCACGGGCAGGTCGTGATGGCGGGCGATCGCCGCCGCGGTTTGCTGGGTACGTTCGATCGGGCTCGCATAGATCGCGCCGATCGGCAACTTCGCCAGACGTTCCGCCGTCGAGTTCGCCTGCTCTCGACCACGATCGGAGAGATCGATCCCAGGCATGCGTCCGCTGAGAATCGGACCCGTGTGCGCGGTCACCGCGTGGCGAACCAACAACAGGCGGGTCGGAGGCTGCGCAGGCTCGTGCGCCGCGGGGTGATCGCTGGCGACTTCGGGTTCACTCACCCGAGCGATGCTACCGAGAGCACCCGTGGCTAGATTCGGCCGGTGACCAACGTCAACCTCACGCCGACCGGGCCACCCGAGACGGTGCTGCTGCCGGAACCAGCCGACGCGCTCGCAGCCCTCGCGCACGCGTTGGATGCCCCGGTCGAACAGCGCCGCGACATGGTCAGCGATGTCGTTGGCCGGTGGCCAACGTTCCTCGACGCCTGGGCTCGCCTCGGCGAACTCGCCCGCGACGATGTCGAGGCCTACGCCTGTTTCCGCGTCGGGTACCACCGGGGACTTGACCGACTGCGTCAGTCGGGCTGGCGCGGCAGCGGCTACGTGCGTTGGCGTCACGAGCAGAATCGGGGGTTCTTACGGGCTCTCGACGGATTGCGGGCGTCGGCCGACGCCATCGGCGAAGCGCCCGAGGCTGCCCGATGCGCCGAGTTCTTGGCGCAGCTCGACCCCGAATGGAACCGCCGCAACGCCTGACGTCGGCACCGTGCACCGCAGGGCGCCATTGCTTCGTAGACTCGCCCATTCAGCCTGGAGGTCGAATGAAACGCGCGTTGATCACGGGGATCACTGGCCAGGACGGCCGTTATCTCTCGGAGTTTCTCACCGGCAAGGGATATCAGGTCTTCGGGATGATCCGAGGCCAGAACAACCCCAAGGCCAAGCTCGTCACCGACGAGAACCCGCGCCTCGAGTTGGTCGAAGGCGACTTGCGCGACCTCGGTTCGTTGATCGCCGCACTCGAACAGGTGCAACCCGACGAGGTCTACAACCTCGCCGCCATCTCGTTCGTACAGCTGTCGTTCCGTCAACCCGAGCTCACCGCCGAGATCACCGGACTCGGTGTGTTGCGCATGCTCGAAGCCATTCGAGTGGTTGGCGGCATGGAGAACAACCCGATTCGTTTCTACCAAGCGTCGTCGTCGGAAATGTTCGGCAAGGTGCGCGAGGTTCCCCAGACCGAAGCCACCCCGTTCCACCCCCGGTCGCCCTACGGCGTTGCGAAGGTGTTCGGACACGACCTCTCCGTGAACTACCGCGAGGCGTACGGCATTCATGCCAGCAGCGGAATCCTGTTCAACCACGAATCGCCGCGACGTGGACACGAGTTCGTCACGCGCAAGATCACGTCGTCACTGGCGCGTATCAAGCTCGGACTCCAAGAGTCCATCAGCCTCGGCAACCTCGAATCTCGGCGTGACTGGGGCTATGCGGGCGACTACGTCGAAGCCATGTGGCTCATGCTCCAGCAGGACGAACCCGACGACTACGTCATCTCGACGGGTGAGACGCACAGCATTCGCGAGTTCCTCGACGTCGCCTTCCACCTTGCCGGTTACGACTCGTGGGAGCCGTACGTCACGCACGACACCCGGTTCGACCGCCCGAGCGAAGTCGACCTGCTGATCGGTAGCGCGGCCAAGGCCAAGGAAAAGCTCGGCTGGGAGCCGCGCGTCAACTTCGAAGGTCTCGTGAAGATGATGTACGAGGCCGACCTCGAGGCCGAGGCGAGGGAAGCATCCCGCGAGCAATAGACCCGCTGGGTCCTACAACCGATCCGCGGTCTTGCGTGCCGCGATCAACAACGGATCCCACACCGGCGAAAACGGCGGTGCGTAGGCAAGGTCGACGTTGATCAACGCGTCGATCGTCATGGCGTTCCAGATCGCAACCGCCGCTGCGTCGATGCGTTTACCCGCGCCGACACCGCCCACGATCTGCGCGCCCAGGGTGCGTCCCGTCGATCGCTCGGCGATTGTCTTGACCGCGATCGGGGCGGCGCCGGGGTAGTACCCGGCCCTGGTGGTCCCTTCGATCGTCGCGGCAACCGCATCGATACCGAGACGTTCGCATTCCGACACCGAGAGCCCGGTACGCGCGATCTCAATATCGCACACCTTCGTGATCGCCGTGCCGATCACGCCCGGGAACCGTGCGTGCCCTCCGGTGACGTTGATCCCGACGACGCGACCCTGCTTGTTCGCGTGGGTGCCGAGCCCGATCGCAACCGCTTCGCCGCTCACGCGGTGCAGGGTTTCGATGCAGTCGCCCGCAGCCCAGACCCCCGGGACCGACGTGGCGAGCCGGTCATCGACGGTGATGCCACCCGACCGTCCGACCTCCAGCCCGGCGGTCGCGGCAAGTCCACTGTTCGGCCGAACGCCGATGCCAAGCACGACGACTTCGGCTGGGAGCACGCCGTTCGAGGTGTCGACGGCACCGACACGCCCGTCTGCTCCCGCCGTGAATCCCACCACCTCGGTGTCGACCACGACCGTGATCCCCAACTCGCGCATCGCGGTCGCGACTCGCGCACCCATGTCGTCATCGAGGGTCGGCATCGGTTGGTGACCGCGATGTACCAGGGTGACCTCATACCCGCGGGTGAGGAGCGCTTCGGCCATCTCGAGGCCGACATATCCGCCGCCGACGACCACCGCGCGTCTGCGGCGCGCGGAACCCGGGCGCTCGGCAGCGCTGCTGGCGGCACCGACGATGTCGCGTTCGATCCGCAACGCGTCGGGAACGGTGTGCACACCGTGCACACCGTCGAGGTCGATCCCCGGGAGGTCGGGGCGAATCGGCGCGGCACCGGTCGCGATGACGAGTTGATCGAAGCGCTCGGCTCGCTCGATGTCGCTCCGCACGTCACGGACCCGCACGATTCGACGATCGAGGTCGATCGCAACCACCTCGTGGCGCGTGCGCACATCGATCGCGTTCGCTCGATGCGCCTCCGGGGTTCGGGCAATCAAACGGTCGGCATCGACGATGTCACCCGACACGTAATACGGCAATCCACAGGCGGCGTAGCTCGTGTACTCGCCGCGCTCGAACGCGACGATGTCGAGATCGTCGGACCCGCGACGGCGGCGAGCCTGACTTGCCGCACTCATCCCTGCGGCATCACCGCCGATGACAACGAGTCGTTCCATGCCGGCAGGGTAGAGCGATACCGACGCGTGTACGGTCGAGGTCAGCGCAACGAGCTGATGCGATCGAGCGAACGCTCGGCTTCGGCGACCACCGCCCGGACAATGTCGCCGGCGGGAACGAGCGAGTCGATTGCGCCGACGCCTTGGCCTGCGGGGTAGCACTCCCGATCCGGATCGACCGGCGTGGTCTCGTCGCCGCCGAGATGCAAGACGCCCTTTTCGAGCGACACCAACATCTGTTCGGGAAACGGTCGAAGCTCTTCGGGGTGTGCCTCGATGTGTTGCGTCCACGCGCTGCGAATCGCGCGCATCGGCTTGCCCGAGTATCCCTTCGAGATGACGGTTCCGTCCTCGAGGGTGGCGAGCAGTCGCTCCTTGTATCCCGACACCGTTCGAGCTTCGGGGGTCGCGATGAACCGGGTGCCCATCCACACGCCGTCCGCGCCGAGCGCGAGCGCCGCGGCGAGCCCACGGCCATCGAAGATTCCTCCGGCGGCCACTACCGGCACTCGATCGCCGACCGCGTCGACGACCTGGGGAACGAGCGGCATGGTCGCGATGAGGCCCGTGTGACCACCGGCTTCGGTGCCTTGCACGATGACGAAGTCACAGCCCGACTCCACGGCCGCGACCGCGTGGCGGACCTTGCCGCACATGCTCGCCACGAGCACGCCGCCTTCGTGCAATCGGCCGATGATGTCGCGCGGCACGCCGAGGCCCGCGACGAACCACGCCGCGCGCCCTTCGACGATGAGTTCGACGCTGCGCGTCAGCGATTCGGGCAACGCCGCCAACAAGTCGACCCCGAACGGCTTGTCCGTCGCGGCTCGGACGCCGGCCATTTCCTCGACCATCTGGTCTTGGGTCATTGGAGCGGCACCGAGCGTGCCGATGCCACCGGCATCGCTCACTGCGGCGACAAGTGCCTGGTACGACACGCCACCCATCCCCGCAAGCATCACCGGATGCTCGATCTGCAACAGCTCCGTCAACCGTGTCTGCATGGCCGGAAACTACGACCTCTCGGGCCGATCACGCATACCGACGGTCGATCGATGGCTTGCTGGCGGCGTCAGAGCCCAGCTCTCGACCGAACACGGTCACACCGATTCGCGGATCGGTCGATACAGTCCCAGGTGTGAGCGAAGCGCCCCTTGTCGGGGTGATCATGGGAAGCGACTCCGACCTGCCGACGATGCACGATGCGGTCGATGCCCTCGGCGAGTTCGACATCGCGTGTGAAGTCAGGATCATCTCGGCCCACCGAACCCCCCAGGCGATGTACGACTACGCCCGCACTGCCGCCGAACGAGGACTCGAGGTCATCATCGCCGGAGCGGGCGGCGCCGCCCACCTTCCCGGCATGACCGCCTCCATGACCGCGCTCCCCGTCATCGGTGTTCCGGTTCCGCTCACGCACCTCGACGGGCTCGACGCGCTCCTGTCGATCGTGCAGATGCCCAAAGGCATTCCGGTCGCGACCGTTGCGGTCGGCAACGCGCGCAACGCCGGACTACTCGCGGTGCGCATGCTTGCCGCGACCCGCCCCGAACTCCGAGCGCGCGTCGAACAGTTCCAGCGTGACCTCGAAGCCATGGTCGCCGACAACGACGCGGCGGTCCGCAGGCAATTCGACTCTCGCTGAGGCGGTCGCCGACGTCAGTCGGTGGCGATAGCGCGCAGCACGTCGAGACGACTCGCGCGCCAGGCGGGGTAGAGCGCGGCGAACAGCCCACTCACCGCAGCAACCACCAACAACCCGATCACGCCCTGCCACGGAATCGCCAACTCGGTGACCTGGAAATCCTGCAAGGCGCGGGTCAAGGCGAGTCCGAGCACGACGCCGATTCCTGATCCGAGCACCCCGCCCAGCAACGCAACGATCATCGCCTCCCACTCGACCATGAACGCGATCTGGCGCCGATGCGACCCCACCGCGCGGAGGAGTCCGATCTCCCGGGTGCGTTCGATGACGGAGAGTGCCAAGGTGTTGAGGATTCCGAGGATCGAAATGAACAACGTCAGCAGCATCAGACCGACGAACACTGCGAGGAAGATCATCGCCTGCTGGCGTTGCTGGTCTTTGAGTTCCTCGCGATCCTTCACGTCGACGTTGGGGTATCGGTCCCCGATGCGTTGTTCCACCGCAAGGCGCAATGCGTCGAGTTCGACGCCGGGGGCCGCCGATGCCAGCACGAAGAAGTCCTGCTGCTCCTTGTAGAGGTCCTCGTAGGTTTCGATCGAAACGACGATGTCGTTCATGAAACCCTGCACTCGAAACGTTCCGGCGATTGGAATCGACGCCAGCGCATTCTTCGGGAACGTTCCCTCGAGGACATCGCCGACCTGCCAACCGCGTTCGTCCGCGAGTTCGGCGCTCACCAAGGCTCCACCGTTCGCGAAGACGTCCGGAGCGAAACCTTCGGTATCCAAGCGCAGTAGTTGGTCGACTGCATCGGGCTCGATCGCACTCACCTCGGTGCCTTTGCCTTCGACCAACACCCGGTCCCCGTAGCGAACGGCTGTCGCACCCCCGATTTCGGCGACGTCGCGCAAGTCGTTGCGCAGCGCGGTCGTGAACCCGCCCGGCCCGCTGTCGCTGATGGTGAGATCGGCGGCGATGCTCTCGTCGATCAAACTGTCGATCGAACGAATCACACTTGCCGTCAGCACCATGACGGCCATCGCGATTGCGAGTCCGATCATGAGCGCGCTCGCGGTGATCGCAGTTCGCCGTGGGTTACGGGCAACGTTTGCCCGCGCCAATCGTCCGTTGATCCCCGAGATCGCCGCGACCGGGCCACCGAGCAGGACCGCAGCCGGCCGGGCCAAGAGGGGCCCGAGCGCAACCGTGCCCAGCAACAAGACC
>SXGS01375474.1_pt1 | contig 18723 bp, 13 predicted proteins | sample 3174681 | NCBI WGS metagenome assembly SXGS01 (sample SAMN11356861, study PRJNA531348) | freshwater metagenome | isolation source: freshwater sample F1-80 | place: China: Fuxian Lake, Yuxi | collected 2017-12-25 | reverse complement strand
TCCGCGACGCCGCAAGCGGCATGACAGCGACTCCCAATGCGACTACAATCGTCGGCATCCCCTGAGGGTCCGACATGCCGAAGCCGTTCGCGATCTACCACGAACACCCCGACTGGTTCCGTCCGCTGTTCGCGGAACTCGAGCGCCGCGACATTCCGTTCGTGCGCCTCGATCCGCGCGCACACGTCTACGATCCCGCGGAAAAGTCGTCGCCGTACGCGCTCGTGTTCAACCGGATGAGTCCGTCTGCGTACCTGCGTGGCGGCGTGCAGGGCATGTTTTTCACGGTCGCGTTCATGGCTCACCTCGAACGCCTCCGCGTACCGGTCGTGAACGGCGTGCAAGGCTTCTCGATGGAGATTTCCAAGGGCCGCCAGCTCACGCTGCTCGAATCGCTCGGTCTCGGCTACCCGCGAGCACGGGTCATCAATCACGCATCGAAGGCGCTGGAGGCAAGCGAGGGGTTGCGCTTTCCGATTGTGGTGAAGGCGAACATCGGCGGGAGCGGCGCGGGCATCGTGAAGTACGCGAAGCGCGAATCACTCGCGGCCTCCGGGGACGCGAACGAACTCGATTTCGGCGTCGATCATACGGCGCTGGTACAGGAGTTCGTTCCAGCGCGGGGCGGGCATATCACACGCGTGGAGACGCTTGGCGGGAAGTTTCTCTACGCGATCAAGGTCTACACCACGGGCGAATCGTTCAACCTCTGCCCCGCGGATATCTGCCAGCGCGCCGACGGCGTGGAGTTGGTGCGCGGCGCGTGTGCCATCGACGCTCCGAAAACTGGGTTGAAGGTCGAAGGCTACACTCCGCCCGCGGAAGTCATCACGGCGTGCGAGAAGATCATGCAGGCGGCCGGTATCGATGTGGGTGGGATCGAGTACATGATTGATGATCGCGATGGGAAGATCGTGTATTACGACATCAACGCGCTCTCCAACTTCGTGGCAGATGCGGTGAATGTTGTGGGGTTTGATCCGTTCGCACGGCTGGTCGATTATCTTGTGAAGCGTGCGTCGTAACACCTTCGCTCTCCATGCCCACCCATTGCAATCGGTGGACTTGAACGAGGTTCCCATGCGCTACGGTTACTGGATGCCGGTCTTCGGCGGGTGGCTGCGAAATGTCGATGACGAAAACATGACTCCCACCTGGGAGTACAACAAGCGTCTCGCGATTCGTAGCGAGCAAATCGGGTTCGATCTCTCGCTGGTCGCGGAGTTGAACCTCAACGACATCAAGGGCGAAGAAGCGCCTTCGCTGGACGCGTGGAGTACCGCCGCGGCGCTCATGGCGGTCACGTCGAAACTGGAACTGATGGTCGCTGTGCGGCCGACGTTTCATAGTCCGGCGTTGCTCGCAAAGCAGGCCGCGAACATCGACCACATCGGCGGTGCCGGGCGGCTGTCGCTTAATGTCGTTTCGAGTTGGTGGAAGGACGAAGCCACCAAGTACGGCGTCCACTTCGAGCAGCACGACGACCGCTACGCGCGCACCGCGGAGTGGCTCTCCGTCGTCGACGGTGTGTGGAAACAGGACCACTTCAACTTCGATGGCAAGTTCTATAAGGTCGCGGATAACGTGCTTCAACCGAAGCCCGCGACCAAGCCGCGCCCGGTGATCTACGCCGGCGGTGAATCCGAGGCCGCCAAGAACCTCATCGCGAGAACATGTGACGCGTATGTGATGCACGGCGATCCGCCCGAGCGCGTCGCGGAGAAGATCGCCGACATGCGCCGCCGTCGCGAAGGCTTTGGACTCGGTCCGATGATCTACGGCGTCGCGGGTTATAGCATCGTGCGGAACACGGAGCTTGAAGCGAAGCACGAGTTGAGTCGCATCACGGACGTGAAGCAGTCCGCCGCGGGTTACAACAACTATCAGCAATGGCTGGCCGGCACGCAACTCGAGCAGCGGGTGTCCCTGGAAGACTACTCCGTGTCCAACCGCGGACTGCGTGCCGGGCTGATCGGCACGCCGCAGCAGGTTCTCGACCGCGTGAAGGCGTTCGAGGCCGCCGGCGTGAACCTGTTGTTGCTCCAGTGCAGCCCGCAGTTGGAGGAAATGGAGCGATTCGCGGAGCAAGTGATTCAACCGAGCCGGTGATGGGCCTGGCCCGCGACGCCGCAAGCGGCGGGAGAAGGGTCACTTCCCGCGAGTCACCCCTTGCATCTCACGCGTACGAAACGCTTCCGCAATCACGCCGGTCGCATGACTCCGCACGGTGACCGCGCCCGCGGTGGGCGTGTCCCACACGGTCGCGCCGACCGCGCCGTAGCTCGCGTGGAGGTGCTCCGTCGCGGAACCGGCGCGCTGGCTCGACACCACGAGTTTGGGGCGCGCCCACGTCGCCATCGCGCCCGGTTCGGGCTTCTCCGCGGTCCCGCGCGGGGCGTTCGCGTTCTTCGCGCCGTGGTGCGGCGCGAGCATCACATCGACCAGCGAAATCGGCTGCGCGACCACGAGCGATTGCCCTTCGCCTTCCAGGTCACCCGTGAGCAGAAACGTGTGCCCCGCATGCCGCATCAAGAGAACAAGGCTCCGCGTGTTCTCGTTCCCCACCGGCCCAACCGGCGGCGGATGCAACACCTGGAACGACACGTCTCCGGCCGTGAATCGTTCCCCCGCGACCACCGTTCTACGTGGAACGGCGTGCTTCTCTAACGCGGCCAGCACCGCGCCGACGCCGGGACTTTCCTTGTCGGGAAACGTCGGCGTCATCGTCACCTGACCGACCGGGAACCGCTTCATCAGTTCGGGCAGACCGTTGAAGTGGTCGAGGTCCGCGTGCGAGAGGAACACCTCGTCGATGCGGTTGACGCCACGGCTCCACAGGTACGGAGCAATCACGCGGCGCATCGCGTCCGGTCCCGCGGTCGTGCCGGTGTCATAGAGGAGTACGCGACCGTCCGGCGTTTCGATCACGACGCAGCCACCGTGCCCGACCGCGAGGAACGTGACGCGAAGTTCGTCCGACGTTCGCGGTTGTAGCCCGAGCGCGAGGCCAAACACCACCCACACGCCGATTGCCGCGAGGAACCGCTTCACCCATTTCCCATCGAACAACACCAACCCCGCGACGAGCAGATAGAACCCGACCAGCCACCACATCGGCGGCGCGGGCGAGTACACGTGACCGAACGGCACGCGGTCACCGAGGTGAACGAGCCACTCGCACGCGGCAAGGCACCCTTCGGTGACACGCGCGAACGGCCACGCGGCCCACACGCCCAGTGGCGACACGATGAGCAACAGGAAGCCGGTCACGAGCGCGATCGCGGTCAGCACAACGAGCGGTGGACCGAGGAACAGCGCGATGGGCGAGGCCACGTTCTGCCACGCGAGTACGAGTGGCGTGTTCACAACCGTGAGGATCACACTGATCGCAAAGAGTTGCCAGAGAGCGCGCAGTACCGCGCGTAGTATCTTTTCGGGCATACCGCGCGTCTCTTCAATCAGTTGCTCGACCGGCGTGAGTTCGCGTGGGCGAAGCCAGCGCACCGCGCCCCACAGAAGCACGAACACGCTGAGAAACGACAACTGGCAACCGGCGGTGAACGGGTCCGCGGGGTTCGCGACGACCACGACGAGCCACGAGAACGCGAACACGTTCGCCATGATGACCGGTCGGCGCAGGATGATCCCGCCGCACACCAGACACACCATCACCGCGGCGCGGATCGCCGACGGCCGCGCGCCGGTGAGCAGCGCGTAGCTGAAGAGTAGGAACGCGACGGCCCACGCCGCGTGCCGGTTGCGCACTCCACACGCGCGAAGCACGAGCCACGCGAACCAGCCCAAAATCACGAGGTGCTGTCCGGAAATCGCGAGCACGTGAATCACGCCAGTGCGGACGTAAGCGTCCCACTCTTCGCGGTCGAGCGCGGTGCTGTCGCCCAGCAGAAGCGCCGTCGCGAGACCGGCCTCGTCCTTCGGTAGCGACTTCGCGAGCGCGCGTGCGCCCCACCCGCGAACCACCGCGAGCCAGCCGAACAGCGACGCGCGCCAACCTTCTTCGAGTCGGACGACCGCGTCCGCGGAGCGCTTCACACGAAAGTCCGCAGTGATCTGGCGATTGAGAAGGTAGACGCGGTAATCGCGCTCGCCGGGATTGTGTGGGCCGTCGGGTCGCGACAGGCGTCCGGACACTTCGACCGCGTCACCGCAATGAAGGTCATCAAGTCGGCCCTCCACCGAAAGCCGGACGCGGCCGGACGCGGGGCGCCATCCTTCGACGCTTTCCACCGCAGTCACTTCCAGCACACCGGAACTACTCTCTTCGCGCTGTACCGTCAGAAGTGGATCGTACTTCGGCGGGCGCCAGCGGTCCGGTTCGTCGGCCAGCGTGCCGCGCACGCGAACCGCGCTCGGCGTGTCCTTCGCGAAGGCGGAAATGTCGTCGGGCGCTGTTGAGTGCCGGTGCGAATGGTGGTGTGCTGCCGCGAGCGCAGCAGCGCAGACGAGCAGCCAGCCGAGCGCCGATTGCGGCGTCGCGATGCGCGTGGATAACCAACCCACGAGCGCGACCGCCGCCACAATCAACACAGCCCCAAACGGCACGCCGACGTAGCGGTCCGCGAGCAACCCGACGGACGCCGCGAGCGCGACCGGCACGAGCGGCGCGCGGCCGAATTCGCGCCACGGCGGTTCGGGCGGCTTCGCGGCTTCGTCGTCGAATGCGGGTGGGGCGTAAGACATCGGCGAATATCGTACCCGCTCGTACGACCACGCACAGGCTGGAAAGCCTGTGCCACAAGAAGATATACACTGCGGATATGGAAACTGTTCGCGTCAATCTCGGCCCGCGAAGTTACGACATCGCGATTACTCCCCGCGACGCCGCAAGCGGTTCGTGTGGGCCGTTCGTGCGCGCCGCGCTGCCGAAGGCTTCGACGGCGCTCGTGGTGTGCGATTCCAACACGCAGTCGCACGGGCGCGCCGTCGAAGCGGCGCTCGCGGAGGAAGGTCTTCGCACCGGGTTCGCCACCGTGCCCGCGGGTGAATCTTCCAAGTGCATGGAGCAACTCGCGGCGCTCTACGACGCGCTCTACGACCTCGCGGCGGATCGCAAGACCGCGGTCGTCGCGGTGGGCGGCGGGGTGATCGGCGACCTCGCGGGGTTCGCAGCGGCGACCTACAACCGCGGCCTTCCGCTCGTGATGGTGCCCACGTCGCTGCTCGCGATGGTCGATTCGAGCGTCGGCGGAAAGACCGGTATCAACCACCCCAAAGGCAAGAACCTGATCGGCGCGGTCCACCAACCCGCGGGCGTGTGGATCGACCTCGCGCACCTGAACACGCTGCCGGAACGCGAGTACCTCAGCGGTCTCGCCGAGGTGGTGAAGTACGGCGTCATTCTCGACGCGGAGTTCTTCAACTACCTGGAAGCGAACGCGCAGACGGTTCGCGATCGGAAGGCCACCGGTCTGGCTCAGGTCGTTGCGCGATGCTGTCGTCTGAAGGCCGAGGTAGTCGAGAAGGACGAGTACGAACTGACCGGCCTGCGCGCGGTGCTGAACTACGGCCACACCTTCGCGCACGCTTACGAAACGTGCGGCGGGTACGGCACGCTCTTACACGGCGAAGCGGTCGCAATCGGCATGACCGACGCCATGCGACTCGCGCAAAAGCTGAACCTCGTTGGCGCGGAACTGGTCGAGCGACAGCGGAGGTTACTCGAGGCGCTCTGGCTCCCCACCGCACCCCTGGCGGAATTCGCAACCGACGATCTCATCGCGGTGATGCGTCGCGACAAAAAATCCGTGGGTGGACAAATGCGGTTCATTCTGCCGACGCGCATCGGTGAAGTGAAACTGTTCGACGACGTTCCCGAATCACTCGTGCGGTCCGTTTTGGAGTCACGATGACGTACCACGTCTCTATACGTGGTGCTCCTTCTGACGCGGGCAGCGGGCGAACAGGTATGAACAACCTTTGCTCACCCGGTTGTGATGCCGGTTCGCGGTCGTCGTTCGGATAGTAACGCTGGGCGAACTTGACTCGGCCGCGTGCGGCTTCGACAATTCCGGTAGAATGGGTGAACCCGCTCGCTTCACACCTTTGACGGACGTTTAACTCTCATGGCCCAGCGGCGCGTCGGATTGTGGTTGATTGGTGCGTGCGGCGGCGTCGCCAGCACAACCGCCCTCGGCTTGTCCGCGCTCGCACGCGGTCGCACCCCGACCACGGGGATGGTCACGGCATTGCCGCAGTTCCGCGGGCACGACTTCGATGAACCGGGCGCGTTCGTGCTCGGCGGTCACGACATCCGCAAGGGGAACTTCCTCACCGCTGCGCGCGAGCTGCACGAGCGGTCGAACGTGTTCGACGAGCGCCTGCTCGCGGCATGTAGTGCCGACCTCGAAGCGTGGAGCGCGAACATCCGGCCCGGCATGGTGTACCGGCCCAACGCCGCGATCACCGCACTCGCCGACCGCACCGATATGCGCCGCGCGAACACCGCCCGCGAAGCCATCGACGCGATTCAGTCCGACCTGAAAGCATTCAAGACCGCGAACGCGCTCGATCAAGTGGTGGTGATGAACGCGGCTTCCACGGAACCGCCGTTCGACGCGACCGACGAGCAGAAATCGCTCGAACGCCTGCTCCCCGCGCTCGAACGAGCCGCGCCCGCAGCGCTCCCGACGAGCAGCGTCTACGCGTTCGCCGCAATGGACGCGGGCTTCGCCTACGTGAACATGACACCGAGTCGCGGCGCGACGCTCCCGGCGCTGGAGGAACTCGCCCGCAAGCGTGGTGTGCCGCACGCTGGGCAAGACCTCAAAACCGGCGAGACGCTCATCAAGTCAGTACTGGCCCCGATGTTCGCGCGGCGCAACTTGCGCGTGCTGAGTTGGGTCGGGCACAACATCCTCGGCAACCGCGACGGGCAGGTGCTGAACGACCCCGACAACAAGGCGAGCAAAGTGAAGAGCAAGGACTTGCTGCTCGCGGAGTTGCTCGGTTACAAGCCGCAATCGCACGTGAGCATCGAGTACATCGAATCGCTGGACGACTGGAAGACCGCGTGGGACCACATCCACTTTGAAGGCTTCCTCGGCACGAAGATGATGATGCAGTTCACGTGGCAGGGCTGCGATTCGCTCCTTGCTGCTCCGCTCGTGATCGACCTCGTGCGGCTCACGGCTCTGGCGCAGCGCCGCGGCGAAAGCGGCCCGATGCCACACCTCGCGAGCTTCTTCAAAAGCCCCGTGGGCGTCACCGAACACGACTTCGGCAAACAGTTCCTGATGCTGGAAGCGTACCTCAACAAGCAGAATTAACCACAAAGGCACAAAGGGCACAAAGGGCACAAAGAAGAGAAACAGAAATCTTGATTTGAAAGCCCTACTTCCTCTTCCTGTCTTCTTCGTGCCCTTTGTGCCTTTGTCGTTAATTCCATCTGGATCTCTGATGCAACTGGCTTTCTCCACCAATGCGTACCTGCACCACTCGTTCGCGGACACCACGGCGCGGCTCGCGGGCATCGGCTATCGCGGCGTCGAGATCATGGCCGACGTGCCGCACGCGTGGCCCGCGTACCTGCTCCCCGAACACAAGCAGGCGCTGCGCGACGCACTCGCAAAGAACAACCTCGCGATCTCGAACATCAACGCGTTCATGATGCACGCGGTCAACGACCACCGCCAGAAGTACTGGCACCCGTCGTGGATCGAACCGGATGTGAACTACCGCCGCGTGCGCATCGACCACACCAAGCGCGCGCTCACGCTCGCGAAGGAGTTGGGCGCGAAGTGCATTACCACGGAACCCGGCGGGCCGCTCGAAGGCCGCTCATGGAGTGAGTGTTTGAAGCTGTTCGTGGAGATGCTGAAGCCGGTCGTGGAACATGCCGAGAAAGAGCAGGTTCTCCTCTTGGTGGAGCCTGAACCGGACTTGCTCATCGAAACCGCGGACCAGTACCTGGAGTTCGCATCGAAGATTTCGTCGCCGTATCTCGGGCTGAACTTCGACATCGGGCACTCGTACTGCGTCAGCGACGACCCGGCGGACACTGTACGGAGGCTCGCGAAACTCATCAAGCACGTTCACCTCGAAGACATCGCCGCGACGCGGGTCCATCACCACCTGATTCCCGGCGAAGGCGCGATCGACTTTGGAAGCACGCTCGCGGCACTCAAGGAGATTGGCTACGACGGCTGGGTGACGATCGAGTTGTACACGTGCCACGAGAACCCGGACCACGCCGCGAAGATCGCCCGCGAGCGCGTGCTGAAGATCGCGGCGGGCGTCGGCGTGACGTTCTGACCGGCGCGATTGTAAAATGTTCCACGTGGAACGTCGGCAATCGTTAGAATGTTGCGCGTTTGAGAGTTGCTACTCGGTGCCCTTCAGCAGCGTCTTTGCGCTGCTGTCGCGCGAGTCCTCCAGCCACGCGACATCGCCCGAGTCCGCGAACCGCTTCACACCGGCTTGCTTGATGGCTGCGTCAGGAACCACGCTTAGCGGGGTGTATCGCGGGTGGTGTGCTTCCTTGTACGGATCGTTGGCGCGTGCGTTGTAGCAGCAGATCATCGCCCATCGCGGGTTGTCGCTCGTGTTCTGGTCACTGCGGTGAAGCAAATTCGAGTGGAAGAAGAGAGCGTCGCCCGGTTCCATCACGACGTACACAAGCGGGAACTGCTCCGGGCGCTTCAACATTTCTTCGACGCGTTCGCGGTCCGCGCCAGCTTGCTCGCCGGTCAGCACGTGATTGATGCGCCCCGCGAGATGCGAGTTCTGGATCACCTGAAGACAGCCGTTCTCGCGCGTGCAGGGATCAACCGCGACGAACGCGCTGGTGAGGTTCGGGGTTAGGACGCCGTTCTGATACCAGTAGCCGTAGTCCTGGTGCCACGCCCACGCCCCGCCCACCTTCGCGTCCTTCAGAATCATCTTCGAGTGGTAGTGATACACCTCGCCGCCGAGCAACTTCTCGGCACTGCGAACCATGCGCTCGCAGCGAGCGAACATGCCGTAGATGCCATCGCCGGGGTGGTTCCACAGCGAGAGGCGCACCACGCCGCCTTCGCCGTCAGCGCGCCCGAACGAACGCTTGTCGAGTTCGTTGTCTTGCTTCGCGGAGCACTTCAGCAGGTCGGTTTCTTCCGCGTCGAAGAAGCCCTTTGCGAGGTAGAACCCCGCGGCGTGGTACTCGCGGACCGCGGCATCGGAGAGGATAACGGGCATCGGTAGTCCTCGTCGAACCGCCTGCGTTAGCAGGCTGGGTTGATTTGATCCGCACACCCAGCCTGCTTACGCAGGCGGTTCGACCAAGTGACGGACCTCGTCGCTGAGCCAAACGAGAAACGGATTCTCTTGGTCGCGGGTGTAACGAATTGCCCGTGCCCGGTGGTCACGATCCTTCAGAAACCGCGTTGACCCGCGCTCGGCCCACCACTTCGCTTGCTTGCGGTCAGACTGCGCGGCATTCAAGGCACGACTGCAATAGCTCTTGAAGTCGCGAAGCAGTGCCGTTGGCGTGGGGTCGCCGTTCACCCCGAATACGAGGTGAACGTGTGTGGTCAGCACCGCGACGGCGTCTAACGCCCATCCCCGATGCGTCGCGGTTTCTTGCAATTGGGCCAGGATCAGTGTTGCCTGTGATACGGTCAACGATACCGGCTCAACGACGAGTTGTTCGCGTGCATACTTCGCCAATGCCGGGATTGCCTCGCTCGCCACTTCACCGACCGCGTGATCGATCCGGCGCGGCCCGACCGGGATGCGATAGTACCCGACGAACCCCTCGTCACCGGGGAGCCAGGTTCCGTAGGTGCGCCAGGTGAGGAACCACCAGCGGTCCATAACAACCTCCGGTCGAACCGCCTGCGTCAGCAGGCCGGGTTGCTTCCGTCGAACCGCCTGCGTCAGCCGGCCGGGTTGCTTCCGTCGAACCGCCTGCGTCAGCAGGCCGGGTTGTCACAGCAAAAACGCAACCCAGCCAGCTTACGCTGGCGGTTCGACGTGGCTAGCGGTTACCATATCCGAAACTCGGCCCTCTACCCAACCTCGCCAGTTACCACCATGCGAACTCTCGTTGTTCTACTCACGCTTGCCTTCGGCGCGCGGCTAACAGGGGCCGACAGTGATAAGCCCATTCCCCCCAAAGACGCGCCTGGCAAGATGACGCTGCCCGATGGCTTCAAGGCCACGCTGTTCGCGGGCGAGCCGGACGTGGTACAGCCGATCGCGTTCACGTTCGACGACCGCGGGCGCATGTGGGTCGTCGAGTGCCTCAGTTACCCGAAGTGGAGCAAAGACGGCAAGGGGAGTGATCGCGTCATCATTCTCGAAGACACCGACGGCGACGGCGTTCACGACAAGAAGACCGTGTTCCTCGACAACGGGTCGAACCTCTCCGGCATCGAGTTCGGCTTCGGCGGCGTGTGGCTCTGCTCGTCGCCCAACCTGCTGTTCGTGCCGATCCTCGAAGGCGACAAGCCGGGCAAACCGGAGGTGAAGCTCGACGGCTGGAACATGACCGACACGAAGCACAACATCTTCAACTCGCTCGTGTGGGGGCCGGACGGCTGGCTCTACGGGTGCAACGGCATTCAGGCGAAGGCACACGTCGGTGCACCCGGCACGCCCAAAGAGAAGCGCACCTACATGGACTGCGGCGTGTGGAAATACCACCCGACACGCAAGACCTTCGAAGCGGTCGCGCACGGCACCACCAACCCGTTCGGTCTCGACTTCGACGACCACGGCGAACTGTTCATCACGAACTGCGTGATCGACCACCTGTTCCACTTCGTCCCCGGCGGGCACTATCAGCGCATGTACGGCCAGGACGTGAACCCGCACACCTACGGACTGATGAAGAGTTGCGTGGACTACAAGCACTGGGCCGGCGGCGACTGGACCAGTTCGCGCACGACCGGCCCCGGCGGCAAGCCGGAACACTCCGACGCCGGCGGTGGCCACGCGCACAGCGGCGCCGCGATCTACCTCGCGGACAACTTCCCGAAGGAGTACCGCAACACGCTGTTCACCGCGAACATCCACGGCAACCGGCTCAACAACGACGGTCTGGAGCGCACCAAGAGCGGCATGAAGGGCGTGCGGCGTCCGGACTTCCTGTTCGCGAACGACTCGTGGTTCCGCGGCATCTGCGTGAAGACCGGTCCCGAAGGCGGTTTGTACGTGAGCGACTGGTGCGACACCGGCGAGTGCCACAACTACGAGAAGGCCGACACCACCAACGGCCGTATCTACCGCGTCGTGTACAAGGGCGCGAAGCCGTTTCAGGGCGACATCTCGAAGATGACGGACGCGGAGCTGGTGAAGCTGCAACTGCACCCCAACGACTGGTTCGTGCGGAAGGCGCGGCGCGTACTTCAGGAGCGCGCCGCGGCCGGGAAGTTGGACGGCGGCGCAGACCCCACCAACACCGCGCTGCGGAAGATCCTCGCGGGCGACAAAGACCCCGTGCGCCGGCTGCGGGCGCTGTGGGCGCTGGACGTGCTTCGCGTGCTGACCGACGGAGATGTCTGGGAGTTGCTGACCGACGCCGACGAGGCGGTGCGGGCGTGGGCGTATCGCCTGGCGGTCGCCGAATTGCCGCTGCCGAAGTCTCAGGATCGGATGGCATCACTCATCGGCACCGAGAACTCGGTCTACGTGCTAACGGCAGCAGCATCAGCGGTGCAGTCGCACGCCCAGGGATTCAAGGTGTACGAACCGCTTGCTCGGCACAAACTCGTTCAGGAGAACCCGCAACTGTCGCTGCTCCTCTGGTACGGTGCCGAGCAGTGGTACCAGAAAGACCCAGGCTCCGCGCTTCGCTCGCTGCCCGTACTGGAACACCCGCTGATCCGGCAGAACACCGTCCGCTGGCTGCTCGCGCGGCCCGACGCGGGCGCGAACCTCGGCGCGCTCATGGGCGTGGTCGAGATGGCTAAATCCGACGCCGTGAAGCTCGACATCCTCCGCGGGCTTCGTGAATCGCTCGCGGGCAAGAAGTCGGTGAACGCACCGACGACATGGCCAACCGTGTACGCGAACCTCCTCAAGTCCGGTTCCCCGCAGGTAAAGCATGATGCCGAGGCGGTCGCGGTGCTGTTCGGCGATAAGGACGCGATTGCCGCGCTCTTGAAGCGTGTCACCGACGCGAGCGCAAAGGCCGACGACCGCCGGGGCGCGGTCGAACTGCTCGCGCCGCGAAAGCTCCCCGACTTCGCGAAGACGCTGCACACACTCCTCGAAGAACCGGCGATGCGGGGCAGCGCGATCCGCGCACTCGCGGGCATCGCGGACGCAAACACGCCGGCCGTGATCATCAAGGTGTACCCGTTGTTCACGCCACAAGAGAAGCTCGACGCGGTGCAGACGCTCGCGGCGCGCGTCAGCTTCGCGAAGGAACTGCTCGACGCCATCGAGAAGGGCAGCATCCCGCGAGCGGACGTTCCCGTGGTCACCGCGCGGCAGGTTCTCGCGCTCAACGACAAGGACGTGAGCGCGCGGCTTGAGAAGGTGTGGGGCAAGATCACACCCGTCGCGAAAGAACGCGCCGCGCTCATGAAGAAGTGGAAGGACGCACTGCCCGAAGACACGCTCAAGAAAGCGGATGTCGCGAACGGTCGCGTGCTGTTCACCAAGCACTGCGCCGCGTGCCACAAGATGTTCGGTGAGGGCCAAGCCGTCGGCCCGGAGCTGACCGGCTCGCAGCGCACCAACCTCGAATACGTTCTCGAAAATGTCCTCGACCCGAGCGCCGTCGTGCCACGCGAGTTCCAGATGGTGAACTTCGCGCTCAACGACGACCGCGTCGTCAGCGGCATTGTGCTGCGCGAAACGAAGGACGCGATCACCGTGCGCACCGTGAACGACACGCTCACGGTTCCGGTCGCGGACATCGTGACGCGCAAGCAAACGCCGGTGTCGATAATGCCCGAAGGCATCTTCGACCAGATGAAGCCCGATGAGGTGCGCGATTTAGTGGCGTACCTGCGCGCGAAGGAACAGGTGCCAATTCCCAAGAAGTGACCGTCGAACCGCCGGCGTAAGCCGGCTGGGGTTCTTGTGCTTCGATCAACCCAGCCGGCTTACGCCAGCGGTTCGACAAGTGAGGCTTTATGTTCACCCGCTGCCTATTCGTCACCGCACTTGCACTCGCCATGACGCCACTACTCCCCGCGGAACGGCCGACACCGCAAGCCGGCAAAGCCGCGCGCTCGGTCACGGTCGCGAACAACGGCATGGTCGCCACCAGCCACCCGCTCGCCGCGCAAGTCGGCCTGGACGTGCTGAAGAGCGGCGGGAACGCCGTCGATGCCGCCATCGCGACGAGCGCCGCGATGGGTCTCATGGAGCCGACCTCGTGCGGCATCGGCGGCGACCTTTACGCAATCGTCTGGGACGCGAAGACGCAGAAGCTCTACGGTCTCAACGCGAGCGGCCGCGCGCCGGGCAAAGCCACGCTCGCGTACTTCAAAGAACAGAATCTCGCGGACATCCCGACCTCCGGGCCGCTGTCGTGGTCCGTGCCCGGGTGCGTTGACGGCTGGGACCAACTGCGCGTCAAGTTCGGCACCAGGAGCTTCAAGCAACTACTCACGCCGAGCGTCGAGTACGCCGAGAAGGGCGTGCCGGTGCCGGAGGTGATCGCGGGCCACTGGAAGTCCGTCAACAAGATGCGCGACCCGGGCATGCGCGAGACGTTCATGATTCGCGATGGCGACATGATCCGCTCGCCGAACGCGGGCGAAGTGTTCAAGAACCCGCACCTCGCGCAGTCGTACAAGCTCATCGCGGAGAACGGGCGCGACGCGTTCTACAAGGGACAGATCGCACGGGATCTCGTCACGTTCTCCGATAAGGTCGGCGGTCTGTTCGCGCTGAAGGACTTCGCGGATCACAAATCCGAATGGGTCGAACCGGTGAAGACGACCTATCGCGGGTACGACGTGTGGGAGATTCCGCCGCCCGGTCAGGGCATCGCGGCGATTCAGATGCTCAACACACTCGAACCCTACGATCTCAAGAAGATGGGACCGGAGTCGGCCGACTACTGGCACCTTCTGGTTGAAGCGAAGAAGCTCGCGTTTGCAGATCGCGCCAAGTTCTACGCGGACCCAGCGTTCGCGAAAGTGCCGGTTGCGGACCTCATCAGCAAGGAGTACGCAACGAGGCGCGCCAAGCTCCTCGATCCGAAGAAGGCACTCACCGACATCCCCGCGGGCGACCCAAAGTTAAGCACCTCCGAAACGATCTACCTGACCGTGGTGGACAAGGACCGTAACTGCGTGTCGCTCATTCAGAGCAACTACTTCGGCTTCGGGTCGGGGCTGTCCGCGCCCGGCACGGGCTTCGGCATCCAGAACCGCGGGTGTCTGTTCGCGCTCGATGATAAGCACGCGAACAAACTCGAACCGGGCAAGCGCCCGTTCCACACGATCATCCCCGCGATGGTCACGAAATCTGGCAAACCGTTCTTCACGTTCGGCGTGATGGGCGGCGACATGCAACCGCAAGGGCATGTGCAAGTGCTGGTGAACATGATCGACTTCGGGATGAACGTGCAGGCAGCCGGAGACGCCCCGCGACTGGAACACATCGGCAGCGCGACGCCAACCGGCACGCCGGGCAAAGCGAAGGGCGGCACAATCAAGGCGGAAGCCGGTATCCCGGACGAGGTAGTGAAGGAACTGGAACGCCGCGGGCACGTGGTTGAGCGTGTGAAGACGAACAGCGGCGGCTACCAGGGCATCATGATCGACCCGAAAACCGGCGTGCTGCACGGCGGGAGCGAGTCGCGCAAGGACGGCGCGGCGGTGGGCTATTAAGGCGCTCGCGACCGGAGTCATCACGCGGAGCGTGATGACGACTCACTTCGGCAGCCGATAAGCAGCGACCGCGTTTGCGCCGAACACCTTCGCGAACGCGTCCTTGCCCTGCCCTTCGACGTACTTCGCGGCCAGCGAGTAGACCGTTTCGTACTTCGCGTACAGGTCGCTCACCGGCCAGTTGCTCCCGTACAGAAGGCGGTCCGCCCCGAACGCCTTCCACACCTCGTCCAGTACCGGCGTGTAGAACGCGAGGTCGGTCGGCGCGGCGTCACGCTTGCGGGTTCCATCCACCAGCGCGGACAGTTTGCAGAACACGTTCGCGCCCGCTTCGCCGCCTATCGCAACCGCCTTCCGCCATGCCACAGGTGGTTCCTTCCCGTCGATCAGCGGGTTCCCCATGTGATTTACCACCACGCGAAGTTTCGCGAACTTCTCGGCGACCTGCGCCGCGAGGAGGAACGTTTCGTGCCCACCGTTCAGATCGAGTGACAACCCGTTGTCACTCAGCGACTTGATCCGGTCGAGTTGTTTGTCGTCCTTCAGCGCGGCGCGGAGTTCGGCCTCGTTCACGCGAATGCCGCGAAACCGCGTGTTCTTCGCGAACCGCACGAGGTGCTTCGCGAAGTCGTCGTCGGCGAGCAGCAAACGCCCGACGACGCCGACAATCACGGGGTTGTCCTTCGCCTGATCGAGAAGCCACTGATTGTCTTCGACCCGAGGACTCGCCTCGACGACCACGGTGCCGGTGACCCCGTGCGGGGCCGCGAGTTTCTTGAACTCGGCGGGCAGTACGGGCCGGTAAAGAACCTTGTTGTCCTTGCCCGGCCACGGCACGCCTTCTTTGCGCGTCGGGTCGTAGAAGTGCGTGTGAACATCAATCGCGCCCAGCGCGTCGTCAGCGGAAGGAGCCGTGCCCGCTGCAAGCGCGGCACCGGCGGAAAGGAACTCACGACGCGAAATCACAGCGACCCCTTCGGTTCCGACGACACAACGCGTCGCCGCAGGACGCGCTTCGCGATCCGCCGCGGCAAACCCAGCAAACCCAGCAAACTCCATCGGTTGAGGTTCGCGATATGATTCTGCTGATCCGCCAGCGCGCGGAGCTGAAGTTGGAGTTGCGCGTCCTGGTCGCGGACCGTCTGGTTGAACACGGCGTCCTGTGCGAGGAGCCGCTGCTGGAGGACCCCGCACTCCGCAGTGAGGTACTGGAGCTCGGTCTCCTTCTCCTGCAACTCGGTGAGAGCGCCCCGGGTTGTGAGGTTGAATGGTAACCCGTCGCGCTTGTACCCCAACAGGCGTTCGCACAAGTCGGCCGCGTCATCGACGTTCCGCACACCGAACCCCGCGGTGTCGAGTTGCAGGTGCCCGCTGCCGTACCGTCGCCAGTGGTGCATCCGAACCAGGCGCGGAATCGCAGTGTGCTTCAGGCCCCCGTACTCGCGTTCGAACCACGCGAGCAGATCTGGCACGTCGGCCAGCGCCGCCCGGCAACTGTCCTGAACCTCCTGCCACTCCTCGGCGCTGTCCACTTCGGTGTCGCGGAGGCAGTCGCGGATGAGCTGCGCGCGGTCAAGGGTCACGGTCGCGTCGTCCGGGAACAGGTCAGCCTTCGCCCACAGAAACGCATCGGCAACGGCCGAAGGGATGGGCGGCAGGTCCGGCACCCATGGGTGCAGCAGAAGCCCGGCAGCCGTGTTCAGCCGGCGGAACTCGTTGTCGATCGGCGACCCCTTCTTGCTGAAGTGCCGCGCGACCCCGGTGCTGGCCCCAGAGCGCCCGCACACGCCCAGCGGCGCGCGGAGTGAGTGGAACGTGTCCACCAGGGCAGCGACCGCGAACGCCACGTACACATCGGGTGTGCGGGTCTTGAACACGCGCCCCGTTCGCGCCCGCAACCGGTCAAACAGGTCACGCCGGATGACCGCGTTGTAGATGACGGGTAGTTCGGAGTAGTGGGCCGATCCTGCTGCCACTGCGCGGGTCGCACGCCGCGAGTCGCACGCCTGGAGGTCGTGACCGGCCCGCGTCTGCGCGAGCGGCAGCAGGATCGTGTCGGCACGGAAGTGTGCGTTGCTCACGTCGGGCCAGTTGTAGACGGCACTCTCCCACCGCAGGACCGATGTCCGCGTCTCGTCGATGATCTTTTCGATCGTGACCAGCGCGTGCCGGAGCAGGCCGTCGTCGTCGCCCTGGATGATGACGTACTCGCCGCGCGCGTGCGACACCGCGAACTCCAGGCTGTCAGTCATGGCGAGCGAGGCGGGGGTGCGCACGTAGCGGACTCGCGGATCGCCGCGCCCTTCGACCAGTTCGCGTGTCCGTGGTCCGCTCCAGTTATCGCTGACCACGACCTCGAAATCGCCCTCCTGCGCCAGACAGGTTGTGAGGGTGTGTTCGAGTGTGTGCGACCGCTCGCGAGTGGGGATCACGATGCTGAATCGCGGGGTGATCATGGCTCTTATTCCTCGTCGAGTGGTCACCAGCCGATCAACCTGCGAGCTTCCACCCTCGCTGCATGTACTGCACGTGATCGTTGATCGGAACGTACTCCGGCGCGGTCCGGTCCGAGTACACGAGGGCCGCAGCGGTCGTCCGAAACGTCCCGGCGCCGGACGGTTCGCCCAGTGCAGACCGCACCGCGTCGCGCAGCCTGCTCCAGAGAGTCTCCCGCACGTTCGGGGGCGTTTCCTCGGGCGGAACCCAACCGGCCAGATCCTCACCGGCGCGATTCCGAAGAAGAGCGAACAGGTGCGCCCGAACATCCGGGTTCGCGCAATACTGAATGTCTTGGGCGATGGCGTGAACGTACCGGGGCCAGTCCACGATTGGAAACCGTGTCGGGTCGTTAGCCTGTTCCCGCACGAAGCAGTACTCGTGGTACACGACGTTCAGGTTACAGCAGATCTCGGGAACCGGGGCAGCGAACGTCAGCCCACGCGGGCCAGCGTTGCGGTTGAAGTCGGTCCAGGCGTCGTTGGTTTTCTTATCGTAGTAGCCGGTCCCGTTGCTCTTCGCGAACCCGTACTGGATCATCACGGGAGCGTCGAAGTACCGAACTCGGTCGCGCAGGGCCATGCACCGGTACGCATGGCACAAGTCGGGAGCCACGGACGTGTACACGTCCCCGAACCGTACCCGGATCGCGTCCAGTACCTCGCGCGGGACGACGCAGTTCAGCATCCGCGGCATCGCCTGCGGAAATACGCCGATCGAAGACAAATAGAGCAGTTGTTCGGACTCGAGATCGAGCACCTTCCCGGTCAACTTCTTGCGCTCGAATCGCACCGGCGCGGTCCGGTCGTGAACCATGTCGTCGTTGTACGACAGCACGGCGTCGGGTTTCTGTGCGACCAACGCGGTCACGGCCATCAACATCCCGGCCCGGAACATCATCCGGTCGGTGAGGATAACGAAATGGGTCGCGTCGTAATGTTCTTGTGCGAAACCGACTGCGAACTCCCAGTGCGCCGGCATCGGAAGCGGTTGGGGCGGGGTCACGTAGCGCAACCGGGAATCGGCCAGTCGAGAGCAGTGTGAGGCCAGATCCTTCTGCTCGTCCGGTACGGTCGAATTATCCGAGACGAGGAGCCGAATGTTGGTGCCCGCTTGGGACAAGACACTACGGATTGCGTTCTTCGCCAAAGTCGCGCGGTTGCGGGTCGGAATGATCACCGTGAACGACGGGGGCATACTAGTTCCCAGTAACAAGCGCGCGACGCCACTTGGCCGAAACGCACTGGGGATCTGTACCACCCTCCGGCGGTCTCCGCAAGACGAACCGGGTTCGGCGGAGGTTCTTGCGCGTTCGGCGTGCGCCAGGATTTTCAGGCGTCGGTGGCGGTGGTCAAATCGCGTTACCCCAGTCCTCATTGGTGTTCAAGCGGTTTATCTTGTCTGGTCGATGACATTTCGTGATTTTTACCCCAGT
>SXGS01207722.1_pt1 | contig 18723 bp, 17 predicted proteins | sample 3174681 | NCBI WGS metagenome assembly SXGS01 (sample SAMN11356861, study PRJNA531348) | freshwater metagenome | isolation source: freshwater sample F1-80 | place: China: Fuxian Lake, Yuxi | collected 2017-12-25 | reverse complement strand
TTTGTTGATGCCCATGCCGAAGGCGACCGTCGCGCAGACGACCCGCACCTCATCCCGCAGGAATGTGTCCTGATTGTTAGAACGTTCTTTGGAGGACAACCCAGCATGGTAGGCCAGCGACTTGACGCCGTCCTGAGCCAGTTTGGCCGCCACTGAATCGGCCGAAGCCCGTGAGAAGCAGTAGACGATCCCGCTCTCTTTGGGGCGAGCTCGTACAAAGTCGAGAATTTGCCGATAGGCCTGGGATTTTGGGATGACCCGGTAAGTCAGGTTTGGGCGGTTGAAGCTGGCCACGTGGACCGACGGATCCTTCAGGTGGAGCTGCCGGATAATGTCATCCCGAACCCGGGTGGTGGCCGTCGCAGTCAGGGCCATGAAGGGCAGGTCAGTGAACTGTTCCCGGAGCAGGGACAGTTGCCGGTATTCGGGGCGGAAGTCGTGCCCCCATTCGCTGATGCAATGAGCCTCATCCACCGCCACCTGTTGGACATTCCACTGACGCAGTGCATCGAAGAGCGAGCCTTCGCCGATCATCAGACGCTCGGGGGATAGGTAGAGGAGTTTGAATTCGCCCTGATGCAGGCCGCGCCATCGGGCCTTGCGCTCTTTTTCGGACAGTGACGAATTGAGAAATGTGGCGGCCACCCCGTTGGCTCGCAATTGGTCGACCTGATCCTTCATCAAGGCAATCAGGGGCGATATGACCACCGTGAGACCGGGACGAACCAAGGCGGGTAACTGAAAACAAAGAGATTTACCCCCACCGGTGGGGAGTAATGCGAAAACATCCCGCCCGGCCAGAGCGTCCTGGATAATCTCCTCTTGGTGAGGCCGAAACCGGGTGTAGCCGAACACCTGCTTGAGCAGTGACAGTAGGTGAGCTTGGCCGGTGGATCGGGACACGAGTTGGCAATGTTACGGACAAGTTGGCGGGGCGGCAATGCGCCTGAGCTAGAACCAATAAGTTGAATCGTTCCGGCGTGCGCCAGTGACATCGGACTTTCTCGAAGAATCCAAGTACCCCAGTCCGCGGCAGGATTGCGAGTTGCTCGATTGTCGGGGGATTTGGCAGTCTCTGCCTTGCTGATATGTCCTACAAAAAACGGATTTTTGGAACCGACGGTGTCCGGGGTCGAGCCAACATTGAGCCGGTGACTGCTGAAACAGCCTTGAAGCTGGGTCGAGCGGCGGCGCATGTCTTTAAGAATAGGAATTCTCAGGCGCGGAATCGGGTGCGCCACCGGATCGTGATTGGCAAGGACACCCGCCTCTCCGGCTACATGTTGGAGAATGCGCTGAGTTCCGGAGTTCTTTCGATGGGCGTGGATGTCGTTTTCATCGGACCCTTGCCGACACCGGGTGTGGCGTATGTGACCCGATCCATGCGGGCCGATGCCGGTATTGTCATCACGGCTTCCCACAATCCTTACGATGATAATGGCATCAAGTTCTTCGGGGCTGACGGCTACAAGTTGGACGATGTGACCGAGAATTTGATCGAGGAGTTGGTCTTCAGCGGCGAGATCGAATCGATTCGGCCCACGGCCAATGAGATCGGCAAGGCGGTCCGCGTGGAGGACGCTATTGGGCGCTACGTGGAACAGGCCAAGTCTTCGTTTCCCAAGACGTTGACGCTTGAAGGCATGCGTATCGTGGTGGATTGCGGTCATGGCGCCTCCTACAAGACCACGCCGATGGTCCTCCAGGAATTGGGGGCCGAGGTCATCGCCTTCGGGACCCAGCCCAATGGTACAAACATCAACCGCGAGTGTGGTTCAATGTACCCGCAGACGATTTGTAGCAAGGTTCGCGAGTATCGGGCTGACCTGGGTATTGCTCATGATGGGGATGCTGACCGAGTGATCCTTTGTGACGAAGCGGGCAGTCTGGTCGATGGCGACGACATCATGGCCGTTAGCGCCTTGCAAATGCTGGCTGAAGGACGATTGGCCAAGAACACTTTGGTGGCCACGGTGATGAGCAACGCGGGGCTGGATGTAGCAATTCGTGCGGCGGGTGGCGAGGTGGTCCGGACCGCTGTGGGTGACAAAAACGTCATCGATTGCATGCTCTCCAATGGGTACGTCTTCGGTGGCGAACAAAGTGGGCATCTGATTTTCCGTGAACACAGTACGACCGGAGACGGTCTGGTGGCAGCTCTCCAGATTCTCAGCACCATGCGAACGCGTGGGGAGCCGCTTTCGAAGTTGGCACGCTGCTGGACCCGCTATCCGCAGTTGGTAACCAATGTCCAGGTCCGGGTGAAGACGCCCTTTGAGAAGCTCGACGAGATTCTGGACTTGGTCCAACAGGCGGAGGCGGAGGTGCAACCGCAGGGAGGAAGGGTTCTGCTGCGCTATTCGGGCACTGAGCCCAAGGCCCGATTGCTCATCGAAGGCCCCGACATGGAGGTCATGGAGCGTTGGACCTCGGCCATTTGCGGATCGATACGCCGACAAGTGGGTCAGGTCGGTTGAGTGAGGTTTGAGGGTGGCCGGACGAGGCGGACCGGGGCGGACGGGGCGGAAAGGCTTGCGTCGTCCGGTGACTTTGCGCGCCATTGACCGCATGAACGCTTCTCCGGCGGTGTCCGAACAGCGCTTTGTCACGGCGGCCGAAAGCCGAACCGACCTCACGCCGTACACCCTGAACACGTGGCTGTCGCGTCCGGACATTGTGCCGTGCGAGTCCCTGTTGCTGGTCCGGGCTACCCTCGACGCCGGCCGTTGCCATGGATTCCATCGGCATCCCACCCGCGAAGAAATTATCTATATCCTTTCGGGTCAGGCCGAGCAGTGGTGCGGTCGGAAATACCGCATCCTGAAGCCTGGCGAGATGGTGTTGATTCCGAAAAACGAGATCCATGGCACCTACAATCCGTTCCGCGAGCCGGTGATCTTTCTGGCCATGCTTTCTCCGACGGTGGCCGATGAGCCAGGGACGGTGAATGAGTGGGACGAAGAGCCTTGGGCTAGTCTCCGAAAAGGCCTGGGATTGCCGGAGTGTCGTTGAGCGAGGTTTTCTCCTGCGTTGCTCCCATGATCGAGATCCTGCCACCCAAGCTTCTGGCAATGCTGCGGAACACTCCGGGCTTGGAACGCTCCTACCTCGTCGGCGGTTGCGTGCGGGACTGGCTCTTGGGAGTGCCGGTTCATGATTTTGATATCGAGGTGTATGGTGTCGATTATCCGGACTTGGTGAGGCTGCTCTCCCGGTATGGTCGAGCTGATTGGGTCGGGAAATCCTTTGGGGTGGTGAAGTTGACGCATGCAAGTGGTGCGGTCTGGGATTTTTCCGTGCCGCGCCGGGATTCGAAGCGGGGGCCAGGGCACAAGGGATTCGATGTGGAGTTCGATCCGGAACTGAGTCCGCTGGAGGCTTCGGCTCGGCGTGATTTTACCATCAATTCGATGCTGTGGGATGCGCGGAGCGGTGAGTTGATGGACCCCCATGGGGGTCGCTCAGATCTTGAGGCTCGGATCCTGCGGCACACGAGTGCGGCCTTTCCTGAGGATCCGTTGCGGGTTTTGCGGGGGATGCAGTTTGCTGGGCGCTTCCGGTTGAAGGCTGCAAATGAAACCCTGGATCTGTGTCGGTCTATCTGCTCGAGCTACGGTGAACTGGCCGTGGAACGGGTGCGGGAGGAGTGGCTCAAGTGGGCGACTCGTTCGGTGCAGCCTTCTCTGGGGTTGGAGTTTCTGAGGGCGAGCGGTTGGCTGGAGGCTTTGCCTGAGTTGGCCGCGATCGTTGGGGTTGACCAGGATCCGGAGTGGCATCCGGAAGGAGATGTCTGGACTCATACGTTGCATGCGGTGGATGCCTTGGTGGCTTTGCCGGACTGGGCGGGGATGTCGGCCGATGAGCGATTGGTGCTCATGATGTCGGTGCTGCTCCATGATGTGGGCAAAGCAACGTGTACACGCACTGAGTTCAAAGGCGGGAGGGATCGCATCACCTCGCCGGGCCATGAGTCGATTGGCGCAGATTTGGCGGCGGGCTTTTTGCGGAGGATCGGTTTTCAGGAGAACTGGGTGGCTCGTGTGGTTCCGTTGGTGGCCAATCACATGGTGCATTCTGAGGACCCTTCGGCGCGCATGGTTCGGCGGTTGGCGGTGCGGCTTGGGCCTTCTTCTATCGAGGAGTTGTGCCGGGTGATGACCGCCGATGCCTCGGGTCGTCCACCGCGCCCCCCGGGAGTGCCTATTTCGGTTCACAAACTCCGTGAAGCTGCTGCGGACCTCCAGGTGCAAGCTTCGGCGCCCGTGGCGCTCTTGCAGGGGCGGCATTTGTTGTCCAAGGGGTGGACGGGTGGCCCGCAGTTGGGAGCCATTCTGAAGGAGGCCTATTCCGCGCAATTGGACGGCGAGTTCACCGACCTCGATGGAGCCCTTAATTGGGTGTCCGAGCGGGCTTGGAACGGGGATGGGCTCCGCGGTATCAGGCCTCCGCTCGCTGAGTAGGCTCCGCGGCATCAGGCCTGCGCTCGCTGAGTAGGCTCTGGGAAGGATTAGCTTTCGCGCTGTGCGCGAGGGGGTTGGGGTGTTCGCCTCCAAGGCTCGCTACGGCCTGACACCGCTCCGCTCGGGTTTTAAGTGGGCGGGGCTCCGCGGCATCAGGCCTGCGCTCGCTGAGTAGGCTCTGGGAGGGATTAGCTTTCGCGCTTTGCGCGAGGGGGTTGGGGTGTTCGCCTCCAAGGCTCGCTACGGCCCGACACCGCTCCGCTCGGGTTTTAAGTGGGCGGGGCTCCGCGGTATCAGGCCTGCGCTCGCTGAGTAGGCTCTGGGAAGATTAGCTTTCGCGCTTTGCGCGAGGGGGTTGGGGTGTTCGCCTCCAAGGCTCGCTCCGGCCTGACACCGCTCCGCTCGGGTTTTGGTGGGCGGGGCTCCGCGGCATCAGGCCTGCGCTCGCTGAGTAGGCTCTGGGAAGGAGGAGCTTTCGCGCTGTGCGCGAGGGGGTTGGGGTGTTCGCCTCCAATGATTGCTCCGGCCCGTTCCCGCTGCCGCTTGGGGTACCCTGTGTTTGTGGGTTGGGTTGGCTTTGTGGCGGGGATCGGTTTGAATTGGCGCGAGATGAATTTGAGTCTGACACCGGCAGGTTTGGGTTTTCGGATGCCAGCTGAATGGGAAACACACTCGGGAACTTGGCTGACTTGGCCACGTCCAGAGGGGATTAGTTTTCCCGACAAGTATGATGCGGTTCCTGATGTGTACGCGGAGTTGATCCGGGCTCTGGTGCGGGTGGAGTCTGTCCATATTAATGTTTGGAACGCCGAGAAGGAGGACTGGGTTCGGGGTCTCCTCTCGGATCGAAAAACTCCGATGGATCGGGTTTCGTTCCACCATTTCCCCGCCTATGAACCTTGGTGCCGGGACCATGGTCCTATCTTTCTGGTGCGTGATCGTGCCGGGATCCGCGAGCGCGTTGTCGTGGATTGGGACTACAATGCTTGGGGCGGTAAGTACCCTCCTTATGATCTAGATGATGCGGTGCCTCGCCATGTGGCAGTGCTGCGGGGGCTGCCGCTCTACTCGCCCGGCATGATTCTCGAGGGGGGATCGATCGAGGTGAACGGCGCCGGAACCTTGATGACGACTGAGGCTTGCCTGCTGAATCCGAACCGGAATCCGAAATTGAATCGGGAGCAGATTGAAGAGCAGTTGCGGGATTATTTGGGGGTGCGCCATATTCTTTGGCTTGGCGATGGAATCGTTGGTGATGACACCGATGGGCATATCGATGATATCGCTCGGTTCACGGATTCGCGGACCGTGGTCACTGTGGTCGAGGAGGATTCTTCCGACGCCAATTACGGTCTCCTGCAAGAGAATTTGCACCGTCTGCGGTCGATGAAGGATCAGGACGGAAATGCGCTGCGCATCGTGGAATTGCCCATGCCGGGCGTGGTGGAATATGACGGCCAGCGTCTCCCGGCTAGCTATGCCAATTTCTATATCGCCAACCGTTGCGTGCTGGTGCCGACCTACCGGCATGCTAATGACGCAAGGGCTCTGGAGATCCTCCGCTCTTTATTTCCGGGTCGGAAGGTCATCGGGATCGATTCGACGGAATTGATCTGGGGGTTGGGCTCCTTCCACTGCATTTCTCAGCAGGAACCTGCCGGAGGAGCATTGCCGCTGGAGTGAGCATCCTTCGATTTGTATCAAGCCTGTCGGCGCTGAGAGGTTTGATCGTTGAAGCTGAAGGCCTTTTTTATGGCCACTGGGTGGTGCCACACTCCTGGTTGTCGCGATTGACCCGTGCCCAATCAGAGTTCTTCAATCAGGGATGCTTTCCAGTGCGGTTGGATGTCGGTGGATTTTAATCCTCTTGGCGGCGGTCATTCCTGTTTCGGCTGCATATTTTCCACCTCCTGATGCCGAGGGCGGCTGGCGGTGTGCCACCAATGGCCAGTCGGTGATTCGGCGGCGCGCCGGCTTGGACGCTCGTCGGCTGGATCAAGCTTGGGAGTACAACCAACGCTGTTCCCAGAACGCCGGGCTCCTGGTTGTTCGTCACGGTTGGCTGGCCTTGGAACGTTACGTGGGACGGGCTAATCGGGAGGCACGTCCGGACATGGCTTCGACAGGCAAGGCTTACACCAGCATTGCTTGCGGAATGCTCCTTGAAGAATTTTCCGACCGATTTCCCGCGGGTCTCGAAACTCGTGTGTTTACTCCGGAATTCTTGCCGGAGGCGTTTTCAGCGGAGGGTCGTCTGGATGATCCTCGCCGCGCGGACATCACACTCGGTCATTTGTTGTGCATGAGCGGGGGATATACGGGGGAGGGAGGTGCTCCGACAGCGGTGGTGATGGGTCGATCGTTTCCCCTGAAATCCGTCCCGGGACAAGACCTTCGGGATTTGGACGGATCCTCGCTCCGCTGCGCGATGTGGACCAATGCAGGCGGTGGTTACTCCTATTCGTCCCCTGAGCCCCATATCGCCTCCATGGTGCTACGGCGGGTCAGTGGTATGGATTTGCGGGAGTACCTCGATGTGCGCTTGGCTAAGCCCATGGGGTGGGGGGCCTGGAACTACTGCCTCTACCGGGGTGACATCACGTTGCACCATGCCAATGGCGCGGGCAGCATCGCCATGGCTGCCACCGATGCCCTGCGTTTTGGCTATTGCCTGTTGCAGGACGGACGTTGGGGACGCCGGCAATTGGTGTCCTCCAACTACATTGCTCAATGCCGCCAAATGTCCCGGTTCAATCCGCACAGCCCGTACAGCTTGATGTTCGAACACAATGCTGATGGGCATGTCGCCGGCGCCCCCAGAGATGCCTTTTGGAAGTCCGGAGCCGGTGGCTTTGCCCTGATTGTGGTGCCGTCGCTTGACTTGGTGATCTACAAGATGGGCGGGAATAACGGTCAATATGATCCGGCGCTGACTCGGGTTCCGCAGCCTCCCGGTGGCCAGGATCGAGATGATTGGAAGCCTCTCCAAAGCACTCCGTTCCAGGAACCGAGCAATGGAGGGGACGTGGGCATTCGGCGCGTCCTCGAAATGGTCTGTGCTGCGACGATCGATTGATGCCTGGGGGGATCGTGTTAGGCGCTTTCCAGAAGGCCTCCAATGTCAGCACCGTTCCGGAACCCACGGAAAGTGGCCGGTTTGAAAACTACGATTTTGCCGTGTTCTTGGGAGGGGGCTTCCTGATTAAGCAGCCGCGTTTCTCGGTTCTTCCAATGGCCCCCTAAGGCGTTCTAGGCCCAACAGACTAAATCAGGATCCGCTGGGGCAACGAACAAGAAGAGGGCCGATGGATGAGGCGTTGAACCTTTGAAGACGGTCGTTTTTAAACTGACAGGTTTCGTCGGTTTGCGCTCCGTTGCTGACAGGCCAGACCTGTTGGGTCGGGTGATTGGTGGAGGATGGATTTCCTCCGGCAAGAAATGCGGCGGTTGCGTGCAACGCATCTCTAAATGTCCCAACGCTCTCGGCGGCCGCTCTAAGAGCCTCTTGCTGGAGGTTCCTGCGAGTTCGATTGACTCCGCTACCGAACTAAATCGAAGCGGATTACCGACGCAGAGTCCTGCTTTGCAGTGTCGCTGCTGGGTAAACTGTTGCCGCAGCCCTGTGGGAAAGTGGAGTGGTAGGGGGGACTCCGGAACGAACCATCGGAACGGGCATCGATGCAACGCCTCGGTTTGCCGGGGCGCCGTTTTGAGACGCACCGGGCACTGTGGCCAGAGTCGGGTTGACCGGATTCAATGGCACTCCACCCGCCGCAAAGAATTGTGAGGCCATCTGACCTTGGACAACGGTCGGAGTGCGTCGAGTGACGCCGCGGATTCCTTGCGCCAGTGTCACGGAGACTGCGCAATAAGATAGGGCCATCCACCAAAGAACTCGCATCTCCGTTGGCTACGCTCCAACGGCTGGAATGCAAGGATTTTATCCTCCCTGGATCGGGTCATTGGCACTCCGCTGCTCGGACCCTGAACGATGCAGCCTGAAGCCGAGGTTCGGATTGTGATACTCAGGGCAGCAATCGGCGGACGGCATCGAAGACTTCTTTCACGGGCACCCCGGCCATGGCTGCGACCCCTTTGCACGATTCGTACTCGGGTGCTGCCTGGACCACCTTGCCATTGAGCAATCCTCGTTTGACCTGGACGGTTCCGAACGGCGTTTTCACCGCGATGTGGTCGCGTTGCAATTTGCGACGTTGAGCCAGGGTTCGTCGGACGCCGAATGCCGAAGTTTCCAGCAGTAGGAACTCGGTGAATGAGTCGGCGTCGTCGGGTTCACACAGCAGGGTCAGGAGGATCCCAGGTCGACCCTTCTTCATCTGAATCGGTGTATGGAAGGCATCGAGCGCTCCGAGCCTCAGGGCTTTGTCTAACACGTGCCCGAGGATCTCCCCGGAAATGTCATCCAAGTTGGTCTCTAAAACGGCCACCTGGTCGGTTAACCAATCTCGTGTCGCTGAACCGTCAGCGATTTCGCTCAAGATGGCCCTCAAGACATTGGGCCGGGTCTTGTTGTTTCGGGTCCCTAGTCCGTAACCGATGCGTTGGGCCTTGAGCGATTCCATGGGGCCGAAGGATTCCACAAACTCCGCCAAGAGGGCTGCTCCGGTGGGAGTGACCAGTTCATGGGGTTCTTCGCACTGGGTCACTCCGATACCCCGCGCTCCAAGTATTTCAAGAGTCGCCGTGGTGGGGATGGGAAATCGCCCATGGGCGCAGTTCACAAAGCCGGTGCCTTCGACGACCAGGGCGCTGGTGACGCGGGGATGGCCCAGCAGTTCGAGACAAATTGCGGCCCCGACGATGTCCACGATGGAATCCACTGCCCCCACTTCATGGAAATGGACCGATTCAGGGGGCAGTCCGTGTACCTTGCCCTCGGCCACGGCGACGCGGTGAAACACGGCTATCGACCTCGATTTGACCCAGTCGGATAAGGTGCTGCCTTCGATCAACCCACGGATCATGGCAAAGGTGCGGTCCTCGCTGTGCCCAGGCTCGTGTCCATGTTCGTGTCCATGTTCGTGTCCATGTTCGTGTCCATGTTCGTGTCCATGTTCGTGTCCAGGCTCGTGTCCAGGCTCGTGTCCATGCTCGTGTCCACAGGCTTTGCCCTCGAGGTGCACGTCGAACTTCACACCCTCGATCGACGACTTGTGCTTCCGGGCCATATGGAGGTGATACCCACCAAGGCCGAGCTTGCGGAGTTCTCGTTCGAGGTCTCGAAATTCCACGCCGAGGTCGAGCATGGCACCGATGAACATGTCACCGCTGATTCCGCTGAAGATGTCCAGATACAGGCTGCGCATCACTCGAAGAAGATGCCTGTTGGACCGAACAGAATCAGGCAATAAAGCGAGAAGAAGTGGGAGGGATTTAGCCAGTGAACTCGGAACGGCTATTTGGCCTGTCCGCCCGCGGCACCCATTGCGGCGAAGAGTTGCCGGCGCTCTGAGACCGAGAGGTCACGCCACTGGCCCGAGGGCAGGGGGCCGAGCTCGAAGGCACCGATGCTCATCCGAACCAACCGAAGGGTGGGATGACCTACGGCAGCGGTCATTCTCCGTACCTGACGATTTTTGCCTTCGCTGAGTTCGAGGGCGATCCAACAGTCTGGCACTGATTTGCGAAATCGGATCGGCGGAATCCTCGGGGCCAGTTCCGGTTGCGGATCCAACCTCTGAGCGCGCGCCGGTCGAGTGTGGTGGCCTTGGATTAACAAACCGTTCTCCAACGCCCGGAGAGCGGCTTCCTCGGGAATTCTTTCAACCTGGACCCAGTAGGTCCGTCGGTGGCCCGCTTCGGGATCCAAGAGCCGGTGATTTAGTCCCGCTTCGTCACTCAGCAACAGAAGCCCCTCCGAGTCGGCATCCAACCGTCCTAGTGGATACACCCTCGGTGGAAAATTAAACTCGGCCAGCGTTCGATTGGGTGAACCGTCGGCGGTGAACTGTGATAACACCCCGTAGGGCTTGTTGAAGACAATGAGGCTCAAGGGCGCCTCCAGCCTCCCTCGTTTTTGTTGCGCCCGGTGATCAGGTTCTTGATCCACATCACGGCTCCCACCACCCCGGCCGCGACGAGTTTCCAGGCCTTTTTGAAGAACAAGATGAGTGGTGCGAAAAGACCGAACTTAGCGGCAGCGGCAGCGGCTCCTCCGAGAACCAGGGCTCCGAGTCCATATTGAGCGATGCGGTCGCCTTGACGGTATTCGGCATAAGATTCTCCGTCGCCGTACTGGTGACTGCGAAGGATCTCCCGGAACTGCGGCAGCGTGGCGTCCACATGGGAGCGGTCTTCAATGAGAGTGACTTTGGTCACGCCCTTGCGACCCAAGAGGCGGACGTTGTAGTTCACAAACTTCTCGCCGCCGCTTTCGGCCTCTACGCTCCATTCCAGATTCTTGGTGATGTCATTATAGTTGGGGGCCACGTGCCAGCCAACGATGCGGATCGGTGGAGTGCCCCGCTCTTGGCGGGCTTCGTTCATCGACTCGCTGCCTTGTCTGTAAGATGCGATGAGTTTGTCGGCATCGAGTTCTTTTTTCTCATCATCCTTCACATAGCCGATCTCCTCGAACTCCAAAATCACCCACCATTCGTCCTGAGTGTGCATCAGGAGGCCGGTTTCTTGACCGCTGGGCCGGTTGCCGGTTTTCTTCAAGAATTCCTGGGCCCCCTTTGCCTCAAGGAATCGAAAGCCTTTGGGAATCTTCAACGTGGCGCGTCCGAGCAAATTCACGTTGGTTGGTCCCTGGATCCATGCCAGACGATCCATGGATGAAGCCTTGCTCGTGGGCAATTTCTCGCCATTGCCCTGGGCTCGAAGTGACAGGCAGAACAGGCACAGAACCATCCAATGGATCGATTGCCGGAGGGAGGGTTGCAGATTCATCACGGAGGATTGGGGACGATGGGGTAGATCAGAAGCCGAGAGACAGAGATCGTTCAGGGATGACAGGCACAGGATCCGCCGCAGGACTGGGGGGAGGGGACGCCGCCGGCTCCACTTTCGCTGCCGATCTCGCCCTTGAGCATTAGGAATCCGCCCGAGATGACTCTACGGACCGGTTTGCCGGATTCAGGATCGCGGGTCAGAGCGTTGTCGTTCATGGACTGCTTCACCTCGAAGCGTCGCACCGCTTCGTCAGGCACTGTTGGAATGGTCTCGTACTGATAGAGAGGCATGGCAGATGGAAATTGAGCGCAAGAGGGGCCTGAGGGCAACCCGAAGAGAGGGATTGTCAGGATTCAATTGAGTGCGCCGTGTCGGATATTGGGACGCGTCCCCAGGAGCTCGTTGTAGGAAGGTCGCTTCAGGCTTCGGCATCTCCCAGCTCTGGCAAGGCATTCGTGCTGTCGGCGAAACGCTCCGCGCGGACTCCCATGCGACGCATCAATCCCAAGTGCAGGTTGGCCATAGGGCTATCCTTGGAGAACACCAGATGACGGCCTGGGTTAAGGGTGCCGCCGCCCCGTCCAGCCAATACCAAGGGCAGATTACGGGGATTGTGGCCATTTCCATCGCGCATGCCGGCTCCGAACAAAATCATGGATTGGTCGAGCACCGAACCAGTGCCCTCCTTCATGGAACGCAAGCGATCCAGGAAGTACGCATATTGTTCGATATGCCATCGGGTGATGCGTTCGTAAGGGGCGAGCTTTTCTGGGCGATTTTCGTGATGGCTGTACTCGTGGTGACCGCCTTTGACGCCGTCCAGGAAGGAGAAGTTTCGACCAGACACGGCATTGCCGAACATGAAGGTGCTGACCCGGGTGGAGTCGGTCCAAAAGGCCAGTGCCATGATATCGAGCATCAAACGGACCTGCTCAGTGTGGTTAATGCCCCGTTGGCTGGCTTGAGCCGGATCGGAGTACACATCGATGCGCTGACCTAAGCGTTGGATCTCGGCCCGTGCGGCGGGGTCTTCCAGATAATCGCCCATCGCCCGGCGTTTGGCCCATTCAATCCGGTGTTCTACTGATCGGACGCTCTCAAAATATTCCGTGAGTTTCTGCTGGTCTGCCTTGCCTAGCTGTTGCTTCAACCGCTGCGCGTCGCCGGCGACGAGGTCCAAGACGCTGGAGTTGTCTCCGAAGCGTGAGGCGGGCAACCCGCTGGCGTTGCGGAAGAGTCGGTCGAAGGCCCGGCGTGGATTGATCTCTTTGGCGCAGGGAGTTGTGGGAGTCGCCCAACTGATGTGCGATCCGTAGAGGCGGGTGAAACCGACATTGGTATCAACACCTGTGGTGATGGGTTCGATGCCCAGTTCCAGCGAAGGCAAGGGTGTGAGGTGGCCGACTTGTCGGGCCATCCATTGATCCATCGAGGTGTTGCCGGAGCACAAGTCTGCGCCGGTGGTCCGGGTGATCGTCGTGCTGGTGAGAAACCCGCCGGTTTTGACGTAATGGCCATCACCGGTATTGGTGGCCGCATTCCACAATTGGGTCAGTACGAGCAATTCGGACTGATGGGCCTGAAGTGGTGCCAGAATGGGAGACAACTGGAACGTCGAGCCCTCGCCCTCGGGAGTCCAACGATCGGGTCGCGTTCCATTGGGCATGTAAAGGCAGGCAAAACGCCGTGGTTTAGCGCCAGCGCCCGCCTCAGTTGGGGAGGATGTCTTGGTGGCAGCCATGGCCTCCAGCCAAGGCAGCGACATAACGGCACCCATTCCGCGGAGAAGGGTCCTGCGAGACAACGTTCCGAACGACATAAGGCGGAGTGTACGGTCAGAGTTCAACGGACGAAAGCCATGTTGATGCAGTGGCTTTTTCGCCTCGCTGAAAGGGGGTGAGGGGAGTGTGGGCCTGTCGCTGGAGTTGCGAGAATAGGATCTTAAAAACTATAGGAAATTCCAGCCATGAGGCGCAGGTCATTGCCACGGCGACCCGGAGCCGGAACCGAGCGGTAGAAATCTTGGAATGTGATGGTGGCACTAGCCTTTTCGGTGATCTTGGTTGAGAGCCCCAGATTCAAGTTTATCACAAAATTTCCAAAGTCGGCCACCTGAGGTAGGTATTCCATGCCCTGGATGATGGACGCCCGATCGTTAATCTTCCACTGCACCTCCTCGGCTAAACGCACCGTAAGGTAGTTGGCGGTTCCGGCTCCCTGGAGGCTTTCAAAAATGAAGGCTGGCCCACTTTCCGTCTTCACCTTCAGCCGGTCGTTCTTGACGACGTAATAGCCGAGTGCCGGAGCTACGGTGGCGCGGTAGTCGACGAATGCGATCCGATCTTGTCGGGCATCCGATCTGAGACCCAGGTAGACGCGATCAGAAAGAATGCGGTTGTACTGAGCATACAGGCCGTAGTTCTGAGCGGTGGTTGTTTCCTTGCGTGTGGTCGGGTCGCTGTTGCTGCCATAGGTGGCGTCAGCCCCCAGTGCGATTTCATTCTTGTCCCATTTCCGGAGCGAAGTGATGGCAGCCTGCATCAGCAGAGTGTCCGCATTGCCTCGAGACGCCGACGCATTCATGGATGCGGTGGACTGCCAGGGACTGGGAGGCTTGGGCGGGATGGCGGGGGGCTTCGTGGCCGCTGGAGCGTTGGTCGACAATTCAGCCGCCAGTGTCGACACGGTGGCAACGCTCAAGGCCAGGCAGATGCTCTGAAATTGTTGATTCATAGGACAACGCTGCCTCAACTCTAGGTAACCATTTGGTTCAGACAATGGGCAACCGGTGTGAATTCGAGGGAAGTTCGAGTTTCATTACTTTCAGGGCTTGTCTTTGCCCACCATTCCCGTCATGTCCGGAGTAACACGATGGAGCTCAAGCTTGTTCTGGAATCTTTGCTGTTCGCTGCCCAGAAGCCCCTCTCCCCCATGGAGTTGAGGGACATACTGAATCGTGCCGCGCAGGAGGAAAGCGCGATCGAGCCCGTGCGCGCACTGCTGAAGCTCGACCTGGACCGCATCCTAGAGGGGCTCAAGGTCTTGGAAGAAGATCATCGGGTTGCGCAGCGCAGTTATCGATTGGTGTGTGTGGCTGGGGCCTGGCAATTCGTCAATGATCCGGACTACGGGCCGTGGCTCAGGGCCTTTCTGGGTGTGAAGAACCGTCCCTCCCGCCTGAGTCAACCTGCGTTGGAGACTTTGGCGATCGTCGCCTACCGACAGCCCATCACCCGGGCAGAGATGGAGCAAATACGGGGTGTTGCGGTCGACGGTGTTCTCTCCAGCCTCGTGGAGCGTGGGCTCATCGAGCAGACCGGGCGAGCTGAAGTAGTGGGTCGCCCGATGCAGTATGGCACCACGGCGACCTTCCTAGAGTATTTCGGCCTGGCAGCGCTGGAGGGCCTGCCGGACGCCTCGGAACTGCGGCGTATACCCGTTCAACGCCCGGAGTCGCTCCTAACGGTGGATCCCGGTCTGGCGACGGCCCCGGAATCTCCCAAATTGGAGGAAGCCTCTCCCGAGACTTTGGCTCTCGCCTTGGATGCGACGTCGTCCGACGGGGCACTCGCCTCCGATTTGATCTCGGAAGATCCGGTGCCTCCTGCGGCAGACATCAGCGGTGGCGTCTAGAGGTTGGGGAACCGGCGGCGTCTCCGGTGGGGAAGGTGTCCGCCGGAGTGGTTTTTTTCTCGCACAGCTATCGAACTCAAGTGAAAAAGGCCCGGCCGGACCAGTGTCCAGACCGGGCCTGAATTGCCTTAAGTCTTCAGCCTTCGACTGCCGGTTGGGGCGCTCCGCCTTGCGGAGGTTGTTGAGCCTGCACCACGGGAATCGGGAAGCGCAGTTTCATCACGTCATCGACCAGTACTTCGATGGTGTAAACCCCGGCTTCCTTGAATTCGACATTGGACATCACGCTCACCGTTGTCATCGCTTGGACTGGGTCGGCCAATTGGAACTTCACGGAGTTCTGACGCAGCACAGTGCTTCCATCCGGTGCGATGAGTCGGACCACTTCGGTGAATTGCCCAATGCCGGCCACCCAGCGGTTGAACACGCACAGTTTGAAAGCGGTGATCGGCAACTGAGGGACACGAACCAGACCGATGATGCCGATCAGGATAAAATTGCCATTGGACTCTTGCTTCACGTCCTCGCAGAGGAGCGAACACTGGAGGTCGGGAAGGATGCGATTGGGTTTCATGATGACCGCGGAGGAGACCAACCCGAAGCCTTTGGGTCAAAGCCAATCCGGACACGGCACAGTTGCTTTCTCCATCCCGCAAGATGCCCAACGGCTTGCCGCTGGAGGAATGGGCCGATTCGATGGGGGTCGAGTTTCTTTGGAAGGCTGTGTTGGTTCGCTGAAATCGATGGGTGGGGAGCCTTGTTGGAAGGAAGGTCCTACTGGTTCCTCGCTGCTTTCAGTGGGTAGCAGTAGCTCCCAAGATTGGGAAGCGACTTGGAGGTTTCATGTCCCAACAAGGATTGATCCTAGGTGTCGACAGCAATTGCTCCGGTGGTCGTGAGATGCGTCCGGGTTGCATCAAGAAGTTGCGAAACCGCATAAAACCCAAGTTTTCCGGAGGTTACGTATCGACAGTTCGGAGACTTCTCAACGCAGGCGAGATCGTCGTTCCCACCTTCCAAACTTCCGGTCTTGCAGGCCTTCAAGGCAATGGGAACTCCCGGTTGCTGGGAGCCACTGGCTGTCGGGGACAACCGATTTCGACGGTCAACTCACTGAAAACAGCGAGGAACCGGTCTTTTGCCTTACTGATGCGCGTTGGTTCAGTTTTTTGTTGCGGCCTCAGACATTGGGTTTCCAGCCCGGGCGGTATTTGCGACCCCAGAGAGCGGAGGCGGCCGGATCCCGGCGCAGAGAGCGGCTTTTGGAATCAAGATGCAAGGTATGTCCGGTGCGCCAGGCGATGTTTCCCAGATGGCAGAGCAGGGTGCTTTTCTGGCCCTCCTCAATCTCTGAATTGAGGCGGGCGTTGCCGCGGATGGCTTCGATGAAATTGAGGAAATGGTCGGAGTCCCGGCGGGGGGCTTGACCTTCACGAACCGTCTTGCCTTTGTCATCGACCTGTTTCCATCCGCTGTCCAGCAGTAGGAAAGATCCTCCATCTCCTAGGAACTCAACACCGACACCGGCTCCGTAATGGCCGCGCGGATTGCAGCTATGGCATTCCCAGGTAATCTGACTGGTGCCGAATTCGTAGGAAGCCTGAACGGTGTCTGGAGTTTCCTGATCGTCTTGGAAGTAGTAGCGACCTCCCGAGCAACTAACCTGAGTAGGACAATCCACGCCGAGTCCCCAGCGCGCGAGGTCGAGGAAATGGGGCCCATTGTTGGCCAATTCACCGCCACCCCAGTGCCAGCGCCAGTGCCAGTTGTAGTGGACCACGTTGTCGCGGTAGGGGAGTTCCGGGGCTGGGCCTTGCCAGAGGGAGTAATCGAGCCATTCCGGCACGGGAGCGGTTTTGCCGTGGCCGATGGTAATGCGGTCGGCGTTGTACCAGGTGCGGGCAGCGTGGAGTTTTCCGATGATCCCGCCATGGAGTTCATCCATTGCCTCGCGGACGAGAGTCCAACTACGTCGTTGGTTTCCCATCTGGACCAGGCGCCGGTGTTTTCGCGCTGCAGCCACCATCCACTGAGCCTCCCGCGCGTTGTGGCTGCCGGGTTTTTCGACGTAGACGTGCTTGCCAGCGTCGCAGGCGAGGATTGTTGCGGGCGCATGCCAGTGGTTGGGAGCGGCGATGCTGATGGCGTCCAGTGATCGATCGTCAAGCATTCTACGGAAATCACTGACCTCCTTCGGACGGCGGCCTGTCTTTTTTTCAACCCAGTCTGCGGCCTCGGCAGCCGCCCGTCGGTCCACATCACAAACAGTTCCGATCACACATCCGGGGACGGTCAGGAAACCTTCCAGATGCGCCTTGCCCCGGTGCAACCCCATCACTCCCACGGCCACCTGATTGCTGGGTTGGGCTGAGCGGACGGTCTTGGGCAGCAACGTGGATCCGGCCACCCATGCGGTAGTCTGTAGGAAGTGCCGTCGTGACAAAATGGGGAAACTCATTGGGGAGGATTGGATTCATCTCCGGAGCCTACGTCGAGACCGGGTTTGGCTTGCGCCTTGAGGACGCCTGGTTCGAGATCCCGGGCCGTGAACCGAACCGTCTGGACCAATCATGAATTACAGCCCTCCGCGGAGCTTTATCTGAGGGAAGAGTTGGAGCGTCGTGGAGACCGTTTGGTTCAATCCGTGGCGTCGTCGCGATCCGTGCTGATTCCTGGAGAACCGGATTCCAGCCTCGCGGAGGTGGATATCGCCTATGGTCAGCCGGCTCCGGAGGATGTTTTGGCCTATGATCGGATTAGGTGGCTAGCGCTCTCGACAGCCGGTTATAGCCGATACGACCGTGATGATTTTCGTCAGGCGATGCGTTGCCGCGGCACACCGGTGACTAATGCGTCATCGGTCTTTGCCGATCCCTGTGCTCAGCAGGTCTTGGCGAGCATGCTGGCTTTGGCTCGAAATCTGCCCTCGCAACTCCGCAACCAAGAGGGTCGGCGGGATTGGCGTTATCTGGAGGATCGATTCACGGCGTCCGTGCTCACCGGGCAGACCGCAGTTATCCTCGGGTATGGAGCTATAGGTCGGCGTCTAGCGCGTTTGTTGGCGCCCTTCGACATGCGGTTGATGGCTCTCCGAAGGCGTGCGGAGGGAGAGGCCGGTGTCACCATCGTGCTGGAAAATGAGCTGTCCCGAGCCTTGGCTGAAGCAGATCACGTAATTAACGTGCTACCCGACTCACTAACAACTCGCAGCTTTGTCGATGCCGCTCGATTTGCTCAATTCAAACTAGGAGCTCGATTTTACAACATCGGTCGCGGGACCACGGTCGATCAGGAAGCCCTGATTCGAGCCTTGGACTCGGGCAGGTTGAGGGGAGCCTATCTGGACGTGATGGATCCTGAGCCCCTCCCGCCCGAACATCCTCTCTGGAAAGCACCCAACTGCTTCATCACGTGTCATGTCGGCGGTGGCACCAGTGATCAGGACGACAAGTTGGTCCGACACTTCTTGCAGAATTTGGACCGATGGGAACGCCATCAGCCGTTGGAAGATCAGATCTTCTGATGAGAAGTGGGGTTGCAGCATCTTGGCGCCCCCGCTGGATTTGGCAAACCTACCCGATGGCATTGACGCGGAGGTCGCGGAGGGTTTTGAGATGAGGCAGAGGGACGCCGCGGATGGGACGAGCTCCCTCGAGGCGTTTTGGGCCGAAGTGGGAGCGGTGGTTTGCGAAGATCTGATTGACGAAGTCCCTTG
>SXGS01669488.1_pt1 | contig 18726 bp, 12 predicted proteins | sample 3174681 | NCBI WGS metagenome assembly SXGS01 (sample SAMN11356861, study PRJNA531348) | freshwater metagenome | isolation source: freshwater sample F1-80 | place: China: Fuxian Lake, Yuxi | collected 2017-12-25 | reverse complement strand
GATGGCGGCGGCGCATGGAATCGTCTCGACGGTGCTCGGTTACTGGCTGAGTCACCCAGCGATCCTGGACACCTCGGCCAGCGGATCGATCTGTGTCGCAGGGTTCAGTCTGTTCATTACGGCGGCGAGACCATGTTCGTCGACGTTTCGGCCCGGCAGAACCAGAACATCGATGCCTTGCTCGAAGCCGTCATGCTGACCGCAGACGCCGCGCTGGACCTGCGGGCCAACCCGAACAAGGACGCTCGCGGCATCGCGATCGAAGCGAACTTGGACAAGGGCCGCGGTTCGGTCGCCACCGTGCTGGTGCAGTCCGGCACCTTGGCGGTCGGCGACACGATCGTCGCCGGTACCGCGCACGGCCGGGTCCGGGCGATGTTCGACGACGACGGTTCCGCGGTCACCGAAGCCGGACCTTCGCGTCCGGTCCAGGTGCTCGGCCTGTCGTCGGTGCCCCGTGCCGGTGACACCTTCTTCGTGACCGGTGACGAGCGCACGGCGCGTCAGATCGCCGAGAAGCGCGAAGCCGCGGACCGCAATGCGGCCCTGGCCAAGCGTCGCAAGCGGATCAGCCTGGAAGACTTCGACCAGGCGGTCGCCGATGGCAAGGTCGATACCCTCAACCTGATCCTCAAGGGCGACGTCTCCGGTGCGGTTGAAGCACTCGAAGATTCCTTGCTCAAGATCGACGTCGGCGAAGGCGTGCAGCTGCGCGTCATCCACCGCGGTGTCGGTGCGATCACGCAGAACGACGTCAACCTGGCGACCGTGGACAGCGCGATCATCATCGGCTTCAACGTCAAGCCGGCCGAGCGGGTGGCCGAACTGGCCGACCGCGAAGGCGTCGACATGCGCTTCTACTCGGTCATCTACGCGGCGATCGACGACATCGAGCTGGCGCTCAAGGGCATGCTCAAGCCGGAATACGAGGAAGTCCAGTTGGGCACCGCGGAAATCCGCGAGATCTTCCGGTCGTCCAAGTTCGGCAACATCGCCGGTTCGATTGTGCGCAGCGGCTTGATCCGACGCAATGCGAAGGCACGCGTGCTCCGCAACGGCGAAGTCATCGGGGACAACCTCACGGTGGACTCGCTCAAGCGGTTCAAGGACGATGCCACCGAGGTCCGCGAAGGCTTCGAGTGCGGCATCGGCCTCGGCTCGTTCAACAACCTGCAGCTCGAAGACATCATCGAGACCTTCGAAATGCGTGAGAAGCCGCGGGTCTAGTCAGTAACCACTCGCTGAGTGGGCAGATCTGCAGGTTGCAACTCCGGTTTGACCTGCAGATCTGCCCACTCGATGCGATTGAAGGAGGAATCATGGCCGATCCGGCTCGGGCTGCACGACTGGCCCAACGAATCAAAGTGATCGTCGCCGAGGCGCTGCGCAAGCAGGTCAAGCAGCCCGGCGTGGAGAACATCACGATCACCGAAACCCGCGTCACCAATGATTTGCAGCACGCGACGATCTATTACACGATCTTCGGCGATGCCGAGGCCCGGAAAGAGGCCGAGGAGTCGCTGGAAAAGTCCCGGGGCATCCTGCGCCGCGAAGTGGGCCGGAACCTGACCATCCGGCTCACGCCCACCCTGGAGTTCATCTCCGATGAGGTCCCGGAAACGGCCAGCCATGTCGAAGAGCTGATCCGGCAGGCCAAGGAGCGCGACGCCGAACTGGCCGCGCAGGCAGCCCGGGCAGAGTTCGCCGGCGATGCGGATCCGTACAAGAAGCCCGAGGACGACGAAGCCTAGCTCCCAGCTTTCTGGCTGACAGGTGCAAGCGGTGTCGACAGGTTGTTCATTGGACCTGTCGACACCGCTTGCACCTGTTTTTGGCTGCGCCAGGGCAGCCAGGGCGATCAGGGCGCGGGGATCCGGGCGACGCCTTCGAGCAGCTCGGCGGTGTCCCCGCACAGCGCGATCCGCACCCAACCCTCGCCCTGCGAGCCGAAAGCCGTGCCCGGAGCCAGTGCCACGCCGTCGGACGCCAGGAAGCCGTGCACCCAGGCCTGGACGTCGCCGGCGGAAACATGCGACACCTCGACCCAGAGGTAGAACGCGCCCTGCGCGTCCAAGAACCGCAGACCCCGGGCCCGCAGCAATGCCTCGGCGGCGTCGCGGTTGGCGCGATAGTGCGATCGGGCCGTCGCCACCGAATCCTGCGGTCCGGTCAAGGCGGCCAGGGCGGCGTACTGCGCCGGGGTGCTGACGCAGGAGAAGGTCGATTCGACCGCCATGGAAACCGGTTTGCCGACGCCGGGCGGGGTGAGCACCGCGCCGATCCGGAGTCCGGTCATCGAGTAGGTTTTCGAAGCAGTCCAACAGACCAGCACCCGGCCGTCGGAATCGAACTGCACCGGTGAGACGTGCGGCAGGTCGAAGCTGAAGGCCTCGTAGCATTCGTCCGAGATCACCCACAGGTCGTGCTCGCGCGCCAACTCGACAAGCTCCCGGGTCAGTTCCGCGGAGAGCACCGCGCCCAAGGGGTTCGACGGCGAGTTGAGCAACAGCACCCGGGTGCGCGGGGTGATCAGCGCGGCCAGATCGGCAGTCTGCGGCTGGAAGCCGTGTTCGGCGCGCAACGGGTAGCCGACCGGCACGGCGCCGAGGAGCTCCGCGGTCATGCCGAACGTCGGGTAACCCGGATTCGGGATCAGGATCTCGTCCCCGGGGGCGAGCAGCAGCGTCATGGCCAGGTGCAAGCCCTGTTGCGCGCCCGCGGTCACCACGATCCGGCCGGGATCCGCGTCGACGCCCTGGTCCCGGGCCAAACGGGCCGCGAATGCCTCCTGCAGCGCCGAGAGGCCGCCGTTCGGCGTGTAATCGGTCTCATCCCGGAGCAGGCAGTCGATCCCGGCTTGCCGGATGTGGGCCGGCACTTCGAAGGCCGGCTCGCCGATGCTCAAGATCAGGGTGCGCTGCCCGGAGGCGGCTCTGGCCCAGGCGGCTTCGGTGATCTCCCGGATCAGATTCGGCTGCAAGGCGGTGACGTGCGCGGCGAGCGAAGGCATAGCCGAATGCTACGGCACCATATACTGAAACACGTGCTTTCCGGACTTGTGATCGTGGACAAACCCCAGGGGTGGACCAGCCACGACGTCGTGGCGAAAATGCGCCGGTTCGCCGGCACCCGCAAAGTCGGCCACGCCGGCACCTTGGACCCGATGGCCACCGGGGTGCTGGTGCTCGGTGTCAACAAGGCCACCAAGCTGCTGACCTACATCGTGGGGACCACGAAGACCTATACCGCGACGATTCGGTTGGGCCAGGCCACGGTCACCGACGATGCCGAAGGCGAGGTGACCGAAACCAGCCCGACGGCGCAGATCACCGAAGCCGCGGTCCGGGACGGGATCGCCGGGCTCACCGGCGAAATTTCCCAAGTGCCCAGCAGCGTCAGCGCGATCAAGGTCGACGGAGAGCGTTCTTACGCCCGGGTCCGGGCCGGCAAGGACGTCCAACTCGCGGCCCGGCCGGTGCGGATCCTGCGCTTCGAACTGCACAGCTTCCACCGGCTGCCCGGCGATCTGATCGACCTCGAAGTCACGGTCGAGTGCTCATCCGGAACCTATATCCGGGCGCTGGCCCGGGACCTCGGCGCGAACCTGGGCAGCGGCGGCCACCTGACCGCGCTGCGCCGCACCGCGGTCGGACCGTACTCCCTGGCGGAAGCGCGCACCATGGACCAGCTCGCGGCGGAATTCCGGATGCTGGAGATGTCCGAAGCCGCCCGGGCGCTGATGCCGGTGCGGGAGCTGACCGCCGATGAAGTCGTGGAACTTTCCTTCGGCCGCCGGATCCCGTCCGGGCCGCAGGCGCACCCGGCCGCCGATCCGGTCGCGGCCTTCGCGCCGGACCGCAGCCTGGTGGCTTTGCTCGACGACCCGGGCCCGGCCGGCAAGAGCGCAAAAGCGGTTTTGGTGTTCGCACCGGATGAAGGGGGTTCAGGTGCAGCCTGACGGATGGTTCTATGTCGCCCTGGTGGTTTGCCTGATTTCCACCGTGATCTGCGTGGTCGCCGCATTGGCCAAAAAAGGGCCGAACGACGTGACCATCCTTTCGGTGGCCGCAGTTGAGCTTTTCCTCTTGGTGTACCTGGTGGCCAGCATCGTCCGGCAAGCCAATGGCGAACAGATCGCCGGTGCCGGCTGGGAGTTCTGGGGTTATCTGATCACGGCTCTGGCTTTGCCGATCGGCGGCGTGTACTGGTCTTTGCTGGAACGCAGCCGCTGGAGCAATCTGGTCTTGGGCACCGTCGGGCTGGTCGTCATCGTGATGATGTTCCGGATGATGCAGATTTGGTACGGCGCCGCAGCGCCGATAGGGAACTGAGGAACAACAGGACATGAGCCAACAACTCACGCGCGCCACCGGTCCGGGGCGGCTGCTGATCGCGGTCTACGGGGTTTTCGCGCTCGCGGCCACGGCGCGGGCGGCGTTCCAGATCGCCACCAAATTCTCCGAGGCCCCGCTGGCCTATCTGCTTTCCGCCTTTGCGGCGCTGGTCTACATCGTGGCAACGGTGTCCTTGTCGATGCGCGGTCCGCGTTGGTATTGGGTCTCCGTAGCCGCAGTGCTGGTGGAGTTGCTGGGCGTGCTCGTGGTGGGCGGCCTGAGCATTCTGGACAGTGCGGCATTCCCGCATGACACCGTCTGGAGCGGCTTCGGCCGCGGCTACGGCTTCGTGCCCCTGCTGCTGCCGCTGCTCGGCCTGGTCTGGCTTTACCGCAAGCGTCCGGCCGCGCAAGCCGGCCGCCCGGATCCTGCCGCCGCGGAATGAGCCAGCAGCCGGCCGTGCCGCTTCCGGCGGTCCCGGTGCTCTCGGACCAGACGGTACGCTTGCGCGGCATCGAGCTGCGCGACGCCCCGGAGCTGATCGCCAATTGCCGGGACCCGGAAGCGGTCCGCTGGACCACGGTGCCCCTGGACTACTCGGCCGATGATGCGCAGCAGTTCATCACCGAGATCTGTCCGCAGGGATGGCGCGACGGCAGCACCCAGACTTTCGCGATCGCGGATGCCGGTTCGGACCGGCTGCTGGGCACCATCGACCTGCACCAGTTCCGGGCGGCCACCGCGGAACTGGGCATCAACGTCGGGCCGGCGGCCCGGGGGAGCGGCGCGGCATTGCGCGCCGTGCGGCTGATCCAGGACTATGCCTGCCACGGACTGTCGTTGGAATACCTCTATTGGCAGGCCTACGTGCCGAACTGGCCGAGCCGGAAACTCGCGTGGAAAGCCGGCTTCCGATTCGAAGCCGAACTGCGCGGATTCGCTGCGGCCCGCGGGGTCAGCACCGATGTTTGGCTGCTGTCTTGGGCCGCCGGCGCACCAGGCGCCGAGCCGGAGCCCTGGCCAGGCCCAGTGGTCACCTGAGAATCATTCTTATGCTTCTGGTGAGACCCAGCTGATATTTGGCTGTGAAGTTAATGCCGAATTTTCAGGAAGCTTTCAGTTTCGGACGGTTCATTGGGACTGTGCCCGGGGTTTCTGGGCGAAGGCTTGGAACTGGCTGAACCGCGTCAATGTCGATGCGGGCGCCCGGTTCCGTCATGAAAGGTACTGCACGTGACAAACAGCGCTTTGCGTTTCCGTGTTTTCGCTGGAGCAGCGGCCCTGGCCATCGGGGTTACCGGCATCGGCGCCGCACTCGTTTCCGCGCCGGCATCAGCCGCGCCGGTGAGCCAAGCGGCGTTGACCGATACCGACGGGGACGGCTTGCCCGACGTTTGGGAGACCAGCGGCTACGATGCCGACGGCGACGGCCAGATCGATGTGGACCTGCCGGCCATGGGTGCCGATCCGAACAAAAAAGACCTCTTCGTCGAAATGGACTACATGCAAGGCCGGTTGCCGGGAACCGCGGCGTTCGATCGGATCAAAGCGTCCTTCGCGGCTGCTCCGGTCAGCAATCCGGACGGCAGCACCGGAATCAACATCCACTTGGACGCCGGCAGCGCAGGCGGCAGCAACTACAACCTGGGCGGCGGAAACCAGGTTCCCTACGACTCGGACCTGAATCCTTACGCGAGCCAGACGAACGCGATCAAGGACAACAACTTCGATTCCGCGCGGGCCAAGATCTTCCGCTACATGATCTGGGCCGACGACTACAACAGCAGCTGCAGCAGCGGCGTGGCCTTCGGCATCCCCGGGGACACGTTCATCGTGACCATGGGTCCGCGTTGCGGTTGGACGACCACCGAAGACATGCAGGTCGGCACCTTCATCCACGAACTCGGCCACACCCTCGGGCTCAAGCACGGCGGCTCCGACCACACCAATTACAAGCCGAACTACTTGTCCGTGATGAACTACACCTTCCAATTCAGCGGGGTGCCGAAAACCGATGGCAGCTTCAGCTTCAGCTACTCGAACGTCAATCCCGCGTCCCTGAACGAGTCCTCGTTGAACGAAGCCAATGGGCTGGGCAGCAGCGCTTCGGCCTGGAAGACCAGCTGGTTCTGCCCGGACAAGACCAAGCGCACCACCAGCGGTGCGGCGAGCCAGCCGATCGACTGGAATTGCAACGGCACCGCCGGTGGAACGGTGAGCGCGGACATCAACAAGGACGGTTCGAAGGGCACGCTGAGCGCCCAGAACAACTGGGCGAACATCAGCTTCCGGGGCGGGAACATCGGCAGTGGAGCCGGGATGAAAGCCCGTTCCCTGCAGGTCGAAAACCAGGAGCCGGAGCTGACCAAAGCGGATTGGGACTTGTTGCAGCAAGGCATCCAGCCGTAACCGAACGGCCGGGGCACTTTCCACGACGGAAGGCTCCGGGGCAGCCGGGTGAGCAACCCACCGGCTGCTCCGGGGCCTTTCCCGTTCCCGGCACCGGATTCTGTCCGGAGCCGTGAGAACATTGCTGTGAAGACACTAGCGAGGCAAGCACGCTCCGAACAGAAGGAGAAAAGCCATGACGGAAAATGCAGTCCCGGAAGAAACCCCCGGGGACCTTTCGGCCGGGATCGAAGCAGATCCCGAGGAGTTGGCCCAGGCCGAGAAGCTCGCCGATTGGAAAGTGTTCCGGATCGTGGTGGCGGTGATCGGGCTGGTGCTGCTCGCCATCGGGCTTTACGAAGTGATCACCGGAGCCAAAGGCGTGCCCGGGTTCACCGGGACTTCGGACGCCAGCTTGGAGTCCAGCTACCGGTTCTTGGCCGGGGTCTTCCTCGGTGCCGGAGCGGCTTTCATCGCCATTGCGATCAAGTTCCAGTGGGCGCAGGTGCTGTTCTTCGTGTGCGGCATGATTTTCCTCGGCGGACTCTCCCGGGTGCTCTCCTGGGCGCTCTCCGGCACCCCGACGCCGATCGCGATTTTCCAGATGATCGCCGAGTTGGTGTTCCCCCCGGTCGTGGTGGTCTGGTACCTGTGGATCAACCGGACCCAGAAACTGCGGGCCAGCTACCGTCAATCCCCGGTTGTGCCGCAGGGCTGAACCGGACCGAACGGACGACGAACGAAAGAACAGCGAAATCTAGTGCAGTACTTCAATGGCATCTCCGAGGTCCCTGCCGACTTCGGTCCTTCAGTGGTGACTCTGGGAAATTTCGACGGCGTGCACCGCGGACATCAAGAAGTCCTCCGCAAGCTGGTCGGCCTGGCGCGGAGCCGGGGCGCCAAAGCCGTAGCGATCACCTTCGATCCGCATCCGGCCCAAGTGCACCGGCCGGAAAGCGCCCCGGGGCAGATCATGAGTCTTGCCGACCGGGTGGACACCATGTCGCAGACCGGCCTCGATGCAGTCTTGGTGCTGCACTACACCCTGGAATTCGCCCAGCAGAGTCCGGAAGAGTTCGTCCGAGCCACCTTCGTCGAGGCGCTGCACGCCGCCGCCGTGGTGATCGGGCACGACGTCCGCTTCGGCAAGGCGAACGCCGGAGATCTGGGCACGATGCAAGAACTCGGCGGGCGGTTCGGATTCCAAGTGCAGGTGATCGGCGAATTCGGTGCGGATCGCCGGTGTTCTTCGACCTGGGTTCGGGAGGCGCTCGACCGCGGCGATGTGCGGACTGCGGCCGAAGTCCTGGGCCGGGCGCACCATATGCGCGGCACCGTGGTGCACGGTGCAGCCCGCGGTCGCGAGCTCGGCTTCCCGACCGCGAACTTGGCGCCGGAAGCATCCGGGTACATTCCGGCCGACGGAATTTATGCCGGTTGGTTGGTCGACGCGGTCGGAAACCGCTGGCCCGCGGCGATTTCAGTGGGTTCGAACCCCACCTTCGAGGGTGTGAGCCGGCAAGTGGAGGCGCATGTGATCGACCGCCCGGAGGAAGCGGTTGAGGATTTCGACCTCTACGGCCAATCCGTCACGGTGGAATTCATCGAGCGCCTGCGCGGCATGGTCGCCTACACCGGGCCGGAAGCGCTGATCGAACAGATGTGCAAGGACGTGGTGCAGGCGCGGACCGTGCTTTCCGCGGCCGCCGAGGTTCCGCTACGATCCTGAGTCGGGGCCGGCGACGGCTCCGGACGCAACGGTCGCGCCCCGCCGGACGGCAATTGCCGGTGGCCGGAGGCATTTGTGAGAAAAACCATAAATTGTTCGCTGAGGATATTAAGTAACAATACGTAACGTAGAGTTGATTAACCTTGATCTTTTCATGCCTCGGCTGCCCCGGGGCGAAATGCCAGGAGAGTCACCGCCATGCATCGTCCCCATCCCGCCCGCCGCTTCGCTGCCGCCGTCGTCGTGCTCGCTTTGGCGTTCGCGTCGCTGATCAGCTTCAGTGCCGCCAGCGCCTCGGCGGCTTCCCGGCCGTTCACCGATGTGCTCAATGGCATCTACCGCGGCGATATGGTGATGGCGACGAACAGCAACCTCACGGTCGGCAGCAAATCGGCATCCGCGACGAAGGGGAACATCAAACCCGCGCAGATCGACGGTTCCACGGATGACCTGTGCTCATGGACTGACGTGTACTACCCGGCCACCCGGGAGGACGTGAAAGCCGCATGTAACAACTCCAGCGCCGCGGTGCTGGACATTCCGGCGAATGCCAAGGTGGTCTCCGCCCGGCTCTATGTGATGAACACGCTGCAGGAAAAACGTCCCGCGACCGAAGTCCGCTTGGCCGGGCCCAGCGAGGGGTTCAATTACCGGATCATGGGCGAAAACACGCCCTCCGCGCCGAAGCTGTCCGAATCCAGCACCGGCAAAGTCGGGGACAACGGCGGCAACTACGCCCAGGCGATCATGCGCCAATCCGTCTGGGACGTGACCGATCTGGTCAACCAGCTCGGTGGCGGCGAATACAAAATTGCGGACATCCCGTCGGAGCCGTTCTCCACCTGGACGCCCTGGGCGACCTGGGCGATCACCGCGGTCTACGAGTGGGACTCGAACTCCGGCACGGATTTCAAAACCCTGACTCCGGAGCAGCAGTACCGCTTCATCCCACGGTCGATTGCCTGGACCGACGGAAATCTCTACAGCCCTTCCGGGGTGCTGGAAACCACCGCGAACAACATCGTGGTGCCCGACGCCGGCAAGGCCCGGTTCGGCAAGACCTTCCACCAGGCGGCGCACGCGAATGTGGATTGGACCGATAGCGCAACGCTCAACGGAGTGGCGTTGGGCAACAACAATGCGGCGGGCAATTCCGCCCCGCCGCCCGGCGTGAGTTTGGGCAATCAGGCCCAATGCAATTCGACGACCGACGTGCAGAACGAGACGATCTGTTATCTGGGCAACTACGTCACCGATCAACCGATCGCCGGCAGCGGCTACCAGAAGCGGCCCGGAATGGGCTACTTCGCCTCGGACGCCACGTTCAACGGCGCCGGCCAGCCGACCGGCAAGCCGTCCAACAGCGTCGGCTACGACGCCGACGTCATCCGGATCCCGGACGCCGCGATTCCGCCGGGCACCACGCAGGCCAAGCTCAGCATGAAGGGCAATGGCGAGTGGCTGGACTTCGGCATGGCGGGCATCTCGATCGACCTGCCGTCGGTGGACCCCACGGTGACCAAAACGGTCCAGAAGGTCGATGGAACCGGGCCGGTCCTGCCCGGTGACGAGCTCGAATACACGATTTCCGCGCAGAACGAAGGCAAGGACGTCGGCGTCGCCGGGTTCCTGACCGATACGCTCCCGGCCGGGGTGAGCTATGTGCCGAACTCGATGCGGGTCACCCAGGGGTTCGACCAGGGCGCCAAAACCGATGATTCGGATGCCGACTCGGCAAGCTTCGTCGGCGGCACCGTGCTCTGGCGGCCCGGCAACCCGAACGACGTCTACACCGATCCGAACAACACCGGCCCGCAGGAATGGGTCAAGCAACCCGACGGGCGAGCCGATTACTCGCTCGACGAGAGCAACGCGGACGGTCCGCAGACCTTGAAATTCCGGGTCAAGGTCAATGCCGACCAAGCCGGCCAGACGATCAGCAATGAGGCGAGATTCACCTTGACCGGGGTCAAATCGAACCTCTCGCTCGGCAACAGCGGCAGCGCGGCTGTCGAGGTGGCGCGGCCGGTTCCGGGCAGCTTCACGGTGGCCAAGAGCGTGGACCAGACGACCGCGAATCCCGGCGACGTGCTGACCTATACGGTCACCGTGAAGCAAGCCGGCGGTACCGCGGTGGACGCCTCCTTCGGCGATGACCTGGCCGCGGTCGCCGGTGCCGAGTACGTAGCGGGTTCCGCAACCGCGGATCTGGGCAGCATCGGCAGCGGCGCCCCCTTGCAATGGAGCGGCACGCTGCAACCCGGGCAAACCGCCACGGTGAGCTATCAGATGAAGATCAAGCCGGACATCGCGATCCCGGGCGAGGTTTCCAATACCGTGGTCCCCGGTGACAAGGGCACTTGCGAGCCGGGCACCTGCACCACCAAAACCAAGGTCCCCTTGGGCTTCACGGTCGCCAAACAAGCCGATCGGGCGGTGGCCAACCCGGGCGACACGATCACCTACACGGTGACGGTCAAACAATCCGGCGAGCAAGCCGTGGCCGCTTCATTCAAGGACGACCTGAGCGCGGTCGCGGGCACCGACTACGAAGTGGGCTCGGCGACCGCGGACAAGGGCACCATCGCCCCAGACAACCTGCTGAGTTGGTCCGGCAATCTGGGCGTCGGCGAAACTGCGGTGATCTCCTACAAACTGAAGGTCAAGGCAGACCTCGCGACGCCGGGCGAAATCCGGAACGCAGTGTTGCCCGGGGACCGGGGTGTCTGCGAGACCGGCAAGTGCACCACGGTGACCACGGTGCCGGAAGCTGGCACGTACTCCTTGGAAAAGACCGCGGACAAGAAGACCGCCAAACCCGGTGAGATCATCACCTATACCGTCAAGGTCACCCAATCCGGCGACGCGCCGGTCAACACCTCGTTCGTCGACGACCTGTCCAAGGTGGCCGGCGCCGGTTATGTGGCTGGTTCGGCAACTGCGGACAAGGGCACGGTCGCTGCGGACAACCCGGTGAACTGGTCCGCGACCCTGGCCAAGGGCGAAGTGGCGACGGTGACCTATCAGATGAAGGTGCAAGACGACATCGCCACTCCGGCCGCGGTCAAGAACGCAGTGGTCGCCGGAGACCGGGGCGTCTGCCAGCCGGGCAAGTGCGAAGTCACCACCGAAATCAGCACGCCGAGCAGCTTCGGCATCGTCAAGTCGGTGGACCGCAGCAAAGCCGCACCCGGTGACGTGCTGACGTACACCGTGAAGGTCACCCAACGGGGCGATGCGGCGATCGACGCCTCCTTCGCCGACGATCTCGCCAAGGTCGCCGGCGCATCCTATGTGGCGGGCTCCGCGACTGCGGACAAAGGCCGGATCGCCGCCGACAACCCGGTGAACTGGTCGGGCACTCTGGCCAAAGGCGAGGTCGCCACGATCAGCTACAAAATGCGGATCGATCCGCAGATCGAAAAACCGGCGAGCATCAGGAACACCGTGCTGCCCGGCGACAAAGGCACCTGCGAACCGGGCGACTGCGGCACCGAAACCCAGGTCCCCTTGGGCTACTTCGTCGAGAAGTCCGTGGACAAAACGACTGCTGCGCCCGGAGATGTGATCACGTACACGGTGAAGGTCAGCCAGACCGGGGAGCTCGCCACGGATGCTTCCTTCTCCGACGACCTGGCCAAGATCAGCTCCGCCGATTACGTGGCCGGCTCCGCCACCGCCGACAAGGGGAGCCTGAGCGGCGCCCTGAACTGGTCCGGAACTTTGGCCAAGGGCGAGGTCGCCACGATCAGCTACCAGATGAAGATCAAAACCGACGTGCAGACGCCGGCCGAGGCCAAGAACCTGGTGGTCCCGGGCGCCGAAGGAAGTTGCCAGCCCGGCAAATGCGAAACCACGACGACGGTTTCCACGCCGAGCGGATTCCAAGTGCAAAAGCTCGTCGACCTCGAGACGGCTGCCCCGGGCGATACCATCATGTTCCAGATCACGGTTGCGCAAACCGGCGACGGAGCCGTGGACGCGGCCTTCACCGACGACCTTTCCGCAGTGGCCGGAGCGCAATTGGTCCCCGGATCGATCACCGTGAACCAGGGCACAGTAGCTGCCGACAACCCGATCAAATGGTCCGGAACTCTGGCCAAGGGCGAAGTTGCCACGGTGATGTTCCTGATGAAGGTCAACGCGGACATCAGTACTCCGGGAGCCGTGTTGAACCAGGCCGTGCCGGGCTTGAACGGCGTCTGCGCACCGGCTGGCTGCGATACCGTGACCAGGGTATTGACCCCGGGGACCTTCACCGTGGAAAAGACCGCCACGCCGGCCTCCACGGTTCCGGGTGATCTGGTCAGCTACACGATCAAGGTGACCCAACAAGGCGACACCCCGGCTTCGGCCTCCTTCCAAGACGACCTCGCCAAGGTCGTCGGTGCCAGCTATGTTCCGGGGTCGGCGACGCTCGAAGGCGCGGGGACGATTCGCGGCGAGCTCGGCTGGGACGGCACCATGCTGAAAGGCGATGTCGCGACGATCAGTTATCAGATGAAGGTCAACGCGGACGCGGCTCCCGGCAGCCAGCTGAAGAACGCCGTGGTCCCAGGGCAGGACGGGCGTTGCGAGCCCGGCAAATGCGAGACCACGACGGATGTTCTGGCTCCGGGGACGTTCGCCGTGGAGAAAACTGCGGACAAATCTGCGGCTTTGCCCGGCGACCTGGTCACCTACACGGTGAAGGTCACGCAGCGGGGCGATCTCCCGGTGGACGCGTCGTTCGCGGACGACCTCTCCGCCATCGGAAAGGCTTCCTACGTCACCGGATCTGCGACGGCCGACGTCGGCGCGGTGACCGGCGCGCTGAACTGGTCCGGCACCCTGGCAAAAGGAAGCGTCGCGACGATCAGCTACCAGGTGAAGGTCGCCGCCGATGCTGCCGGCTCCCAGGTGAAGAACCTGGTGGTTCCGGGCGGCAAGGGGACCTGTGAACCGGGCAAGTGCGAGACCACGACCGAGGTGCTGACTCCGGGCAGTTTCACGGTGGCGAAGACCGCGACGCCGGGTTCGGTGCAACCCGGTGACGAGATCAGCTACACCGTCAAGGTCAGCCAACTCGGCGATGTCCCGGTGGACGCGTCGTTCGCGGATGATCTGTCCAAGGTGGTCGGGGCGGCGTACGTGGCCGGTTCGGCGACCGCGGATAAGGGAGCAGTTACCGGTGCAGTGGATTGGTCCGGGACGCTGAACAAGGGCGAAACCGCGACGATCACCTACCGGATGAAGGTCAATGCCGATGTGGTCACTCCGGCCGAGGTGAAGAACACTGTGGTTCCGGGCGGCAAGGGGACGTGTGAGCCGGGCAAGTGCGAGACCACGACCGAGGTGCTGACTCCGGGCAGCTTCACAGTGCTGAAGTCTGCGGACAAATCCTCGACGGTTCCGGGCGAAGTCATCACCTACACGGTGAAGATCACGCAGCAGGGCGATCTTCCGGTGGACGCGTCGTTCGCCGATGATCTGGCGCAGGTTGCCGGGGCGGCATATGTGGCCGATTCGGCCAGAGCCGACCAGGGCGCGGTGACCGGTGCGCTGAACTGGTCCGGCACCTTGGCGAAGGGTGCCAGCGCCACGGTGACCTACCAGATGCGGGTCAATGCCGACGTCGCCACTCCGGCCCAGGTGAAGAACACCGTGGTTCCGGGCGGCAAGGGGACGTGTGAGCCGGGCAAGTGCGAGACCACGACCGAGGTGCTGACTCCGGGCAATTTCACGGTGGCGAAGACCGCGACGCCGGGTTCGGTGCAACCCGGTGACGAGATCACCTACCAAGTCGTGGTCACGCAAAACGGCGACACTGCAGCTGCGGCGTCGTTCGCGGACGATCTGGCGCAGGTTGCCGGGGCGGCGTATGTAGCCGGTTCGGCGACCGCGGACAAGGGAGCAGTGACCGGTGCGGTGGATTGGTCCGGGACGCTGAACAAGGGCGAAACCGCGACGATCACCTACCGGATGAAGGTCAATGCCGACGTCGCCACTCCGGCCGAGGTGAAGAACACTGTGGTTCCGGGCGGCAAGGGGACGTGTGAGCCGGGCAAGTGCGAGACCACGACCGAGGTGCTGACTCCGGGCAGCTTCACCGTGGCCAAGAGCGTGGACAAAACCAACGCCGCTCCGGGTGAGCTGTTGACCTACACGGTGAAGATCACGCAGCAGGGTGATCTTCCGGTGGACGCGTCGTTCGCCGATGATCTGGCGCAGGTGGCCGGGGCGGCGTATGTGGCCGGTTCGGCGACGGCCGACGTCGGCGCGGTGACCGGTGCGCTGAACTGGTCCGGCACGTTGGCTAAGGGCGCCGGTGCCACGGTGACCTACCAGATGCGGGTCAATGCCGACGTCGCCACCCCGGCCCAGGTGAAGAACCTGGTGGTTCCGGGCGGCAAGGGGACGTGTGAGCCGGGCAAGTGCGAGACCACGACCGCGATCCCGACGCCCGGTACCTTCATGGTCATCAAATCCGCAGACCGCAAAACCGCGGCCCCGGGCGAGGTGATCAGCTATACCGTGACCGTCTCGCATCGCGGCGAAACCGCAGTGGATGCCTCGTTCGCCGATGAGCTTTCCCAAGTGACCGGTGCCAGCTACGTCGCCGGGTCCGCGAAGGCAGACCGCGGCACGGTGAGCGGCGCGCTCAATTGGTCCGGCAGACTCGAAAATGGCCAAACCGCCACCGTGACTTACCAGATGAAAGTCAATGCGGACGTCGCGACCCCGGGTTCCGTGAAGAACACCGTGGTTCCCGGTGACAAAGGCACGTGCGCCGAGGGCAGTTGCGAGACCACTACCGAGGTATTGACCCCGGGCAGCTTCACGGTGAAGAAGTCGGTGGACCGGGACAACGCCAGGCCCGGAGACCTGCTGAGCTACACCGTGACGGTGTCCCAACGCGGCGATACCGAGGTCGCTGCGTCCTTTGCGGACGACCTTTCAAAGGTGCTCGGAGCCGAGTATCTGCCCGGTTCCGCGACGGCTGATGCCGGCACCGTGACCGGGGCGCTCAACTGGTCGGGGACCTTGGCCAAAAACCAGGTTGCCACGGTGCGCTACCAAATGAAGGTCAAGCCGGATCTGGTTACGCCGGCCGAGTTGAAGAACACCGTGATCCCGGGGGAGCGCGGTGGTTGCCAACCGGACGGCTGCGTCACGACCACCGAGGTGATCCGGGACGGCGGTTTCGTGCTCAGCAAGAAGGTCAATTCCACTGAAGCCAAACCCGGCGACGTGCTGAGCTTCACGGTCACCGTGACGCAGACCGGCGACACTCCGGTGGCCGCCTCGTTCGCCGATGATCTCTCGAAGGTTGCCGGGGCGACGTATCTGGCCGGTTCGGCCAGAGCGGACCAAGGTACCGTGACCGGTGCCGTGAACTGGTCCGGAACGCTGGCCAAAGGGGCCAGCGCCACGGTGACCTATCAGATGAAAATCAATGCGGACGTCGCCACCCCGGGTGCGGTGAAGAACACCGTGGTTCCGGGCGGCAACGGACTCTGCCGGCCCGGCGAGTGCGAGACCACGACGACGGTCACCACGGTGATCGTGCCTCCGGATCCGAAGCCGCCGGTCACCCCGGAGCCTCCGGTCGGTCCGGTGACCCAGGAGCCGTTGCCGGAGACCGGCGCGGCCGTGTTGCCGTGGCTGGCCGGTGGCGCAGCCCTGGTCTTCGCCGGCTTGGCCTTCGCCGTGGCGGCCGGCACCCGGCGTCGGGCAGCCAGCGAATAAGCCATCGATTCCGCAACCGAACTGCGGTGGCCGCCGAGCCGGCGGCCACCGCGGTTCGATTTCCCCAGGCAACTTTGGGATCCCGGAACCAGCGGACTAGGCTGGGCCCGATGAGTCCAGCTGCGAAGAAGACCCGTGGGCTGCAGGCCCGGCTGGAAGCGGTCTACCGGATCGGCATCGCGGTCAAGGGGATCGACGGTGCGATCGAGCTGATCGCCGGCCTGGTGCTGTGGCTTTCCCCGCAGCTGCTCTCCGGTTTGCTCCGGCCGATCGCGGACCCGGTCGACGGACACCACCCGATCCGCAACTTCATCGGCTACTGGGCCGGGCGGATGGACCATGAGCTCAGCAGCGGTCCGCACGGCTTCGTGATCTTCTTTTTGCTGGCGCACGGCATCGTCAAACTGGTGCTCGTGTACTGCCTGTTCAAGGAATACCACTGGGTGTACCCCTATGCTTTGGCGGTGCTCGCCCTGTTCACGGGGTACCAGTTGTACGTGCTGATCAAGCAGCCCACCCTCGGCATGCTGCTGCTGACCGTGCTGGACGTTGCGATCATCTGGCTGGTTTGGCGGGAGTGGCGGCAGCTGAAACGGCGTTCCGGCAATGCTCCGGTTTCGACAGACTCCACCCCTGCAGCGTAAACTGGAACGGTGAATCCGGCTGCAGTCCGTGGCGGCTGGATTCCGTGTTGCCCGAGGCCGAGTATTTCCTGGGCGCAGCACGTACCCGCAGGCGCACCGTCTGTCGGGACGCACGGCACACCTCAAGGAGTTACCTGTGGCACTTGAAGCCGCTGTCAAGCAAGAAATCATGAAGGAATACGCGACCGGGGAAGCTGATACCGGTTCGCCCGAGGTGCAGATCGCGATGCTCTCCAAGCGCATCCTGGATCTGACCGAACACCTCAAGGTGCACAAGCACGATCACCACACCCGCCGTGGCCTGATGGCCCTGGTCGGTCGTCGTAAGCGTTTGCTCACGTACTTGAAAGACACTGATATCACGCGTTACCGTACGCTCATCGAGCGCCTCGGCCTGCGTCGATAACACCCCCGTTGAGGCCGTGCCTTCCTTGCGAAGCGCGGCCTCAGCAGGTTTCAACTGAATCAACGGGAGTGACCGGATGCTGAGCATTCGCGGTCCTCGGTAGTGGTTTACGGGATGCCGGCTCTGTCCGGAAGCCCCGTGGGCCTCGATCGAAGACCGGGTGCGGTCTGGCGGAAGGTCACCTCCCAACAACAGAAACGGAGGTGACTCTCTATGGAGGGTCCCGAAATCCAATTCGCCGAAGCAGTGATCGACAACGGTCGCTTCGGCAAACGCACCATTCGTTTTGAAACCGGCCGCCTTGCCCAGCAAGCCGCCGGTGCCGCGATGGTCTACATCGACGACGACACCGCGTTGCTCTCCGCAACGACCGCCGGCAAGCAGCCGCGCGAAGGCTTCGACTTCTTCCCACTCACCGTGGACGTGGAAGAGCGGATGTACGCCGCCGGCCGGATCCCGGGCTCGTTCTTCCGCCGCGAAGGCCGTCCGTCCACCGAGGCGATCCTGGCTTGCCGCCTGATGGACCGCCCGCTGCGCCCGGCGTTCGTCAAGGGCCTGCGCAACGAGGTCCAGATCGTGGTCACCGTGCTGGCGATCAATCCCGACGAGCTGTACGACGTGGTCGCGATCAACGCTTCCTCGATGTCCACCCAGCTCTCCGGCTTGCCCTTCTCCGGTCCGATCGGCGGCGTCCGCGTCGCACTGATCGAAGACCAGTGGGTGGCGTTCCCGCGGCACTCCGAAATGGAAAAAGCCGTGTTCAACATGGTCGTGGCCGGACGGGTTGCCGGCGATGACGTCGCGATCATGATGGTCGAGGCCGAAGCGACCGACAACTCCTGGAACCTGATCAAAGAAGAAGGCGCCACCGCGCCGACCGAAGAGATCGTCTCCGAGGGTCTGGAAGCTGCCAAGCCGTTCATCAAGGCGCTGTGCGAGGCGCAAGCCGATTTGGCTGCCCGCGCAGCCAAGCCGACCGTCGAATTCCCGATCTTCCTGGATTACCAGGACGACGTCTACGCGGCCGTCGAGGCTGCTGCCTCCGCAAAGCTCACCGAGGTCTTCCAGATCGCGGACAAGCAGGAGCGCGACGCGGCTTCGGATCTGCTCAAGGACGAGGTCGTTTCCAGCTTGGCCGGCCAGTTCGAAGGCCGCGAGAAGGAACTCTCCGCAGCATTCCGTTCGGTTACCAAGCAGGTCGTGCGCCAGCGCATCCTGAAGGACCAGATCCGGATCGACGGCCGTGGCCTGACGGACATCCGCCAGCTCACCGCCGAGGTCGAGGTGCTGCCCCGGGTGCACGGTTCGGCGATCTTCGAACGCGGCGAAACCCAGATCATGGGCGTGACCACCTTGAACATGCTCAAGATGGAACATCGCTTCGGTGGAAGCCTGCTGGGCGCAGCTCGAAGAAGTCTACGGCCCGATGGACGCGGTCGACGCCGAGGGCAAAGTCCCGGTGATCCCGGTGACCTACATGAATTCTTCGGCCGCGCT
>SXGS01006351.1_pt1 | contig 18728 bp, 16 predicted proteins | sample 3174681 | NCBI WGS metagenome assembly SXGS01 (sample SAMN11356861, study PRJNA531348) | freshwater metagenome | isolation source: freshwater sample F1-80 | place: China: Fuxian Lake, Yuxi | collected 2017-12-25 | reverse complement strand
GCGGTGTCCTAGGCCACTAGACGATGGGGACCTACGAGCATCTCCGTCGACCATTAAGCCGCTGGCGACGGGCCAAGCATACGGGCAGGCCCCCGTTAGGTGCTAATGGGGAGCAGCGCAGGGCTCTGGCCCAGCCACAGGGTCGCAGCCAACCCATAATGGGGAGGTGATTGAGGTGTCGGCGGTCGAATTCGAAGACTTGGTGGCCCAGGCCTTGGATCTGATCCCACCGAAGTTGGCGGCGGCCCTCACTAATGTGGTGGTGGTGGTGGCCGATGAGCCGCCCGCCGATGAGCCGGACCTGCTGGGGCTCTATACCGGCATCCCGCTGACCGAGCGCGACAGTTCTTACGCTGGGACGTTGCCCGACCAGATCACCATCTTTCGCCTCCCGACGCTGGAGATGTGTGAAAGTCTCGAAGAGGTCATTGACGAAGTCCGGATCACCGTCGTCCATGAGATTGCGCACCACTTCGGTATTGATGACGAGCGATTGCACGAACTCGGTTACGAATAGCGTCGGATTCACACAAAAGGAGCAATGGCATGCAGTTGCAAGATGCAGTGGTTCTCGTCACCGGTGGCGCCTCGGGTTTGGGTGAGGCGGTTGTCCGTCGCGCGATTGCTGACGGCGCAAAGGGCGTCACCATTGTTGACCTGTCCGAAGACAAAGCCAATGCTCTGGTCGCTGAACTTGGTGATCGAGTTTTGGTGGCTAAGACCGACATCAGCAAGGAAGATCAAGTTGCTGCCGCCGTTGCTGCCACGGTTGCAAAATTTGGGCGGCTCGACGTGACCGTAAGTTGCGCCGGCATCGCCATCGCGGAGCGCACAATGGATCGTGCGGGGCAGCCGGCATCGTTGCCGAACTACGCGAAGGTGATAGGCGTCAATCTCATCGGGACATTCGACGTGGTACGTCAGAGCGCGGCGGTGATGTCCGCAAATGAACCGAATGATGATGGTGAACGCGGAGTTGTCATCATGACGGCGTCGGTAGCCGCCTTCGACGGGCAAGTGGGTCAGGTGGCCTACAGCGCCAGCAAGGGCGGGCTAGTAGGCATGACCTTGCCGCTCGCCCGCGACCTAGCGCCGGCCGGTATTCGGGTGATGACGATTGCCCCGGGATTGATCGACACCCCAATTTATTCGTTCGCGCCGCCGGAGATGAAGGAGCAGCTTTCGAAAACACCGGTGTTTCCCAAGCGCTTGGGCCGCCCCGATGAGTTTGCGAAGCTTGTTGCAGCGATCATCGAGAATGCTTATCTAAATGGTGAGGTTATCCGGCTTGATGCAGCACTGCGCTTATCACCGAAGTAGTCGCTAAGCCCCCGCCGCGGCTCTGATCAGCCGATCGATGACCGCAACGCCAACCCCGGTCGCTGCCGGTGGCACCGCGAGTATCGCCTCAAGCTGCAGGGCATCGGCTTCCCGCAGGGCGGCGTAGAGCACCCGCGCGTACTCCTCCGCATCCCTCGGCACCGCCAGCCGCACGACCCCGATTGGGGTTTCGATATCAGCAAGTGCAAGGAGTCCGATAACACCTTGGCCGGCGCCGGCAATTTCAGCAGCAATATCGGCCGCAGTGAGCAGGTGCACCGCGGCGTCGGGGGAGTAGTGCGAGGCGAGGGTGCCGGAGGCGCGGACGGTTGAGTCGTGGGTGACCTTGAGCCCGGATACTGCTTCCACATCTTGGGTGGTGATGGCGCCGGGTCGCAGCAGGCGCGGGTTCGGGCCGGTGCAGTCGATGATCGTCGACTCCACCCCGACGGAGCAGTCGCCGCCGTCCAGAACCACATCTTCACCCTGAAGCAACCCACCTATTTCGTCGAGGACATGTGTAGCCGTAGTTGGGCTGACCCGTCCGAACCGGTTCGCACTGGGCGCTGCGATCCCGACGGCCCGGTCATTGGTGATTTCGCATAATTCGATGAGCAGTGATTGAGCGTCGAGATGGGACGGCACCCGAATGGCTACCGAGTCCTGGCCACCGGTTACGAAGTCCTTGGCGCGTTCAGATCTGGGCACCACCAAAGTTATTGGACCGGGCCAAAAGGCTGCGGCCAAGGCATGGGCGTAAGTCGGGATGCGCACGCCCCATGCGCCAAATGCCACCGCATCAACAACATGCACGATGAGTGGGTGATCGGCCGGGCGACCTTTAACCGCATAAATACGTGCCACGGCTCGCGCATCACTGGCCAAGGCACCGAGCCCGTAGACGGTCTCGGTCGGCACCGCAGCCAGGTGGCCACCGGCGATAGCAGTTGCGGCTAAGCGCGGGTCAATGGTGGTGATCACGTGCCCATTCAACCTAACGGCGAATAAGCGCGGTGGTCAGCCCTTGAGACTGGGCGCCGTCAGCGTGACCTTCTTGTTCTTCGAGATCACCTTGCCGGCCTTCATCAGCACCACCTGGTACTGGCCGGAGCGGCTGGCGACATTGCTGAAGACGAGCCCGCGCGCTTTGTCGATGATGCCGGTGGCGACCTTCTTGCCCTTGAAGTAAAGGACGGCCTTGACCCCGGGGGCCAGTACCGGGGCCGGGAAGGTGACCCTCATCTTGCCAAGTGCGGTGCCCGTGATGGTTGGCTTGCTGGCCCTGGCAGTGGCCGTGGTGGTCGCCGGCTGGTAGATGGTCACCTGGCCTGGGGCTGGCACCACGTTCGGCGCGCTCACGGTGTTGGCCGTATAGGTATAGCCACCGGGGGCGAAGGCGCGCCCGTTATCGACCGGCACGGCAACATCGGCCGAGCCAAGTGCCGAGCCGGCGGGCACGACTACCTCTATATGCGCGTCATTGATTACTTTGTAGGCGGCGTTCTTGTTGCCGATCAGCACCGCGGTTGCCGTGGTGAAGCCGGTGCCGATGAGCGAGATGGTGTTGCCGCCGGCCAGTGGGCCCGAAGCCGGGCTCACCCCGAGGATCTCAAAGGCCGAGCCGCCACCCCCGCCGCCGCTTGAGCCGCCGCCGCTTGAGCCGCCGCCGCTTGAGCCGCCGCCGCTTGAGCCGCCGCCGCTTGAGCCGCCGCCACTTGAGCCGCCGCCACTTGAGCCGCCGCCACTTGAGCCGCCGCCACTGGGCGTGCCCGGGTCGACCTCGACGAAGGACCGCCCATACACCAGTCGGTTGGGGCTGCCATTCGGGCCGGTGATGCGATCAGTCGAAGCACTTGCGTTGAGGGCGCTGGCCACCTGCGATGGTTGCGCGCTGGTGTTCAGGCCGAGATAGACGGCAGCCACCCCGGCCACATGCGGGGCCGCCATCGAGGTGCCGCTATGGGTTGCCGCTGCGGTGTCGCTGGTTATATCAGCTGACAAAATGGTGACCCCGGGTCCGAAGATGTCAACGCAGGAGCCGAAGTTCGAGAAGTCAGCGATGTTGTCGCTTTGATCTGAAGCTGCCACGGTGATGGCGCTGGGCTCCCGCGCCGGGCTGTAGTAGCAGGCATTGTCGGTTGAGTTGCCGGCGGCCACCACCACGGTGATGCCATCGGCGACCGCTGCTGCTACTGCGTCATCCATCGTCTTACTTGCGCCACCACCGAGGCTCATGTTCAAGACCGCGGGCGTGCCGGCGACGTGATCACCGATCGCCCAGTTGATGCCGGCCACCACGCCGGAGGTAGAGCCACTGCCGGAGCAGTCGAGGACCCGCACCGGCACGATGGTCGCGCTCTTGGCGACCCCGTAGGTGGTGCCGGCTACGGTGCCGGCGACATGGGTGCCGTGACCGTTGCAGTCTTGGGGGGTGCCACCGATTGCCGAGTAGCCGGTCACGGTTCGGCCGGTGAACTCCGAATGGCTGGTGCGCACCCCGGTGTCGACGATGTAGGCCTTCACCCCGGAGCCGGTACCCGCAGGGGTGAACTGGGTGTCCAGTGGCAGGGTGCGGCTGTCGAGTCGATCAAGGCCCCACGGCGCGCAGCCCTGGGTGCCGGCGGGCACCGGGGAGCCGCAACTGGCGGTGGGCGTTGCCGAAGGTGACGCCGACGGCGTCGGGGACGCGGTGGGCGCCACCCCGGGGCGGATCGCATAGAGGTAACGGCCGGCTACCACCGGTGACACACCACTGCTGCTACCGATGAGGGCGCCGGCGGCGCCGTCGATCAAGGTGCCGGGGACGGTGGACCGAGATGCCTTCACGTAGGTACCGGTTTGGTTCACCGGGTTCGCGTACCCGATGACGAATTTACCGTTGCTGCTCGACGTCGGTGCCAGCACTTTGTCGTAGTTGAAGACCAGGTCGACATCGCCACCGGTGCGATCGAGGATAAGCAGTTGGAAGGAGAATTTCACGCCAGAGTTGCTGTATTCACCGACGTTCACCCAGTTGACGCAGTAGCCCGAGGCACTGCCGAACGAGGCGTTGCCGGCCGCACTGAGCGGGCCGTAGGTGACTGCGGAAGTGGCCGCATTGCGGGTGTCGATGTCGGTGAACAGGGGCAGCACAAGCGGGCGGGTGGTCGTGGTCAGATCGATGGTGCCCCAGTCGCTGAAGCCGCCGCGGCCGTCATTGAAGCTGATACCGCCATTGTTGTTGACGTAGATGGAGTCGTATGAAGTGCCGAACCAGTTGGCGGAAAAGCCAAGGGACACCGGCGGTGAACTACCGTCGTCGATGCCCCCCATTGAAGTGGTGGTGCAACCGCTATCGGAAAACACCGCACCGGAGTTGATGCTGACAACCTGATCGGCTTCCACCCGGGCCACCCCGGCGATTTTTTCCAGTGCGGCGGCGTCTTCTGGGGTCAGGTCCGCGGCAAATCCGTTGATCGCCTTATCGAAGGTGTCGGTGACGGTGCCGCCGAGTGCGCTGATGCTCGAGGCAACCGCTGCCTCCGACCCGTCGGCGACCGAAATCAAATAGGTGCGCTCACCCGCGGCCGGCGCGGAGATCGAAGCCGAAGCCGTTGGCGAGGGACTGGCGGCCTCACTTGACGTCGGCGCCGGCTCCAAGGTGCCAAGGCCAGGTGAGGGCGAAGGCACCGGCGCACTTGGATCCCCGGCGATATCCGCGGCGGCGGTGGTGGCCCACATCGAGGCGGCTACCACGCTGGCCGCACACGTCAGCGCAACGGCAAGGCGCGTTGAACCACGTGTCACGGGGGGCTCCTGCCTGGCGCCAATGGGCTGGCGCCGTCAATTGCTCTTTCGACGCCCCCGGCGCCCGTGGGGTTCCGTAAGCGTTAGGGATTTGTAAGGAGCAGGTCAGGACTGGCCAAAACTGCCATTTAGTAGTTGGCATTGTCGCACCCGGTGTTATCAACTGCGGGGGTAAGGTCCAACCCAGCCGGCAGGAGCCATGATGACGACCCAACTTCCCGAGCAGTTGAGCCCACCACCGGCCGGCCAGCAGGCCGCTTGGCTGAGGTCAGCTAACCCTGATAACACTTATTTCCCCGATGAATCGATGAACCCTCCGCGCCGCGCACCGCGCCGAGGCCGGGTTGCGGTGCTGATTGCCGGGGCCTGCGCAATGACCTTTGCAGCTGGCACCTTGGGCGGTGCGATCGGTTACCTGGCGGCCCGGGATCAACTGGCGTCCGAGGCGACCGGGGTAGCGCAGGTGGTGGCCTCGAGTTTGCCGGTGCCGGCCGGCGGATCGATCGCCGCGGTGGCGGCCGCGGTGCAGCCCTCGGTGGTGCAACTTGATGTCACGGGTGCTGCCGGCAGCGGCACCGGCTCGGGATTCGTCCTGAGCGATGACGGTTACATCGTGACGAATAATCACGTCGCTGGGCCGGCCGCGGACGCGGGCTCAATCAAGATCTCCTTCGCCGATGGCAGCACCGCCGAGGGCACCTTGGTCGGCGCGAACCCCGGGTATGACATCGCGGTCGTCAAAGTCGACCGCGCCAACTTGACGGCAATTGCGATCGGTTCATCGGCGGGCCTTGTTGTTGGTGATTCGGTAATCGCTGTCGGCTCACCACTTGGCCTGCAGGGCACCGTGACCACCGGCATCGTCAGCGCGCTCAATCGCCCGGTGACTGCCGGTGGTGAAGGTGAGACGGCTTTCATCAATGCCATTCAAACCGATGCGGCAATCAACCCGGGCAACTCAGGTGGTCCGCTGGTCGACAGCACGGGCGCGGTCATCGGCGTCAACTCGGCGATCGCTTCGATGGGCGCCGGTTTAGGGCAACCCGGTTCGATCGGGCTTGGGTTCGCGATCCCGATCGATACCGTAAAACGCATCGTCGATGAAATCATCGCAAGTGGCACTTCGAGCACTCCGGTGATCGGGGTAAAGCTTGAGATGGACTTCACCGGATCCGGAGCAAGGGTTGCGGAGATTACCGGCGGGGGCCCCGCCGAATCCGCTGGTCTGGCGACCGGTGACGTTATCACCAGGGTCGATGACCAGATAATCGTCGATGCGACCTCGTTGATCGTCACGATTAGGGCGAATGCACCGGGTGATCGGGTAAATCTGACAGTGGTTAGAGGTGCTCAGACACTGAACCTGCCGGTGACATTGGATGCGCTGACCTCATGATCGCTGTGTAACCGCAACGCTTCCCCTCGTCAGCGTGCCTGCACCTAGCTCCTCCGCGCGGTGCAGGCACGCTGATTCCTTTTACGGCTGCTTTCGCAACGTGGTCAAAGATGCGAGATCGCCGAAGTTTGGCAAGATGACGTCGTGCCACTAAACCCAATGGAGGCCGTTGAAGTTGCACGCCGCCACGTTGCTGACGGCTTTCGACGGATCGTCTCCGGTGATCCAAGTGGGGCTCCGGATTGGGTCCAGCAGATTGCGCACGGCTCGGATATTGGCTATTTCGGCCCGGGCTCGGCGGCGTGGGCGGTGCACGGTTCGCTACCAACCTTGGTTGGTGGGGTTCGGGCCTTATTGATGCAGACACTGCACCCGGGCGCGCTGGCCGGTGTCATGCAGCACTCGCGTTATGAAACAGATGCGTTAGGTCGATTGGCCGGCACGACGCAGTGGTTGACGGTGGTCACCTTCGGTGACACGGCATCGGCGAACCGCGAGTGCGCGCGGGTGCGCGGGGTGCATCGCAAAGTCGTCGGCAGCTATCCGGGCGCAGCTGGCCCGATCCCGTATGCGGCCGATGAGCCGGATTTATTGCGCTGGGTGCATATTGCCTTCACCGATTCATTTCTGGCCACGCACCTGGTCTGGGGTGGGCCGATCCCCGGTGGGCCGGATGCGTATGTGCGCGAGTGGGCGAAGGCCGGTGAACTCGTTGGGGTGGTGGACCCGCCGCGCTCGGTGGCCGAGTTGCGCGATCAACTCGCCGGCTACGACCCGGTACTAGCCGGTGGTCCGGCGGCAGCCAGCACCGTCAACTTCATCCGCAATGCCCCGCTCGGCCTAGGCGCGAAGGTGCCGTACGCGGGGCTGTTCGCCGGCGCGGTTTCAACGATGCCCGCGGGGCACCGGGCCCTCCTCGGGCTCCCGGCCGTGCCCGGCGCCGTGGCCAAGCCTCTTGTTGGGGCCCTACTTGGCGCTTTGGCCCTGGCCCTCGGCCCGGCCTCGCCCTCGCAGCGGGCGGCCCGTGACCGGGTCAACACGCTGGACCAGACCCCGGTGTAGCGCGCCGGGCCCGGCTCGGGTGATGATGGCGTGATGCGTAGTGCGATGTTGCGGGTGGGGCGGGTGTGGCGAAGTACCGGGGTGCGGTCCGCCGGCGCCGCCACCTTGATCGCGGTGACCGGTGCGGCCCTGCTGCTCGGCGCCCCGGGCGCCGGGGCCGCCGATCCCAGCCCCTCGCCTACCGCCTCCTCGTCACCATCCGCAACCGCAACTGCAACTGCATCGGCAACCGCATCCGCTACCGCAACCGCATCGGCAACTGCTTCCCCGTCGGCGTCCGGGAGCGCTACGGCGTCGGTGAGCGCCACCCCGACGCCAACCGCAAGTGCCACCGCCACGCCGAGCCCAGACTCACCGAGTGCCCCGGCCGCGCCGGTAGTGGTGCTACCAAAGGAGTTGGGCAGCTGGTGTCTGGCGATGTTCCCGCCGCTGCGGCCCGGAGTTGAGCGCGAGCGGGCCCAGGCGCTGATGAATGGCAAGGTCAATCTCAATAACGGCGGCACCTACACCCTGACCGAGCACCCGAACTGGCGCCCGCAGGCAACGTCGGACACTTCAGGCGACCGACATGTCAATTCGTTGAACTGGGCACTGCCGCTGCTTTATCGGGGGGTGCATAAGCAGATACCGGAGATGGTGGACCGCTTCCGGCAAATCCTGACCTACTGGATCGAGGACCATCAAGGGGCGAGGTCGTACTGGGTCAACGCGTCGATCTACGGCGGCTTGCGCACCCAGACTCTGGTGTGCGCGGCACAGACCTTGAATGATCCGGTGATCGCAGCGGCGGCGGCAAGTGACGCGACGCGAATGGTGAGCCGGTACCAAGTCGCCCCGGTGGTTGCCATCGGCGCCAACAACACCGACCTAATCCGCCAGACCGGTGCCTTCGCTGAGGCTTGCTGGCGAGGCGACACCGCGCGCCGTGATCGGGCGTGGGCGAATTTGGTCGGCGTGGCAAATGGCATCATCCAAATTGATGGCAGTGACGTCGAAGGCTCACCCGGTTACGCGACCTACATTGAGAACCTCTTGCGCGACGTTGAACGGACAGCCACCACCTGCGGAATTGTCTCGGACAACATTGCGGCATTGCGCGGTTCGCTTTACGACTTCGTGTCCCAATCGATGCGCCCTGATTTCAAGTTGGCTTCGATCGGCGACACCTTGAATGAATCCCTGTCGAAGAGCTTCGGGGCGGGTGATCCTCGGGTGGAGTGGGTGCGCTCCGGTGGCACCTCTGGCACCCCGCCAACGCAGATCTACAGCAACTACGACGGGGGCTACACCTTTGGCCGATCAGGCTGGCAGCCACAACCTGGCGGCTTCGACACGTTCTATTCCCTGCGGTCATCATCGACCCGCCCGGCCACTCCGCACGCCCATGATGATGGCGGTTCACTGACCATCTACTCACGTGGAGTTGACTGGATCGGTGATCCGGGGCCGTACCGATACGAAAACTCCAGCCCGCTGCGGGCCTTCGTCAAATCGCGCAATGCGCATTCGAGTTTCACGGTCTCGAATATTGCCCGGAACAAGTACGCGGGGGTGCGCCGCACGATAGCTGGATCGACGTGGCAGACGGGGGGCAACGACACCACCTGCGTTCGGGATTCCACCTGGGGCACGGTGCAGGTGACCCGCTGCGTTCAATTAATCCGATCGGTTGATGCGATCGTGGTGGTGGACTACGTCAACGCCGGCAACCGGGGGAAGGGCAAGGCCCGGCGGGTGGTAACCGAGCGTTGGCAATTACCACCGGGCCTAACAGCAGAAAATGTCAATGACGTATTCACCATCGCCTCCGGCAATAAGCGGATGGACGTCCACAAGGCGGGCGAGGGTGGCTGGAAGGTGACAACCGCGGGCCCTACTTCCTCCCAGGGTTGGTTCACCGGGAGTTGGGGGGTCAAAGTGCCGGGCGCGGTATTGCTGCGCGCCCTCGAATTACCAAAAGCAGGCGGCACGGCGCAACTGGTGACAGTGTTCGTGCCTCGCACTGAGGCAGAGTCAGTGCCGGTGATGATCGACGGCAGTGGGGTGACCATCACCCGCAACGGACGGGCCGTGACTACCCCGCTACCAGCGGCCTGATTGTTCCCTCACTTAACAGGTCTTGCACTTAACAGGTCTTGGATTGCGGCTATGGCTGGCAGCGAGGGAGAGGCTCCTTTGGTGGTCACAGCCAACGCGCCGGCGGCCGAGGCCCACTTGAGGGCGTCCGCGAAGGCGTAACCATGTGCTAGCGCGGCAGCAAGACCGCCGCAGAAGGCATCACCTGCGGCAACAGTGTCGATCGCATCGACTGCGAAGGAAGCAACATCTGCTATGCCGGCGGGCGATGACCAGATGGCACCGCTCGCCCCGCGGGTGATGACAACATTGGCCACCCCTTGGCTGCTGAAGTACTGGGCTGCTGCCCGAGCCTCGGCGTCGGTTCGGGTCGGTAGGCCGCTCATGGCCGCCGCCTCATGCTCATTGGGCACCAAGATGTCGACGTCCACTAGATGCTCGCGGTAGTCCAGAACAGGCGCCGGGTTCAACATGGTGCGGGCACCGATCGCGCGTCCAGCAGCCAGCGCGGCCCGCGATACTGCCAGCGGCACCTCGCCATTTGTCATGACCACTCCGACGCCGCTCATCGCGCGGATATCTGCGCTCACCGCCGCAGCCGACACGTGGCCATTGGCACCGGGCACCACGATTATGCGGTTCAGCCCGCGCGCATCCACTTCAATCAGCGCGGTGCCTGATGGTCCGGGCACGGTGGCGACGAAAGTGTCGTCAACCTGGTCGGCGCGCACCAAGGCGCGCAGCCACGCCCCGGACTCGTCGTCGCCAACCGCGCCTAGGAGTCGGACGGGTGCCGCCAGGCGCGCCGCAGCGATCGCCTGGTTCAGCCCCTTGCCCCCGGCGTGGCGCTCGAGAGTGTCACCGAGCACGCTCTCGCCTTCATTTGGCATCCGGTCCAGCCCCACCACCAAATCCACATTGAGGCTGCCGACCACGACCACCGTCAATGGCACCTGCGCGGATTGGCTCATATGCGGGATACTGCCACGTGTGGAGCAGGTGAGGTGGTGACCTTCCTCGGAATCGACCTAGGCACCGGTTCAGTGAAGGCCGCCATCGTCGAGTCGGATGGCAAAGTTCTGGCTGACTCTGCACGCGGCTACCGTGTTGATGCGCCCCGACCTGGGTGGGCTGAAAGTGATCCGGCCACCTGGCTTGCGGCGGCGCGCGAGGCCGCCGGTGCCGTGCTCGGGGCGGGGCAACCGAAGGCCGTCGGGTTCTCCGGGCAGATGCACGGGATAGTGGTTACCGATGCGGATCTGCAACCGCTGCGGCCGGCAATCATCTGGGCCGATGCCAGATCCATGCAGCAGGTGCACTCGATGGCGCAGCGATTCAGCGCAACCGAACTCGCGGCGCTTGGCTCACCCGCGGTGCCGGGATTCGCGGCCACCAGCGTCGCCTGGCTCTACGCCAACGAGCCGGAAGTCATGGCTCGTGCGCACTACGTGCTGCAACCAAAGGATTGGCTGCGGTCGGCCCTTGGCGGAGACGTCGCAACCGACCCAAGTGATGCAACAGGCTCGTTGCTCTGTGATGTTGTTACTGGATCGTGGTCACCGGCAGCCGTTGAGTGGGCCGGTCTGGCACCGCATCTGCTCCCGCGGATCATCAGCTCGAAGGCCCCGGCCGGTGTCGTAAACCTGGGCCGTGAGATACCTGCGGTGGTCGGTGCCGCCGACACCGCATGCGCATTGGCCGGGCTTGGGCTGCAACCAGGTGACGGCTTCATCGCGGTGGGCACCGGATCGCAGGTGGTAAGCGTGCTGACCGACCCGGTGGTGGATGAAACCTTGGTGACCCACACTTTTGCCACGGCAGGGGCGGTAGGTGCCGGCTGGCTGCGCCTCGGTGCCGTGCAAAATGCCGGCCTGTCACTCACCGCGGCCCTTGGTTGGTTTGGCGCCGACATCGCCGAGGCCGTCGCCGCGCTACGCATTGGGGTCAAGGCAAGCGACCCGATTTATGTGCCGTATCTGGCAGGTGAGCGCACCCCGTTCATGGACGCCGACTTGCGTGGGTCTTGGCTTGGCATCGGCTTGTCAACCGATCGCCCCGCGATGCTCCGCAGCGTCCTCGAGGGCGTTGCGCAGGCGGTGGCCCTAGCTGCCAAAGCGGTCGGCGCAAGCGGCACCCCGCTGCCCGAGGTGGTACCCCTGGTCGGTGGCGGCACGCACGACCTTGCCTTCCGTCAACTGCTGGCGGACGCCACCGGGTGCGCGCTGGGGGTGGTGGAGGTGCCCAATGCTGCGGTCGTTGGGGCGGCCTTGCTCGCAGCGGGCAAGGTCCGCGCCGAGGTGCGGGTGCAGCCCGCCAGCGTGGTGGAACCTAAGGTGACCGCGATGGGATTGCTGGCGGAGCGGCGGGAGACAATGGTCCGGTTGGTGCAATCGCAGCAGGTGGCCAGATAGCCGGGCACCTCGGACGAGCGGAGTCGAAGTGTTGATCGCGGTCGGGTCAGACCATGCTGGCTTTCACTTGAAGTCCACCTTGAAGCAGTGGTTAATCGAGAACGACTATGACGTAATCGACCTTGGCACCAACTCTGAAGCCAGTGTTGACTACCCGCACTACGGAGCAGCGGTCGGCCACGCGGTTGCCGACGGTGACGCTGAGTTCGGGGTTGCGGTATGCGGCAGCGGCCAGGGCATCGCGATGGCGGTCAACAAGGTTCCCGGTGCCCGCGGTGCGGTCATCAGGGCGAATGACGATGCCGAGATGACGCGCCGTCACAATGACGCGAACGTCGCGTGCTTCGGCGAGCGCTTCACCACCCCCGACACCGCCCTTGAAGCACTCGAAGTCTTCTTGACCACGGATTTCGAAGGCGGGCGACATGAGCGGCGGGTGGAGCAACTGGCCGAACTAGATGCTGGTGAGCAGGTCTAGCCAAGTGATCAGGTGAGTGGGGGGCCGGTGCGCGCCGCCGCCAGCAGCTTGCGCACCGCGTAGATCACTATCCGAGGCTGATCCCGCTGCACGATATGCCCGGCGTTTTCAGCGATCAAGTGCAGGGAGTTCGTGGATAGCCGCGCCGCTTTTACCTGCTCGGCATTCCACCGGCGGTCGGCCCAGGCCGTGCCGTTGCCGGGCTCCCCGGCGGTGATGACGATCAACGGCACCGCACCTAGGTCCGAGCCGGCGCCGGTGGCTGCTGCACTTGCGGACATATCGATTGACGTACCACCTTCATGCCACGGGCTCCTATATGAGGGTAAAAAGTTTTTGTGGATGCCGGGGTAAACGGCGTCGAGCAATAGCACGCCGGCAACGTCAGCAAGGCGCTTGTTCGCGAAGGCGCGCACGATTAACCCGGCATAGGAATGGCCCATGAGAAGGAACGGCCCGGGCTCACCGGCGGCGGTGAGCAGTGCCCGCAGTTCCTCGGCGTGCTCGCCGGCATCGGTGGTTTTTGGTCCGATGCGCGCCGGGCTGTTGCCGAGGCCGGGCCGGTCGTAGCTGCAGGTGCGGGTCATGGTGCGTAGCTTGGGCAGTACCTTCGACCACATGCTGCTGTCGGCGCCCAGGCCCGAGGAGATGACAACCGTCGGTGCACCCGTGCCTTCGCATGAAATCCACTGCTGTTGCCCGCCGGCGGCCAGCACCTCGATCACCCGGTCCGTGGCAGTCGCCGCCTGCGCCGGCGGTGCCAAGGTGGCCAGGGCCAACATCGCGATAACCGCGCCGCGTATCAACTGCCACGTCAAGTTCACGTAAGGAAGGTACGTCATGGTGTTTAACCGTCCCAATAAGCGGGTATGGTCTTGGCAAATCCCGGGAAATCCTCGGCAGGAATGGGAGTTAACCATGTTTGGCAATCGACGTTTCGCGGCAATTGGCGCCACCGCCCTCCTAGGCGCGGCAGCACTCGCCGGCTGCTCATCGTCAAGTGAGCCCGCCGCTTCGACCGCATCAGGTACCGCCCAACTGCCGGCCCCCGTCATGATCGCCCCCGCTCAGACCGAGGCCAGTGTCAAGGTCGGCAATTTCATCGTCTTCAATGTCGAAAGCCTCGCGGGCACCACCATCTCAACCGACAAGCCCGAGCTGCTTGAGCTGACCCAGGCCAAGGAGGAAGGTGGCGCCGCGTTCAACCCGGGCGGCAAGGCCCTTGGGGTCGGCGTGGCTATCGTCACGGTGACCAATCCAGACAGCAGCACGCGCGATGTCACAGTCACCATCACGAATTAGTCAACCTAATTAGCCAAATGCCAGGTCAAGACTGGGTCTTCCCTAATGTGATCGGCAGGGATCTGCTCGGCACCGAATTCAAGTTGCCGGTGCAGTTCCCGGCCGATGTCAATGTCACGGTCATCGCGTTTCAGCAGTGGCAGCAGTCGCAGGTCGATGCGTGGATCACCGCGTTGGCTGCTGCTGGCATCCCCGAGACACCCTTGGATGCCAGTGGGATGAAGTCGTGCATCTTGGAGCTGCCGGTGCTCTCTGGCAAGTTCAAAGTGGCGCGCCGGTTCATCGACGGCGGCATGGCTGCGAGCATCAAGAACCCGACCGTGCTAGCGCGCACCATCACCATCTATGGGTCGGTAGGTGATTTTCGCGAGAGCCTGGGCATCACCTCGACAGGTGCGGTGTCCGTGCGGGTAGTAACGCGAGCGGGCGCTGTCAAATGGGGCACCACCGGCGCGGCAAACGCCGTCGAGGTGGGGCAGATCCGCGACCTAGTGGCGGCAGATCCGCTTTGACCTTGCTGAGCAGTGCACCGGAGCCCTAGGCTTTCGCTACTTCACTTGGGAGGCAAGATGAGCCGGTTGGCACGCTCGGCTTTGGTTGCGGTTGCAAGTTCAGCACTGGTGTTGGGCGGGGTTGCTACTGCGCGGGCCGCAGGTTCCCTCTCGGCTACTCCGACGACGATTGCCGGGGCGACGATCGATGTCACGGCGCCGACGGCAAGTTCACCACCAGGTGTCTCACCCGAGGTCTACTACGACTCCGCTACCGGCACCTACTACCTCTACACAACCAACATGCCGAACGGTGTCTATACCAGCACCGATGGCACCAATTGGACGTCGGTTGCCGGTGCGACCATGCCCCAGGGGTTCGACTGGTCGATCGTCAAAATGGGTCCAAGTGATTACCGGCTCTACTACGCATCGATGAATCCGAATGTGCCGGCAACTGTCTCTTGCTCAAATCAGCGCAAGGATTTCCACTATGCGACGTCGTCAGATCTGTTGCACTGGACCGCGCAGCCGCAGATCCTGCTCGATGACATCGGCTGCGGGGTGCCGCATGTGCTCCGCAAAACCGATGGCACCTACCTGCTCTACTGGAACACCATCACCGACAAGCACGGTATTCATATTGCCACCTCACCAGATGGCCTCACCTGGACCAAGCGCAGCGGCATCATCGCCGATGACCCGGATCTAGTCGACCCGGCGCCCTTGCAGATGCCCGATGGCACCTTCTTGATGATCGGGTCGACCACCGGTGGAGGTGGCTCCAACCAGCAATTGCGCATCTTGAGTTCGGCTGATGGTTTGACCTGGAGCCTGCGTAACACCGCGCTCTATGCGCCCGCTGGCATCAGTGTGCTGGATCCATCGGTTGAACTCATCGGCGATCAACTTCGGGTGTGGTTTGGCTATACGCAGGGCAAAGACCACTCGGCCTCGCGCATTGCCAGCGGCCTGTTGAATCTGAAGGCAGGGACAGTAGACACCGCCAAGCCAACGACCTCAGGCAAGACCCTCGGGCCATGCAAGAAGCTTGGCGCGAAAGTCACCAAGAAGGGTGTGACGGCCGTGTGCACCAAGGTCAAGGGCAAATTGGTGTGGGTGCTGGCCTGAGCCGCCGGCCACCCGCTGATCGGCCGGCCATCGCCCTTTGGTCATGAGTCCCATGACACCGTGACTCGCGTGGGCCGCGGGCCCATCTGGCCTGCTCCTCGGCGGCGGGGACCTCGTGCTGGGTTAGAAGTTGTTCTATGTGGGCACGGTAATGACATTTTCGGCAATTCGCCACAAAAACTGATCAATTGGTCAAAAATTGAGGTATAACCTCGGTTACCGACTCGATCACCGTCGCGGAGCTCGACGCCGACCCCTACCCGGTCTATGTGCGGCTGCGGGCCGAGCAGCCGGTGGCCTGGGTGCCGGCGGTGAACTGCTGGCTCGTCACCCGCGCTGCGGACGTGGAGTTCGTGACTAAGCGGACGGAGTACTTCACGGCAGCGGCGCCGCAGTCCCCGGTGGACAGATCCTTCGGTGGCAGCACCTTGATGACGATGGATGGCCCAGATCATCTGGCATTGCGCCGCTCCCTGGACGAGAAGTTCCGGCAATCACCGACCCCGACGAAATCGTTGGGCTAGCCTTTGGCGATGATCCTCCGTCGATCGGCCCCCCTTTGCCTCGTCCTCGGCCTTGCGACATCTCTTGCAGGAGCCACGGGAGTATTCGCGGCTGATTCGGCGACCTCGTCCATCGCCTCGTACACGCTCATCGCACCGAAATCGGAGGTGCCGTCAGGACTATTGGCGAGGGCAGTCATCGCCTCCGGGGCAGGCTGCCCAGCGCTCACTGGACGCACCGCCGGCGGCCAGTCCTTCGCCCTTCGCATGCAACTGCGGCCCAAGCCAGCCCTTGCTGGAGCGGCATATTCGGCTGTGGAGGTCTGCGAACGCGGCATCCCAACCGGCACCGTGAGCGCGATGGTCGGCAGTCGGGTCATTCCTGCGTCTCTGCCATCGCGTATCGAGCGCATCGCGCTGAGCGGCGACAGTGGCTGCCGGATCTCATCATGGGAGGTTCAGGACTGCTCGAACACCAGCGCCTGGCCCCTCGCGCGGATCAGCCGAAATATGGCCAAGGACAACCCCGACGTCATCATCAATCTCGGCGACTATTTCTACCGGGAGGCGGTCTGCCCCGCTACCGATCAGGGCTTGTGCGCATCGAACCCGCCCCCGCCCGGCAACCTCCCCGTGACCGGAAGTGCGATGGGTTGGATCGCGGATGCCCTCATCCCAATGCAGCCGGTATTTGATGCTGCACCGATCCTCATGGTTCGCGGCAACCATGAGTCGTGCGCACGGGGTGGCATCGGGTTCTTCCTGTTCTTCAGCCCCCAACGGTCAACCGCACTGCAATGCGCACCTGAGATGGTTGACGGGGCAGTCGTCGTGCCGAGCAACGACATCAGCCCCACCTGGAACGCCACCTGGCTCGTCGGTGACAGCGACGCGACGGCTCACACACTCGACCTCGAGATCATCGACTCGGCCTACGGCCAAGACGGAACAGTCGACGCCTACGCGGCTACTCAGCGATCAAGCTACGTCGCTGCTGCAAGCCACGTTGCCAAGAGTCGGCCCGACGAGGCTTGGCTCCTCACCCACCGTCCGATCTTCGGGATGATCTCTACCCAGTTCACCGATGGCGGCCCGGTGTGGACATCGGCTGACCAAGCGGCCGCCTCCCAGGGCCTCCTCGGCGGCTTCAGTCTGGTGCTGTCGTCCCACATCCATGTAGCGCAGGCGGTGAACATCCCCGGCCAGCCGGCCCAAATTGTCCTCGGCAACGGTGCGACTGAACTGGACCCCACGACCGGGTACGACACCCCCACCTACGGCCCGCTGAGCAACGTCGACGGGTCGGCGCTGTCGCCCCTGGCGACGCCGTATCCGGCCCCGACGAGCACGTGGACCGACGTTCGGTTCGGCTATGTCATCGCGACGCCGGGCGCTCGATCGACATCATGGATGTTCGAGCACCGGGATCAGCGTGGCAAGCCCTTCGCCTCGTGCGCGGTCGCGAAGCGATCGGCGAACTGCAAGGCCACGACCTGAGGGTCAGTGCTGCTGGGCGGCGTGCCGTCCGGCGATGAACCCGAAGGTCATGCCGGGGCCGAGGGTGCCGCCCGCGCCGCCGTAGACACCGGCGGTCGGGGAAGACATCGCATTGCTGCACACGGACAAGCCCTCGATTGGCTCGTCCTTCCAGTCGATGACCTGAGCATGCTCGTTCGCGCGCGGACCACCGCAGGTCCCGAGCACGCCCGCCTCCATCTTCACCGCGTAGAACGGCGCCTGGTCGATGACGCCGAGGGTTCGGTACGGGGACTCGAAGTCCTTGTCGCCCCAGAAGTTGTCGTAGGTGGCGTCGCCTCGTCCGAACTCGGTATCTCGACCGGAGCGGACGTCGGCATTGAAGCGCTCGACAGTGTCATGGAGCACGGCGCCGTCGAGGCCGAGCTTGTTGCCGAGCTCCTCGATGGTGTCGGCGCTGACCGCCCAGTCGGGTGCCCCGGAGCCGTGCGCGGCGGTGAAGAAGCGGTACTTGCTCGTGTAGCGGCTGTCGACGATGACCCAGTAGGGCAGGTTCACGTAGTCGTGGGTGTTCTCGTCGAAGTTGTGCAGGACGGGGCCGAGTGCGTTGTAGCTGACCGCCTCGTTCGCGAAGCGCTTCGCAGAGCGGTTGACGAGGATCGAGCCCGGACGGGTGCGCTCCTGATTGCCGATGAGGTAGTTCGCCTTGCCCCGGCCGTGGGCCGCCATCTCCTGGCTCGACATCATCCACCAGGCATTCGGCATGTTGCCGAGGCTGGCGCCAACCTCCATCGCCATGAGCAGGCCGTCGCCCTCGCACTCGGGCACGCTCACCGGGCCGGTCATCGGCCCGCGCAGGAATGACTTCACCAGTTGCTCATTCCATTCGAAGCCACCGGTCGCGATGACGACACCCTTGCGCGCCTTGATCCGCAGGGTTGCGTCAGCCTCCTCCGTGACGACGCCGACGATGCGGCTGCCCTCGCGGATGAGCGTGCGTGCGCGTGATTCGCGACGAAGCGGGATCCCTCGGTCGATGACGCCCTTGAGCAGCGAGCCGATGAGGGCCTGCCCGGCTCCGCGGAAGTCGCGGGCCTCGCGCTCGGCCATGACCTCGGGCCCGAGATTCGGGGTGTAGTAATCCTCGATCATGCTCGTGCGGCGCGGCCAGCCGGTCTTTGGCGGGTTCACCCACTTGGCCCAGGCGCCGAGCTCGTCGAACGGGAAGGCCTCGTTGTCGAGTGAGCGGCTGCCGTGCATCTTGCCGCCGACCGCAGGCGCGCGGCTGGACGCGGC
>SXGS01785615.1_pt1 | contig 18732 bp, 21 predicted proteins | sample 3174681 | NCBI WGS metagenome assembly SXGS01 (sample SAMN11356861, study PRJNA531348) | freshwater metagenome | isolation source: freshwater sample F1-80 | place: China: Fuxian Lake, Yuxi | collected 2017-12-25 | reverse complement strand
GCGTCGTGCCCACTGGTCAGGGGTACTACAGCGGCTTACGCGAATACGGAGCTTACTAATGATCCCTGCACCACGATTTGACTACCAAGCTGCTGCAACCCCTGGAGGGATCTACCAGGGGCTAGGCGCGTTAGCGGAAGCGGCGACGACCGCCCACGCGGTTCGGCGCAAAGCTCAGCAAGATCAAGTGATCGCGCAACAACAGGAACAGCAAGAGCAGCAGAAGCATGCTATGGGCCTCGCTCGCCTACAAGCGGAAGACACGTACCGGGCCAACATGCTCAAGCAGCAAGAAGCGGAGCTTCAGCAACGTCGTGTCGAGCACGGTGGCAGGATGGCTGGTGAGTGGCTGGACGCAGGAACTAAAGGTCTCGAATCCGTACGGAAGTTCTTCACACCAGACCCGAGCCAAGCCGCCCAAGCCGCCCAAGCCCGGTATTACGATGCAGGAGCTAACCTGAAAAATGTTCAGGCCGAAGCAGCAAAGAATAAACCAGCAGCCCCGCCGATGACGGTCTCCAACCAGATCGAACTCGAAAAACTGGATGCAGACGAAGCGGATGCGGAGTTGGCTCGAATAGCGCAGGAGACCCGTAAGGCACGTATTGCCTATGACGCCGCTCCTGAGACCGTTCCGCAAGGGTTCCTAGGAGTAGACACCCTATGGCCGGATAGCGTTACGCCCTTCGAGAAAAGCGAAGCGTTCAAACGCCTCCCGAAACCTATGGCCCGCGAGGATCTCATCGCGGGTATCCGCGCCAAACGACGGACCCGTCTCGGAGTCGGTGCTCTCGCATCTCCGACACCGACACCGACCATCTCTCGTACCGACGGCCTCCGCGCAGAACTCCAAGACCGTTTCGGGGGCAATATCCCTGCGGAGTATGCCGCAGCGCTGGAGAGCGCCGAGAGCGACGACGCGGCTTTCCAAGAACTTCAAGAACTTCTGCAAGGTAACTAATGGCTGACGAAACCACGCCAAAAACGAGTGTCTTAGGCCCTCTGCCCCCGCTTCCCCCGAAGACGACACCAAGCGTGTTGGGCTCCTTGCCACCGCTTCCCCCGAAGAAGACACCAAGCGTGTTGGGCTCCTTGCCGCCGCTTCCTCCGAAGAAGCCCACGGTCGTAGCGACGCCTCCTACCCTCCCTGCTCACTTACAACGCCCCCGCAGCGTGCCTACCCCGCAGGACATCGCGGACCAGCGCAACGTCGGTTTAGTCCCCCCGCAGCAAACAGGTCTCCAGAGGCTTCGTGGGCTGGTGGGAGGAGACGCCCCGCGTACTGCCCCTGATTCAACCCCGGTATACACGACCCCCGAACATCTCCGTCCTATGGCGGGGGGCGTTCCTGTCGGAGAAGCTCTGTCGGACGCCGTTACGCGCCCTTTCGAGGGTGTCGTAGATACCCCTCTGTATATCGCTCAGCGAGGTCTTGGCGGCGTACAGAACATCGGGGAAGGTGTCGTCGCTGGTGGGCTGTCCGCAGGGAGGGGCATGGGTCTTAGTAGTCTCCCGTCTCCGCAACTTATCGCGGACATGCGTGCAGAACGCCAGCTCGACGTCCCTGATAGCCCTGTCGCGCAGTACGGTGGAGATGCGGCAGAACTCGTCGGGAACCTCGGCCCCCTGATGTTTGGTGGCCTAGCGGGTATGGGAGCTGGCGCGGCGTCGATGGGTGGGGAAGCCGCGATGCAGGGTAAGTCCGGGGGAGGGCAGATGTTCAATGCGGCTCTCGGCATGTTACCGGGTATGCGCTACCGCGTCCCCGGCCTCGGGCAGGCAGCAGGGCAAGTCGTAGGCGGGAGCGCCGTAAACGCTGCGATCCCTCTTTTGACTGCTACGGAGACCGCGATCTTCGAGGATAACCCAGAACTTGCGCAACAGGAACTTGATCAGGTTCTCCCCGAAGGCGCGACGGGTCTGACACTGGAAACCGCCGTGCAATTGGCGTCCCGTGGCCGCGCACCGCATCTCCCTCCGTTGGTCCAGCACGGCGCACCGACGCAAACGTATTCCCCCGCTGCCGCTCCTACCCCTTCCCCGACAAACCTCGTTGTGCCCGAAGGCATCCCTTCGTACGCCGCCGACGCCCCCGCGCCCGTGCCTCCTCGTGAGGCTCCTTACGCAGTCACTCCCGAGGTCATCCAAGCTGTCCGCGATAACCCTCAACTGACGACGAGTGTACGCGACATCGCGGAGAACATGGCCGCGAATACCCCTGACACGGGGCCTTCCCCGTTGCGGGCTATGGAGGCGGAAGCCGCCAAGAAGCAGCAGATGAACCTCGCGGGAGACGAGGCTGTGCAAGCCGCAGCGGACATGCAACGAGGAACGCAAAGCCTCCAGCAGGCGGACGACGCCGCGCTACGCCAACAAGAACTCGCTGAGATCGTGGACAACGCCCTAGGCGAGAAACCTCGCGGGCTAACAGAAGCTGTAGGACGCCCACCAGACGTCTCGGTGCGCGACACCGAGAAAGCACGCTTCGAGGGTGGCCAACGGACAGCGGAGCAACTCAAAGAGCAATTCCAGGCAGATTTGAAAGACATCATCCGGCAACGTAACGAAGGTTTGATCGGCAAGCCCCAAGCCGGAGCACTACGCACAGAAGCGAAAGCACGGTATGACGCAGCGCTAGCCCCGCAGATCACGAAGGCCGCAGATACGGCTGAAGCGGTTGCGCGTGCCGGAGAGCTTCCTGCGCCCGCACCAGGAACGCACAAGGTCTACCATGGATCATCGCGAGGAGACATTACGAGGTTAGATGCTTACGGCGGCGAGTACGGACTCTTTGGGAGCGGGGCGTATCTCACAACAGACCCGAAGATAGGTGCGTCGTACAAGACTAAAGGAGACGGTTTAGAGCCTTCTCTTTACCAGACAGAAGTCACAGTGAAGAACCCGATGGACATGGATGCCCCACTGTCCGAGGAAAGCCGTGCCGCGTGGGTGGCGCACACGAGCACCGAACACGGCCTCGATGCCCGTGATTTCGCCTCCGCGCAGACCAACGAGGACGCCTTTCGTCTTGTAGAAGAGGCTTTGCGGTCCGGCCAACGTTACTCAAAGACCGAGGCATCTGAGATTGTCCAGGACATTATTCGGGCCATGGGCCACGACAGCCTGACACATATCGGAGGAGAGAGAAGCAAGAAATCTGACGGCACTAGGCATCGTGTTTACGTCGCGTTCGACTCAGAGCAGATCGCTCCAGTCAAGAAACTCCGAGACGAGGAAGAAAGCGCCCTCACGGGTGCCCCCAGCGTTAAACGCCCTCCGCAGACCGAAGAAAGCTCCGAAGGGGTAAAAGGCGGCGTCGAGATAGATGCCACGTACCGGGACCAGTTGGCGCACATAGCGAGCCTCGAAAAGAAGCTCATATACGGCACCCCAGTCCTCAGCCCTGAAAAAGCCGCGAAACGTCGTCGCGAGATTCTCCAAGAACGTAATCAAGCGCTAAAGGAGGCTCGTGCAGCACAGCCCCCCGCGCCCACAGCCCCTCCTCGTGTCGTTGAACCTCCTCCCCCCGTTACCCCCGACTACGCTCCTGCGGCACAGAAACTTCCCGCCCCTGTGGCAGCACCTGCGCCGAACCAGAAAGTCCTGGACCTCCCCGGCTACAAGCACTTGTCCCCAGAAGCCCGTACCTACTTGGCGACCCTCAAACCGGGTGAACGCGCCATGCTCAAGGGTGCTGTACGCGACATCAAGAAGACACCTACGGACAACGACAAAGCCTACCTATCACGGTCTCTCAACCGCCTCCAAGGCGTTGTGGGTCGCTCTCCTCTTGACACCTCGAAAGGCGAGAAACTGCCTCCACCCCCTCCACGCACTCCTCCGCCCCCAGACAACCGCACTCCTCCTACCCCGCCGACCCCCGAACCAAAACCTTTTAAGCGTCATGGCGCATTAAGTAGATTCACGGGGCTGGTCCATGAACGGATGTGGAAAACCTTGGCGAAGAAACCGGGCGGCGAGAAGGTCGCTCGGATGGGGCAAGGCGTTCTTGACCGTGCTATGGAACTCCGCGCTAAGGTGTCCACCACGGCCTACAAAGCTCTCAAAGCGTTGCCGAAAGACGCCCGCAAATCCTTCGCGCAAGAGCGTACGGAAGGTCAGTTTATCTACGCCCGTATCCACGACGTGTTAGAACAACGTTCCGCGCCTCGCCCAGAAGAACAGAAGTTCTTTGACCTCCTCAAGAAACTGTACTACGACACGGGCCTTCAGAAGCAGTTAGCGAACATGAAGATTCGGACAAAGGCGGGGCTTATCCCGTTTACCGCTGACAAAGACCGCATCAGCGCCCCCCGCAAATACACGGCGGATTTCCTGGAGATGGCACAACAGCCAAACAGCCCCGACACGCAGGACTTCATCAAGAACCTCGCGGAGGCCAACCCTGACATAGACATCGCGAGAATCCGCAAAGAAGTCGCGGACTTCGCGGACGATACGCTCACGATGCGCGGCATGGCGGAAGACTCCCGTGCCATCAAAAACATGCCTACCGCTTTCCGCACAAAAGATGGGCGGGTAATCCAAATCCAGAGCGCGGACCCTTCAGAGATGGTCAAGGCGTTATCTGACCGGACGACCGCGCGTACCGCGTTTGTGGAAACGTTCGGGCAAGACGAGGTGCCGAAAGCCTTTCTTGAGCTGATGGGGGACAACGCTTCTCCCGAGACGCGGGACGCCGCGCATGAACTATTCCGCACCCTCAACCACCTGGAGCTGAAAGACCCCGGCAAAGACAAGTTCTCTGGGGTAGTCGCCCCGAGCGGGAAAGCCGCCAAGATCCGTCAGATGCTCGGCAGCGCGTGGTCCGCCCGCAAGCTCGGGGCGTTATCTACCGCAGGTATCGCCAACGCACCTGAACTGATGGGCAAGCCTGCCGTCATCGCGGGGCGGAGGAACGTCGCGAAAGCCCTCAAGACTTTCCTGTCTACCAGAGGCGAAAAACGCAACGCGCTCATGGAGCAGCTTGAAAACGAAGGCGCAATCACCAGGACGCTCTTGGACAACTACTGGAACAAGAACGACAAAACAGAAACGCTCACGCGGTACATGAACAACCTCGGACACCTGCCCGTGCATGTGCTGAACGAAGCCCATGAAGCTATCACCGCAATGGCGATGAAACTCCGTGTCGAACAGATCCGCGAAGGCAAAGGCGGGGCGATGGACCGCCTCATGCTGATGGATCTCGACTTCACCCCGCAAGAGATCAAAGACACTCTGCGAGGGGGTTTCACCGACCGTGAGGCGCAAAAGATTGTTCGACGTGCGGTCGAGTGGGCGCTGTCTTCGACTTCGCAACCTGCGGAAGTGTCGCGCTTACAGAACAGTAACGCCTGGAAGTTCGCCACCGTGGCGTCCAAGTTCAGTTCGGCTAACTTCAACCGTAATTTCCACGTCGTCGTGAACGCGCTCCGCAGCCTATCGCCCGAGTCAGGGGTGTCGTGGGACAATCAAGTCAAACATGTTCTTCAGGCCGTCGCTCCGGCGACGCTCCACGTCGGCAACGCGGTGGTCAATCAAACGGCTGCGGCAGGGACTGCTATGATCATCCGTGCTCTGTTGTCAGGAGGAGCAAGTGTGCTGGCGGACAGGGCCACTGGGTCGTCTCTCGGGGCGGAAGACTATATCCAAGACGCTCTAACCAACTCGTTCCTCCAAGGGACTTTGCAATCCTTCGCTTCGGTGTTCGTCGATGACCCTTACGACAGGTCTATTATTGAACACGTTGCCGACACGACGATCCTTTCCGGTACTGCTCAGGACGTTTTCAACTTCGCTACTGGGAAAGGGAAGTACAAGGAACTTAGCGCGGGGGAACGTACGAAAGAGTTCTTGCGCGGAAACGTCTCCGCGTCGCCGATTATCGCGAACACCGCGCACGTCCTTGGTATGAAGCAGATGAAACCCGAAACCACGGCGTCCATCAAGGCGGCTATGGAATGGCGCAGACGGTACATGCCAGCAGGTGGCGGGAAGGGAGAAACGACGGAGTTCTCCGCTGCTCGTAGGCAGGCCGAACGAGACATCGAAGCAGGCCGCGACCCTTCCGCTAATCTCACTAAAGCGCTGGGCGCGAAGGACGGAAAGACCCTGGCGACAAGCCTACGTGGGCGTCGCATCCTCGACGACTTTGAACCGAAGAAGACCGACAGCCCAGAGAAAGCAGAAGAAAAAGAACGGCAGCTAGAGGCGATGGAAAAGTATCTCGGGTCCCGCACAATGTCCCATATCCGCGAGTACGATTCGATGCTCGACGACTGGGCGGAGGATGTCAGACCATTGAAGCAAGGAGATCAGGCAGAGTAACCCACGCCTTCGGGTTAACCGAGAACATGTAGAGCATGCACTGGCACTCCCGCACATCGTGCGGGTCTGCGTAAACCGGAACCGTGATGACACCTGTTTTGCGCTTCACGGTCTTGCGGTTGCGTGGGAAAATACCCGCAAGCGCGTGCCGTTGCTCTTCGGAGTACCCTTTCGTCCAGACCGTGGACGTGGAGAAGCGTGCCCGATCAAGCCCCACGATGTGGGCGAGTTCCACGGCAGCCGCGACGTTGAAGATCATCCACCTACGGTGGCTGTGGCTCTCGTTGTGGTGCATCACAGGCCCCGCGACTTCGATCAAAACCAACCCGTCTGGGGCGACGCGAGGGAAGGCATTTCTGACTTCGGCCCACGGTGTGGAATGCGCGAGTGTTTCTCCGTTATTGTTAGCCGTGGTGAAGCGGTTCAAGTCGATGTCAACGGCGGTTACGAGAGGCACGTTTCACTTCTTTCTTAGCGGGTTTCGCGAGGCTCTTGATGGCTGCGCGGACGACTTCTGCGGTAGCTCTCGCGGGGGTGTTCGGCGCACCTTCGGCGTGGAAGGACACGGCAACCCCTTTCGGGGTGTCGGTGATGGTGACGGTGTAGGTGCTCATAGTGTTGCCTTCCCGCTGGGGGCTTCAAAACGTTGGTTGAACTTAGACTCTGCTTTCGGGAGGAACTTGTCGCGGCAGATCCCCGTGTAGGGGCAGAAGTCGTCTCCGCAAGCGTCCCCCAACATCTGAGGATACGCGGTGTCGAATAGGGTGTCCCCTGTCCAGTATGCGGTCAGTTTCGGGAGGAGTTCCAACACGAGCGCAGGCTCGTCTTCCGCCTCGAAGTCTACGTCGATGGGCACACACCAGGAGGCCGCCATCGAGTCCACATAAATGGCGCGGACTTTCCGCGCTCCCGTGGCCAAGCAATACGACGCCAACTGAACTAAGGCCCCGCGCTTGATGCGCGAAGGCTTGATGCGGGTTGTCTTCAAGTCGCAGATCAGTTTGTTGTCCGAGGAGATCAGATCGATGTGCCCCTTTGGCCCGTTCGCGCACCGCACAGTAGGCTCCGCGAGCCAATATACCCCTGCGGGGAGGGCAGGGACATGCGCGAGAGCGAGGCGAGCGGAGGCCGTCGCAGCTTGGATCATCCGGTCGTGATTGCCGCCGAACAGAGACGCCGCAGCAGCGTACTCTTCAGGCGTCGGCGCGAAATCTTTAGAGGGGCCAGGGAATACGGCTCGCATGCCGTCTTGTAGGATGAAGTGTATCACCGTGCCGAGGGAGGCGTTCGGCTTTGCGGTATCCACAACATCGGCTTCGATCAGCCCTTCGTGGACGGCCCGGTCGAACGCAGCGCGTTGCGAGCACCCCCAATAATACCCACTTGACGATGCGCGCGGCCACCATGGTTCCTTTACCTCCTCGTTCATAGGTTCTCCTACCCTTATGAAACGACGACACCCACGCGCAAGGCGTGGGTGTCGAAGGGATTTCGCCCAGTAATCGTAGAGAGAGAGTCGAGTGAGGAGGGTGCCCCCGTTCACCCCTCTCCAGGGCGCGATCCTGTATCTTTACCGTTTCGTGCGCATGGACGCGAGGGTCGTCATCGCTCCGCGAGCTTGGCCGCTGATGTCCGACATGTTCCATTCGTTGAACAGCGCCATGAACTCTTCATCTTGGAGTAGCTGTGGGCGCAGTGCTTGGTATGATTTCCAGACCGCCGCACCTTCTCCTGTCATGGCACCAGAGAACGCGAGGCTATGCGACTTGAAGGCGGTCGTTCCGCTTTCTTCGATAGTAAGCGGGGTGACGATCACCGGGGTGGAACGCAGCCCACCGATGCCTTGCATAACTGCTGTCAGGCTCTTGAGGGTACGGACGGTGCTGGAGACCATCTGAGGGACACGGATCACGAAGAAACTTTCTTCGCGGTACATCAGAATCTCTAAACCGAGGGACAGATGGCCAAGACCATCGAACTTAGAGCGGTCGGCTTTCTTGGTGTACTGGACAGCTTCTGCGGCGTCGATGGCGAGGGTGATGTCCGCACCTTCGATGCTGCTGACCGTGACGTCCCAAATGGCTTTATCCACGACGCCTTGCGCTTTCGCTTCGTCATAGGCACGGGGCCATGCGGTGCCGCGCAAACGGTACGCCATGAAGACGCCTGTAGTTGGCTGAGCCGCGACGGGGAGGAACGCACGCATAGCGGGTTCGACGTTCTCGCCGTACGCCCATTTGCCGCCCGATTCGCCGTTACCGGATTGAAGCTTGATCAAAGGGAAGGGACCGTCGAAGCTGGTCTTGCCGCCTTCGGGGCGTTCCATGATGGCGTTCAAGCCGTCCATGGCTGCGCCTTCGTCGGACAACAGAGCCAAGATACTAGCGCTGACGTTCGTCGAGAGCGCGCGAGTCGGTTCAACGACTTCCGCTTCTACGGTTTTGACTGGCGCAGGCGCAGGTTTTGCTTTCGGGGCTGGGGTTGGCTTCGACACGACTACCGCAGGTGCGGGAGCAGGAGTCGAAGCGACAGGGGTGGTGGAAGCGCTGGTTTTCGCAGCGAATTTTTGTAATAAAGAGGCCATGGGCTTCTCCTGAGTAGGGGGACGATGATAGAGTGGTTGTTGGTTTATGTCAAGGGGGTGTTTATCGGCGGACTAAAACGTCTTCGTAGCCGATTTCTGCGCCGGAGATTTCAAGCCCGGCTTTGAGGTCTTCTAAAAGGAGTTTTTCGTCTAGTTTGAAGTAGAGGCGGGGGATCTTTGTTTCGTCGGTAACGACGAGACGGGCGACTTTCCGCGTGGGGATCTTCGGGGCGTCTTCCACCATGGTCGTGGCGACTAAGGGCGGGGTAGACCTGACTTCCTCGCCGGAAGCCGCTTCCTGTTCCCGCAGAGCTTGCTCTTGCGCGAACGCTTGCGCGGCGGCTTTCGCCCGTTCGATCCGCAAGTGGTCCTGGTATTCGCTGATCGCTGCCGCGAGTATCTTAGAATACTCCGTGGCTTGCGCAGTAGCTTCTTTCTCTGCGGCAATGGCTGCCTTCTGTGCCGCGAGCAGCGGGGCTGTCCACGTAACACGGGCTTTCTCCACCCCTTTGATCGCCTTCCCCAGCATCGCGTTGACTTTGACAGCTTCTTCGCACGTCGGGGTGTCAGCGATTTCGGGGAGGGCTTCCATCGCCGCGCAGGCTGCTGCGAGCGGGGCGGTGACGGTAGGGAGGAAAGAGAGGGTAGGGATGGTGAGTTCGTTGCTCATTTGCGCCTCGTGTAGTGGGCGGCGACCGAATATAGGATGACACCGGTAAAGAACCCGGCGAGACAAAGGAGGATATGGGTCTCATTCACGCGACACCCCGTCTACTGTATCGTTGCGCGGGAAGCGGCGAGTCTGTTCCTCGATGAACGCTTGAGCGCGGTCGAAAGCTTCGCTTGGGGAAATCAAGTGTTGAAGCACGAGGTTGCGGGCGAGGTTCTTCACGTCGGCTACGAGACCGTCGCGGGCTTCCTTGTCGGCTTTCTCTTGGAAGGGGTTGATTATGGTCACGGGGATTCTCCTGAGCCGAGGTTGAAGGTAGAGACGGTGCGGCGAAGCTCGGCGTACTCCGCGCAGTCTGATGCGAAATCTTGCCCCAAGCGTAGCCGCTCAAGGACGTGGTTTTGGTATTTATTGGCGACGAGATCGACGTGGACGCAGTGTGTTGTTTGTCCTCTGCGATGTGTTCGGCAGAGCCACTGCGAGTAATCTACAGCGACTGTCGATACGTCAAGGGTCAGGCTAATGTTTGCGCACTGGAGGTTCATGGACTCTGACGCGGCGTGGATCTGCCCGATGAACACTTGCGCACGCCCTTGCTGGAATTCTCGTTCGGCGGCAGAGCGGTCATCTCCCGTCACGGAGCCATCTACGCGAACGTAGGTGTACCCCTCTTCTTTGAGTGCCGCCTCTAACAAGTCCAGCGTGTTCGTGTAATTTGCCGCGATGGCGATCTGTGTGCCGTCCGGGAGTTCTCGCAGTTCGCCGAGCACCCAGTCTACTTTCTCTTCTGCGCCTTCCCGGCCTAACCAGTGCGCGACCGCTTGCGCGTGGGGGAGTTCCCCCGTCTCCGCGAGGATGGTGTGAGCGCCACGCGCCACGGAGTCCACCAGAGAAGACCACGGAGACAGGAAAGAGACCTGCTGCGTCGTCTGGCCAGGGAGGGTGAAGGCTTGCCGGACATCTGCCGCTTCGGGGCGGATGAGGTAGATACCGTGCTCTAGCCATTGCATGAACCGTTCTTTCGCTGCACCAGTAGGGCGTTCGAGAGCCGTGACGCTCCGTCCGCCGATGTCTTTCTTGGTTAGGCAGTTGAACGCGGCACCCATCTCCCATTTACTCGCGAACATCGCGAGGCCCGGTACTGCGACGTCTTTGACGGACGCGACTTTCTCGACCCCCGCATGAACGAACGTGCCAGAGAGGCCGAGGCCGAAGCGGAACTTGGAGCGGATCGTGTGGAGGGACTTCGTCCGTCGTGCTTCTGCTCCCCCGGCGCGATGACATTCATCCACGATCAACACATCCCCGCGAGATACCCCAGTGTACCTGTGCGCAGAGTCGATGGACAGGATCTTCACTTCTTTGAAATACTTGTGGAGTTCCTGGTCGCGGACCCTCTCCCACGCGGGAAACGAGTTCAGAGGCCCGAAGATCCAACAGCGTTCGTTACCGCCAGCGGATTCCGCCATCGCGAGCATGGTGCCCATCAAGGTCTTCCCCGAACCCATGAACCCGCCGATACACCCGCCAGCTTCCGTCATCCCGCGCATCGCAGATATTTGGTAGGGGTCGGGGACTAGGCCAAGGGCTGTTTCAGGGAGTTCGCGGGTGAACGGGGAGCCGTTGATCGAACGTACCCAAAGCAACAGGTTCTCTATCGTGATACCGAACTCCAGGAGGATGTTTTCTATCCAGAACTCTATGCGTTCGTCCGGGGCCTTCGACAACGTGCCGAGGATTTCTCCCGTGCGTTCGTAGGCCGCGAGCGCAGAGACGTACGAACACAGACGCCGTGCAGCATTCTCGCACGTTTGTATCCGTGCTTTCTCGCAGCCGGGGTACGCGGTGATCCGGTAGGCGGGGTACTCCCTCACTTCGCCCCCAAGACTGGTTTGGGGAGCGCGTACACCATGTTGGGGGGTTTCCCCGCCCGCGTAAAGTGTCCTTCACTGATCGCGTGCTGAAGGATTTCAAGCCAAATGTATCCGTTCCATCCGCCCGTGTAGATCGTGTCGTCCTTTTCCCATCCTGACATGGGCGAGTTTCTGTTGAGAAACTCGTGGTCGAACTCGTCCTGGTGGAGGGTCCCTCCGTGCCAAGTAAAGACTTGGACGAGGGTTTGGTGATGGTCGCTATTGGTTTTGTATGTCATGTTAGGTGCTCCACCCATGTAGGGTCGTTTGCTTCGAGTGTCGCCCACGCCTTCGCGGCTTCCGCCTCGTCCTCGTAGCGTGTTCGGGTGACGGTGATTTCAGAAGGTTTCGCGTAGAACGCCCAACCCATCTGGTGTGGGCCGTTAGGCCCCATGATTTCTTTGATGTCTTCCCGCGCACGCAACACGGCGTCGCGTTCGCGTGGGCAGATCACGAGTATCTCGTCGTAGACGGAATCTGTCAACCACCCGCGTTTCGCCAACTCGTTCTCGCAGCGCAGAAGCCCGATACGGGCGGAGGATTGCGTCACGTTGCCGAGGAACAGGGAGCGGTGGACGTTGCGAGGGCCTTTGTTTGCGGTGACAGCGCCGAGGCCGTTGATACCAGGGTGGGAGCAGGACAGTTGTCGCCACGTCACGGTGGGCATGGAGTGCCCGAACAAGCGGACGCGCACCGAGGGGAACTCTAGTTGGGTGTCGATAGACAGCTCCAATTTGTTCCGGTCAGGAGCATCCCCTCGACGGTACAGGGAATCTATCAGAGCGGACGGGTCAGGGTGTGCCGCGAGAAGCGTCACGGCGTCCACCAGCCAGTCTCCCATGCGGAACATTTCGGGGTGGATCTGGTGGAACGCTTTGCGACTTTCGTACGCGGCGACACCTACCGACCAGTGGCAACCTGTCTTCGTGATGATGCTCTTTAGGTACCTATCTCTCGGTTCTTTCCAGCCTCTTGACAAACAGAGTTCGTGCATCTGTTGCACGGAAACTTTGTTGATCGGGTCCGCGACCGATTTGTTCATCTCGCTTACCGCTAGCCCGTTCCCCATCCCAAATTGGTACGCCAGCACAGCGGTCTTCGCTACCACGTCGCGCATGGGTTCGCCTTTAGCGCACTTTACCCCGAACGCCGCGAGAGCGTAGGACGAGTACGGGTCCGCGTTGATGTTGTTAGAGAACAGGTCTTTCACGTACTGGATGTCCGCGAGAACCCCTGCGACCCTGTACTCTACGTTTGCGGCGTCTGCGCGGACGTAACACAGATGATCAGGGAGCGCGAGCATCTGGCGCAACGGTTTCGCGATCTTCTTGTCTTTCTTCGTCAGGTTGGCTGTGTTGATTCCCCGGCCAGTTGACGGCGCGGAAGTTCGTCCGGTGTTCGTTGCACGAAAATACCCTTTCTCCATGTCAATCTCGTCCACCCCGCTTATGGCGGTGGCGCGGTTTTTGTAGTAGAGACTCTTGCTCGTTTGCGACGTGGCGGCGAGGACCGCATCGACGTCGGGGCGGGCTGCCAAGTGGTTCGGGTTAATCTTCTTGCGAGATGTCGTGAGCGTGGAGAACCCGAACACTGACCGTAAGACTTCGCGAAGGGCGAGGGGTTTGACAGACCGGACTTTGCCGTCGGCGTACCCACCGAACAGGGTGCTACCGAAGTCTTCTCCCTGGCTGCCTTCGGCGGTGATCAGTTCAAGAGCAGCCGCAACACCTTCGGCGGCGTTCGCTGCGAAAGCGTCAACAGACGCTTGAACGGTTTCGCGTTTGATCTGGTAGCAGAGGCCACGCACTTGGTTGCACATCTCCGCGTACAGGAGTTCGTCAGCGGGAACCCGTGGTAACGCCCGGTAATAGATTTCTTGCAGCAGTTCGCAGTCTCGATTGCAGTATTGTTCCCACGTACAGCGTCCGTGACGGACGTCTTCCATGGACAGTTTCGGCGGGAGACACAACCACGCGGAGACGTTACGCAGGGAGTACCCTCCAGGCATGTTCGGCCACGCTGCCATCGCCAGTTCCATCGCATCGTGGATGCGCAACGGCCACCGCGACCCAAGGACGTCTCCCCCTTTTTCGAGCACCCCGTACCGCAGGACACGCAGGTCGAAGGCCGCGTTGTACGCGATGAGCGTCGTATCAGGGTCTTGCCCCGCCTCGTCAAGTTCCGCCACCAACGGCACGAAGTCTGGACTGTCCGCAGGGCACCACGTTGGAGCACCGTGGTCCACGGCAACGCTTATGCCGATGATCGGAGCTTTCGGGAGGTAGGCCCGCAGGGACATCTTCGCAAGGGTCAACCCCTTCTTGACGTCCATGTGGGTTTCGATGTCAAGGAATATGTGGCGCATGGCGGAGCTTCTCAGACGTTGTGAGGCTATCGGCATAACCTTGCGCGTAGGCGTGCCTCGCGCACTCCTTCATGAGGATGTCCAGACCATCGCCGCTCACTGGGATCCGCCTCTGCATATGAAAGTGCGCGAACGCTATGTACCTGAGCACGTCCCCGTCACTCAGCTTCTCCAGAGTCTTTTCAACTTCCCCTTGGAGACCTTCTACGCTCCTCCACCCGTAGTATGGTTCGTCTGTCTGCGCTACGCCCATTAGACACCCCCTTTATCTTGTTTCACGATTGCTTGCCCACGGTCGTACCCGCGAGAGTACCCACGCTGGTATGCTTTTTCGATCTCGTCCTGTGCTTTAGCTTCCTCTTCTACGGTCGCCACGCGGTGTCCTTCGGCGTAAGCTTCTTCGCGCTCCGCTTCTATCTCTTCCTGCGCTTCTTCGTACCCATTAGACACCCCGTCCCCATAGCCTTCGTCATAGGCTTCGTCGCGTACTTCTTCTACCTCATCCGCGTCGGCAAGATCGAGAGATGTACAGAACAGCTGCCATTCTGCTGTTGTCCACACTTCACGGCGCATCCGCGCCACGTCATCCGCGTACTGTACTGGGTTCATAGCTTGGGCTTCATTCTGAGATGGCATGGAGTCACCTTCTGTCGCACAGCGACCATAAGAGTTTGGGCAGATGCTGAATCACCGTCCCACGCACGGGGGCGGACGGCAGCTTCCCACCCAGCCCCGTCGCCGGGGAGGTCCGCCCAGACTACTTGCCGTGCGGCGAGGGAGTCCGCGTAGAAAGCCCGGATACTGAGGGTGATAGCGCGACCAACCGCGAGGTTGGAGACGCGCACTTCCTGCCCAGTCAACGCGGGGAGGAGACGGTGGAAACTGGCGCAACCAGGGATGATACCATCGAGACGGAGTTTGCACAGGAGGGAAACCGACATCCACCGTGTCCCGCCGATGTCGGTGCCTTCTTGGGTCGCCCCCACGGTGAGGTTGGTGATCATCGTGTCGTCAGCACCCGACCAGAAAGCGTGCCAGGACAAGCGGACGTTCTGGCCTGAGTTCGACTGAGCGGATACCCCGGTCTGGTCCGCGAGTTGTTGGTGGTACTCTAAGTCTTTGTCCATGGACAGCCGCACGTCGTCGATGACGTAGGTTGCTCGGGTATCGTCTTCGAGCGCTCCTCCCGCGATCCTTGCGGCGATAGCGCGGTGGGACGTGAACCGCCATGCGTTCGAGGAGGCTTTCGTTTGTTTCGTCTGATCCATGAGGCCGAGGCGTTCGACCTGCGATACCGCCGCCAGACGCAGAAGTAACGCGAAGCGCCCGCTTTCCAGGGACTCCTTCACGTCTATTCGCGAGCGTTGTGCATCCGGCAACGCATCTAAGAAGATCGGGATCGTCCGGTTTCGTAGGTCGGGGGAGAGGTCGAGCCATTTCGCGTTGAGCACCAACGAATGGCGAAGTTGCACGGTGCCTTCGTTCTGCATAGCCTTGCCTGACGCGACCACGCCGCCCGTGCAGAGTGATTGTAAGTTGTCCCGCGACAGTACGTGCGCAGGAGCTTCCGGGATGCGGAATTCGTCAAGCGCGAGGGTGCCCCACCGCGAGAGTTCAGTCGCTACGCTACGGCTATCAGGGGCGGAGGTAGAGTTCGGGGCGGTCAGCACAGGGATGCCAGGAGCCATCGCGCCTGCGAGCGCTCCAACCATCAGCCCTTTACCTTGGTTCGTCGTGAGTTCTGCTGATGGGTACACGGGCAGCACCGCAAGAAGGGGGTACTCTCGCAGCAGATCGGGGCGAGAAGACCGCAAGACCGACGCACAGAGGATCGAGTCAACCATCGCGGTATATCCGGCACGGTCGTCCCCGGTCGGCAACACCCAGTGTGGGTACGCGGAGAGGAGAACTTCGGAAGGGGATGTCTGTTCGTAGAAAGAGGGGAGAGCGTGCTCGAAGAGTTGACGTTGGCGGGCGAAGTCAGCGGCAGTCCCGGTGTTCCACGAGTAGTGGAGGACGTCCCCTTCGTCACCCTCGAAAGGCGTGATCCGCCCACCGCTCGCTTTCCACGCTCCCGATACTCGAACGCCAGGGTTGAGAAACCCTGGACGACCATCGCTGACCATCGGGAGGAGCGTGGACCACGGCCCAGCGAGAACGGTGCCAGGGAGTTCCGTGAGAGGGGAACACCGGAGAAGATCATCGGTGCCGAGGCTGTTTGCTGCCCAGCCCAATGCTCTGCGCTTGACGGAGTGCTTCCCATCAGGACGGCGAAGGCACGCGGCGGCTGCGGTCCAGAACGCGGTGGACCCCACGGATCTATGTATGCGGATGCGGTGAGGGATATACTCGATTACACCTCGGTAACAGACGTGGATGTGCTCGTCGGCGCAGCGGACGTGCTTGAGCAGGTGAGCCAGCGCAGCCGCGCGGAGCCAGTCGGGGATCTCTTCGCTGTCCCAGTCGGGGATCTCCGCCCAGTCAAGCCACAAGACGGTTGTGGGCCATCCACAGGCTCTGTGCGCTTCCACGAGTGCCGTGTGCCACTGTTCTTTGGTTTCGTCGGGGCCGAAGGGGCACCCGTCTACCTGAGCGCAGACCATGCGTGCGAGGATACCCCAGTTCGCGTACCCAGCACCACCGAGCACGCACCGCAACCGATAAAAAGCAAACTCGGCGTTTTTCTCTTCTACCCCGGCTTTAGGGAGATCGTACCATCTCGCGAGACGCGACGTCATGTTCCGGTATACTGCCGACACTCCCGGAGCATCCCCCATCGACACATCTTGGCACAGAGCAGTAAGGGTCGGCTGAATGTCAACAGGGATCGAAAAAGCTCGCCACCCTTTGCGCTCCTCGTCGGGGTAGATAGGGAGGCGTGGGTCAGATTGCGAGGCTAGGTACTGTTGCTCGCGGTCGATTTCGGCGCGGAAAGCCTCCCACGTTACCCCGTCGCGGAAAGGTTTTCCGAGGCAACGTATGTAGGGGAAGTCTTCTTCTGCGATGTCGTCTGGAGGAGGTATCCCGTCTACGCGATGGGCGTTTGCCATGTAGAGGTCGAGGAGGTTTTCGGTCACTGGGGAAGTCCCTTGTAAAACGCTTTGGAGCTTCGCGGGTGCGGAACCCGTTCAGCTAAATTGGAGGCGACCAAGTGTGCGACAGCATCGCGGAGTTCAGTCTCGTAGGCGCAGAGATCGAGTTTCAACAGGTCTGGGACGCATAACGGTCTGACCAGTATCTTCTCGTAGACGAGGCGTGCGACCGCCGCCGTTCGTTCGGCGCGTTCGGCTCGGTTCATCCGTCCTTTGCCTTGCTTGCGTGGGGCGCGGTCAGTACGGGAGAGAGACCCTAGTCCGTACGTCCCCGCGAGGCGGAGACTGGTCACAGGAGGCGCGTACACTCGGGATGGATAATCGGCAGCAGCCCATTATGGGCGACTTGGATGCCTTTTCCTGCGTGAACTACCCCGTCACATGCCCAACACCGGACTTCTCTAGCTGGCTCAACGGTGCCTGAAGCACGGAGCTGGCTGGCTGTATTGTCCAGGGGTGTTGGTTTCGAGAGGTGGATAGGCGGGCAAGCGCGGGCGAGCGCCCCGCTGTTCTGGTATGAATCGAACATATTTTCTCCTGAGCCTATGATCTGTATCGTGGAGCGTTCAGCCGTCAAGGGGTCTGCGGATGCCGATAAAACTGTCGTAGAGACTGTTGGAGAGACTGGCGAGGAGACTGAGGTAGAGACTGGTGAAGAGACTGTCGCGGAGATTGTCGTAATGATTGTTGTAGAGACTGTTCCCAAGATCGTGTACGTTGTTCATTTGATGTTCCCGGAGAGACTGACGTAGAGACTGCCGTAGAGACTGCCGTAGAGACTGCCGTAGAGACTGTAGCCAAGACTGCCGTAGAGACTGCCGTAGAGACTGTCGTAGAGACTGTCGCGGAGCCTGTCGTAGAGACTGTAGCTGAGACTGTCGCGGAGACTGTCCCCAAGATCGTGCGCATTATTCATTTGATGTTCCTGGAGAGACTGTCATAGAGACTGTCATAGAGACTGTCGGAGAGACTGTAGTAGAGACTGTCGGAGAGACTGTCGGAGAGACTGTCGCGGAGACTGACGGAGAGACGGTCGCGGAGACTGTCGCGGAGACTGTCGCGGAGACTGTAGCGGAGACTGTAGCGGAGACTGTCCCCAAGATCGTGTACGTTGTTCATTCGATCCCCGCTTCCCAAGACAACGTGTCCGCTATTTGCAACACCCATGTATCTGCGGCAGAGAAAGCGTCCGACGACTTTTGGTAGCTCTCTGACTCGTACTCGGGGATCTTGAGGTTCCCGCAATACACCATCGCGGAGTAATCTCCTGTTGTGTCGTGTTGTACGACCACGATCTGGTAGAGACTGGTGAAGGGTAGGAGCCGTTTCTGTTCGGAGATAATGGGCATATCAGAGCCTTGTGGTCATGGCGCAGGCGTAAACGAACACGAGCGCAAATAAGAAAGGGGAAACAAGAACAATCAGTGTGAGATACAGGAGTGCGCGAATCATTTGATGTTCCTGGAGAGACTGTCGTAGAGACTGCCGGAGAGACTGGTGTAGAGACTGTTGTCGAGCTTGCCGTAGAGACTGAAGCCAAGACTGCCGTAGAGACTGCCGTAGAGACTGTCGTAGAGACTGTCGTCGAGACTGTCGGAGAGACTGTTGTAGAGACTGTCGTAGAGACTGTCGTAGAGACTGTCGCGGAGCCTGTCGTAGAGACTGTAGCTGAGACTGTCGCGGAGACTGTCCCCAAGCTCGTGCGCATTATTCATTTGATGTTCCTGGAGAGACTGTCGTAGAGACTGTCATAGAGACTGTCGGAGAGACTGTCGTAG
>SXGS01557786.1_pt1 | contig 18735 bp, 16 predicted proteins | sample 3174681 | NCBI WGS metagenome assembly SXGS01 (sample SAMN11356861, study PRJNA531348) | freshwater metagenome | isolation source: freshwater sample F1-80 | place: China: Fuxian Lake, Yuxi | collected 2017-12-25 | reverse complement strand
TGCACCACGCCGCAACAGTACTTCCACGTGCTGCGCCGCCACATGAACGGCGGACCCGACCGCCGCGGCGTTCGCAAGCCGCTGGTGGTGTTCACCCCGAAGAGCCTGCTGCGCCATCCGAAGGTGGCCTGCGGACTGGACGCGCTGACCGGTGGGAGTTTCCGCGAAGTGCTCGGCGACGGCTCCGCGCACAATCCGCGCGAGGTCAACCGGGTGCTGGTGTGTTCGGGCAAAGTCTACTGGGACCTGGCCGCCGCGCGGGAAAAGAGGGAAGCTTCCAACGTGGCGATCATCCGGCTGGAGCAGATTTATCCGTTCCCCGAAAGCGACATTCACGACCTGCTGATGCGCTACTCGCAGAGCACCGATATCGCCTGGGTGCAGGAAGAGCCTCGCAACATGGGGGTGTGGCGGTTCATGCGCAGCTACGTCCAGCCGATGCTCGAACCCTCGCGCCGCAAGATCCGTTACATCGGACGCCCGGAAAGCGCCAGTCCGGCCACCGGCTCGTACAAGCGTCACGAGCAGGAGCAGGCCGAGATCGTGGAAGCGGCGTTCGCGGCCGGACAGGTGGCGCCGGAGAAGCGGCGGCGCGTGGTCCGGCGGAAGACGGCGAAGTAGTTCATGGTTGCCACCGGGATTTACTATGCGGCGGCCTGCGTGGCCGCGGGTCTGCTGATCGCGTATGCGACGAAGGCGTGGCTGGCCGCGCCGCTGTTCGTGCTGGCTGGATTCTTCCTCTGGTTCTTCCGCGATCCCGAACGGCGGATTCCCCAGGGGCGGCACGCGGTCTCGCCCGCCGACGGCAAAGTGGTGATGATCCGGCAAGAGGGCCCGCTGACTCGCGTCGCCGTGTTCATGAGCCCTATCGACGTGCACGTGAACCGGTCGCCGATCGACGGCCGGATCGTGGAAGTGAAGTACCGGCCCGGAAAATTCCTGGTCGCGAGCAAGGATGAGGCGTCGCTCGAGAACGAGCAGAACGTCATCACCGTTCAGGGCGCGGACGGTGTGCGGGTGACCTTCAGCCAGATCGCCGGACTGGTCGCCCGGCGCGTCATCTGCCACAAAAAGGCCGGCGACGACGTTCGGATGGGCGACCGGATCGGGCTGATCCAGTTCAGTTCGCGAGTCGACATCCTGCTCGGACCGGAGTGGGACATTCCGGTGCGTCCGGGCGATCGCGTGAGCGCCGGTTCGTCGATCCTCGCCCGCAGAAAGTAGTCCGCAAGGAGCCGCCATGAGCACCCACCATCCCACCGCCAAGCCGCCGCGCCGCGCCGCCTACGCGTTGCCCACCCTGTTCACCGCGGGCAACCTGTTCCTCGGATTCCTGGCGATCACCAAGGCGTTTCAGGGCGCGATGCTGGCCGCGTCGGGATCGCTCGGCCACAATCCTCACCTCGAGGCGTCGGCGCTGATGATCGGCGCGGCCAGCGTGCTCGACGGGCTGGACGGCCGGATCGCGCGCATGACGAACACCACCTCCGATTTCGGCCGCGAGCTCGACTCGCTCGCCGACGTCATCGCGTTCGGCGTCGCGCCGTCGATCCTGGCGTGGATCTGGGGCTTTCAGTTCCTCGACTCGAGCATCGACCCCCAGCTTCGCGACTACATCCACCGCTTCGGCTACTTCTTCGTGTTCCTGTTCGTCATGTGCGGCGCGTTCCGGTTGGCCCGCTTCAACATCACCACCAATCCGGCGCCGAAGAATCCCGGCCGTCCGGATCGCAAGTACTTCGTCGGGTTGCCGATTCCGGCGGGCGCCGCGGTAGTGGCCGCGATCGTGTACGCCGCGGACGCGGTTCCACTGCAATGGTGGCCGCTGGCGGTGGCCTGGACGGCGCTGCTCGGATTCGTCTCGTTCCTGATGATCGCCACCTGGCGCTATCGCAGCTTCAAGGATTTCAATTATCTGAACCCCCGGTCGCCGATTTCGTTGATCGCGATGGGCAGCGTCATTTATGTCACCGCGATCTTTTCGCAGCCGGTGCTATTGTTGGTCGCGTGCACCTACGCGGGCAGCGGCGTGGTGGTGCGCATCGGCGGCATTCTGAAGCGGAAGTTGCGCAGCGCTCCTCCGCCACCCCCTCGCGAGCCGGTGCTGCATGGGTGATCGCCGCATGGTGGCGCTCGTCGGCGGCGAGTCGCTGCTCGGGGCGGAGATGCGCGACGTCTTTCGCGACCGCTTCCCGGGGATCAAGGTGCGGCTGGTGGGGAGCGAGGAAGACGGCACGGCGATCCTGACGGCGGAGGCTGGCGAAGCGGTGGTGATGACCGGGCTGGACGGGGACACGCTGGCCGGAGCGGGCGCCATCGTGCTGGCGGGTAGCGTCGAATCGAGCCGCAAGGCCCTCGAGATGCTCTACGAAACGGTGGACCGGGCCGACGACGCGCCCGCCATCGTGGACGCCACGCACGCGTTCGAGGAGGAGCCCGAAGTTCGCGTGCGCGCGCCGATCGCCGAACCGGCGCTGCCGTCCCTCACCCGCCTGCAAGGCGTGGCGCACCCCGCGGCGATCGTGCTGGCGGCGTTTCTCCGGCATCTTCACAAGCGGATTCCCGTCACGCGATCGGTGGCGCAGATCCTGCTGCCGGTGAGCGAGTTCGGCCGCCCTGGCGTCAGCGAGTTGCAGCGGCAGACCGCGCAACTGCTGACTTTCCAGAAGCAGGACCGCGCCGTCTTCGACGACCAGATCGCGTTCAACCTGCTGGCGCGCTACGGACTCGACGCGAAGGTAAGCGTCTCCAGCATCGAAAAGCGCATCGAGCGCCATTTGGCAAGCCTGCTCTCGCTGAGTCCGCCGGTTCCGATGCCGTCATTGCGCGCGATTCAGGCGCCGGTGATGCACGGCTTGGCGTTGAGCGTGTGGGTGGAATTCGTCGAGACGCCGCATCCGCTGGCGCTCACCAACGCGATCCAGTCGGCGTATTTCGACGTGCGGGGTCCGGAGACCGAGGCGCCGTCGCCGGTGAACGCGGCGGGCATGGACGGAGTCACGGTGGGCGCGGTGGAGGCGGACCGGAATCATTCGCGAGCGGCCTGGTTCTGGCTGGCCGCCGACAACTTCCGCATCGTGGCCGACAACGCCGCGCTGTTGGTGGAAGCTATCCTGGAAGCGTGAGTCCGACGCGCCGCGAACTGCTGGTCCTTGCCGCCGCGGCCGCGACGGCCGGGTGCGGATACCGCGTGGCCGGCCGGGCGGATCTGTTGCCCAAGTCAGTGCGCACGATCGCGATTCCGGCGTGGTCCAACGCCACCGTGCGCCACCGGCTGTCGGAGCGGCTTCCCGCCGCGCTCACCCGCGAGTTCATCGCGCGGACACGCTACCAGGTGATTCCCGATCCATCGCAAGCCGACGCGGTTCTGAACGGCGGCGTTCTGAATCTGTATTCCTACCCCACCACGTTCGATCCGGTTACGGGCCGGGCCTCCGGCGTCCAATTGATCGTCGTGCTACAGGCGAAACTCACCGAGCGCGCCACGGGCAAGGTGCTGTTCGAGCGGCTGTCCATCGAGGCGCGGCAGCGCTACGAGATCAGCGTGGACCAGGTGGCCTATTTCGAGGAGAGCAACGCCGCGCTGGAGCGCGTATCCCAAGACGTGGCGCGGCAATTGGTGAGCGCCATCCTGGAGAATTTCTAGATGACGCCGGAACAGTTCCTGGCTCACGTGAAGAAGCGGCCATCGCCGCTGTACTTGTTTCTCGGCCCCGAATCCTACCATCGCGACGCCTGCCGGACGGCGCTGATCGAACGGGTGTTGCCGCCGGAGGAGCGCGAGGACGGCTTCGTCCGCCACGATCTGGACGAGATTGGCCTGGCCGCGGCGATCGACGACGCGAGATCGAGTTCGATGTTCGCGCCGCGCCGCGTGATCTGGGTGGGCCGCGCCGAAGCCGCTCTGCCCAAGGGCAAGGCCGCCGCGGCGGAAGAGGACGACGACGACGACAAGCCGAAGTCCGGCTCCAAGGCCGGCGCGGCGGCGGAGATCCTGACGGCCTACGCCCGCAATCCCGCGGCGGATACGGTGGTGGTGTTCGATTCCGCCCGGTTCGAGTTCGAAGGCGAGGACAAGGCCAAGGCGGAGCGCGTGCGTAAGTTCTTCGCGGCGATCCCCGATTGCGTCGAGTTTCCGCGGCTGCCCGTAATGGAGGCGCGGCGGATCGCTCAGGAGGCGGCGCGCCAAAGAAATCTGCGCATCGGAGCGGCGGAGATCGGGTTGTTGGTGGAGGCGGTGGGCGGATCGGCGGCGCGTGCCGTCATCGAGATCGAGAAGCTGTCGCTGTTCGCCGGGCCGGGCGGATCGGTGTCCGAGGCCGACATCGCGCGGCTGGCGCCGCAGGCGCAATCCACGACGATCTTCGCGCTGGTGGCGGCCATCGGACGGAACGACCGGGTGAAGGCGCTCGGGCTGCTGGACACGCTGGTGCGGGAAGGCGTGTACCTGCCTCTGGCGCTGCAGTTTCTGGCGGCGCAGTTCCGCCAGGCTTTGGCGGCGAAAGAGGCGAACCTGCGGAACTCGATGCAGGTGCAGGGGTACTTTCAGAAGATGGGAGTCGCCATGTGGCCGTCGCGCGCCGACCAGATCCTGCAGACGATGAACGCGCTGCCGGACGCTCAGATCCGCAAGGCGTTGCGCAAGATGGCGGCGGCGGACAAGGCGCTGAAAGACGCGCGTCCCGACGACCGCGTGATCATGGAGGAGTTCGTTCTGAACCTGACGCGGTAGGGAGGCAGGAACGCGAGCGGTTCCGTCCTCATGCCTTCGCCCTCTTCTTGTCCGTCGGGTGTCCCTCCTCCGGCTCGTGGGGAACCGGCAGATCCGCGATCAGCCGGTCGAACAGCGACCGCGCCTTCTTCACCTCCGGATCGCTCGACCCCGTCACTTCGCGATAGCCGGTCCCATCCCGGCTCGACCCGCAATCGTAGAGCCGGCCCCAGTGCAGCGGCGAGTTGTCCTCGAGCAGGAACCGCTTCGTACGGAAGATCCGGCGGTCGGCGATGAAGCTGTGGATCCACTCCCGCGGCGCCGGCGATTCGCCTCGCAGATACCCCGCCAGCGACCTTCCGTCCAGCCGCTTGCCGCGCGGAAGCGGAGCGCCCGCGAACGCGGCGAGCGTAGGGAAGAAGTCCGACAGATCCATGAGTTCCGGGCTCGCGGGCCGCGCCGGAATCAGCCCCGGGCAGTTGGCGATCATCGGCACGCGCGCTCCCAGTTCCGTGGGATCGCCCTTGCCTTCGCCCGCCGTGCCGTTGTCGCCCGTGTAAAGGATCACGGTGTTCTCGCGAACGCCCGCGTCCTCGAGAGCCTTCACCATCTTGCCCACGATCTTGTCCATGTACTCGACCGCGCCCTTGTAGTTCGCCTTCGACGCGACGTGTTTGTCCGCGTCCGCCTTCACCGTGTCCGGAGACGGCACGTGCGGACCGTGGGTCAGCGCCATCGGATAGTAGGCGAGGAACGGCCGGTCGCGCTTGCGGCGGATGAAGTCCGCCAGGTAGTCCGAGTAGATGTTCGGGCCGTAGTCGTCCTTCGTCGTGGGGATGAGCTTGCCGTTCTTCATGATCGCGGGCTCCCAATATCGCTCCCGCGCGCGGTAGCGGGGCCGGTCCTCCGGCGAAACGTAGTTCTCGAACGCCCAGATGCAGTACTCGGCGAAGCCGGTCTCGCGCACGATGTCCGGATACGTTCCCGAAAGCTGCCACTTGCCGGCGAGCGCCGTCTCGTACCCGCGTTCCTTCAGCATCCGCCCGAACGTGTAGTGGTTGCGCATGTTCTCCACGGGCGCGTTTTCGTCCGGGCCTCCGCGCCGCCCGGCGAAGTTGTGCACGCCATTGCGGCTGCCATACTGCCCGGTGAGGATCTCCACCCGCGTGGGATGGCAGATGGGCGTCGCGTAGCAGGTTTGGAACTGAACGCCTCCGCGCGCCAGCGCGTCCAGGTTCGGCGTGCGATGTTTTTGGTTGCCGTAGCAGGCGAGTTCCTTCGCGCCGATGTCGTCGGCGAGAATCACCAGGAAATTCAGCGGGCGGCGTTGCGCGGCCGCCAACGGCATCGACAGGAAATGGCGCCGGTTCATGGCGTCCTACTTGCTCGCGCGGCTCTCGCGCATCCGCTGTTTGGACCAGCGCGCCCATTCGAGCCCGGGCCGCTCCGTCCGGAAGGACACCAGCCTCCCGTGCTCCATCTCCGTCACGTAAGCGGTGCGCCCGTCCGGACCGCCGAAGCAGATGTTGCTCGGCTTCGATCCCAGCACGTCGACCTCCCGCAGCACCTTGCCCTCCGGCGACACCACCGCCACCACCCCCTTGCCGTGCCTGGTGACGTACAGATTGCCGTCCACATCGGCGCGCATGCCGTCGAACCCGTGATCCGGAAACTCGATCAGCAGGCGCTTGTTCGCCAGCCGGTGTCCGCGTTGGACATCGAACACCCAGATCTTGCGCTGCACCGATTCGTTCACGTAGAGCTTGTCTCCCGCCGGACTGAGTTCGATGCCGTTGGTGGTCCCCAATCCCTCGGCGGCGCGCCGCACGCGTCCCTTGCGATCGATGTGCCAGATCTGGCCCGTGCCCTCCTTCCAGTTCGGATCGCTCGCGTAGAGCGTCTCGTCGGGCGCCATGGCGAGATCGTTCGGCTGATTCATGGCGGACTCGTGGGCGAACGTCCGAACCGCCTTGGTGCGCGTGTCGACGAGAAGCACGTTGTGGTTGGTGTAGTCGGCGACGTACATGCGCCCCTTGCGGTCGAACCGGATGCCGTTGGCGAGCGATCCGTTCGGCATTTCCAGGAACACCTCCGCCTTGCCGTCCGGGGTGACGCGGCCGATGGTGGGTTGGCGCTGGTAGCTGACCGCGAAGATGTTGCCCGCGCGATCCACGCCGGGACCTTCGATCGAGCCGGTGAAACTGCCCTTCGGCGTGAGGGGCGAAGCCTTCCAGGAATCTTGCGCGTGGAGCGCGGCGCAGAGGGCCAGCGCGAATGGAATCGGGAAACGGGCCATGATCGATGTTATACTCCGGCTTCGGCATGAAGCTCAAACGCCTTCTCTTCGCGGAACTGAACCGTTCCGACCTGCGCGCGGCGGCGCCGTCCGCCCTGGTGGTGATTCCGTGCGGCGCGGTGGAACAGCACGGTCCTCATCTCCCCACGGGCACCGACTTCTTCACCGTGGATCACATCGCGCGCGCGGCCGGGCGAATCGCGGCGGATAGCGTGCCTCTTTTGGTGGCGCCGGCGATGCCGTTCGGATGTTCGCAGCACCACATTCCCTTCGGCGGCACCATGTCGATGACCACGGAGACCTACTATCGGGCGATGTTCGAGATGGTGCTCGCCGTGGTGCAGTCCGGTTTCAAGCGCGTGTTTCTGCTGAACGGCCACGGCGGCAACCACGAGATCCTGCAGTTGGTGGCGCGCGACATCGCGTTGCAGAAGCCGGCGCACGTCGCGGCCGCGTCGTACTGGACGATCGCCTGGGACGCGCTGATCGCGGTCGACGCGCACAAGGGAATGCGGCTGCCGGGGCACGCGGGGATCTTCGAAACGTCGATGATGCTCGCCCAGCGGCCCGATCTGGTTCCGGCCGAACGGCCCCATCGCGACAACGTGGGCGACACAGATCCGCGCAACTTTCACAAGCCGTATCGCGCCGAGCATCCAGGATCGTGGCAGACGATCGAGGGCTACACCGACAGCCCCGATCGCGCGACTTCGGACAGGGGCCAGAAATACATGACGGCCGTGATCGACGCGGTGGCGGCCGCCTTCGTGGAGTTCCACGGATCGGTGTCGTAACGGCGGGCGGGTGCTATGCTACGGGCATGCCGGTAAAGGCCGCGCTCTCCGAAGACGAATATCTTCGCACGAGCTTCCCCGGCGCCGACCGGGAATTTCGCGACGGCGAAATCCTGGAGAGAAGCATGCCTGGCTACGGCCATTCGAAAGCCGCCATGAACCTCGGGGGATTTTTCTGGCGCCTGAAGACGGTCCTCCCGGTTTTCGTGGCTCCCGAACTTCGGCTGAAACTCGGGCCGGGCCGCTACCGGATTCCCGATGTTTCCGTGTTCTGGCCTGACGAGCCGTCCCAAAGCGTACCCGATCGTGCGCCGCTCATCGCCATCGAGGTGCTGTCGCCAGACGATTCCTTCTCCGAAGTCGCGGCCAAACTCGCCGAGTATTGGAATTGGGGCGTCCGGCACGTATGGCTCGCCGATCCCGATGCCCGCGCCCTGTACACGTTCGACGGCGCGCTGAGGCAGGTGGACCGGTTCGACGTTTCCGAATTGGGGCTGACTATCGGTCCGCCCGGGATCTTCGACTGACGTTTAGAAGAAGTAGCGAAGCCCGAGTTCCACGCTACGGGGCGGGTTCACTTGAGTTGGTGGCACGACGCCGAAGAGCGGCGAGATCGGGTCGGGGTTGGGGAACCCGAAGATCGGCGTGTTGGAGACGTTGAAGCCCGACACCTTCAATTGCAGCCGGTGTCCTTCGCGAATCAGGAAGTCGCGATTCAACGCGAAGTCCACCTGCGCCGCCGTGTGCCGCCGGATGTTGGGGCTGCGCAGCGGCGTGGTCCGCAGTGTGTCCGCGGGGCGCTGCACCCAAATCGACCGCGACGTGTCGAACCAGCGGTTCAACGTCTGTCCGCTCGTCAGCTTCGGATTGCCCTGGATGTAGAAGTCGGGGTAGCTCATCGGCGTTCCGCTCTGGATCACGCTGATCCAGTTGGCCTGCCATCCGCCGATCAGGTGCGACACCAGCCCGCTGTTCAGCCACTTCTTTTTCGGGCCGATCGGGAACTCGTAGTACCCGCTCAGCACCAACCGTTGCGGCGTGTCGAACGTGGTGAGTTCGCGCGACAACGCCGAGTCCTGCGGGTTGCGGAACGCGACCGCCTCCATCGTCTTCGAGATCGTGTAGGAGGCGAGATAGGTGAGTCCGCTCTTGAACCGTTGCTCGAGTTTGAACTGGACCGAGTTGTACCAGCTCGTACCCAGACTCTGTTGCGCCATGGTCACGCCGGAGAAATGCGGATACTGCGTGATCAGGTTACGGCGCTGAATTGTCGACTGAGCGCCCCGCGACGTGTTGGAAGGCAGCACACCGAAGAACGGGTTCGGAACCACGGCCGACAGGAACGGTGTGCCGAGCGCCAACTGCTCTCCGGTCAGATAGCTCATCGAACGGCTCGCCTGGAGGCTGCGCGTCTGGCTGCCGACGTAGGAGACTTCCGCCAGCATACCGGGCCGTAGTTCGTATTCGAGGCCGCCCGAGTACTGCCACACGTACGGGATGCGCCGCCGCGGATCGTTGAACGAGATGCTGTCGCCGGCCTGCGTGGCCAGCCCGCGGCTCGATCCGGGAGGCTGGATCAGGCCGTTCGGGAACGGATTGCCCAACGTTTGAAACGGCCGGAAATCGGGCGTGGTGGTTTGCGCGCTGGTGGTCTGGGAGAAGCCGAATTCGCCGCCGAACTCGACCGTCGGCAGGTAGTAAAGACCGGCCCCGCCGCGGAACACCATGGGCTTGCCATCCAGCATCTTGTACGCGACGCCGATGCGGGGCTGGAAATTGTTCTTGTCGGCGTTGTAAGCGCCGCGGCCCTGGCCGTTCACCCCGGCGAACAGCATGCCGCCGCGCAGATCCAGTCCCGGCACTTGAAACGGGCTCTTGGCGGCGAAATCGAAGCCGCGATTCTGGCGGTTGTACCGTTCCACCGGGGGACCTTCGAAGTCCCACCGGACGCCGAGGTTCAACGTCAACCGTCGCGACACCTGCCAGTCGTCATGCACGAACAGGACCGGATACTTCGACGAGAGGTACGGCGTCGAATTCAGCACGGCCGACGCCGAGTTCATGTAGCCGAGCAGGAACGACGCGATCGCGTTGCCGCCGTTCGGATCGTTGATTTGCGGATTGGAGCTGGTCCAACTCCGCGTGAATCCGTAGTTGCCCTGCCCGTTGGCGCGTCCGACCGAGCCCCAGTGCATCAGCCGGAACTCGAAGCCGTACTTGAACGAGTGCCTACCGGATGTCTTCAGTACGCTTGCCTGAGCGGCGTAGGTGTCGCTCGGCAGGATCGCCGTTTCGTTGTTCCCGGCCTGCAGGTAGTTCTCCCAGGTGAAAATCGGATACTTGTTCGGGATCTGCAACTGGCCGGCGAGTTCGCGCGGGAACCCGAGCGCGGACACGTCGGAGGGCGTGAAGATCGACTCTTCCTTGAACCGGTTGAAGCCGGCGCGGAGGCTCAGCACGGTGGTGGGCGTGATCGTGCCCACCGCGTCGAAAGCCAGTCCGTCGTTGCGGCGCGTGAGGTGCACGGCGCGGCGGGCGGGCGAGTCCCAGCCGTCGTAGTTGATGCGGCCGCCGTTCCGGTGGTTGTAGTTCCAGCGGCCGAACACCTTCCACGAACCGTTGATGTTGTGGTCGACCCGAGCGATGTAGTTGGTGTAGTCGAGCAGAGACCGCACGAAGCCCGCGTACCAGTTGTTCAGCTTGGTGACCGGATCGCCCGTCGCGTTGGCATCGGGAATGTCGCCGAGCACGCGTTTGGCGATCGCGTTCGTGCGGTCGCCCGGAACCAGGTTGCCGGCGAACGGGGTGCGAATGAACTGGAGGTTGTTGATGGTGACCGCGGCGGCGGGATTGAATGCCGGATTCGCGCGGATGGTGAGCGGATCGTAGATGGTGAACTGGCGTCCCGCGGCGGTGAGGGTCTGGGAGAAGTCGCCGCGCTTTTGCTCGGCGGTCGGCACCGAGCCGAGCGATGGCGACGGTCCCTCCGAACGAATCCGCTCCAGCGCGAACATGAAGAACGTCTTGTCGCGGCCCGCGTAGAGCTTCGGCAACAGCACCGGACCGTCGATCTCGAAACCGTACTGGTCGTTGAGGCGCTTGGTGCGTGGCTGCCTGTTGGCGTTGTTCGAATACGAATTCGCCTCCAACGGCGTTCGGCGCGCGTACTCGTACGCCGCGCCGTGGAACTTGTTGGTGCCGGGCTTGATGGTCAGGCTGATGACACCGCCGCTGGTGCGTCCATACTGCGCGTCGTAGGTGTTGGTCTGTACCTTCAATTCACCGGTGGCCTCGATCGGCGGCACGTAGGCGAGGTTGCTCACCGTGGTGATCGACTGATCCGGCATGCCGTCGATCTGGAACGCGTTCTGGCCGGGGCGGCCGCCGTTGATCGAATAGCTCGACATGGCGCCGCTGTCGGTGGGTCCGAATCCGCCAAGCGAGCCCGTGTATTGAACGCCGGCGGCGAGGTTGGTGAATCCGAAGGGATTGCGTCCGCTCAACGGCAGGTCGGTGATCTTCCGATTCTCGATCGACTGGCCGCGCGTGGCCGTGGATACCTCGAGCAGAGGGGCCTCGGCGGCGACGGTGATGCGGTCGGCGAGTTGGCCCACCTCGAGCACCACGTCGACGCGCGCCCGGTCGTTGACGCGCAGTTCGATCGGGCTGCGTTCGAACGACCGGAACCCGGCCATTTCGACGAGCAGCTTGTACCTGCCCGGAATCAGGAACGGGACGAGGAACGAGCCATCGTTGTTGGTTTTCGCGTTGGCCGCGACGCCGGACTCGATGTTGGTGACGGTGATCGCCGCGTCTGGCACCGTGGCGCTGGTGGAATCGGTGACCACCCCGAGCAGACTCGCGCGGTACTCCTGGCCGGCGAGCGCGGCGGCGAAAAGCACCGCCAATAAGGATCTGATTTGCATGAGGCAACTCCTGGGACAGCGTTGAGTGTCGTCATGCTATCACATCACCGCGATCGTAGCGGTCAGTTGACTCCGCGCCCCCGCCGACTCGACCACGAGCGGGACCGCGGAGCCCGCCGGCGCGCTCTCCGGCACACGGAACGCCACGGTGTAGCGTCCCGCGGCGCCGGCCGGAGCCACCGACAGCACCTCCGCCGCCATGCCTCCCACGCGCACTTCGATCGCCGAAGCCGCCGGATCGAGGCCGGTCACCGCGATGCGCAACTCGTTGCCCCGCGGAACGGGGCTGTTCGGCGTGCTCGGCGATCCGTCGGCATGCGTCGCTACTGCCTGTCCTTGCCCCGAGCCGTCGAGTGTGTAGATTCCGGGCGCCGCCAGCACCGCCGGAACCGTCACCGCCAGGTTCAATGGCGTTCCACGAACCACGCCCCGCAGCCGCAGCAGGACCGGGACGTGCACGGGAGTGTCCCGCGGACAGACGAAGGTCACCGCGTTGGGCTCGATTCTGGCGAGACCCGCCGGCTTGCCGTCTACTTCGACGCTGATGCCGTTGAACTCGTTGGGCAGGTTCGGCAAGTCCACCGGGTCCGCGGAGCCGATCTCCGGAGTGTACAAGGTCATGCGGGCGCCCGGCGAGAGCGTCAGGTGCAGGCGGCTCGCCTCGTTCACGACGCCCAGGGTGTTGAGGAGCCGCGGTGACTGGTGGTTCGCGGTCGCAAACAGCGGCCGGTTCATGACGATGCTCCGCGGGTTTGCCGTTCCGCCGAGTTCTCCCGTCCAGTTCGAGAACGGCAGTTCGCCGGTCGACCCCGCCTCCACCAGAATCGGCGAGCCCACGTCGAACCAGCCTGCGTCGCCCGCCGGCTCGAACCGAACCGCGGTGGGCGGCGCGACGGCCGTGGATGTCCGCGAAAAAACAGCACCCACCTGAGCCCGGTGTTGTACCCGCAACTCGGCGGTGATCGTGCTCGATCCGGGCTGCGCCACCACCGTCTGATCCCGCTCCCCGCCATTCGACCAGCCCTGGAACTGTAGCCGCGTGAACGTGTCCGACAACAGGCTCTGCGACGCGGCGATCGAAACCCGGTGGCTGCTTCCGGCGGTCCACGACACGTGCCGCGGCGTGTTCGCCGCCGTGCCATCGACCGAGACCACCGCGCCGGACGGAACCGAGTCGATGACGGTGAAGTCGCCGCGAGTGAAGGTGGCGGAGTAGACCGCCGCGGACGACCGGATGTTGTACTCCACCGGATTCGACCCGTTGCCTTGCAGGTTCGCCGCCAGGAACGTCGTGCCTCCGGCGCCCGGGCTCCAGTTGAAGAACCGGAATCCGGCGTCGGGCACGGCCTTTAAGAACAGCGTCGTCCCGAAAGGATAGAAGCCATCGGGCGAAGGCGGCGAGATCTCCACCGTGCCGGAGCCGGCTGGCGTCACAGCGGTTCGGACGCGCAGATAACTCGCGTAGTTCGCGATGTAGACGGTGCCGCCGGCCTGGATCTCGATCTCGTGTTCCGGAGTGCCGCCGTCGCTCCAGCGGGCGAAGCGGTGCTGCGTGTTGTCGTCGGCGCCCGTCGCCTGAGCCGGAGCGGAGAGCGTGTGGCGTTGACCCGGGGTCCAGTCGAACGACTGGGGAGAAACACGCGCTTCGCCGTCGATCACGACCGGTAGACCGGAGGGGTAGGTGTCGATCAGCACCTGTCGCACGGGTTCGCCGTACAGGCGCGCGACGGCCTGGATCTCCGCCGCCGACAGCGTGCCGCGCTGGCCGATGGGAATGCCCGCCGGGATCGACTGCATGGCGCTCCTGCCGCTGACGGCGAAACCCGTGTCGGAGTAATGCATCACGGCGCCGTAGTCGTAGGGGCCGATGTCCTCGCGCGCGAGGATCACCTGGTCGTAAGCGGACCGGCTGGACGGGTTGATGTTCTCGAGCAAGACACGGAGGTACAGATTGCGGTCGTTGCGGCCCTGCGTGTGGTGCAGCCCCACGCTGTGTCCGATCTCGTGGACGGTGTTCCCGAGCGAACAGGCATCGCCCAGGTTCACCAGTTGCCGGCCGCCGAGCATGCCGACGTTGGCCGAGCACCCGCTTGGCGCGCGAATGAAGTGGACGTAGTTGGCCTCGCCGTCGCGCTGTTTCAATTTGACCACGGTGGATTCGTTCCAAATCCGCACAGCGTTCGTGATGCGGTCCTGATTCGGGATGGCGGGATCGATCTCGTACGGGATTTCGCGGCCCGTCCAGCGGAAGCGGTCGCCCGAAATGACGCCGGTGGCGCGGCCGTCCTTGTCCGCCGCTGGCGGACGGAGCAGATCCTCGACCGGGCCGAGGAGCATGTCGCCCTCGACGAGGGCTTGCCCGTCGCGATCCTGGAAGACAATGGGTTGGCCGCGATACCAACCTTGTAGGAGGACGGTGGATTGTCCGAAGGCGGCGGTTGAAATCAGAAGTAGTATGGAGGCGCGCATCGCGATTGCTCGCTGTTATCGTAGCGCGACAAGTGACGGAGCGGACATCCGGATTCCAGCGCGTCCTGTAGCTAGAACCATCGTCCGCTCCGCCGGGCGCACGAATCCCGCGAACGGGCGCGCCCACCCACCCGCAGCGCCTCCGAGAGACCGCCGCGGGCGAAAATAGTTGAACTTATTTGCCGCCGCTAATCGAGCTCAGCTTCTTGGTTTCGACAGGTCCCTCCGAATAGACCCTGACCTCGACTCGCCGGCTTTTCTGCTTCCCCGCCGCCGACAGCGGCGCCTTGTCCACACCCATTCCCAAGACGTGCAGCCGGTGGAGTGGCACACCATGCCGCCCCGCCAGATACCGCGCCACCGATTCGGCCCGTTTCTGGCTCAACTCGAGATTACGCGCCGCCGTCCCACTGGGATCGGCGTACCCTTGGATCTCGATCACGCACCGTTTGAACTGGCCAATCCGCGCCGCCACCAAGTCCAGTTGATCGCGCGCGATTTTGGAGAGCGCCGCGCTGCCGACGCCGAAATAGACGCTCTCCCGCGTCGCGAGATTCGCCTCATCCGAGGCTCCGCTCCCGCCAGGTTCGGCGGCGCCGAACGCGTTGACCCGCTTCTCCAACTCCTGGGTCTTCTGAAAACTCGATTCCGCCAACGATCGGGCGACGCCCGCTGTGTTATCGGCTTGTGTGGCCCGCTCGGCGGCGCGCACGGCCGTATTGTTGGCTTCCGTAACCCGGCTGTCCGCCGATTGCGCTCGCTCGTCGGCGCGGGACGACGTCTTTTCGACCTCGGCGAGATTCGCCTCGATCGTCTTCGAACGTTCTTCCAACTTGTCGACTCGAACCGCGACCGGCGTCACCTTGTTGCGCGCATATTTCCGGGTGGCGCATCCCGACAGCAGGGCTGCGGCGGCCAGCAGGCTTAGTAGACGCGAATGGGGGAGGAAATTCATGTCTAGCTCCAGTACGTAAGCAATAGCATGGCCAAACGGAATACACGCTCGCGCAACATGGCGCGAAAGTTCCCGAACGACTGCTATGCGACGATTGTACTCCACACGGTGAGCCGGAGGTAGGCGCGCGTGGACAAAGAAAGGGCCGCGCCGTGGAGAGGGAGGCCACGGCGCGGCCGCTATCGGTCAGAGTCGTGGAGGAGACGACTCACCCGCCGGGCTGGTCTGCTGGTTCAGCCGACGGAACCGATCCTGTGTTGCAAAGCCGGGCGAGCCCATACCCAAAAGGACCGCACGGTTGCAGAGGGAAAACTCGAGATTGCCGGGAGAAGAGAGTGAAGGAAAATTTTTCAGGGTGGCTTCCGGTAATTTTTTCATTCCAGTGGCCTCCATTTTTGCAATCTTCAAGGTTTCCGTCCCGATGCCAGAATTCAGTGCAATCCTCCGGCCAAAGCGCGACCGGAAGAGTGCGCATCGAGAGGCCGCGGGGCGGCGTTTCTGTGATAGATTGAAACTTCAATGCCCGGGACACTCGAGGCCACTCCGCTGAACGCCGTCCACCGGTCGATGGGCGCGCGGATGGTAGATTTTGGCGGCTGGGATATGCCGGTCCAGTACACGGGGATCATCGACGAGCACCACACCGTTCGCCGTGCCGTGGGACTATTCGACGTCAGCCACATGGGGGAGATCGAAATCGCCGGCCCCCAGGCGTTCGATTTGGTGAACTACGCCACCATGAGCGCGGTGTCGAAGATGGCGCTCGGCCAGGCGCAGTACTCCGCGCTTCTCTACGAGCACGGCGGCTTCGTGGACGACATCCTCATCTATAAGGTGGCCGCTGACCGCTACTTCCTGTGCGTCAATGCCTCCAACCAGGCGAAGGACTACGAACACATCGTCGCGGTCCATGCCGCCACCGGGTTCGACGCTCAGGTCGACTTCGCCAGCCGGCGTTACGCCCAGCTTGCCATTCAGGGTCCCAAGGCGGGCGCCACGGCGCAAAAGCTGACCCCGGTGGATCTGTCCCCGATCAAGTACTACCGCTTCGCGGACGGCGAGTTCGCGGGCATCCCCGCGCGGATCGCCCGTACCGGCTACACCGGCGAGGACTGCTTCGAGGTGTTCTTCGAGCCGTCTCACGCGGAACGGCTGTGGAAAGAGATCCTGGACGCCGGGGCGGAGTTCGGAATCAAACCGTGCGGTCTGGGCGCCCGGAACACCTTGCGCCTGGAAGCCGCCATGGCTTTATATGGACACGAAATCGACGCCACGATCACGCCGCTCGAGGCAGGGCTGGCGCGCAACGTCGACATGTCGAAGGATTTCCACGGCAAGGCGGCGTTGGAGAAGCAAGCGAAGGTCGGCGTGACCCGCCGGTTGGCGGGGTTCGAGATGGTGGAGCGCGGCATCGCCCGCGACGGCTACGAGATCTCGATCGCCGGATCGCCGGCCGGCTGGGTCACCAGCGGCAGCCCCTCCCCGACTCTCGGCAAGAATATCGGGCTTTGTTACCTACCCGCGGACAAAGCCGCCCCCGGCCAAACCATCCACGTCAGTGTGCGAAACCAGCCCGTGGCGGCGGCCGTTTGCACCACTCCCTTTTACAAGCGAGCGAAATGATTATGTATCCCGAAAACTTCCGGTACACGAAAGAGCACGAGTGGGTTCTGGCGGAGGGAGACACCGGAACCGTGGGCATCACCCACCACGCCCAGCACGAACTGGGCGACATCGTCTACGTGGACCTGCCCAAGCCCGGATCCAACTGTGGCCAAGGCAAGCCGCTGGGATCGGTGGAATCGGTGAAGGCCGTTTCCGACATCTACTCGCCCGTGTCCGGGGAAGTGCTGGAAGTGAACGGCGATCTGGTATCCGCCCCCGAAAAGCTGAATGAAGATCCGCACGGCGCCGCCTGGCTGGTGAAGATCCGGCTGTCGTCGCCCTCCGAACTGGAGGGGCTGATGACCGCCGCGCAGTACCAGGAGTATTTAGGAGCCCACTGAATTGCGCTACCTCCCGAAATCGGATTCCGAGCGAAGGGAGATGCTGGACGCCATGGGCGCGGCATCCCTCGAATCGCTGGTCGCTCATCTGCCGGCCGAAGTCCGGCTAAACCGCCCGCTGGATTTGGCGCCGGGCATCTCCGAGTACGAGATCGTGGATTACTTCCGCGAACTCGGACAGAAGAATGCCGTCTGGCCCAGTTTTCTCGGCGCCGGCGTCTACCGCCACTATCGCCCCGTGATGTGCGACGTGGTGGTGTCGCGTGGGGAGTTCCTCACTTCCTATACCCCCTATCAGGCGGAAATCGCCCAGGGCACGCTGGCCACGATCTTCGAATTCCAGACCATGATCTGCCAGTTGACGGGCATGGACGTCGCCAACGCGTCCATGTACGACGGCTCCACATCCGTGCCGGAAGCCGCTCTCATGGCGATGCGCGTCACCCAGCGCGATCATGTCCTCATTGCGCGGACCGTCCATCCCGAGGATCGGGCGGTGTTGGACACCAGCGCCCGGAACCAGGACATGGAAGTCACCACGTTCGGCTACGTACCGGGATCCGGCCTGTGCGATTTCAAGGACTTAGAGTCCAAGCTGAACGACACGATGGCCGCCGTGATCGTGCAGACGCCGAACTTCTTCGGGTGCGTGGAAGACGTGAAGACCGCCTCCGCGCTTGCCCACAAGCACGGCGCCCTGCTGGTGGTGGTGTTCACCGAAGCGGTTTCCCTGGGGTTGCTGGAACCGCCCCGCGACGCCGACATCGTCTGCGGCGAACTGCAATCGTTCGCCATTTCGCCCAGCTTCGGCGGACCGTTCGCGGGCGTGATGGCCTGCAAGGAAAAGTACCTTCGGCAAATGCCCGGGCGGCTGGTGGGACAGACCAAGGACTCCCGCGGGCGCCGCGCGTTTTGCCTGACGCTCTCCACGCGCGAGCAGCACATCCGACGGGACAAGGCGACGTCGAACATCTGCACCAATCAGGCGCTGATCGCGCTGATGGCCACTGTTTTCATGACGGTCTACGGCAAAGCGGGGCTGCGCGAACTGGCGGTCCAGAATCTGGCCAAGGCGCACTATCTCGCGTCGTTCCTGCGCAAGCGTTTTTCGGCGCCCTTCTTCAATGAAGTGGTGGTCAAGACCGGCTCGGGAAAGCCCGCCGCCGTCAACGCCGCCTTGGTGGAGCGCAAGATCGTCGGTGGACTGGACCTCGGCCGGTTCTATCCGGAGCTCGAGGATTGCATGCTGCTGTGCGCCACGGAGATGTCGAAACGCGAAGACATGGACAAATTGGTGGAGGTAGTCCGGGGATGATCAAGAAAGTCCGCACGCATCCTTCGCAGGAAGAGGGGCTGCTGTTCGAAATCTCGTCTCCGGGCAAGAAGGCGTATCAGCTCCCCGAACTCGATGTTCCCGATGTGGATCCGGCGGCGGCTCTCGGCGGCTGCGTCCGCGACGGCATCGAGGATTTCCCCGAGGTGAGCGAGGTGGAGACCATCCGCCATTTCACCCGCCTGTCGACCTACAACTACGCGATCGACTACGGCTGCTCTCCGCTCGGTTCGTGCACGATGCAG
>SXGS01386939.1_pt1 | contig 18746 bp, 15 predicted proteins | sample 3174681 | NCBI WGS metagenome assembly SXGS01 (sample SAMN11356861, study PRJNA531348) | freshwater metagenome | isolation source: freshwater sample F1-80 | place: China: Fuxian Lake, Yuxi | collected 2017-12-25 | reverse complement strand
TCTACCAGTTCTGGATCAACGCCGACGACCAGAGTGTGGTCACCTACCTGAGGTACTTCACCTTTCTGGGCCGCGAGGAGTTGCTGGCCCTGGAGGAAACCACCCGCACCCAGCCGGAGAAACGCGAGGCCCAGCGCCGACTGGCCGAGGAGGTGACGACCTTGGTACACGGGGAGGGGGCCACCCGGCGGGCGCAGAAGATTTCGCGGGCGCTCTTCTACGGCGAGGTGGCGGCCCTGGCCGCCGACGAGATCGAGGAGGGCTTCGGGGACGTGCCCTCCCACGTGCTGGAAGGAGAGGAAGCCCCGATGGTGGACCTGCTGGTGGCGGCGGGGGTCTGCACTTCGAAACGCCAGGCCCGCGAGGACCTGGGCAAGGGCGCCATCTACCTCAACGGGGAGCGCTGCGAGGGGGCCGAGGTGGTGCTGCGCCGCGCCGAAGGTTTACACGGCAAATACCACATCCTCCGGCGGGGCAAGAACAAGTATTTTTTGATCCGCTAGGGGCGGAACTTCAGGGGCAGGTCGAGATCTGCCCCACCCCTACTCCCACTCCACGGTGCCTGGCGGCTTGTGGGTGATGTCGTAGAAGACCGCCTCGATACCTTCTACCTCCAGCAGTTGCCGGCAGATCTCGGCGACAAAGGCCTGGGGCAGGGCGCTGAAGCGGGCGGTCATGAAGTCGTCGGTGGAGATGGGCCGCAGCACCACACTCTCCTGAACCCCGTCGCTGGAGAGGGGCACCAGCACGGTGGGCATCTGGGTCACCTCCTGCATCAGGCCGTGATGCTCCAGGGCTTCCATGGCCAGGCTGTCGGCCCGGCGCAACAGATCTAGGCGCTGGCGGGTCAGGTGGGCTGCCTTGAGGCGCTGGGTGGGCCGGGGCACCGGGCCGAGCAGATAGACGACGCGGTTGATCTGGGGGATGGCGTTGGTCAGTTCGGTGGACAGCTCTTCGAGGGCCGGCCACTGGGCCTCGCCCCAGACCAGCGCCGGGTGGGCATAGGTGCGCCCGTCGCCCTGCACCCCCACGCTGCGCAGGGGCAGGATCTGCACCTGCAGCCCGAAGCGGGCGGCGGTACTGGCTGCCCGTTGCTGCGCCTCCTCCACGCCCTGCCAATCGGCCCGGCCATCGGAGCACAGGGCGCGCACTGCCAGCCCCGGCCCGGGGAAGGGGTGGCGCCAGACCAGGTGGTGGGGCAGGCCCAACTTCTCGCCCAATTCCCGCGCCTCGTCCTTGTAGAGCTGCGCCAGGGGCTCGACCACCTTGCCCTCGGCTAGCAACTTCTCGATCAGGTCCACGCGGTTGTGGTGGGTCTTGATCACCGCCGCGTGCGCCGTGCCGCCCGACTCGATGGTGTCGGTGTAGAGGGTGCCCTGGCCCAGCAGCCACTCCTCGGGGTCCAGCTTCAACTCGGCCAGGGCCCGGTCGCGGGTGTGGATGAACTGCGCCCCGATGCGCCGGCGCTTTTCCTCTGGGTCCACCACCCCCTCCACCGCGCCAAGGAACTCGGCGCTGGCGTCCACCACGTGTAAGTTGGCGAAACCCGAGTCGGCCAGCAGGCGGCGCACGATAGCGGTCTCGTTGAGGCGCATGAAGCCGTTGTCGATGTGCAGGCCCAAGACCCGGTCCTCGCCCAGGATGCGATTGAGCATCAGAAAGGCCACACTCGAATCCACCCCGCCGCTGACCAGTAGGAAGACCTTGCGGCCGGCGGTCTGCTTTTTCAGCTGCTCTGCCTGCTGCTCCAGGTACTGGTCCATGGTCCAGTCGCGGGGACAGCCGCAGAGCTCGACGAAGTTTTCGAGGATACACATGCCGCTGACAGTATGGCTGACCTCGGGGTGGAATTGCAGGCCGTAGATGCGGCGGGCCGGGTCGTACACCGCGGCCATGGCGCAGTCGGCGGTGCTGCCCAGCACCTCGAAGCCGGAAGGCAGCCGGCTCACGGTGTCCTGGTGGCTCATCCAGACCCGCTCCTCGGCCTCCAGCCCCTTGAGCACGCCTGCGCTTTGTTTGAGTTGGAGCCGGGCCGCCCCAAACTCGCGGGTCTGGCCCGGCTCCACCTGGCCGCCCAGGTGCTGGCAGAGCAGTTGGTGGCCGTAACAGAGCCCCAGGATGGGCAGGCCCGCGTCGAAGAGGTCGGGGTTATAGGGCGGCTGGGCCGGGTCGTAGACGCTGGAAGGGCCGCCGGAGAGGATGAGGCCGTGGACCCCATTTAACTCGTCCAGGGAGACCTGGGGTGAGCAGATGCGGGCGTAGGCGTGCAGGCGGCGGATGCGGTTGGCGATGAGGTGGGCGTATTGCCCGCCGAAATCGAGGACGGCAATGCTCAAGGCAGGACTCTTTGGCGAAGGAAGGGGAGGAGATGAATATAAGGCCGGGGCGGCTTTTGACAAGCCGGCCTTTTCCGCTTCACTGCACGCGGGTGTAGGAGCGGGTCCCGTCTTCCTCGACCATGATCAGGGTCTCGCGCCGGATGGAGATCTGGGCCAGCCGGTCGGCGCGCGGCAGGGAGACGGGGTCTTCGCCGGGCAGGGTGTACACCTCGGTGAAACGGAGGCGCAGCTGGTCGCCGTCCAGGGAGTAATCGCCGAAGAGAGTGTGGCAGGGTGGGGTGGTGGCGCGGTCCACCGGGTCGCCGGGGCCGCTCTGGTGGCAGGTGAAATCGAGCACCTGTACCGAACCCTCGTCCTTGAAGAAATAGACCTCGTTGCGCTCCTGGTCGTTGCGCTCCCAGGAGCCGATCAGCAGTTGGGGCAGATCGACGAAACGCGGCGAACGCGGGTCGAGGGGGTTGTTGCGGTCCAGGTCGCCGCAGCCGGCCAGGAGGAGCAGGGACAAGAGCGCCAGGTGAACCATCTCAGAACCTGTAGGCCAGCTGGAAGAGGGGGGTGCCCTGGCTGCTCATCTCCATGCCGCTTTCCAGCGCCGGACCCTTGCCCAGCCACAGGACGTCGATCCAGTTATAGGCCGCCACCGCCCCGGCCAGCCAGTAGGCCCGGTTGCTGCGGCGGTGCCAGGTGGATGCTTTGTCGAACTGGCGGTCGAATTCATCCTGGGTATAACCAGCCCCCAGGCCCTGGTAGTTGTCGTAGTAGTTGGCGCTCTGGACATGGCACAGGACGCCGGCGGTGAGGGCGGCGGCCTCCAGACCCAACAGGGCCCAGCCCTTGCCGGGGGTGCCGAGTTTGAACTGGTAGAGTCCGGGGACGAAGGCCAGGCGTTTGGGCACCCCTGAGCCGGCGACCGCGTAGGCGAAGCGCTGGGCGTAGAGCATGACCTGGGACATACGCTCGGGGTCCAGGATGCGGTAGACCTGCATCAGCATGGGGTCCTGGCCAGGCTCGACGTGGACCAGCTCGCCGATGGCGAAACGCTGGAAGACCTGGCGCACCCTCAGGGCCCCCACTGCCGTGGGGGTCACCGAAAGGGTATCTCCGGAGAGCGGATGGGTGAGGATCTCGGTGGACATGATATCGAGCAGGTCGCCCTCCATGAGGCCCTGCTGGTGGCCGGCGTCGATATAGCCCAGGCTGCCTTCGACGCGGATGATCACACCTTCGGCCCTGGAGACCTCGGCGCGGGCCGGGGAGGGCAGCAGGATGCAGCTGAGGGCCAGGGCCAGGGCCCAGGCGAGGGGCCGGGGACGGCTCATTTGCTCTCCTCTACCACGATGTCGTCTTCCTCCTCTTCCTCTTCTTCCACCTCCACCTCGGCCTCGGGCTCCTCGTCCTCTTCCTCCTCCTCTTCTTCCTCGCCCTTGCGGCCCTTTAGGAAGGTCAAGAGATAGTAACCCAGACCCAACACCCCCACGGTGCCCACGGTGCCCATGAACCAAGTGGTGGTGTAGAAAGGGATCTCCTCGGTCGGCGGCTCTTCCTCGTGGGCCTCTTCGACCGGCTCGGGTTCGAGGGGCTCCTCCTCGTGGGCCTCTGGCTCGGGATGGTGTTCCTCGATGGCCGGGGTGTGTTCGGCCACGGCCGTGGTCTCCGGAGCCGGGGGGGGGATCTCGGCGCGCAGTTTGGTGATCTCGTCCTGGATGATCTGGCGCAGGTGATCCAGCTGGGTGGAGGTGAGGGTATCGGCGGTTTCGCCCCGCCCTTTTTCGACCTTGGGGGAGACCAGCGCCGCCACCGACTCGCGGATCTTGGCCATCTCGCGTTTGAGGGCGTTGACGTCGGTGTTGATGCCCTGCATCTGGGCCCGCATGCGCTCGTCGGCCTTCTCGAGGCGCTGCATCATGTTTTCCAGGGCGTGGATGGTGGTCTGGATATTCTTGACGTCGCGGGTGAGGCTGGAGACATCGGATTTGAGCTGCTGCCTTTCCTGGGCCTCCTCGTGGCGCGCCACGTCGCCGCGGAACTGTTCCTCCATCACCTGGCCCGCTGTCTCGGCGGCCACGAAGCGGATCACATCGCCGGCGCGTACCGGCATCAGCGGCAGGGCCTTGAGGCGGACCACCCCGGAGGCGGCGCTCACCTTGGCCACCTCGCCGACGGCCAGGCGGATCTCGGGTGAACCGAGGTTCTCGCCGGTGATGGGGTGGATGACCGCCTCGCCAGGGGGCCGGACCACCACCACCTCCATACCCGCCACCAGGCCGTGGTCGGCGCCCTTGTCCACGTTGAGCGAGAGGCCGCGCACCTTGGTGACCACCGCGTCGGCCGCGTCGGCCGCCTGGGCCAGGGCGCAGAGGAGCAGGGCTGTCCAGCAGTATCTCATGGGCTTACCTCAGTCTACTCCGCGGTTCCACCGGCGGCCCGCATCAGGGTGTCGTGCTGCCAGTATTGGTCGTCGCGCTGTGGATAATCGCTGTTGAAATGGGCGCCGCGGCTCTCACGGCGCATCTGGGCTCCGTGGGCGATCAGCTGGCCGGCGGTGACCAGGTTGCGCAGCTCGACCAACGCGGCATCAATACCATGCCGGCGATAGAGCGCCTCGCTCTCCTCGGCCAGTCCCTCGAGGGTCCGACAGGCCCGCTCGAGGCCGGCGGTGCTGCGCACGATGCCCACCTCTTCCCACAGGCAGCGCCGCAACTGCTGCCGGCGTTCTTCCACCAATGCGGGGGCCGGGGCCGGACCAGTCGGTTCCTTCCAGCCGGGCAAGGAGGTGGGCCGGGCCGGCGGCGCCTGCTCCCGCGCATGCTGCCAGGCCCGGCGGGCAAAGACCAGGGCCTCCAGCAGCGAGTTGCTGGCCAGGCGGGTGGCCCCGTGCAGGCCGGTGAGGGCCACCTCGCCCGCCGCGTAGAGCCCGGGGATCTCGGTCTGTCCCCATTCGTCCACCTGGATCCCGCCACACAGGTAGTGGGCGGCGGGCATCACCGGGATCAGGTCGGCGGTGATGTCGATGCCCCGTCGGGCGCAGTGACCGCTGATGCCGGGGAAACGCCGCCGGGTCTCCGCCGGGTCCTTGCCCCGCACGTCGAGAAAAACACACTCATCGCCGCTTTCCCTGATCTGGCTGACGATGGCCCGGGCCACGATGTCGCGGGTGGCCAGCGAGCCGCGGGGGTGGTAGCGCTCCGCAAAGGGTTGGCCCTGCCGGTCGACCAGTACCCCGCCATAACCGCGCAGCGCCTCGCTGATGAGGAAGGAGGGGCCGCCCGGCTGGTAGAACATGGTTGGGTGGAACTGCATGAATTCGAGATTTCCCACTGCTGCCCCGGCTCTATAGGCCATGGCCAGGCCGTCGCCGCAGGTCACCGCCGGATTGGTGGTGTGCAGGTACGCCTGGCCGGCTCCGCCGGTGGCCAGCAGCGTGAACGGGGCGCTGAACCGGTGGACCTGAGCACTTGCCAGATCTAGCACCTGGGCTCCCCAGCAGCGCCCCTCGACCAGCAGTTCCAGCGCAAGGTGGTGCTCGTAGATCTTCAGCTTGCCCCGCGCCACCGCCTCGAGCAACGCCCGCGAGATTTCCCGGCCGGTGGCGTCGGCGGCATGGACCACCCGCGCCTGGGAATGGCCGCCCTCGCGGCCCAGGGAGAGTTCCCCCGAGGCCTCGCGGGAGAAATGCGCACCCAACCCCATCAATTCCTCCACCACCTCGGGTCCCTCGCGCACCACCAGCTCCACCACCGGTGCTTTGCACAGCCCGGCCCCGGAGTCCAGCGTATCCCGCACGTGCTGGGCAAAGGAATCCTGGCCCTGGTCCATCACCACCGCGATGCCGCCCTGGGCATAGGCCGTGTTCGACTCTGTGGCCTTGCCTTTGGTGACCAGCACCACCGAATGGCGCTCTGCGGCCTTGATAGCAAAAAAGAGACCGGCCAGGCCGCTGCCGACGATGAGATAATCGGTCTGTATGTCCATACCCTTTAAAAAATAAATAAGAGACCCCGCCGGCGCTCCCACCGGTGCTCCCATATCTGGGCGGCGGCGGCGGGGCGCCCACTACCGGTGGCGGGTTGGAGCGCCGTGGTTTGTTGGCCGGTGGCGCCCATAGGAGTTGGCGCCGGGTGAAGGGAGCCAGGGAAAATTGTTCCGCTGCCAGGGCGCGCGCTGTTCAGCGCAGCACCAGCAGTTTGCGGCTGACCAGGATCGGATCGACCACCAGCTGGCAGTGGTACACCCCGCTGGCCGCCGGGTGCCCAGCTTCGTCGCGGCCGTCCCAGATCACCGAATAGATGCCCGGGGCCGCTGGCTGGCGCACCAGCCGGCGCACCAGGCCGCCGGTGAGGGAGCGCACCTCGACGAGGATCTCGCTCTGGCGGTCGAGGGCGGATTTGTTGATGCCCACGGTATAGTCGATACGGGTGAAATCGCCGAAGGGATTGGGGTAGTTGGGACTGAGGGAAAAACCCACCGGCGCCCGGGGGTCGAAATTCAGGAAGGGCCGCCACTGCACCCGACCCTTGATGCGGGCCTGGATCCAGGCCTCGTCGTCGCGGCCCCACCAGTTGTTGCGGGCGACCAGCTCGACGCCGGTCTGGTTGTCGAGCAGTTGGGCGGCGTTGTCGATGGCGTTCAGCTCCATGCGCTCCGGCACCCGCACCCCGGTGAGGAGTACAGCCAGCTCGTTGTCGGCGAATTCGTTGCGCACCAGGTGCGCCCGCCCGCTAACGCTGTACAGGCCGATGCGGTGTTCGGCGAGGTGGTTCTGCTCGATGGCCACGTTTTCGCACTGCTCGCAGCGGATGCCCACCTCGCCGCGCAGCTGGTTGTCGGCCACCCGGCCGAAGACCTGGCTGCCCAAGACCAGGTTGGCGCCATCGGCCACGCCGACGCCGTTGCCGGCGAAGACACTGCCCAGGCATTCGAGGTAGCCGCCGCTCCGCTCCAGGCCCCGGGCGCCGTTGGCGCTCAGCCGGGCTTCGCGCACCCGCACCGGGGCCGGACCGCTGATGCGGATTCCCTCGCGGCCGGCGCCTTCCACCTCCACCCCCAACAGGGTGACCCTCTCCTGGACCTCCTCCAGGCAGATGCCGCACTGGCCGGCCTGCAGAATGCGGGTGTCTTCGATGTCGAGGGGGAAGAGCAACTGCTCGCCCGACACCCCGACGAGGGGGTACTCGACAAGGGCCTGGCGCAGGGAGAGGCGGCCGGCCCTCGCCATGGTGATGCCGTGCCAGTCCCCTGGGGCAGGTGTGGCCGCTGCCGAGGTGAGCCGGGCCCGGCCGCCGATGTGCAGCTCGCCCTCGACCACCAGTTCGCAGCGGTCCGGGTCGGCCCCGGCGCGGCGCTGGTCTGCGGAAAAGCGCACCAGGGTGCCCGGCGCGATCTGCAGCCGGGCGGCGGGGCCGATTACCACATCTGCGACTACCTCGATGGTGTCCTGCCAGATCTGTGACCCGCTCAGCGCGCCGGCCCGCCGCGGATCGCGGGTGCGCAGGTCGGCCAGCACGGTGTCTCCCTGGCGGCGGATGCGCTCGATGCTGACGCCGGGCGGGGCGGCGGGGTTGGTGCGCACGGAGTACTCGGTGAAGTTGATGCCGTCGAAGGGATCGGTGGCGTCGCCCAGGTTGCCCAGGTGGGCGGCGCGGTAGCTCTCGTCGTGGGCCCAGAAATCGAGGTTGTCCCGGCCCAGCTCGGGGGAGGGCTGGATGCCGGCGGGGAAACCGGCATCGAGGTACAGGCCGTCGGCGCAGACCAGGTCCACCTGTTTGCCGACCTCGTCGTCCACCCCGATTACCCCTTCGCGCACCTGCCAGACCAGCAGGCCGTCGGCGGGCTGGTGCCGCTGGTAAAAGCTGGCCCCGGCGCGGCGGTGCTCGACCAGCAGGTGGGTGCCGGGCTCCGTGCCCGGCAACTGGTAGACCTTGCCGCCGGCGCGCAGATCGGCGAACACCACGTCGCGCAGGTCGCCGTCCACCACCACCAGGCCGGCATTGTTGCGGCCGATCCAGCCCAACTGCCCCAGGGCCCAGGCGCACAGGGGACTGGGGCTCTCCTGCTCGTTCCAGCCCAGGGCGCCGCGCCCCATCAGGCACCAATATCCCACGCCGGCCGAATCCCGCTCGGGGTCGCCCGGGCCCACCTGCTGGCCGTAGTCCAGGTCGTAGAGATCGGGCAGGCCCAGGGCATGGCCCAATTCGTGGGCCATGCTGCCCACCGCCACCTCGAAGGTATGGGCCCGCTGCAGGGTGCCGCCCCGGCCCCGGGGGTGGCCGTCGGCGCGCACGCGGATGAAACCGCCGTTGAGCCGGCGGTCGGTGCTGACGTAGTCGTCGAAGAGGCCCAGCTTGGCCACCCCGGTGGCGTCGGCGATGATGAAGTTCCTGGGGATGGTCAGGGTGTTGAGGAAGAGGAAGTCCACGTACCCGTCGTCGTCGCCCGAATTGGGCTGCCCGTCCGGGCCGTCGCTGTCGTACGCCCCCAGATCGAGCTCGGGGTCCACGGCGGCCAGGATCTCGCGGGTGAAGGCGCCGAAATCCCCGCCCAGACCCGTGCTGTCCACGTAGGCCGTGCCCGGCCGGTGGGCGCCGTACCAGCGGGGGGCAAGCCCGCCTTCGAGGCGGAACTGCCCCCCCGACATCTCCAGATAGTAATGGGTCAGGCTGCCGGCGCGCTGGGGGTCGAAGAGTGCGCCGGCGTAGGCGGGCAGGGCCCGGTCCAGGTGGTCCTCGTCCTGAAAGCGGGCAAAAATCGCCACGGCGCGAAGGGAGCCCTCGGAGGAGAGGCGGGCCTGGGCCGGGCGGGCGGCCTGGTCGGCGCAGACCAGGGACCAGCCGCAGTGAGCCCCGGCCAGCAGCAGGAGCAAGGCGAGGTGAATCATACCTCTGGCGCGTCTGAGCCCGCAGCGGCCCGGGCCATACGCGCCTTGATCTCGTCTAACTTGAGATAGAGTTGTTCGCGGACGAAGAGGTCGTAGAGTTCGCGGTCGATATGGTTGGACTCCACCTCTTCCCTGAGGATGCGCAGCACCACCTCCCTGGGCATGGGTTTGGCCCGGTAGGGGCGGTCGTCGGCGCTGAGGGATTCGAAGATGTCGACCAGGGCCAGGATACGCGCCTGCAGGCTGATCTGTTCGGCTTTCAGGCCCAGGGGATAACCGCTGCCGTCGAGTTTTTCGTGGTGGGCGCCGGCGATCTGCGGCACCTGGTCCAGCTTGCGGGTGAAGGGGATCTGGGCCAGCATCTTGATGCTCATCGAGGCGTGGTCGTTGATCTTCTGGCGCTCCTCCCCGGTGAGGCTGCCCTTCCGTATACACAGGTTTCGCAACTCGTCCTCGCTCAGGTAGGGGTGTTCCGCTCCCCCATCCTGGTAGGTCTGGCCGGCGATCTGCCGCAGCCTTTCGAGGTCTGCGTCCTGCATAAACTCGCCCGGCGTATTGGCCCGCTCCAAAAAGGCCAGGTCCCCGGCCAAAGCTTGTAGACGGCGGTCGTACTCCTCGCCTAGACCAGCGGGCAGGGGCTGGCCGGCGGCCTGCCTCTGGAGGCGCTCCAGTTCGATGGTCTTGGCGATCAGGGCAAAGCGGGTGCGCACCAGTTCGATGCGGTCGAAGAGGGTGTGCAACTTGGTGGGTTTGTCCACCACCCACTCGGGGGTGGTGATCTTGCCGATGTCGTGCATCCAGGAGGCGATGCGCAGTTCGTTGAGTTCGTCCTCGCTGAACTGCCGCTCGGCCAGGGGCCCGTCCTTGCAGGCGTTGATGCTGTGGGCCACCGCCATGGCCATCTCGGCCACCCGGCGGATGTGGCCACCCGTGTAGGGAGAGCGCTCGTCGATGGCGGTGGCCATCACCTGGACAAAGGAGTCGAAGAGCCTTTCGGTCTCCTCGATCAGGCGCACGTTGTTGATCGCCACCGCCGCCTGCGAGGCCAGCGACTGGATGAGCGACTGGTCCTGGGCCGAGAAGGGCACCACCTCGCCGGTCAGCGGGTGCAGCGCGTTGATCAGCTGCACTACCCCGATGATCTGGTCCTCGTGGTCCTTCATCGGCACCCCGAGGATGGATCGGGTGCGGTACCCGGTCATGCGGTCGTAGTTCTTGGGGCCCTCGAAGTGGTAGACCGGATCGGTGTACACGTCTTCGATATTGAGGACCTCGCCGGTGACGGCCACGTAGCCGGAGACACTCTCCCGGTTGAGCGGCACCGGCGGCACGTCCATCTTGCCGTGGCGGCCCCCGACAAAACTCTTCAGGGTGTCGTTCTGGGCGATTTCGAAGGTGAGGTGGTCGCTTTTGAGCAGGAAGAGGGTGCCGGCGTCGGCGCGGGTGAAGCTGCGGGCCTCCAGCAGGATGCGCTCGAGCAGCACCGTCAGGTTGCGCTCCACCGAGAGGGCCACGCCGATTTCGTTGAGGCGGCGGAGGCGGTCTTCCAGGTCGAAGGCAGAGTGGCTCTGATCAACCATAAGGGGGTCCGGAATCGGTCGGGCAGCGAGGAAAAATTCAGATAATTCAAGTTACCCACCTATCCCGCGCATGTCAACCGGACCCGGCCCCGCTCAGGGAGGCCATTTCAGGTCCACCTGCAGGCCGGCGTGTTGGCGGCCCTGCTGGCGGCGGAAGCGCGCCGCCAGGCGCAGCGGGCCCCAGGTATGGGCCGCCAGCAGGTACCAGCGCCAGCCCTTTCCGTACAGCGGTCGGATGCTGAAGGCACCCGGAAGGTCGTACTCGTATTCGTAGAGGCGGCTGGCGTGCGAAGTGGTGTGGAACCGGCTCAGATGCCAGGTCCAGCTCAGGCCCCGCCACTGGGCGTCTGCCCGCCCCGAATACAGGTGGCCGCGCTGGGCGCCGGCGGCACGGCGGGTCTCGACCCGGGCTGACAGTTCGAGGGAGCGGTGCGGGGCCCAGCCAAGGTCCATCCGGCCGCGCCGGTCAGGGCCGGCGAGCTGCTGGCCGGCCAGGTCGAGGCGCCACCCCTCGGGCAGGGGCAGGGCCAGGCTGGCACCCCATACCCGGCTGGGGTCTGGGGTTTGCACGGGCCGCCAGCCATCGGTCCACAGGCCGCCCTGCCAACCGCGCCAGCGGCCCTCGGCGGAGAGCAGCAGACCGGTTTCGTCGCGCTGCTGGCTGCGGCCGAGGGCGCCGCCGAAAAAGCCGGGGAAGTCGGGATCGTAGTGGCGCCAGGTGGCGCCCAGGGTTCCAGGCCCCAGGCGCAGGGCCGCCACTGCCAGGCTGCCGCGCCGGCCCTGGGTGTCCACCGCGGCCTCCCCGCCGGCCCGCAGCCCCCGCCAGCGCCATTGCAGATCGGTGCCGGCCAGCCGCACCCGGCGGCCGTGGAAGGCGAGCCGGTCGCGGCGGCGCAGATCGACCCGCCGGTCGAACCCCAGATACTGGAAGGTGGCGCCCCCCTGCCAGGGGCCGCCGGTCCGCCGCAGCCGCATCCCCGCCACCAAGAGGCCCAACAGGCGCTGGCCGGCCCTCTCGGTGGCGGTGCGGTGCAGGCCGCTCTCGGGCAGGGTGACGACCTGATCCTCCTTGCCGAGCCGGGCGTCGCGGGCGGCCCGGCCGCCCACCAGCACCAGCGTCCACTTGCCGGCCCCGGCGCCGAGGCTCAGGCCGCGCAGGGCGATGTTCTCGCCGCTGCCCCGGTAGCCGGTATTGCTCTGGTCTTGGCGCAGCGTGGGGAAAGGGGCGCCCCTGCTGCCCGGGCGGCCGAAGACCAGGCCCTGGCCGAAGCCGGGCCGCAGATCGCCGGCGCTCAACACCAGGGGCAGGGTGGGGTGGCTCCAGTGGTACGAGGCGGCGGCGAAGTCGTTCCAGCGCGGCTCGCCGGCGTCCCGCTCGACCAAAAGTTGGAACTCCTGATGTGCGCCTTTCCAGGCGAGGCGCTGGTAGTGGCGGGTCTGTCCCGGGGTCCCCTGGGCGCGCAGGCGCAGGGAGAGATCGCCGGGGATGGCCGCGCCAAAGGACTCGTGTTCCGCGGCAGCGGCGTCTTCCTCGCCGGCAAAGGGGTCCAGGTCCTGGGCGACTGCCGGGGCCGCCAGGAGCAGTGGCAACACGAAGCGCAGCATGGCTGAGGGGAACTGCAAGGAACGTGCCGGGTGTGCCACTCTGGAGGCGGGGGGCGGCAGTGGCGCCAAAAGCGCCCAACTGGCGTGGGGAAGGTGACATGGTTAACTTCGAGCCGGCTGTTTTGCGAAGGAGAGGGAGCCATGAAATTCGCCACCTGCAACGAGTACTTCGAACACTGGCCCATCGAGGAGGTTTTTGTCTACGCCGCCGAGGTAGGGTATCAGGGGGTGGAGATCGCCCCCTTCACCCTGGCGCCCTCGGTGGAGGAGATCTCTGCGGAGAGGCGGCGCGAGATCCGCCGGGCCGCCGAGGTCGCCGGGGTGGAGATCGTCGGCCTGCACTGGCTGCTGGTCAGCCCCACCGGACTGTACATCAACCACCCAGACGAGGGTATCCGGAAGAAGACCCGCGACTATTTCGAGGCGCTGATCCGCTGCTGCGGCGATCTGGGAGGGCAGGTGATGATCATCGGCTCGCCCAAGCAGCGCAACGTGCAGGAGGGCTGGGATTACCAGCAGACCTGGGACCGGACCCGGGCGGTGTTTGAGTCCTGCCTCAAGACGGCAGAGGCGTGCGGGGTGTACTTGTGTTTTGAGCCCCTGAGCCCGGATCAGACCAATTTTATCACCACTGCGGCCCAGGCCCGCCAGCTGGTGACCCAGCTAGCCCACCCGCATTTCCAGACCATGGTGGACGTGTGCAGCGGTTCGAGCGAGGCGGTGCCGGTGCCCCAGCTGCTGCGAGACTCGGGGCCGCACCTCTACCACGTACACGTCAACGACGCCAACAAACGGGGGCCGGGTTTTGGGCAGAGCGATTTTGTGGGTGTGCTGCGCACACTGCGCGAGTTGAAGTACGAGCGCTATGTCTCGGTGGAGGTCTTCGACTTCAATCCCGACCCGCGCACCATCGCGGCGGCGAGTCTGGCGTATATGCGGGGGATAGAGGCGGCGCTAGCTTGAGGGCGCAACGCCTCAATGGTTCGAGTGTTGCGAGGGGTGGGTTGAGGGGGCATTCCCCTGCTGCTATGGTTGTGATGGTGGGGGGGAGTCCGGCGCTTCCTTTTTTTGCTCGCGGTCGAGGATGTCCTGGATCAGGCGCTGGTAGTCCTCGTCGGCCTTGGCCTTCTTGGCCTGCTCGGCCTTGATCAGGTTGCCCAGGATATTGGCCAGGCGCGCGGGGTTGTTCTGGCCGATGCGGACCATGGTTTTGATCTCGGAGATGGAGCGGTCCAGGGGTGTGGGGCGCGGGGCTTTGGGCGGGCCGGCTTTTTCGGGGGCAGTGTCTTTAGCCGGCAGCGGCGGCGATGCTGTCTTGGCCCTGGTGGGTTTTTTTGCTGCCGGCTTGGCCTTGGCCTTGGCGCCGAAGAGGCGGGCCAAGAGCGAGGGTTTGGCTTTTTTCTTTTTGGGCTTCATCGGGCGGCCAGTCCCTCCTCGTCCTGCAAAAAGTCGTAGCCCAGCTCTTTGAGGGTCTGGTAGTCCCGGGCCAGGTTCAGGCTCATCTGTTCGGCCAGGCACAAAAGAATCTTGCAGCCCAGGCCGGGGTTGGTGACCATGATATCCATCAGGTCGGGTTTGAAGAAGCCGATCAGTTCGCTGCGTTCTGCCGCCACCACCGCTGAGGTGCGGGGGGTGCCGTCGACCAGGGCGAATTCACCCAGCAACTCGCCGGGTCCCAGGGTGCCCACCACGTGGTTTTCGCCTGCGGCGTCTGGGCGCAGGATATACACGCTGCCCGAGCGGATCAGGTAAAATCCCGACTGCTCGGCGCCGCGGCGAATAATCGTCTCCCCGGAGGTGAAGCGGCGCGGGTGTACGGTGCGGGCCAGGGTCCACAACTCCCTGGGCGTCAGGGCGCTAAATACCGGGACGCGGGCCAGGATCGCTTCGAGCGGGAGCTGTGCCTGGGCCTCCTGGCGGAAGAGGTTGGCCCACTCGGGATCTTCCCACTCTTCGGCGCTTGCTTCCATGGAGGGCTCCGGGTTGGGGACTGCCGCTATTTTAAGCAGGGCCTCCCCCCAAGGCAAATATCGGCGGCTTCGCTCTATTGACAGAATACTTTTTTTTTGGAATTTTCAGCCAGGTCTTCATGGAGGTGTCACTGTGGCAGCCAAATTGAGGGTGGGCATCGTCGGCCTGGGACAGCGGGGACTGCAGCATCTGGAGGCGCTCTGGGGTATTCCCCAGGCCCAGGTCGCGGCCCTGTGTGACCCTTTCCCGGAGAATCTGGCCGAGGAGAAGCTGCGGCGTTTTGTGCCCGGTTTCTCGCTGAGCGGGGTGGCGACCAGCAATCGCTTCGAGCAGTTGCTGGAGGCCCCTCTCGACGCGCTCTACTTCTGTATTCCCCCGGGCCGCCATCAGGGCGAGCTGATCCGGGCCGCCGAACAGGGCTTACACATCTTCGCCGAAAAACCGGTGAGCCTGTACCTCGAAGAGGCGCTGGAGATGGAGCGAGCCATCCGCCGGGCCGGGGTGGTGGGCACGGTGGGTTTCCAGCAGCGCCACGACGGCTGGCACCTGGCCATGCGCGACTTTCTGCGCGACAAGCGCCTGGTGATGCTCACCCAGGTGACCAACGGCACCCTCGAATCCCATTCGGTCAAGCATACCCGCACCGAGGAATTGGGCGGGCCGGCCAACCGGGTGTGGGCCGCCAATTTCGCCTGGTCGGGTTCCACGGTGGTCGAGGCCGGCATCCACCCCCTGGACCTGATGCGTTTCTGGGCCGGGGAGGTGGCCTGGGTGCGGGCCAACTACGTACCGCGCGCCCCCGAGGACATCGTCGACGGCGGGGATAACCCCTGCGGGTACTCGGTGACCTTTGGCTTCGAGTCCGGGGCAGTGGCCACGCTCAACCTGACCCGGCTGCGCCGGACCTTCTGGGGCGACGGGTACCAGGATATCGCCTGGGACCACGGCCATCTCAGGATCGAGGCCGAGGGCCCGGTGGCCTATTACTATGAGGGGGCCTACCCGCCCCCCGGCGAGGTAGACGCCGCTGCCCTGCGCCATGTCTTGCCCGCCGGCCCGCGCGGCGATACCACCCTGGCTATCGGCCAGGCCTTTGTGGCGGCGGCACTGGCTGGCGATTCCTCGGCCCTGCTCAACACCTTCTCCTCTAGCATGAACAGCCACAGTGCGGTGCTGGGGGCCAATGTCTCCGACCAGCTGGGCGGGGAGAAGGTCGAATTGGGCGAATTACTCAACCACCCCAAATACGCGGCCTTCCGCAAAAAACCCTAAGGAGAGGAGCCCCTCATGCCCACCTATCAGCTCAACCATCTGCACCACGAAACCCGCGACGTGGACACCAGCGTCGCCTTCTACAAGAAGGTCTTCGGCGCCACCAGCGAGCCGCCTTTCGAGCGGGGCGGGGCCACCTGGGTCAAGGTGCATGTGGGCGACGTGGCGATCATGGTCACCAACCGGCCCTGCAGCGACAACGCCCTTGGCCGCTACCAGGGCCTGGACCACGTCGGCCTGATGACCGACGATTTCGATGCCACCATCGCCACCATTCAGCAGGAAGGGGCCAATATCTGGTTCGGGCCTACCAAGCTGGATACCGGCATGCGCATCGCCTTTGTCAGCGGCCCGGACAATATCAAGATCGAGTTGATGGAGAAGATATGAAGGTCGGCGTGATCGGCCTCGGGATGGGGCGGGCCCACCTGCAGGCGTACCGCGCCTTCGACCAGGCAGAGACCATCGGGATTGCCGACCTGGACGAGGGCCGGCTGAAATCCAGCGCCGCCGAGTATCAGATCGGGCGCACCTTCACCGATTACCGCGCGCTGCTGGCCCTGCCCGAGTTGGAGGCGGTGAGTGTGTGTCTGCCCAATAACCTGCACGCGCCGGTGGTGATCGAGGCACTGCAGGCCGGCAAACACGTGCTGGTGGAAAAACCCATGGCCCGCACCCCGGCTGAGGCGCGCTCGATGAAGGAGGCCGCCGAGGCCACTGGCCGCACCCTGGGCGTCTCGATGAACTACCGCTGGATCGTCGGGCCGGACTCGTGGTACCTCAAACACCTGATCGAGAGCGGCCGTCTGGGGCAGATCTACTACGTGCGGGCCTACACCCTGCGCCGGCGCACCTTTCCGCGCGGCCATAAGACTTGGTTCACCCAGAAGGCCCTCTCTGGCGGGGCGGCGCTGATGGACATGGGTCCGCACCTCCTGGACCTGGCCATGTGGTTGGCTGGCGACTACGCGCCGCGGCAGGTGAGCGGAGTGACCCGCACCGCGCTGATGACCGACACCGACGTGGACGACTTCGGGGTAGTGCTGGTGCGTATGGCGGGCGGGGCCACCATCTACCTCGAATCCACCTGGGCCTCCTTCACCAAGCCCGGCGTGGGCCTGGTGGTGATGGGTACCGAGGGCGGGGCCATGCTCGACCTGAGCGCCGCCCAGGGCAAACGCCTGACCCTGCTGGGCGCCGAGGGCGACACCCTCACCGAAGCCACGCCGGTGGACATCCAGTTGCCCTTTGCGCCCGAGGCCTCGATCCAGGAGCATTTTGTCCGGCGGGTGAGTGCCGGCCAGCAGCCCGAAACCACCCCGGCCCGGGGCCTGGCCGTGGTGCAGGTGATCGATGGGGCGTACCGCTCCAGCGAAAACGGGCGGGACGTGGTGATCGAGTGAGTGCGGTGGCCGGGTACGAAACCGTCATCGGTATGGAAGTCCACGTGGAGCTGCAGACGGCCTCCAAGATGTTCTGCCGCTGCCCGGCCCACCACTTTCAGATCGGGGCCAACCAGCACATCTGCCCGGTGTGTACGGCCCAGCCCGGGGCTCTGCCGGTGATCAACGGGCGGGCCGTGGAGTTGACGGCGATGACCGGTCTGGCCCTCAACTGCCAGGTGCAGCCCCGCAGCGTCTTCGCCCGCAAGAACTACACCTATCCGGATCTGCCCACGGGCTACCAGATCTCCCAGTACGAGCTGCCCCTGTGTACGGCGGGTTGGGTGGAGGTGGAGGGCAAAGACATCGGCATCGAGCGGGTGCATCTGGAAGAGGACACCGGTAAGCTGGTCCACCAGGGGAGCCTGAGCCTGGTGGATTACAACCGCGCCGGGGTGCCGCTGATGGAGATCGTCTCCGACTCCTCCCTGCGCTCGGCCGAGGAGGCTTACGCGTACCTGGTGGCCATCCGCCAGGTGGTGCGCTACCTGGCGGCTTCCTCGGGCGACATGGAGAAGGGGGCCATGCGCTGCGAGGCCAATATCTCGGTGCGCCTGAAGGGGGCCAGCGCCTACGGGACCAAGGTGGAGGTGAAAAACCTCAACTCCTTCCGCGCGGTGCGCAACGCCATCACCTATGAGACCGAGCGCCAGGTGAGATTGCTCGAGGAGGGCGGCGCGGTGCGCCAGGTGACCATGGGTTGGGACGAGGGGGCGGGGGTCACCCGCGAGCAGCGCAGCAAGGAGACCTCCGAGGATTATCGGTACTTCCCAGAGCCGGACCTCTTGCCGGTGGTGGTGGATGAGGCCTGGATAGGCCGGGTGCGCGGCCTGCTGCCCGAGTTGCCCCAGGCCAAGGCCGCCCGTTTCAGCAGCCACTACGGGCTGAGCGCCCAGGATATCGGGGTATTGGTGGACGACCAGGAGGTGGCCGCGTACTTTGAGGCCGCCGCCGCCCAGGCCGACCCCAAGCTGGTGAGCAACTGGGTGACGGTGGAACTCTTCCGCCGGCTCAAGGAGGATGGGATCGCGCTGGGGGAGGTGAAGGTGACCCCCCAGGCCCTGGGCGAGTTGGTCGAACTGGTTAAATCCGGGGCCATCAACCAGCCGGCGGCCAAAGAGGTCTTTGGGGTGTTGTGGGCCGAGGGCGGCTCGCCGGCGGCGATCGTCGAGGCCCGCAGCCTGGGCCAGATCTCCGACACCGGGGCCCTGGAGCAGGCGGTGGCCGAGGCGCTGGCCGCCAACCAGGACGCGGTGGAGAAGATCCGGGCCGGCAACGACAAGGCGGTCAAGTTCCTCATCGGCCAGGTGATGAAGGCTACCCGGGGCAAGGCCAATCCGGCCCTGGTCGAGGAGTTGCTGCGCCGGCAGTTGGCCGGCTGAACTGGAGGACAGCCATGTTACTGGCGGGCAAGAAGGCCCTGGTCACCGGGGGCAAGCGGCGCATTGGTCGGGGCATCGCCCTGGCTTTGGCCGAGGCTGGGTGCGAGGTGGGCATCAACGATCTGGAGGAGGACGAGGATGGGCGGGAGACCCTGAGACTGATCGAGGGATTGGGCCGCCAGAGCGCCTTCTTTGCGGCCGACATCACCTCCAGCGCCCAGGTCAAAGGGATGGTCGATGGGTTCGCGGCGCGTTTCGGCGGCCTCGACATCCTGGTCAAC
>SXGS01610605.1_pt1 | contig 18747 bp, 15 predicted proteins | sample 3174681 | NCBI WGS metagenome assembly SXGS01 (sample SAMN11356861, study PRJNA531348) | freshwater metagenome | isolation source: freshwater sample F1-80 | place: China: Fuxian Lake, Yuxi | collected 2017-12-25 | reverse complement strand
GCGCGAGGCGCGAGGCGCGAGGCGCGAGGCGCGAGGCGCGAGGCGCGAGGCGCGAGGCGGAAATCCGCCGGGGCTTCTGACCCATGAGCGCCGGCGGATTTCCGCGCCGGGCACGAACTCGCCGTCCTGTCGTCAGGTCAGTAGTTGAAGTAGTACACGTAGTAGTAGTTGCCCTCTCCGACCAGGGGCGCCACGACGACCAGGGGGTCGCCCTCCTCCCGGACCTGATCCACGCCGTCCCCGGGGATGTCGTAATGCCGAAGATACCAACCAAGTTCCTCGTAGTAGACGAACAGAGCATTCTCCAGCGGGAACGCCTCACCATCGTACCAATAGGTGTACGACGTCGCCATCCCCCAGGCCGTCACGGATTCTGTGCCCCACCACACCGCGTCGTAGTCGTACTCGAAGAGGGTCCCGACGCCGTCCACCCAATCCTCGCAGTGGTCGCCTGCGGTCCCCCCGCCCACGCGCTCCACCGAATATGCCCAATTGCAATCTGGACAACCATCCGGCGGAGTTCCGCCCCCGGACTGCTCGCCGTACAGCACGCAGGCGACCATGAGGTCGTCGGTCACGACTCCCAACCCGTAGGTGGAACGCAGACCGCTCGCCGACAGATCGAACTCACCGTACCAACTCACCACGCCAAGCCCTACCCGCCCGTTGAACGCCGGTTCTTCGTCGTCGGGCGGTGGAGGTTGGTACACACCGGTTTCGCAGAGCTGGGGGTCCGAATCGCAGGGGTCGCACGCGGCCAGCGCCAGAAACACGACTGGAAGGGAGGGTACGTGCATGACGCTATTCGAACGGGTGGATGCAGAGGTAGGTCTCGTAGTACGTCTCGACCGAGCCCGTCGAGGAGTAGAACTTCCCGTTGATCTTCAGGGCGCCGGTCGGGTCGTTCGCCGCCGCTTCCGCGCCGATGTACTCGTGCTGCTCCATCGTCCACCGCGTGATCTCCGCCTTCCAAACGGCGCCCCCGTCGACGCCCTGCACGTCGTTCTCTGCGGCGTATGCGGCCAACGAGGCCTGCTCGGTCGGCGAGCCGTAGCTGACGCTCGCGCTGCACAGGATTCGGCCTTCGATGTGTACGTAGGTGCCGTACTCGATGTTCCCACTGACACCGAAGCTCGAGACCACCGCGTCCAGCTCCGCGCTGGCGGTCACCTCCACGTAGTAGTCGTAGAAGACCGTTTCGGTGCACGAAGCGGGGGAGATGTCGAACTCGTCGGTGTGGCTCAACGTGCCGTCGAGGTCGTACACACAATCGGGGTCCGGGTCGCCATCCGAGCACGACTCATCTCGCGTGAACACTTGCCCAATCATCGAGTGGGTTTCGGCACCCTCGGTGAAGTGCTGTGCGGCCTCCTGCTCCAGGTTGCCGCACTCGTAGGTGAACTGAACGTAGTCGATTTCTCGCTCGGCCTCGCTGCCCGAGTCCGTCTTGTCGGACACGTCGACAAACTGGTACTCCGGCTCGCAGGCGGAAACGGCGAAGAGGAGAATGGGTGCCACGTTGACCTCGGTGTGTGGATGATACGCCAAGACGAAACGCGCATTCGCAGGAAAATCCAATTTCTAACGGCAAACGACGCCGACTCGAGGCGATCACCACTCCACGATGCGCTGGCCCCCGCAACTCTGTCACTTTGGCGCGGAACGCTGCTGCCGACGGCGCAGCGAATTTCTACAGTCCCACGGTCGCGACGCCCACGCGGCCGGCCCGCGCCCCGCGACCCGATCAACCCTCTCCCGTCTCGATCGCCATCGCCCGTTCGGCCAACGCGGTGATGGTGAGGAGCGGGTTCGCGCCGAGCGAGGTCGGGACGATGGATCCGTCGAGCACGAACAGGTCGTCGTGCACCTGCGTCCCCTTGCCGCCGGAATACACCCGCCCCCGATGGTCGACCACCCCGGTGCGGGCGTCGTCGGCCATGGTGCAGCCGCCCAACGGGTGAACGGTGGCCATGCGGCCGCCTCGGGTCGTGTCCCAGCCGAGCGAGCCGATGAAGCGCCCCCCCTGGGCGGCGGTGGCCTTACGAAGCGCCTCGACCTTGGCCCGGTACGCCGGGGTGCCCCCGAGGTCCTTCCACGCCGTCCGCACCCCCTCGGCGCCGAGCTGGAGACGCCCGGTCGCCGCGTCGTGGCCGATCATCAGGAGCGCGAGGGTGTGCTGCATCGCGCCGACGTAGGGGCCGCCCAGCTCGCTGGCGATCTTCCGCTTCAGCTCGGCCGCTTCGTCGCCCTTGTCCGTGTCGGCGCCCGGAAGCGAGCCGAGGAACGCGAGGGCCGGCACGAGGACGCGGGCCAGCGGTCCCGGGATGTTCCCGTCCGCGATGAGGAAGCTGTCCGTGAGCGCGGCGGCGTCGTGACGCAACAACGAGGTGATGGCCGGGCCGCACGGGTGGGCCTGATCGACCGGAAGCGGGCCGTAGCCGATGTCGTTGATGGGGTGGTCGGTGTTGTAGGCGATGCCGAGTACGTCCCCGTTGCCGCTCCACCGGCGCCCCACGCGCGGGGAGACCTCCAGGCCGTCCTGGGCGCTCCGCAGGAGGATCTCCGTCGAGCCGAGGCTGCCGGCACCGAGCACCACCGTCGCGCAGGTGAAGGCGACCTCGTCGCCCCCGTGCTCCGCGAAGATGCGCCACCCCTGGGGGTGGCGGGCGATCGAGCGCACGGTCACGCCGGTGTGGAGCTGCGCCCCGGCGGCCGCAGCGAGCGGCAGGTAGTTCATGCGCAGCGTGTTCTTGCTCCCGACGCGGCAGCCGGTGACGCAGTCTCCACACCGCGTGCAGGCCGGTTGGTGGACGCCGGCGCCGCTTGCGCGGTCCGCGAACGCGATGTTCATCTCGGCCGAGTCGACGCTCGCCCCCAGGGCGGCCGCGGCGCGGCGGAGGGCGGCCGTCCGCGCGGGGTTCAGGTGCGAGTCGGGGATGCGGATGCTCTGCAAGCTCGACCGCGCCAGGGGGATCCACCGGGCGAGGAGCGCACCGTCCGGGTCGGTCCGGAAAACCGCGGGCCAGTCCTCGCCGGTGAAAACGCGTCGGTCGGGGGTGACCGCCAGGGCCGCGTTGATGAGGGAGCCTCCGCCGAGCCCGATCCCGAGGACGACGTCCACGTCGCCGTTGGTCCGCGCCTCGACGAGGGCGTCGGCGCGGCCGATCCGTCCCAGCCGCGTGAGCACCTGGACCTCGGGAAGCGTCTCCGCCTGCGTGCTCGGAAAGTCCTCGGGTCGCCACTCCCGCCCGCGCTCGAGCACGGTGACCTTTCGCCCGGCCCTGCTGAACCGTAGCGCCGCGACCGCAGCGCCGTAGCCGGACCCGACCACGACCACGTCGTGCCGGGCCGCGGGCGCGGCGCTGGTGGAGATCCGCTTCATGGACAGGGGGTTCATGTCAGAATCCCAACGCGTCGGAGAGCGCGTTTCCGAAGAGGTTGGTGGGGTCGAACTCGCGTCGGGCCGCGGCGTACGCTGCGATCCGGTGTGGGGCGTAGAAGCGGGGGAGCGACCCCGCGTCGAGCCGATGGAACTGACCCCAATGCGGGCGAGCGCCGTACGGGGCCTGCGCGAGGGCGTCGATCATGGTCGTGAGCATGCGGTCCACCGCGGGGACGCGGGGGTGCCCGGCCCGCCGGGGGAGGAGGATCGGCACCTCGATGCTCGCGCTGGGCTGGCCATCCCCCCGATCGGTCGGCGACAACCAGCCCCGCGTGAGCGCGCAGAAGCGCACGCCCATGGGGGCGTTGAACCTCCGGCCGGCGGCGGCCTCGGCCCGCGCGACCTCGAGGACCCGGTGCACCGCCGGGAGCGTCTGCGCATAGGGGACGAAGAGCTCGCAGCTCTTGGCGAGGAAGTGGTTGCCCGCGGCGAGCACCAGGGCCTGCGGCATCGCCGTGGCGAAGCGCTGGCACTGCTGCGACCCCAGCGTGTTGTGGAGCAGCGGGGCCACACCCTGCCGTCCGGCCAGCACCTGGGCCATGCGCGCGGTCACCGAGCCGGCGGCTTCGCCGATCTGGTCGTCGACGTAGCTGAGGAAGCGGGTGGTGGGCCACCGGGCCTTGCCACCCGCCGGTCGGGGGATCGTCGTGCGCTTCACCACGAGGCAACTGTGGTCCCAGGTGCCGTCGAGCTGCCAGACCGGCTGCGGGTTGAGCACCCACTCCAGGCGCTCGACCGCGGCCTGGTCCTCCTCCAGGCGCGCAGCGGCGCGGGCCAGGGGCATGAGCTCCTTGGTCTGCGCGATCCACTCCTCCGGTTGGACCTGCAACGTCACCGCGACGACCATCCCGAACCAGCCCATGCCGAGGACGACCGCATCGAACCAGTCGTCGCGCTGATCGACCTGCGCTCGCAGGCCGGCCTTGCTCGCCCCGGCCGCCACCGCCGTGGCGTCGGAGATCCCGCCCGCCGGCTCCACCACGCGGAGCAGGGGGGCTCCGGCGGCATCGAGCGTGACCAGCCAGATGGAGGCGACCGTCCCATAGAGGGCGGGGAGGTGCAGCCCGGAGCCGTGGGTGCCGGTGAAGAGCGCACCGGCGAGGGTCTGGCCGTCATAGCCGCCGAGGTTGAGGAGGCTCAGGCGCTCGGCGGCAAGGGCCTGGTTGAGGGCGCGGAGCCGGATGCCCGCGCCGGCCATGCGGAGGTGGCCCGTCGGCACCCCCGCCCGCACGCAGACGGGTGCGCCCACGCCACCCAGGCCGTCCGCGGTGATGAGGTGACCGTGGTCGTCCGGCTTGGCCACGGCGCTCGCCGAGTGGCCCGCCGCAACCGGGTGGATGCGGCGGTGGGCCGCGCGGGCCGCCACCAGCGCCTCGGCCACGACCGTCGCGCGTTCGAAGACGTCCGTGGTGTTGATGCTCGGGGCGCGCCACCCGTGCTCGGCGATCGGCGTGCTGTGCTCATCCAGGTAGTTCTTCCACTTCCGCTCCGCGAACGACGCGCGGTCGTCGTGAGGGCTCGGACCCTCCGTGGTGCCCTTGACCACCTGGGGGCCGGTGTAGAGCGGCCGGAAGAGCGGGTCGGGGTAGCGCGCGGTCAGCGCGCTCCGGTAGCGCCCGGGGTGGGCCTCGGCCGCGTCCCGCACCTCGGCAGGCCCGGATCCGACGGCCCCGTGCTCCTCCCAGGCCTTCATCCATTCGTAGAGGTCACCGACCGTCGACATCGTGGGCTCCGCGAGAGTTGCGTCGCGACACCCCAGTTCCGTTGGTCCTGGTGTCGCTTCCGACGGCCAGTGTCCTCCCTGGGGCGAGGGAAGCGCAAGGGCGGTGACGCGAGAATGTCGATCCGAAAAAAGTTCCGTCGTCACTCGATCATGGTCGTGTGGTGGGAAGGACCGCGCTGAGTTCGGAGTCCTCGCGGGGCAGGTGCCGCCGCCACGCGGACGACAGGCCGCGAGAAGGTCGACGATTCCCGGGGGGAGAGCTTGCCCGGGGGCGAAGCCCGAGGGACAATCTCCTCGGCCCGAATCACACACTCCCCAACGCGCCGACGTCGGGGCTGGAGAGTTTCTTTCACCCCGTGGAGGGTTCGCATGATCGTGATCCGTACGCAGCCGAGTCTCCCGGGAGAAATTGCGCCGATCCGCGCGACGGCAGCGGGGTCCGCAGGGCTCCGCGCGCCGGGCGCCGGAGTGCCGGTGGGGTTCCCATGCTCGTGATCTCCCACAGCGTCGGTCGGAAGGGCGTCAACGATCCGGCGGACGTGAACGCCGTCGGGGCGCGGCTCGTCGCGCTCGGCTTCGGCTGGGCATTGCCCGGACCCGGGGGGGTGTGCAGCGCCGACCTGGTCGCGGCCATCGAGCTGTTTCAGGCCATCAAGGAGGGCGTGGACGTGGTGCGCCACACCCGCGTCGACGGTCGTGTCGATGTCGACGGGCAGACCCTCCGGTGGCTCGGCGCCGCCAACGCCCCGCGCTGGGAGGCACTCCTGCCGGACCGCCCAGGCTACCACAACCACGAGGCCACCCAGGGTTCGGCCATGGGCTTTGCGACGAGCTGGCTCAACGGGGTGTTGGCGGGTGCCGCGGCGGCGTACCAGGGGGGCTACCGGAGCGCCCACCCGGGAGCCGCGCCGTTGACCGCAAACGACGCCAGCCCCGCCCGCGGGGGGAAGGCCCCGCCCCACAAGGGACACCAGACGGGGCTGGTCTGCGACCTGCGGCTGCCCAACCACGACGGCACCGCGGGCGGACTCGAGACCGTCTCGCCCCACTACGACCGCGCGGCGATGCGGGCCCAGCTCGCCGCGTTGCGCACCTGCCCCGGGTTCGACCGGGCCTACCTCAACGACGCGGTGCTCATCGGGGAGGGCCTGTGCAGCCCGCTGGCGGGGCACGACGATCACGTGCACTTCGAGATCCAGGTGCCCCCCCGGGCGTGACGACGTCTCCGACCCCGCTCCCACGCCGTCCCCGGAGTCCCGATGTTCTGCCAGGAAACGATCTTCTGCAGCGTCTTCGTCGCCCGATGGAACCACCTCTGGGAGGCGATGTGCACCCCGGGCATCTTCCTGCCGTGGGGGGTGATCCTGTCGCTTTTCCCGGCGCTGCTCATCTACTTCCCCTACCGGGCGCTCCTGGACGGTCGTCGCGAGTTCGCCGAGAACTACGTGAACGAACCGGGGATGGCCCATCCACGGGCCCCGGGCGGGAGCGGACCGCGCGCCGTGTCGGGGGCGGCCTTCCGCGTGGTCCTCAAGAACGAAGCCGACACCTCCGGCGAGAAGTGGCGCATCGCGGCGGGGGTCATCCTCGTTTGTTGCCTCACGGCGTTCGTGGCGCTCCAGGTCGGCGAGTTCCAACGGGCCGAGGGGTCCCAGACGCACGCCGGCCACCTCGCGTTGTTCAGCCAGGATTGGGTGCGCGGCGCGGCCATCGGGTTCCTGGGCGCGTACTTCAACCTGTTGGTGACCCTGGGCCGACGGTTGGCCACGCGCGACCCCTCGGTCGCGGTGCTCGTCGCGCAGAGCCGAACCCTGATCACCGGAGCGTTCCTGGCGGCGTTCGTGTCGGAGTTCCCGGGCCTGGAACTCGGTTCGGAGAGCCAGAACCTCGCCTGTTTCCTGGTCGGTGCGGCACCGTCGATGGCGGACGGGTACATCACCAACCTTGCGCGGCGGGTGTTTGGTGACACCCGCGCCCCGAGCGCCCTCCGCCCCCTCGAACACATCGCGGGCATGTCCCTCGGCGACGCGGACCGCCTCGCCGAGGACGGCATCACCGACGCGCAGCACCTGTGCAACGCCAACCCGATGGCCCTGTACCTGCGCGTGCCGTTCTCGCTCCGGCAGGTGCTCGACTGGACGGACGAGGCGCTCCTGTACCGGTACCTCACGGTCGAAGCGTTCCAGTCCCGGACGCGCGCCGGCCTCACCGGCGCGATCGACTTCGCCCGCGCGTGGGCCGAAGCACGGAGCGGGCACCCCGACGCAAAGGAGCGCTGGGGCAAGGTGGTGGAGATCCTCGGGTTGGACCCGTTGGTGGCGTGCCGGATCGGTGACCTGCTCCTCGAGGACACCCAGCTCAGCCTCGTGTGGCGCCTCTACAACGCGCTGCACGCCGACGCGGACGGCCAGGGGCTCGGCGTGCCGCACGGGCAGGGACCGGCGTCGGTGGCGTCGGTGGCGCCCGTGGGCGCCGCCGCACCCTGAGCGCGCGGCCCCTCCCCCCGCTCACCCCTCCGGCTTCTCCGCGCCGCTGCAGCTCAACAGCGCCGCCGCCGCGGCCGGGATCGCGAAGCGGGCGTGGTCGAGGCTCTCGTCCATCCACACGCGCCCGTCGTTCACCGTTTCCACCAGGCCCACCACCTTGCCGTCGGTGGACTGGCGGAAACTGTACCCGAGCGCCTGGAACGAGACGACCGACCCCACCTCCATCTTGTGTTGGTCGACCACCTCGTACCGGGTGTCGCCGATCTCGAGCACGCCGGAGCTGTGCTCGGCGTCGGCGCCCATGAGCAGGAGCCGCCACCCGCGCCCGCCGTCGTCGGCGCGCTCGCACACGTAGGCGTGTTTGCTCTCCAGCGTGCTGGTGACCCCGAGCCCACCGAACCGCTGCTGGAAGTCGATCGTGGCCAGGGTGCTCACACACCCGATCCGCGCCATGCGTTCGCCCCGCCGTACGTCGAAGCTGCACACCTTCTGCGCCTCGGTGGTGCCCAGGCCCACGAACGAGAACCCCTCGGCGCTGCCGTACCGCTCGATCCGGTCGACCGTGACGTCGGCGAAGGTGATCGTCTGCCCGACCTGCCACCCCTGGCGGCCGGCGACCGGCACGTAGGTGGGCGTGACCTCGGGCGGGACGAACATGTGCACCGGCGTGCACGCGGAGAAGAAGACGGCGAGGGTGGCGAACATGCGCCACCGTATCACGACGCGGTCGCGATCCCGAGGGCACGACCACGCCCGCTTCCCGCGCGAGGCGCGCCCGCCCCGGCCCGACGAGACGCCGGTCGCGGCGCCTCGCCCCCCTCGTCTCCCCTCACCCCCGTCCGTACCACCGCATGCGCGCACGCTCGACCGGCCACCGCGCTGCGTGCCAGGGCAGCGCCGCCGTGCGCCGGAGCCCCGCACGCCCCGGCGTCGGGCGCCACGTCCACCACGCAGACTCGGCGCGGAGCACCTCGCGCACCGCGTCGTAGAACGGCTGCGGGTAGGCGCCGGCGAAGAGCACCTCGTTGTCCATCGAGGTCGCCCAGTTGGCCTTGTGGAGCTGGTCCTTGACCCTGGCGTGGAACGGCGTGCCCGGGAGCGGGTAGCTGACACTCACCCCGATCTCGTCGGGATGCAGGCGGCGGACGAGGTCCAGGGTGGCCATCACGTCGGCGTAGGTCTCGCCGGGGTAGCCGAGCTGGAGGAAGAAGCCAACCGCGATGCCCTCCGCGCGGAGGCGCTGCACGGCCAGCTCGATGTCGGCGCGCGTCTGGTCCTTGTCCATGGCGGCGAGCACCGCGTCGCTCCCGCTCTCCGCGCCCATCCACACCTGCCGGCACCCGGCCGCACGGAGGTCGCGGACGTAGGCGCCTTCCCGCACGAGGTCGGCCCTTGTGTTGCAGCGGAACGGCAGGGGGTCGGCGCCCACCGCACCCCGAAACGCCGTGAGCCACGCGGGCTTCACCGCGAAAACATCGTCGGTGAACCACAGACCGTCCGGTGCGTGGCGCGCGCGCAACGCCGCGATGGTTTGTGCCACACGTTCTGGCGACGCCACGTGGTAGGTGCGACCCCACGTCGGCTTGGCGCACCAGTTGCACCGGTACGGGCAGCCGCGCGCGGTGGAGAGGTTCAGCTCCCACCGGTGGTGGCGGCGCCGCCACCGCGATGCGTAGGCCGGGAGGTCGACCCGCGACCAGTCGGGGTCGGGGAGGGCGTCGAGGTCGGTTCGGTTGGGTCGACGCACCTCCCCGTGGGGGAGCCCGACGGTGGCCCACTCGAGCACCGCGGTGTCGTGTTCCCCGCGCACCACGACCGAGGCACCGGCGGCGAAGTAGGGTTCGGGGTGGTCCGTCGCGTCCGGACCGGCCACGAGCACCTCAGCACCGCCGTCGTGGGCCATGCGGACCATCGTGAGCGCTGCGTTGCGTTGTGCGAGGGTGCACATCTTCACCGGCACCGCGTGCGGGTCGGACACCAACGCCACCCGACCCGGCCGGTGGCCCGCCAACGCATCGGCGAAGGCCTCGGGCCCTGTCGCGAACGTGGCATCGTAGAACGACGCCGCCACGCCGCGCGTGCGCAGCTCCGCCACCGTGACCAGCGGGCCGAGCGGTGGGTACGGCTTTCCGAGCGCGGCTTCGGCCGGGTCCTGCGCCAGGTGGTAGGGGCTGGCGACGAGCACTACGCCCAGTACCGGTCGCGGATACGCTGGGTGTACGCCAGAAACGGCGCCGAACGCGCCGCGAGGTGTACGGCGGTGGTGCCGGGGTGGGTCTGGATCGCGGTCAGGAACGCGTACAGGGTGGCGTCGACGCTGCGCGGGGCGTCGCCGAACAGGTAGGCCTGCTCGCCCAGGAGCGCCTGGACCGCGGCGAGGTCGGCGGCCGCGATCGCGATGACCTCCTCGCGCGTGTGGCGCCCGACCCCCTGGGCCTGCGCGGCGCTGCGGACCTTGTTCCGGATGAGCGGCACGACGATCGGCGCGACGAACGCGGGGAACATCTTGGCGAAGGCGGGGTACTGCTCCGCCCACCCGTCCTCTTCCAGCCAGCGCAGCCGCAGGGTGCAGAAGTAAGTGCCCTCCTCGAGCATCCGCCGCACCGCGCGGGCGGTGGCGGCCTCGGCGGGCGACATCCCCGCGTCGAGCGTGACCCCGTGACGCCGCGTGAGCTCCTCGAGCACGAGCTGGCTGTCGCCGACGTGCTTCCCGTCGAGCTCGACGTAGGGGAGCTTGCCCTTCGGCGCCTTCATCGGGTTGCCACCATCGCGGCGTTCGTAGGGGATGCTCGCCATGCGCAGCCAGGTTTCGAGCTTGATGACGAAGGGCGAGAAGTCGGGGGCGCCCCACGCGGGGCGGCTGCCGTAGAGCGGGAGGGCCATGCGTTCCCCGCTATTCCGTCGCGCGGGACCTATCCGCCGAAGCAGGCGATCGGGGCGCCGTCCGCGCCCGGCTGCGGGTTGCACCCCGGCCCGTACCGCGCCACCACGTCGGCCACGTGCGCGGCGACGCCGCGGAACACCCCGTCGAGCGAGCTGCGGGAGTAGGCGTCGGCGGCCTCGGCGGGGACGTTGCCCCCAAGGTCGGCCCACGCTTCGTACACCGCGAGCGTGCCGCCCTCGTGCGCCAGCAAGATCCACGATCCATGGTTGGTTCGCATCGTGATCGCGGCGTCGAACGCGGCGGCGTCGGTGCGGGCGCGGGCCTCGCCGAGGCGGGTGTCGTCGAGCGCCCAGCTCCGTTCCCACACCCCGGCCGCGCGCGCCAGCGCCGCGTTGTTGGCGGTGCGGAGCACCCAGTGGCGGTCGGTGACCGGCCACGGCAGGTCCAGGCGTTGGTACAACAACTTCGGCGAGGCCCACCCGCCGTCGAGGATCACGTCGTCGAGGCCCTGGACGTCGTCGTCGAGGTGATCGTCGGTGAGCGACAACCACACCCGCTCGCGGGGCTCGGCGAGGTACCCGAACCCGGTCACGCCCCGCGTGCCCGACGTCACCCGCCCGACGCGGCCTGCGGCCACCTCGCGCCACAACGCCGGGGTGGGCGGCGGCGGCGGGTTCACGGCGTGTTCGCCCAGCGCGCTCGCGACCAGCGCCCAGGCAGCGGCGAACGAGTCGGCGGTGGGCATGCTGCGGCTCCGGTCGGCTAACCCCAGTACCCGAGGAAGATCACGTGGTCGACCCCGTGGTCCTTGTGGGCCGGCACCCTCGCGACGCGCGCCATCATGCCGGCGCGGCCGATGCGGCGCAGGAACTCCGCGTCTTCGAACGCGCTCCACACCACCAGCGTGCCCGGCTGGCGCAGCGCCATCCGCGCGATGTTGAGGCCCTGCAATCCGTAGAGGCGCTCGTTGGCGGGCATCGTGAACGCGCGCGGCCCATTGTCGACGTCGAGCAGGATGGCGTCCCACTCGCCGGGGCTGTTCTGCATCACGTCGCCGATGTCGCCGATCACCACCTCGGCCCGAGGGTCTTCCAGGGGGCGGTCGGCGAGCGGGCCGAGGATCTCCCGGTTCCACCGCAGGACCGCCTCGGAGAGCTCGGCCACGGTGACCTTCCCGCCCGGCGGCAGGATGTCGAGCACCGCGCGCAGCGTGTAGCCCATCCCGAGGCCGCCGATCAGCACGCGCGCATCGGGCCGGACGAGGCGGGCGAGGCTCGCCATCTCCTCCTCCGAGCCGTGCGCACGGTTGGACATCAGGTCGAACCCGTCCGCCCGGATCACGAGCTCGTCCTCGCGCACCCACAACGAGAGCTCGGTGTCCTGGGGGGTCCAGGCGGTGTCCAGCAGGGTCCAGGGGTCCAGGGGTCAGGCCGGTCGCGCCGCGGTGAGCCGTGGGCGGCGCGTCGAGCCCGGGGCTATCACGGGCGACGCCGTAGGCCCGTCCCGAGCTCGGCCGAGGCGGGACGGCGTCGCGGCCGCGGGGGCGAAGCGGGCAGGGCGGCGGGCGTGCCGCCCCCCTCACCCCGCCGTGTCGAGCAGGAACTCCGAATAGCCGAAGGTGAGCGCCCACAGCTCGCGCAGGTCGGCGTCGGGCCGGACCCCGCCGAGCTCCGGCGCGACCGCGCCCGCCCAGTCCCGGACCGCGCGGAACGCCGCCGCCTCGTCGGGCAGGCGCGCGGCCGCCCAGGTGGTCTCTTCGTGCGCAGACCCGAGCCAGCGCGTGATCCGCTCCCCGTGCGCCCGCGCCGTCGCCAGCGGCGAGAACCCGTAGGGCGTGACCTCGTCCTCCAGCGGGTTCCCGTGCGCCTCCCAGGCGCCCAGCGCGTCGGGCGCCGTCAGCCCGGCCCGCTGGGTGAACGTGAACGCACGGAGCTGATGGTCCCACGCCGGGTGGGGCACCGCCGCGCCACGATAGAGGCGCGGCCGCCGCCCCTCGACCTCTCCCGGCAGGGCGAACCCCCGCGCCGGTGCGGTCGCGGGACGGTCCCCGAAAAGCGACAGCGGATCCCCGGCCTCCAGCCGCCCCTCGCGATGGCGCTCGACGAGCGCCGCGTACTCGGTGCGGGACAGGCGCAGCCGCCCCGACGCCGCGCGCCGATCCTGCAGCGACAACCCGACGGCGCGGCCGCCCAGGAGCCGCAGCGAGTCGGCCCAGTTCATCGGCGCGTCGGGGTCGACCAGCGGGTGCAGGCGCGCCGACGCCGGTGCCGCGGCGTCGCCCTTGCGGCGCAACACCACGACGAAGTTGGACTTCAGTTCTTGCCACAAATCCAGCCAATACAACACCGCCCACGGATCCCACCCCAGGCCGAGCTTGGAGCCCATCGCCCAGGGGTCGCCCCACGGGCGGTGGACCACCAGGGCCAGCTCCAGGCCGGCCGCCTCGACCATCGTGTAGAGCTCGTGCGCGGAGAACGCGACACCCGACACGTGCAGGAACCCGTCGACCACGCCCGCCGGGGTCTGCGCGTCGGTGTAGTCTTCGAAGGTGAACCGGAGCGGGTGGTGCGGGGGCAGCCGCTGCATGAGCGCGGAGAGCCACGCCGGATGCCGCTCGTCGGTGTACCCGAGCCCCAAGAGCGCCGCGACGCGGGCCACCTGGAACACCCGGCGGCGCCCGAACCACGGGTACACCATCAGGCGGACGATGCCCCCCGGATTCAGCCGTGCGGCCATCGCCCGGAGGGTCGCCCCCGGGTCGCGCAGGTTCATCAGGACGCCGAAACACTCGATCCAATCGAAGCCGCCTTCGGGCAGGCGGGCGAGGTCGTCCAGGTCGCCGTGGGCGACCGTCGCCTCGACGCGGTGCAGCGCCAGGCGGCGCCGCGTCAGGCGCAGGCTCGCCTCCGAGACGTCGGTGGCGAGCACCTCGGCGTGGGGGTTGGCGTGCGCGACCGGGTACGCCTGCCAGGCGCCGCACCCCGCCACCCAGATGCGCGGGCGGTCGGGTCCGGGCCCCACGCCCGCTTCGGAGCGCAGCCAGTCCAGGTGAAGCTGCCACACCTGCGGCCGAGGCACCGACGCCATCAGCGGGATGTCCGGGTACGGCCACCGTTCGTAGAGGGTGCGGGACGGCGGCGGGGCCGCCTCCTCGCCCGCGACGGCGCTCACGCGCCCGCGAACTGCACGCCCTCGAACACCAGCGTGGGCGCCAGGATGGAGCTTGCGCGCCATGGATCGTTGCCGACCCCCACGAGGTGCGCGAACAGGTCGAGCAGGTTTCCGGTCACGTTCATCTCGCCGATCGGCGCGCCCACCTGGCCCTTGTGGACCTGGTGCCCGCGGATGCCGAACGAGAAGTCGCCGGTGTTGGCGTCGCTGTTCCCGCCCATCCACGACGTGACCAGGATGCCCTCGCCCACGTCGCGCAAGAAGCCCGCGCGATCCTTGGTGCCGAGCGCCACCACCCGGTTGGACGGGCTCCCGGTGGTGACCGCCATGCCCGCCTTCCGGCCGTAGTAGGTGTCGACGTAGACGTTCTTGAGCACGCCCTTCTCGAGGATGGGCAACGCCCGGGAGGCGATGCCCTCGCCATCGAACGGCCGGCTCCCGAGCCCGCGGGGCAGGAGCGGATCGTCGAGCACGCTCAGCTTCTTCGACGCGACGGACTTGCCGATCTTGTCCGCGACAAAGCTGCGCCCCTGCTGGATCGACGCCGCGTTGGCGGTGCCGAGGAGCCGCGAGATCAGGTGGCCCGAGGCCTGGGGGTCGACGATGAGCAGGGTCTTCTCGGACTTCACCTTCTTCGCGCCCAGCCGCGCGACGGTCATCGCGAGCGCCCGCTGGCCGATGTGCGTGGCGTCGGGGAGGTCGCCCACGAACCGGGCCCCGAAGTAGTCGCCGTCGGCCGCACGCTTGTCGCCTTCGTCGCGCAGCGTGACCTCGACGCTCGGCCAGATGCTCGTGGACGCCGCGCGCCCGACGAACCCGTTGCTGGTGGCGCACGCCGACTCCGAGGCGTCGAAGCTCACGTTGCTGGTGACGGAGATCACCCGGTCGTGGGCCTTGGCCGCCGTCTCCATCTCGACGACCCAGGCTTCGCGCGCCGCGGCGTCCAGGCCCGCGACCAGGGCCGGGTCGACCAGCTCGATCGCGGCGAGCTCCTTCGGGTACAGCGCGGGGTCGGTGATCTGGCGCGCGGGGTCGGGCTGCAGCGCGCGGGTCAGGGCGACCGCGTCGGCCAGGAAGCGGTCGAGCGCTTCGGGCCGCAGGTCGGTCGTGCTCTGGCTCGAGTACCGGCCGTCGACCCAGAGCTGCACGCTCACCGACCGCGAAGTGGACTCCACCAGGCGATCGGTCGCCCCGTCGCGACGCTGGAGCTCGACGTTCCGGCGGCGCGAGGTGGCGACGAACGCCTCCTGCGCGCCCGCCTTCTTGCAGCGTTCGACGACGTCCTGGACCCCTTCGACCAAGGTGCGCTCAGCCATTGACGCCTCCGACGGTCATCGAGGACACCAGCACCGTGGGCAGCCCCTGGCTCACCGGGACGCCCTGACCGTCCTTGCCGCACGTCCACCCGCCGACGTCGAGCTTGCTGTCGTTGGCGGCCATGGTGACCTTCCGCAGCGAGTCCGGGCCGTTGCCGATGATGTTCACGTCCTTGATGGGGGCGGTGACCTTGCCGTTCTCGACCAGCCACCCGTTCTTGATGTAGAAGGTGTAGTCGCCGGCGCCGATCTGCACGACGCCGTTGGTGAACGTCTCGGCGATGATGCCGTTCTTCACGCTGGCGACGATCTCCTCGCGGGTGTGCGGCCCGTTCTCCATGAACGTCGCCCGCATGCGCGGGATCGGTTGGAAGCGGAACGACTGTCGCCTTCCGCTGCCGGTCGGCTTGACGCCGTAGTGCCGGGCGCTGATCTGGTCGTGCAGGTAGCTCCGGAGGATGCCCTTCTCGACCAGGCGCGTGTACTCGGTGGGGTTGCCCTCGTCGTCGAAGGCGATGGCGCCGCGGGTGTGCGCTTCGACGCCGCTGTCGACGATGGTGACGAACTCCGACGCGATGGGCTTGCCGATCATGTCGCTGTAGATGCTCGTGCCGGTGCGGTTGAAGTCCGCCTCCAGGCCGTGCCCGATCGCCTCGTGCAAGAGGATGCCGCTGGCCCCCGCCGCCAGGATGACCGGCATCTCTCCCGCCGGCGGCCGCTTGGCGTCGAACAGCACCCGCGTACGGTCGACCGCGTCCTTCGCGAGCATGCGCAGGTTGGCGTCGTCGTACCACTCCAGACCACGGCGCCCCGCGAGGTTGGCGCTGTTGGACACCGACTGGCCGTTTCGCGTGGCGGTGACGATGCACCACAGCCGCGTCATCGGCCGCGTGTCGACGTGGATGCGCCCGTCGAGCGTGGCGACCAGCACGCGCTCTTCGCTGTCGCTCCAGTTGACCGACACCTTGGTGACCGACGGGTCGGCCGCCCGTGCGTACGCTTCGACCGCCCTGAGGATGGGGAGCCGCTGGTCGATGCCGACCTCGGACCACGGGACCGCGACCTGGTAGAGCGCCTGGCCCGGCGTGTGGAGCGTGAACGCCTGCGGGCCCACCACGGCCGTCGCCTTGGCGATGCTGGCCGCCGTGGCCGCCGCCCCGCGCATCGCTTCGGGCGTGAGCTCCTCGGTGAACGCGTACCCCTGCTGGTCGCCGATGACCGTGCGCAGGCCCGCGCCCTGGTCGATGCTGGCGCTCGCCGAGCTGACGATCCCGTCTTCCAGGCCGATGCTGACGGTGCGCGTGTGCTGCAGGTACACGTCGGCGAAGGTGGCGCCGTTCTTGCCCAGCTCGCCGACCAGCGAGGCCAGCATGGCCTCGTCCACGCCGAACCACGCGAAGAACGGGTGCGGCGGCGGCGGCACGACCGGCGGCGGCGCGACCACGGGGGCCACCGCGGCGACCGGCTTGGCGCACCCGGCCATCCACCCCGGCACGGTGAGGAGGGCGAGGCCACCGGCCGAACCCTGCAGGAAGTGTCGACGCGAGTTCATGGGCGCTCCAGTCCCCGGCCGAGTAACGAGGAATGGGGGCCCGCGCCGCGACCGGCCGCTGGGAGCGGCCGAGGCCGGCGCGCGGTCCGGGCGCTCGTCGGCCTCTCGCCGATGCTGGCAGCGTAGTACATGGATGGTGGCACCCCCCAGCTCTCCGACGTCGGGATGTACTGTGGCAACACCTCCACCCGGTCCGACCGCGCAAACGTCCCGCCGCCGCGCTGTACGATTCGGGGGCCGGCGCTCGAGCGCCCCGCCCCTCGCGCTCCTCGCCCTGGTCGGGTGCATCGACCAGGGCCTCGTGGGTGAGGCAGGCCCCTCCGGCGCGGAGGCCGAGGAGCCCGTCCCGCCGCCGGTGGAGGCCTGCAACGGGGAGGACGACGACGGCGACGGCCAGGTCGACGAAGACTTCGTAGACGAGGACCTCGACGCGGTCCTCGACTGCCTCGAGGGCGAGTGTGCCCCGGCGCGCGAGCCCAACCCCGTCGAGGCGGACTACCAGTGCGTCGAGGGGCCGGTGCCGGACCCCTGGCGGGTGCGCGAGCTCTGGCGGGTGGACCTCATCGATTGGGGATTCCAGGGCGCGGCCGTGGCCGTGCGGGCGCGCGACACCGACGGAGACGGTGTGCAGACCGAGGCGGACGCCGTGATGGTCGTGGCAGGCGGCACGACCTTGGGGCAACCCATCGCCGTCGCGCTCGACGGGGCCACGGGCGTCGAGTTGTGGCGGAGGGAAATCCGGCTGTTCCCGTTGCTGGCGGCCGCCGACGTGGACCGCGACGGTTGGCCGGAGATCTTGACGCTCGACGCAGAGGGGCACGTCGTCGCGCTCGACGGCGACGGCAACGTGGAGTGGACGTCGGTGGAGAAGCCGACCATCGCGGGCATGGCGGTGGGCGACCTCGAAGGCGACGGGTACGCCGAGGTGTTGGCAGGCGAGTACGTGCTGGACGGCGCTACCGGCTCGCTGCTGTTCTCGGTCGCAGGCGTGAACCGGGGGCACACCGATGAGCTCGCCCCCGGCGCGATCGTAGACCTCGACGGGGACGGGGACGCCGAGGTGTTGTTCCGCGGCGCCATCTTCCGGGCGGGGCACCTCGTCGCCGACTTCGACGAACCTTCGGAGCTCTCGTGGGTGATGCCCGCGCAGCGCGATGCGGACGACGACGCCGAGGCCTTCTGGTGGCGGGACTACGCGCGGATGGGCTGGGTCGAAGGCGACGGCGAAGTGCCCTTCACGGCGGACGCCGCCTGGTACAACCTGGGCTGCGTCCTGCCCGGTGCCGAGGGGGGGCGCGATCGGGTCGCGTTCGCGATGGGCGTCATCGACGGGGACGGCGTCGTGAGGTGGGACGCCGATGCGGCCGAGTCCGCGTACGAGGGCTGCGTCACGGTCGACCTGGACCGCGACGGGGGCCTGGACCTCGTGTCGGCGCGGGGGGAGAGCTTCGTCGTCTTGGACGCCAACTCGGGCGCGGTGCACCTCGCCACGGAGGTGGGCGTCGTTCGGGAACGTCCCACCCAGCCGATGGTCGTGAACCTCGACGCGGACCCCGCCGCCGAGGTGGTCGTGTTCGCCAACGGCCAGTTGGTCGCGCTGGAGCACGACGGGCCCGGGTGGGCCGCGGTGGCGGGCGGTTGGCACCAGTTCAACGAAGACGAGGTGAGCGTGCTCGCCGACGGGACGGTGAACCCGACGCCGGGCGCGTGGTGGCTCGAAGGTCGGGGCGTCCGTCACCGCCGGGCCCTCCCCGGCGCCGACCTCGCGGATCTCCGCGTCGAGGTCCTCGACGCCTGCGCGGTGGACTGCACACAGGGGCCGGTGGAGCTCACGCTCCAGGTGGAGAACGCAGGGCTGGTCGACCTCACGGCGGCCGCGTCGGTGACGGTCTCCTCCCCCGGTGGTGCGGTCCTCGCGGAGGGGAAGATCGCCGCCCTCGCGTCCCGGGAGGGCCGGATCAAGGTCATGGACCTCCCGCTCGACCAGTGGTCGGGCACCGTCACCGTGACGGTGTCCACCGAGGACGCGCAGTGCGACGTCGAAAACGACGTGGCCACGTTCACCGCGGAGTTGTGTCCCTGAAGCGACGCGAGGCCCGCACCCCCGGCCGGCGCGCGGTCCGGGCGCCCGGGCGCGCGCCCGCCTCGGCGCGCTTCGGGACGGTCGCGGCGC
>SXGS01634568.1_pt1 | contig 18758 bp, 18 predicted proteins | sample 3174681 | NCBI WGS metagenome assembly SXGS01 (sample SAMN11356861, study PRJNA531348) | freshwater metagenome | isolation source: freshwater sample F1-80 | place: China: Fuxian Lake, Yuxi | collected 2017-12-25 | reverse complement strand
CCCTTGCCCGCGATGTCCGGCGCGGAACCGTGCAGCGGCTCGAACATGCTCGGAAAAGCGCGTTCGGGATTGATGTTCGCACTTGCCCCGAGCCCCACGCTGCCCGTGATGATCGCGCTCAAGTCGGTGAGGATGTCGCCGAACAGATTCGACGCCACGACCACGTCAAACACCTCCGGCTTGCGCACGAAATCCATGGCGGCCGCGTCCACCAGCAGCGAGTTGGATTGCACGTCGGCGTACTCCGTTCTCACAGCGTGGTAAACGTCGTCCCACAGTCCGAGCGTGTGCACCTGGGCGTTCGACTTCGTGATCGACGTCAGCTTGCGGCGCGGTCTCTTACGCGCGGCCTCGAACGCGGCGCGCAAAATGCGCTCGCAGCCCTTGCGCGTAAAGACGGCGGTCTGCACGGCAATTTCGTTTGGCGTGCCCGTGTACAGTCGGCCGCCGGTCGGGGCGTACTCGCCTTCGGTGTTTTCGCGATAGACGAGCATATCGATCGAGCCGGGCGCCTTGTCGCGCAAAGGGGATTGCACGCCGTCGAAGAGAAACGCGGGACGCAGGTTGACGTAAAGATCGAAGCGCCGCCTCATCGGCAGCAACAGGCCATGCACGGTGACGGTATCGGGAACGTCGGCCGACCCGACTGCGCCGAAGAGGATGGCGTCGTGCTTTTTGAGGAGGTCCCAGCCATCGTCGGGAAGGATCTTGCCTGTCTGCTTGTAGAATGCCGAACCCCACGGCAGGCGGTTCCAGGTGAAGCTTGCACCCTGGCGTTTGAGGGCGGCGTCGGTGACGCGGATGGCTTGCTCGATCACTTCCGGCCCGATGCCGTCGCCGCCGATGACGGCGATGTTCGCGGTTGCCATTGTCAGATTGCTCCCGTTCGGTTAGGGGGGGGACGTATTGCCGCTTGGCGTCTGCGTTGCGTCCGGCGGACGCTAAGCCGCAAGCAGATGGATTTTTTCATCATCTTCTCAAGATGTAGAGGTCCATCAGCCGATACCTTTTTATTGGAGAAACCGCGCCTCACAAGATCCGTGGAACAGCGAATATGGCAACACAACGACAAACTGGGCAAACGCGGCGAAGCGTGAGGATTCTCGCGACCATGTCGATTGGGCTGACATGGATGCTTTTGACAGGCTGCTCGCAAGCGCCCACGACCGCGAAGCAGAATATCGATCCCCTCCACGGGCACCTGACGCCGCCCGGCCAGCCGCAGTTCCCGAAGCCGGCGAACACCTCCGCAAGTCAACCGGCCACGGGCGTGTCGGCGCTGCCCACGTCTTACTCCGCAACCAACAATGCGACACTGGCAGGCACGAGCTGGCAAGGCCCGCTGGGTCGGCCGCTGGCCATCGACGATGAAGGCCGGACCTACGCGCCGGGGCAAATGGGGCCCAAGCCGGCGCCCACGTCGGGGTTTCCCGCGCCCAATCCGAATCCGCGTGTCGAGCCGGTCCCCGACGCGTTTGCCGCGCCGCAGAATCTCGCGCCGATCAGCGATTGGAAGGCGCCCCAGATCAACAAGCCTGCGGAGTCCGTTCCCGCGCTGACGGAAGAGGGGCTTTTCAAGCAACTGCAATCGCGCGGCGTCTTGCAGCAGAAACGGGACGCGGTTGCCGAGGGCGTGCGTTTGACATGCTACGTGCCGCGCGGTCCGACCGGCGGCCTGCGCGCTCTCGAAGCGACCGCCGCCGACTACCCGACTGCGGCCCAGGCGATCTTGCAGCAACTCGAAGGTTCGCGCTAATCGATGACTTCATCGAGCACAATAGCCGCCGTCCACCGGTAGCGTGTGCCCCGTCACGTACGACGCCGCATCCGACAGCAGCCACAGGACAGCCTGGGCGACCTCGTCGGGCTGCCCGACGCGCTTCATCGGCACCGAGCGCGCGTAGGCGTCAAGATTTCCGGCGGCGGCGCGATGGAGCAGCGGCGTGTCGATCGGGCCGGGCGCGACCGCGTTGATGCGGATGCCCGACGTGGCGTATTCGAGCGCGGCCGCCTTGGTCAACCCGACGACAGCGTGCTTGCTGGCGACGTACGCCGACCAGCCATTCAAGGCCCCGATGCCGAGCACCGAAGCGGTGTTGACGATGGCGCCGCGCGCTTTCGGCGCGTTTTTCAGCAGCGCCTCAATTTCGTAGCGCATTGACCAGAAGACCCCCTTGAGGTTGACATCGAAAAGCGCGTCAGCGCCGGCCAAGTCCTGCTCGTGCAGCGGACGTTGTTCGCCGTCTATGCCCGCATTGTTGAACGCCAGATCCAGTCGGCCGAATCGAGTCAGCGCATGCTCGACGAGCGCTTGACAGTCCGCGGCCCTCGACACGTCGGTGCTCACGAACTCCGCGCCGCCGCCGTCGGCGCGGATCTCGGCGACGACGGCGTTCCCCTGGTCGCGATTGCGATTGCCGAGCACAACGGTCGCTCCGTGGCGCGCCAGGGCGAGGGCGGTCGCTCGGCCGATGCCCGATCCGCCGCCGGTGATGAGCGCGATCTTGTTCGCGAAAGTCATGATCGTTTTCGTCCGCCGATTCAATGCCCGAAAAAATTGGAAATATCGAAATAGACGACGCGCTCTTCGCCCGACTCATTGCGCAGCGTCAACACGTCATACGGTTTGCCGTCGATGTGCTTGAGCGCTTGCATATGCGGCATGAAGCCGGAGCAGTTCAGGCGAATCCACTGGTACTCCTCGGCGATGCCGCTGACGACGACGGCTTGCGCGGCCGACGAGCCGTCGCCGCTCTTCTTTTTTCGGCCGAAAAGGAAATCCAGCCAGCCCATGAGCGCAATCTCAAGTTGATCGAAGTTGCGTTTATTAGAGCATAGAACGAAGATGGAATCCAGATGGGAGCTGAATTGGCCGATTGCGGCCCGGCGTTCGCGTGTTCGATGTCGGACGCCAACGGGCAATACGAGCCGGAAGCGTAAGCGACGGATTGCCATGCCGTACCGTCGCTCACGCTTCCGGCTCGTAATGTCGTCGCCCCACAGGTCGACAAATCGCTAGTTCTTCGCCATCACAGTTGACAGGCAGACGCACGGCAGATTGTTCGCGGAATCGTAAAGACGGATGCGGACCAGGTAGCGTCCAGTCGTCTCGGGCGTGAAGTCCACGACAGCGTTCGCGGCCGTGTCCACGTCTTCCTTGAACACCTTGTTCACGTCCTTGGCATCGACGATCTGCAGATCGACGTCCTTGGCGTCGGCATCGCCGGCGGCGAGAAAACGATAGCTCTTGCCGGCGGTGAGTTGCACCGTGTACAGGCCGACCCAATTATCCTTGCCTTGCTTCAGCCAGCCGCCGCCGATGGAGAACGAGTTGTCCTGCAGCGCATAGCCCGCCTTGTTGGCCGCATTCACCAGTTTGATAAGGCGAACCGTCGATTCGGTGATGTACTTCCCCTGACCATCCTGGGCGGCGGCGCGATTGTGCGCGCCGACGAGCATCAGCAAACTCGCCAGGCACGCGCCCAGTACGAACTGCCCGTTCCATGACAACATTCGCTGCTTCATAAGGATCTCCTCTGAGTGGATGTCAAGCCGAACCCTGAAGTGAACCTTTCACTCGTTTGGGAATCGGCGTCATTCCTTTTGGAGACGTGCCGGCCTCAGTACAGACCGGTTCCATTCGGCCACGCTTGGCGGTCTCACTGCGAGACAAAGAAACGCACCTGCCAGGTGTCGGCGTTAGAGTTACCGATGCGTCTTTCATTGTCAAGCGCCTTCAACAAAAATTCACGCCGGCCGATGCGCGCCCGCCGGGATGGAAATACACTGATGGCAGCCCGTCTCGCCCAGGAAGGAAGCCGATGAAAACGCCGGCCATCGAAGTGCAGGGTCACCGCGGCGCGCGCGGCCTGGCGGCGGAGAACACGCTGGCGGGCTTCGAGAGCGCGCTCGATCTGGGCGTCTCGTCCATCGAAACCGACGTGCATCTGACGCGCGACGACGTGCCGATCCTGTTTCACGATGAACGCCTCGGCCCGGCGCTCGTGCGCTCGTTGACGCTGGCCGAGGTGCGCCTTTGCCGAATCGAGGGATCGACGCACAGGCCGACGCCAGCAGCCGATCGCTTTGCCGACGCGCACGCTATCCCGACCTTGGCGGAGTTCTTCGCATTCGTGACGGCCTACGCGGGCGCTCTTGGCGAACAAACCGGCAAGACCGAGGCGCAACGGACAGCCGCGCGGCGACTTGTTTTCGACATCGAGCTCAAGCGCGTACCGTTTCGGCCGGAAACGATCGGTGACGGCTTCGACGGCACCGGGCCGGCGTTGCTGGAGCGCGTCGTCGTCGCCGCGCTGCGCCAGGCCGACCTTCTCGAGCGTGCCCGCGTCCGCAGCTTCGATCATCGCAGCGTTCTGGCGGTCAAGCAGCTTGAGCCGACGTTGCAGACCGGCATCTTGATCGACGGGACCGCGCCGGCGAATATCGGGATGTTGCTTGACGCCGCTCGCGCCGAGGTTTACTGTCCTGACTATCGCTTCGTCGATGCCGATGTCGTTCGCCAGGTACACGCGGCCGGCAAGCGCATCGTCCCGTACACCGTCAACGAGCCGGGCGACTGGCAACGATTGTTGGCGTGGGGCGTCGATGGCATCACGACCGATTACCCCGATCGCCTGCTGCAATGGCTGCATTCGTTTAGCGCTCGCGCGACGCCGCGCGAGCGCTAAACAAATTCGGAGACACCCAATGCGTTACGCCTACACCCTTCACGTCATGCTCGTCGCCGTCCTCGCGCTGCCGCCCCAGGCGACGATCGATTGGCCCGCCTTGACGCAAAAGCCGTACGCCGGCGCCAAGATCCCCGACCTCGGCCTGAAGCCATTGCTCAGCAAGGACGGCAACCCGATCACGACCAAGGACGGCTGGACCGCACGCCGGCAGGAGCTCGCGGACGCCTGGCAGGCGAAGCTCGGACCGTTCCCGAAAAAGCCGGCGAATCTCGATGTGAAAATCGAAGAAACCGAGAAGTGCGACGGCTACACCCGGCAACTCCTCAGCTTCCATAGCGCCGAAGGCGATCGCCTGCTCACCTATCTCTTGATCCCCGATGGCATCAAGCCCGACGAAAAACGTCCCGCCGTCGTCGTCTTTCACCAGACCACCAAGGACACGTTGAGAGAGCCAGCCGGCCTCGGCGCCAAACCGCACCTCGCCCTCGGCGTGCATCTCGTCAAGCGCGGCTACGTTGTCCTGTCGCCGCAGTGCTACATCATGAAAGGCAAGGGACCGCGCGCGCAGGCCGATGAATGCGCCAAGACGTGGTCTGGCCTGACCGGCCTGGGCAAGATGACCTTCGATGCGATTCGCTGCGTCGATTTCCTCGCCAGCCTCGCCTACGTCGATGTCCTGCGCATCGGCTGCATCGGCTTCTCTCTCGGCGCCAAGGAGGTGCTCTACGCGATGGCGTTCGAGACGCGCTATAAGTGCGGCGTCTTCAACGAAGGCGGCGTCGGCCTGAAAATGAGCAACTGGACCGATCCCTGGTATCTCACCGAAAAAATGAAGCCGCACATCCCCGACATGGAGAATCATCAAGTGCTCGCCCTGTGCGCCCCGCGGCCGATCTTGATCCTCGGAGGCGACAGCGCCGACGGCGATGCCAGCTGGCCGTTCGTCCATGCGGCGCTGCCGGTCTATCGTTTGCTTGGCGCGGAAGCGAAGATCGGCCTGCTCAATCACAAGGGCAAGCACGGCTACCCGGTGGAAGGCCGACGGCAATCGTATCGCTGGCTGGATCACTGGTTGGAGCATCGGTCAACCAGCGACGAGGTGGGGCCGGCGGATATTCCGAAAAAATAGTTCCGCTTGATTTGCCGTACGCCCGACAAGGGTCGATTTGACCCGTTAGCCGGACGCGCAAGCGACGGATTTTCCCATGTCCGTCGCTTGCGCGTCCGGCTAACAGGTGACGCTTGTCTGTGGCGTCAATCCTGATTGATCACATCCACGAGTTGCCGCAGCCGCCCCAGCTTGTGCCGATCAAAGCGGAACTTCAGCCGGGGCAAATCCGCCAGTTTCGCTTCGCCGGTTTCCTCGGGCAGCGCGGACGTGGCCTCGAAGGTGCCGCTCTTGATGATGTCGGTGAACTCCGCGCGGATGCGCGTCAGTGTTGTCGCGCTGAGGGCACGGTTGAGCCGCAGCACCAGGTCGCCCTTGACGTAGCGCATGCTGTGATAGACGCGATAAAAGTTGACGATCTCGGCGACCGCCTCGTCGGTGGAGTTCGTCACCTTGAACAGGTGCAGGTCGCTTTCGGAGATCAACCGGCGTTTGAGCAGCACGTCTTTCGTGAAGCGCTGGAAGTGGTGCCAAAAGTCGCTGCCCGGCTCGTCGACCATGACGATCGGGAACAAATGACTCTTGCCGGTCTGCACCAGCGTCAGGACTTCAAAACCTTCGTCGAGCGTGCCGAAGCCGCCGGGAAAGAGGGCGACGGCGTCGCATTCCTTGACGAAGAGGAGCTTGCGCGTGAAGAAGTAGCGCAGGTGCATGAGCTTGGGATCGTCCTTGATGACGGGATTGGGATGCTGCTCGAAAGGGAGGAGGATGTTCAGGCCGATGCTGTTCTCGCGTCCGGCGCCGACATGGCCCGCCTCCATGATGCCGTTGCCGCCGCCGGTGATGACCATGAAGCCCGCTTCGGCCATGCGCTTGCTGAACTCGACGCATTGCCCATAGGACGGATCGCTGGGGGGCAGGCGCGCGGAGCCGAACACAGTCACTTGACGGCGTTCGCGGAACTGGGCGAAGACCTTGAAGCAATAGCGCAGCTCGCGCATGGCCACGCTCAGCATCTTGACGTCGCCACGGTTGGCACGGTCATTGAGCAGCTTGTCGGCAGTTTCATGAAGCTGCTGCACGTAATGCTCGATGCCGTAGGCCTTGCCTTCGTCCTCCGGCTGCATCGGCGTGTAGTCGTGGATTGGATGGAAGGACTTATTTTGATCATGATTGGCAGGCATGCGCGCTACTCCTGGAATCAAACCGGACAATCGTGCAGAATACTGGAAAAGCGCGGCACAACCAAGCCAGAAAATGAACCACGGGGAACACCGGGGACACGGGGAAAGGCCAGAGAAAATCTGCGATCACGATTATCGGCAACCTCTCCGAAATCGGGACGCCGGGCCGGTTCGTTTTTTCTCTGAATTACTCACGGTATTCCCCGTGTCCCCGGTGTTCCCCGTGGTTCATTTTCTGGAGGCATCCTGGTAATTTGCGGCCGATTCCGCGAGAATATCCTCAAGCCTGCCACCGTTCCCCTTCGCCGGAGCTCAACATGCCTTCCCGCCGCTTTTTCGCAATCGTTTGTCTGTTCCTCGCGTTCATCCAGTCACACGTTCATGGCCAGGACAAGAAGACGGTCGAGCAGCTCGCCGCCGACGCCAAGGAGTCGATCGCTGTCATCTTGTCGACGGGGCGCGACGGCAAACAGCACGGCATCGGCACCGGCTTCGTCATCTCCGACGACGGGCTGATCGCGACCAACCTGCACGTCATCGGCGAAGCGCGGCCCATCACGGTGCAACTCTCTGACGGATCCAAACATGAGCCGAGCGTGATCGTCGCGTCCGATCGCAAGCTCGATCTGGCCATTGTCAAGATCGAAGCGAAGAAGAAGCTCAAACCGCTCGCGCTGGGCGATTCGGCGAAGCTCAAGACGGGTCAGGCGATCGTGGCCATCGGCCATCCGCGCGGGCTGGAGCACAGCGTCGTTGCGGGTGTCCTGTCGGGCACGCGCGATATGGATGGCGTCACCATGCTGCAGCTCGCCATTCCGATCGAGCAAGGCAACTCCGGCGGGCCGGTGCTCGATCTCGAAGGCCGCGTCGTCGGCGTCGTCACCATGAAATCGCTCGTGACGGCGAACCTCGGCTTCGCGGTCCCGGTCAACGCGTTGAAGAAGATTCGCGACCGCAGTAATCCAATCACCATGGAGCAATGGCTCACGATCGGCGCCCTCGACAAATCCGAATGGACGACGATGTACGGCGCCCGCTGGCGGCAACGCGCGGGCCGCATTTTGGCCGACGGCGCGGGGACGGGATTCGGCGGCCGCACCTTGTGCCTCTCCGAACGCAAGCCCCCTGCCCTTCCCTTCGAGCTGACGGTGACGGTCAAGCTTGACGACGAAGCCGGCGCCGCGGGCCTCATCTTCGGCGGCGACGGCGATCGGCACTACGGGTTTTACCCTACCGGCGGCAAGCTCCGCCTCACGCGCTTCGACGGCCCCGACGTTTTCTCCTGGAAGATCCTGCACGATCAGAAATCGCCCGCCTATCGCCCCGGCGACTGGAACACCATCAAGGTCCGCGTCGAGAAGGACAAATTCACCTGCTACATCAACGAGGAACTAATCACCGAGCTGACGAAGCCCGCGTACTACGGCACGACGGTCGGCCTCGCCAAGTTCCGCGAAACGGTCGCCGAGTTCAAGAAGTTTCAGGCGGCGCCGAAGGTGGCGACCTCGTTCATCGCACCCGACATCCGCGCTGCGTTCGCGAAGGCGTTGCCGAAGATCCCGCTTGACAAGGAGCCGAGCGTAAAGGATCTGGCGCCGCTGTTGAAAACGCCTTCCGCCAGCGCGCTGCTGCTGCGCGACAAGGCGAATGAGTTGGAGAAGCAAGCCGAGCAGCTGCGGAAGCTGGCCCAGACCGTCCATCACGAACGGACGATCGCTGAGCTGGTCGAGCTGCTCAAGGCGCCCGACGCCAAGGCTGATCTCGCGCTGGCGGCTCTGCTGGTTGCCCGGCTCGATAACGAAGAGCTGGATATCGACGCCTATCGCGCCGAGATTGATCGCCTGGCGCGTTTGGTTTCCGAGAGGATGCCGGCGGACGCGAAACCGCAAGCAGCCCTGGAAACGCTCAACAAATTTCTCTTCAAGGAGCGCGGCTTTCACGGCAGCCACTCCGAGTACTATTCGCGCTCGAACAGTTATCTCAACGAGGTGATCGACGATCGCGAGGGTTTGCCCATCACGCTGTCGGTCCTGTACATGGAGTTGGCGCGGCGCTTGAAGCTGAACGTCGTCGGATTGGCGTTGCCGGCTCACTTCGTCGTGCGGCACGATGCGCCGGGGGAGATGCCGCAGATCGTCGATGTGTTCGACGGCAAGCTGCTGACGCGCAAGGAAGCCGAGGCCAAGGTGAAGAAGCTCACGGGCCGGGCGCCGCAAGAGGAGGACTTCAAGCCGGTCGAAAAGAAGTTCATCATCATGCGCATGCTGCACAATTTGATCAACGTTGCGGAGTCGGAAAAGGATCGCGACGGCATCCTGCGCTATCTCGACGCCATCGTCGCGATCGACCCGGAGGCGCACGAGGAGCGCTGGGCCCGTGCCTTCTTTCGCTTTCAAGCGGGGCTGCGGACCGGGTCGCTTGACGATTGCGAGCATCTGCTGAAACACGCGCCGGGGTTTGCCGACATCGAGCGTGTGCGCGAATTGCGGCGGATTTTGCAGAAAAACTAAGGATCAACTGCCGCTGGCAGCATAGCGTTCGGAGCGAGTACGCGAATGCTACGCCGCCCGCGGCACCCGGGATTTGCCCCTCACGGATGCGGCGTAATGGCGATGATGGTGATCTCTTTCTTGCCGGGACCGTAGCACCAGAAGACGCGATAAGCGCCAGGTGTTTTGTTTTGGGCGTAGGCCTCAAAGACCTTTTGCTTTTCGTCGAAGGGATTTTCGATCAAATCGTATTCGTGGGTTTGCAAACCAGGATGCTTGGGATTCACCTGGAGCAACGAGAGCGTTTTGTGAATCTGCTTGAAGAGGCCTTCTTGCTTGCTGGATTTTTTCTTCATCCTGGCCGTTCTGGCCTTACGAACGTCTTCGGCGTCTGTCCGTAACTCGTCATAGGTTCGCTGGGCCTCATCCATCAGTATTAGGCTAAAATTCATGGCATCAGCCAATCATTCAATGGCAGGATCAGTCCTCGATCGAGTCGGCCAGCTCGGCATCCGCCTCGAGGTCAAGCGGCGTTCTGCTGAATTGGCCACTACGAGCCTGCGCTAGTCCTTCGCGCACTCTGCGTAATGCCTCTTCATTCTTGTATAACCAGGCCTCGCGCTCTGGTATCGCCACCGCGGGGGTGATGATGATGTGGTCGGGATCGGAGTCATCGACAATCACCATGCGCCCGGCAAGGACCCTCCCCAAGACAAGTCGGCCTTTACTGTCCACTAATTTTGTCGTCATGGATTTTCTCCTGTTTTCATCCTAGCACAGGCGTGGGCAATCATCAAGTGGGACATTCCCACAAAACACCTTCCTTTTGCCAACATTTCGTTTGTTCCGGCATGCACGCCTTGGTACACTATCTCATACCTTCCGTGTCGCGAAACCCACGTTCCCGCAAGGAGATCTTGCCGTGAAATCCGCTTCCACCAATCGACGCACTTTCTTGAAATCCACTGCCGTCGCGTCGGCGACGGCGTCGCTGGCTTTTGTGCCGACGTTCGTGCACGCTCAGGGCAACAATCAGACGCTGAAAGTCGGCCTGATCGGCGCGGGCGGGCGCGGCACCGGCGCGGCGCAGCAGGCGCTGTTGGCGGATCGCGATGTCAAGCTCTGGGCCGTCGGCGATGCGTTCGAGGATCGCGTCACCGGTTGCCTCAATCAGCTGCGGGCTCGGCCCAACTTGGCGAACAAGATCGACGTGCCGCGCGAACGGCAATTCACGGGCTTCGACGCCTATCAACAAGTCATCAACAGCGGCGTCGATGTCGTATGCCTGTGCACGCCGCCGCACTTTCGGCCGATGCATCTGGAAGCGGCGATTCGGGCCCGCAAGCACGTCTTTTGCGAGAAGCCGATGGCCGTCGATGGCCCCGGCGTGCGTCGCGTCGCCGCTCTTCAAGCCGCGGCGCGTGAGGCGCGGTTGTCCGTCGTCGCTGGCTTCTGTTGGCGTTACTACGATCCGATGCGGCAAACGGTGGCCCGTATCCATGACGGCGCGATTGGCGACATCACCGCCCTGCACACGAACTATCTCACCGGCGCTCTCTGGCATCGCGAACGCACGCCGCAAATGTCCGACATGGAATGGCAGATGCGCAACTGGCCGTACTTCACCTGGCTGTCGGGCGATTACAACGTCGAGCAGCATTGCCATAGCCTCGACAAAATCATGTGGGTGATGCGCAACACGCCGCCGCTGCGAGCATATGGCGTCGGCGGCCGGCAAACGCGGACCGGCGCCGAGTTTGGCCACATCTTCGATCACATGGCGGTCGTCTACGAATTCGCCAACAACGTCCGCTGCTACGCCTTCTGCCGGCAGCAAGCGGGCACGCACGGCGAGACCACTGATCACATCATCGGCACGCGCGGCCGGGCGAACCTGCTCGGCGTGAATCAGCAGGACCGCAACTGGGCGCCGTATTCGATCACGGGCGAAAACGCCTGGCGCCTGCCTGCCGCCACGCAACGAACGGCCATCGACATGTACCAGTCGGAGCACAATGAGTTGTTTGCGTCGATCCGCTCCGGCACGCCGATCAACGACATCGACTGGATGCACAAGAGCACCATGCTCGCGATCCTGGGCCGCATGGTCTGCTACACCGGCCAGATGATCACGTGGGACCAGGCGATGAACTCGACCGAGAGCCTGACGCCGACGGACGGCTACCGCTGGGATCGGGCGCCGGCGATTCCCGATGTGGCGCGGCCTGGTGTGACGCGGCTGGTATGAAATGGGTTGAAGGCGTTTAGCGCTCGCATGGCGCCACGCGAGCGCTAAACGAAATTGGGAGTGATTTTAATGTCTGCAAGCAATCCCGCGCGCATCCTCATCGCCGAAGACAACCCCGAAGGCGCCGAACTGCTCGAGGCATATCTCGACGGCGCCGATTACGACATCGAAATCGCCCGCGACGGCGACGATGCACTCAAGAAGGTGCAGTCCTTCCGTCCCGATCTCATCCTCCTCGACGTGATGATGCCGAAGATCAGCGGCTTCGAGGTTTGTAAGCGGCTGAAAGCGAAGCCGGAGACGCAAGGCATCATCATCCACATGATCACGGCGCTCGATCAGCATCACGACATCGACCGCGCCGTCGAAGTCGGCACCAACGATTTCCTGACCAAGCCGATCAACAAGACGGAACTCTTGCTGCGCATCAAGTCGGCCCTCGCCAGCCGGCAGCACACGGACCCGCTGACGCAAACGCTGGCGTACATCGAGGGGGTGCAGTCGGCGGTGTGATCGCGGAGGTGTCCCATGAACCATGTTCCGGTCGCGATCGGCTTGATCCTGTGCGAGCAAATTATCATTGACGAGACTTCGCGCAACGTGACGCCGGTGAGTTGTTTTAGTGCGCGAACGCTGAAGAGCATTCCGGGAAAGATCGACTTCGATGTCGTCGCCTGGCTTGGCGACGGAATTGGAGAGATGCCGGTGCGATTACTTGTCCAGAAAGCTGACACACTCGAGGAACTGCTTCGCGTCGATGGGAAAGTGATTTTCAAGGATCCATTGAAGTACAAACGCTTTTTTGCGCATGTGCGAAATTGCCCAATTCCCTCGGCCGGACAGTATGTGGTATCATTACTCGTGACGGGTGAGCCCGTTGCAAGTCGCAAATTCGGTGTCAATCCAAAGGAGGCATGACCATGGCCGACAAGATCTGGAATGCCGATGAGGAGAGCTTTCACAGCCATGACTGTGAGGACTTTTGGCTCGATGGGCCGGCGGACACCACAGTTCGCCCTTGCAGTCCGAGCTTGCTGCCATACATGACGGCGATGCGTGACCGAGAGCGCATGTTACAAGCCGAGGCGGAACGCGCCAGGCGTGCCACGCAAAACGAGGGGCAGGATTGATGAAGGCATCCAGGGCGGTATCCAAGGACAACGTATAGGAATCTTGATGCGGTCAAGGGAGGACATTCATCATATACGGCCTCGGGACTTGGGAAATAGCCGTGTTCGGCGTCATTGCCGTGCTCCTGTTTGGCCGCAAGCTGCCTGATATAGCGACATATCTGGGCAGGAGCGTGGTCGAGTTCAGAAACGGCTTTCCCCGTAAGGGTTGGCACGCGGTCATCGCAGATCAAGATCGCCAAAATCCCCTGGACGATGGAGCGGCAGACGTGAACAGCAAGTTGCGGCCGCGCGGACCAGGGCCCAGAGAAGGTCGGCAAACTAAGTAGCGATTTCCATCCATGTCAACGCCTCGCATCCTCCTGAAAGCCAAACGTGCCCGCCCGTTCTTCGGCATGCACCCGTGGGTCTACGCCGGCGCCATCGAGGCGGTATCCGGCGATCCCAAGGACGGCGATGTCGTCGAGGTCGTTTCCCACGTCGGCAACTTCATCGCGCGCGGACTCTACAACAGCCAGAGCAAGATTCGCGTGCGGCTCTACACCTGGGACGCTCAGCAATCGCTTGACGCCGACTTCTTTCGCGCCCAGCTCCAACGCGCGATCCAACTGCGGCGCGACGTGCTTCGACTCACCGGAGCATGCCGGCTCGTGTTCAGCGAGGCCGACGGGCTTTCCGGACTGTCAATCGATCAGTTCGACCGTTGGCTCGTCGTGCAATTCACGAGTCTCGCCCTGGCCATGCGGCGCGAGATGTTCGCGGATCTTCTGACCGAACTCGTCCAGCCCGCCGGCATCTATCTGCGTACCGAACGCGGCATCGGGCAGCTCGAAGGACTCGAATTGCAGGACGGATCCTTGCGCGGCGACGCGCCTGGCCCGCTCACCATCGACGAGAACGGCCTACGCGTTCAGATCAGCTTGACCGAAGGACAGAAAACAGGCTACTATCTCGACCAACGCGAAAATCGCCTCGCCGTCGGCCGGCTCGCCGTCGGCCGGCGCATGCTCGACGCCTTTTGCTATTCCGGCGGTTTCGCCCTGCACGCAGCCCGCGCCGGCGCGTCGGCCGTGCTCGGCGTCGATGCGTCGGAACCGGCGCTGCAACTGGCGCGCACCAACGCCGAGTTGAACGGGCTGACGAATATCGTGTTTGAAAAGGCCGACGTCTTCAATCGGCTCGGTACGCTGGTGGAGGCGATGGAGCGCTTCGGTGTCATCGTGCTCGATCCGCCGAAGTTCGCCCGCGCCGGTTCCGCAGTGGATGAGGCCATGCGCGGGTATCGTCGGCTCCTGCAACAATCGCTGCGGCTCCTGGAGCCGGGCGGGATTTTCGCGATGTGTTGCTGTTCCGGTTTGATCAAACGTGAGATGCTGCACGATTTGCTGGCTCAGGAAGCGTCGCAGGCGCGGCGGCTGTTGCAGATTCTGGAGAGCCGCGGCGCGGCGGCGGATCATCCGGTGTCGGCCCTGTGCCCCGAGACCGAGTACTTGAAGTGCGTGATTTGCCGGGTGAACTGACGCTGCGTGCGGCCATACCGGTGCATTTGGCCGAGGATTCTTGAAACTTCCTTGGCAGGATCCTAGTAACATTCCATACCAAGAGGGAAGGAATCCGCCTTCCTCATACCTTCAAGGAGACTCTTTTTATGCAATATGTTCGACGATTATGGCTCGCCGCCGCCTGCACGCTGGCGTTCGTCGTGAGCGCGACGGCCGTCCAGGCGCAAACGACCAAGTTCTTGCCGAATGACACGGAATTGGTCGTCACGTTCAATCTGCAACAGATCCTTAAATCGGAAGTGTTGAAAGACGACGCAGCGAAAGGGCTGGTCGATCTGATCAAGGGGCAGGTCAATCAAGGGCTGGCTGACAAGGGGCTGGACAAACCCCTCAAGACCGCCGGCTTCGATATTTTTCGCGATTTGGTCAGCATCACATTCGCGGCGCCGGGCGGCCGGCCGGTTGAGGAGAGCTTCATCGTGATCGAAGGAAAGTTCGATGCCGCCAAGATCGAAGCTGCGGGGAAGGAAGCCGGCGCCGGTTTCAAGGTAATCGAGATCGCCAGCACCAAAGCGTTCGAGATCGCGCCGAAGGGGGACAAGAAGATGTACGTCGGCATTCTCAACGAGAAGATCCTGATCGCTTGCGGCAGCAAGGCCGACTTCATCGAAGCGGTGGAGCGTCTCGGCGGCAGCAAGACGGCTGCCTTCAAGGCCGCGGTCTTCAAGAGCCTGGTCGAAACCGTCAGCAGTAAGCAGAGCATCAGCTTCGTGGCGACGGGCAACATCCTGAGCAAGATGGCGGACAAGCTCCCCGACGGGCGCGGCGATCAACTCAAGGCCGCTGCTCCCGAAGTGGACGGTCTGAGCCTGTCCATCACGGTGCAAAAGGATCTCGACGTGCTGTTGGGCGTGAACGCCAAGGACGCCAAGACTGCCAAGCAATTCGCGGGACTGGCCAACGCCGGCATTCGAGCCGCACGGGAGAAGGTTGCCGAGAAGGCCAAAGAAGACGAGAAATCCAAGCTGGCGCTCGACGTGCTGAAAACGGTCGAAGCGACCGCCAAAGGCTCCAACCTCATGATCCGTGGCCAGGTCAGCTTCGGAAACTTGGGTATGATTCTGAAGAACCTGCCTCTGCCTTGATCAGCATTTTCGTCAGGACGAGCCGCGATCGTGAAGGAGCGAGACAAACGCCTCTCCCCCTCACTGTCGCGGCTTTTGTGTCTTCACATCTGTTGCAAGTCAAGCGTCTTGGGCAAGTCGTCGAGACTCGCGAGGTTGAACAACTCCAGAAACCGCGGTGTCGTGGCGTAAACGACCTCTTTCGGCTGGGCGCCCAGCATTGGTACGACCTGGATCAAACCACGGCGAACGAGCTGGCGCAACAGTGCTCCCGAATCGGCGCCGCGAAAGCTGTCCACGTCCACTTTCGTCACCGGCTGGCGATAAGCGACTACCGCGAGCACGTCTATCGTCGCCGTCGATAGCCGTGCCTCGCGCACACCGCCGTAGAGCTTCTCGATGACGTGCCGATAGCGCGGCCGCAGGGAAAGCACCCAGCCGTTGCCTTGCGCTTGCAGCGTGTAGGGGCGTGCCTGGCGGCGATAGTCAGCGTTGAGCTGGCGGATGGCCTCGTCGAATTGTTCGTCCGTCAGGCCGCGCAGGATTTCGCGCGCCCGTTTGGCCGTCAGCGCGGCGCCGCCGACGAAAACCAGCGCTTCGATGATGCGCAACATCGGCGGCGGCGCGGCTTCCTCGGCGAGCGGCGGTTCGGAAGGGAGGTCCGCTTGCCAGGCGCCTTCACCCAGCATGGCCGCATAGGTTCGGCCGAGGTCTTCGGGCGTCGTCGGCTGTTCGTGTGTTTCATCGGGCATGACGGGCGTCCTCCCGTTATTCGTGCGGCAGGAAGAAGATGCCGGTGATGAACGTGCCGGTCCACAGGACGCCGAACAGAATACCCGCGGCGATGTGGAAAGTTCGCTTGTGCTTGAGGCCCGTGAACAGCATGACGAACAGAAGCCCCGCCGCCGGCATGGAAAAGCCCAGATGCACCTTGAGCATCTCCTTGGCGGCGCGGCTGCCGAGTATCGGGATGTTGACAACCCGCGTTCCAAGAAACTCGCTGATCATCCCAGGGCTGATGAGGTTTGTGATCACTTCCAGGCCGATCAACGCCGTGAGCGTAAGGGCGAAGAAGGCGATATTGATCCGCCCATGCAAGCGCGTCTTGCCGCATGCCAGAGCGATCATTGAACCGATCCACAGAAGCGTGACCGTGCTGACGGCGATTTTCAGAATCAAAATGACCAGACCGGCGCTCATGGCTTTATGATAGGAAAAGATCGGTCAGCCGTGAGGCACGTTGGCAACGTGACCCACGACAAAGTCACGACCGTTCTGCCTGCGCCTTGGCCGGGCGCTTGCGCGTGCCGCGCGTCTTGGCCGGCGTCGGCGCGATTACCGGGGCAGGGGGAGCGATCTCCACCGAACGCCGCTGGGCGTTCTGCAACGCGATATCGAGGAACCTTTCCTGGCTGCGCATCGCCGACTGGTCCACGGCCCGTTGCACGCGGCGGTAGGTCCCGTCTGCAAGCAGCTCACGCGCCTTCGTGTTGTCCGCCAGGCCAATGGCCAGAATCTCGTGTACGAGCCGATGCTTCAACTCCGTATGCTCGATCGGGAACGCCACCTCGACGCGCCGGCTCAGGTTGCGGTCCATCAAGTCCGCGGACCCGACGTACACCTGCGCGTCGCCGTTGTTGTGGAAGTAGAAAATCCGGCTATGTTCCAGAAAGCGATCGACGATCGAGATCACGCGAATGTTCTCGCTGATCCCCGGAATCTGCGGGCGCAACGCGCAGACGCCTCGGCAGATCAAATCGATCTTGACGCCCGCTTGGCTGGCGCGATAGAGCGCCTGGATCACTGCCGGCTCAAGCAGCCCGTTGATCTTCGCGATGATCCGGCCCAATCGTCCCGCCTGCGAATTCGCCGCCTCCTGCAGGATTCGCTCGATCATGAATGCTTGCATGCGACTCGGTGCGACGACGATCTTGCGCCACTGCGGCAACTCCGAGTAACCCGTGAGATAGTTGAAAAGCGCCGACGCGTCGTCGCAAAAATCGTTGTTACAGGTGAAGAAACCCAAGTCCGTGTAGACGCGCGCGGTGATCGGGTTGTAATTCCCGGTCGCCATGTGTACGTAGCGGCGGATGCCATCCTCCTCGCGGCGAACGACCAGCGCGACCTTGCAGTGTGTCTTCAGCCCGACGAACCCGAAGACGACGTGGACGCCCGATTTCTCCAACTCGCGCGCCCACTGGATGTTGCGCTCCTCGTCGAGCCGCGCCTTCAGCTCGATGACCGCGGTCACTTGCTTGCCGTTGTCGGCCGCGAGCTGCAGTGCCTTGACGATTGCCGAATCGCTCGACGTGCGATACAGCGTTTGCTTGATCGCGAGGACCCGATCGTCCTTGGCCGCGGTCTCGATGAAATCGACGACGTGGCTGAACGACTCGTAGGGATGATGCACGAGAATGTCGCGCGCCTTGATGGCCGCGAAGACATTGGGCGTGTTAAGAAACTCGCTCACCGGCTGCGGCGCGAACTGCGGCTCGCGCAACTGCGGGTAGCCCGGCAAGGCGTGGATCTGGAACAGCCCCGTCAGATCGAGCAGATCGTCCGACGGATACACGTCGCTCGGATCAAGATCCAGGGCCTGCAGTAAATAGTTGCTGATGACCGGATGCGCGCTCGCCTCGATCTCCACGCGGACCGCGAACCCGCGCCGCCGTTTGCGCACTTCCTCCTCGATTGCCTTGAGAAGATCTTCGACTTCGTCGTCATCGATCTCGTACTCGCTGTTGCGGCTCACGCGAAAGACGGTCGCGTGCTCGATCTCCATGCCGGGGAAGAGGTCACCCAGGTGCAGCCGGATGACCGTCTCCAGCGGGATAAGAAGATATCCCGATTCGGTCTTCTGCTGCACGAAGCGCGGCAACACCGCCGGGACCTGTACGACGGCAAACAGCTTGTCCGTCTCGCGCGGCCGTTTCAAGAGCACCGCGAGGTTGAGCGACTTGTTCAGCAGGTGCGGAAACGGATGTCCCGGATCGATCGCCAGCGGCGTCAACACGGGAAAAATGTCGCGGCGAAAATACGGCGTCAGGGCGTCCTTTTGCTTGTCGTCGATGTCCTTGTGCGTGCGGATGAAGAGGCCCTCCTTCTCCAGGGCCGGCAGGAGTTGACCGCGCAGGCACTGATACGCGCTTTGGAAAAGTTCGCGCACCGTCTTCGAGATGTCGGCAAGTTGCTCGCGCGGCGGCATGCGATCCGCCCCGGAGCCGACATTGATGCCCGCCGATACCTTCTGCTGCAAGCCGCCGACGCGGACCATGAAGAACT
>SXGS01517963.1_pt1 | contig 18761 bp, 11 predicted proteins | sample 3174681 | NCBI WGS metagenome assembly SXGS01 (sample SAMN11356861, study PRJNA531348) | freshwater metagenome | isolation source: freshwater sample F1-80 | place: China: Fuxian Lake, Yuxi | collected 2017-12-25 | reverse complement strand
TGGCGGGTTCGCACATGATTCCATCTTTGTCCCGATCGAGTCTCTTGGCGTTAAGTGTGTAGAGAGCAGGGCTCACAAATGATCCATAATCGGCTGCCGAACGTTGGTCCTTGGCAACACCATTGGGGTAAACGATCTTCAGCGCGTCACAATTCTCGAATGTCGCTGCATTGACCGGTGCCATCCAAAGAAAACCCGTTACTAAGACCGTTGCACACAAAGCAACTCGAACCACAGCACGGCTCACGCTTGAACGATGCAGTATCACGCTTCAAATTGTAGTTACTTTCGCCAACCAGTCATCTAGATCTTCGGAAAGGACATTGAACACACCTAGGTGCCTGAAGTGGGTTATCAATACTTTTTTATTCACTTATGCAACCATTTTTTATTCCGACCTCTTTCATGCCGAGAATGTCACCGGGTCCCCATGAATCTGAGACCTTCAAAAATTCCCAGCCAACTTTGAATTCTGTTGCAACCATTAATTCGTTTGCCGGTTCATTAGGAGATTTAATTATAAAATCAAGACCAATCCCATCCAATAAAGAAGTACGTATGATACGCCGGGTCATTGGGAGTAAGGGATTAATTTGAACGTCAGTTGAATATATTGGCGTCCACTTGGAACCCGACACTCGATTCCCTACGGAATTGTAAGTAGTAAGATTATAAGGACTCTTTTCTTCAAGCATCCAAGCACCCATCTCACCTGGCGCAAGTAGCCCGATCAATATTGCGGCGGACCCGTTTCTGCCTTGTCGATCTTCAGCATTGGGTACTTTGTCTGTCGCCCCTGTGAAGACAAATTTCAGACCACTTTCTCTCGAAATACCGATCAATGCATCATTCACCCAAGATGTGGCGTCTTCAGATTGAGCATCTGAAACTGTTCCGTAATTGATAGCGACCGTAATCGGACCATCACAAAAGTCGTACCTGAAATTACGTCCTTCGATCTCATCCAATTTAAATTCTGGAATTATCGGAATCGTTGTTGGCGGAACAGGTGTGGTTGTTGTGATTGGAGTCGTCGTCGTTGGAGTCGTCGTCGTTGGAGTCTCAGCGACCACACTGTCTCTATCAGAATTTTGATTGTCTGCCAAGAGAAGAAGCATTATTGGGGTTACCGCGGCCACCAAGCCCAAGAGAACTTTTAATTCGTTTGACACAAGAAACTTATCTCCACCAGTTGAAACAAAAACCGTAATCGCCGAACCATTTGGCGCCTCAGCAAAAATTGCTGGTTCTGTACGAATTACTCGCCCTTTTTTTATTTTCGGATTTGATTCGTTGATCAGCGTTACGACAAGGTTGTATGGCGATTCTTGCAATAACTGTTGTACTGCAGTATCGACTTGGCCCTGCAGCGACAGATCATTTACTTTTTTTGGGTCGCTATTTTGAAATGGCCACATTCTCCTATTTTAGACACGATCAGAAGGCCCACGATTACTGACAAGCTCCGAGTTCTGATATTCACACCGATTACAACGGTTGTCTAGCGTCACGGTGACACGCTCAAACATTGCTTGAAGCGACGCCAAAAATCGAAATCAACAAAAAATGCCCTCCAAATGCCGAACCGTACTGCTAGTCAAGTTTCATCCCTCAACAACATCTCAGGACTTCCCGTTTAAGCCAATGTTTCTCATTCGCCACTGACCATAATGAATTTTAGTAAGAAGTAGATAGCTGTTCCTAACCGAAAGATAACGAACAGGCAAACACAACTTGTGTGGCTAAAAACTTCATTATTCACACTTAGGCAGTACAGTATTACCGCTTATGGGAAGCTCAATTCGATGTCCGATTTCTATAGCTAGACAGCAGGAACATTGTTACGCCACAGATCAATGTTCCTAGCAATAATTCGCCTGTTTAAAAGCAATATCGTCAGAACTATCGCAAGCATCGTTGCTGTAGGCACTGTATCAGTCGGCGATATTTAAGAGCGCAGCACGATAACACTGCCCAACTAATTAATCGATTTAAAAAAATGTTAGGCAGAAAGCTCTATTTGTATCGAGTCAAACCTTGGTTTGATATATTCTCTGCTGGTGCCTAATCCCAACACTCAATTACCAAAAAACCTGCCTATCGCAACTTCCAAAAGCAGTTTCTCTGGCGAGAATCTTAACAAGGTCGCTTTACTGCTCCTCGTACCAACTGGCCTCTTGATCATTCGATCAAGTGGACAAACTTGGATCGAGCTATCTGTTTTCAGCTTCAAAGGCACGGCTGAATGGTACGGCAAGGTCACTCTTGTTTCCGGAATAATCATAACGATTCTTGGAGGTATCTCGGCTTTTCCGTCAGCATCGTCGCGATTAAAAAACTGTTTGAGTTGGGCGGGAATCACGTCATCCCTGATTTCAGTGCTCCTCCTCACTGCCATATCGATCAAACTCGAGCAAATCTCTCAAGAAATTGAGCGAAAAGCCCGCTCGCCCGAAAGATTCTTTGACGGCACCTTCTTAGAAGGTCTCGGCAAAGCTCTTGCAGATATCTCAGCCGAAATTAGCGTCGTCATAAAGCCACAACTCGCTTCTGGTTGGCGCACTACAACGATACTTTCTGTCGTCGCATTATTAATTTGTTTAATTACTAAACTCTCGACGTCACGGCCGAGAACATAGGTGTACTTTCGGATTAACGCTGAACCTTAGATTTTTGACTTCTTCGCCATAATACTTTTCTTTTTTAAAGTGCTCTCCCAAATCCGTGTTCAGATTAGAGTGGACTATTGAGGTATGAACGTCAAATGAGAGACCGCCTGATAATGCTATTAATTGTGCTTGTGGCGTGGGTGATAATTGGCTACGAAATAATACCCGCAATATATATTTTGTATCTCGTGTATCGGAAGAGAATGCTGCAGGCGTTTATTGTTGGCATAATTTATATCGGGTTTCTTGGACTACCTGAGATTATTTCTGCACTTTAGCTATTAGATCTGCTGCATACCGCGCAGGCTTTATATATCCAATTGCGGCACTCGAGTCATCATCTGTTGTGCCTCCACTCGGAACCCCAATAAACTCAAATTTTGAGTTGAAAGTGGCTCCACCACTTACGCCAAAAGAGAGCATGCCATCGGTCTTGAAATACTCACCACTAAAATTGTCAGAGTTCAGTTGAAGCTTTCCAGAATATCCGCCACTAGTGATGGTGACTGTGACCTCAGCATCACCGAAACCCACAGATGGATAGCCGATATTCGTAAATTTTTCACCTAAATTTGGATCGGCCAAAGAGGGCTTGATGATTGTCCGATCCCGAATTATTACAGGATTACCGTCATCGTCAACTATTTGGATGATCGCCAGGTCGTTGTACTCATCCCCTATTACAAATCGCGCTGTATATCCCTCATTGGGCGAATCGCCGAATGATTCGATCAAAAAAACTGAGTACGAGTTATCAGATCCTGGCGTGACATGAAAATTAGTTAGAACATAACTTCCATCAATAATTAATGTGCCCGATCCTCTCCATGCCTCAGATGCGTTCTTGCCTTCGATGTATACGATGGACCTAGAGAGCGACTCCCAAGACTGCACCGGCGTAACAGACGATGATGAGCTATCGCTCTGATTCAAAACAAAGAATAATCCGACAAATGCAGCAACTCCGGCAAACCCGACTATCGCACCTCCACTCCTTGACTTTTTAGTTTTACTCGGTTCGGGTATTTTGACCTGAGGCCTGTTTGATTGACTTGACGGTATCCCGGGTACGGTTCTACCAATTGGTGACCTAGGAGGTGATCCCGGAGGCTGATCAACTCCTTGCACTTTTCTTTTAATCGTTACGTTTGAAGCAACAAATCTTCGCAAAACCGGGAGTACGACCAAAATCCATTCATGCCCAGTCAGCAGACCGACCAGGCTCCTTGAGTACTTCGACAACTTTTTCTTTTGATCAGAACTCAGTATGAGCTGGTCGTCTAATTTGTCGCCCGAAGTTAGATCACGCAAATTTTTTGGCAATGGTGGCTTTGGCCTCGCTACGTGCCACGGTGGCTTTCGACTACTTTTAATATTCGTTCCTGGACTTTAGTTCTGCGTTCGAAATTTCACTGCCAGGACCGTCATAAGGATCTTTATTGAATTGACCCTCTCCAAACCCAACCTCACCTAATGGGAATTGCTCTGACAACAACACACAGGCTCCTAGTAACCGAATTGAATCTGTGAGTTTTTCTGGCGCCAACACAACACTTTCCTTGAAGGCTATGCTCTGTGATACTTTGGGCTTCGGCAACAATTCATCCGGCCACCAAACATGAGGCTTCAATATCTGTCTCGAATCATCCGCATGGAATAAAGATGTAACTAATCCGTTAGGGAGTCGCATCAATTCAGTCGGAATTAATCGACCGAAGTATGACGGTGCAAGTAGATCTGAAGCCCCTACTGAATGCGCTTCTGGGTCGTCCACAACGGTGCTGTAGGCAGATTCCAGATGAATTTCGCTAGTCGTCTCTATAAGTGCAGAATCGTATTGACCGCTGAAAACGTTTGTCAAAAATGACCATCGCGCACCACGAGCTTTTCCACTTAAAATCTCACTGAACGACGGCACGGCTGGGCAAGACTCAGGCCTTGATCTCCGTGTTTCTTCAAGTGTCACTCCTTGCTCGAATGCCAAATCTTGTTGAAACCTGGTGACTAATTGACGATATTGTCGCCCCAACCAACCTTTTGCAATGAATAGTTGTCTCAGTCTGGCTGTCAGGCCTTGATCGCCACGACGAGTTAGCACCAAATTCTGGTGCTCAAACTTAAGAACCTTGCCCAGGGTCTGAACTCCTTCGTCAAGTGGTTTCTCACCTAACACACTTCTTCCCAGCGGATACATAAAGAGTCTGGCAAGCACTGCTGCAGTGCCTGTCCACTGAGCTGCAGCAAGACGCAAGCGACGTTCAGCATCGGCGCTCATTTCTAATTCTTCGACAGCCCATGTCAGTCTGCGAGATAATTCCTCTAGACGATACCTTTCCCTAACAATCGTGAACGCAACTACAAGTCCAGAGACAATCAGTAGGGTTATCCCTACGGCAAAAGCGATACGGAAAATATCATTTTTTGAGTCACCTGACCACGCCGTCACCCTTGACTTATCGGACCCAATCGCTGCCGTTGTGCCAACAATGACATATACCCAGGTGAAAGCCAGCAGAAAAGACGCAAACTGTTTGCGGATTTTTTCTCCACTCGATATATTTCTAGTAATTGATATTGCCACGAGAACGATCGTGAACAAAGCAAATAGCGCAGCAGCGATTGGCCCACCGCGGAGTCTCTCTACTTTAATCACCAATTTCCAGATACTGTCCCAAAATGCTGTCTCAACCCCCAAAACAAGAACCAACACAGTTGACGCGGTTATAACTTTCCCTTGCCACTTCTCGCTATTTCTGATGAAAATTCCCGCGATTGCACTAAAAATAACGAGTGTGCTGAGAAGAACCCAAGCTAACGATCTGTTCTTATCACCGAGGAATTCAAAATTAAACATGTTACGCCGATCAGTAAGACCACCAATAGTCATATAGAGAACAGATATTCCGGCTGCTACAGCAGCTTTCACTGCGGTTGAGACAGTACCGACCTCGCTCGGCGAAAATTTTGCAGGTAGCTCTTGCAATGCAGTGATCATCTGCTCGGCTCTAATCCGAGCCGCTTGGCATTCGTTAAGCATTATTTGCGTGATTCGACCAAGAAGATCTGGTCTTTCGAACTTTTCTTGAATTTTTTCAACAATCAAGGGCGCTCCAGCAGAAGTTACTTCTAGTGATGCAACTGGATCAGAAACCGAAACATCTGATTGTTCAACTTCCTCAACAACGTCTGATTCAACAACTGCGTCGGCAACTTCTGGAACTTTGGCGGCTGTTCCAGCAGACTCATCGGCAATCTCAACACTGGTTCCATTTGTTTCGGAGTCCATAGCTAAAAAAGTAGCTACAGAAGGTGCAGTCAAGTGACCTTCAAACAACGCTGCCAGAGTGGTATTAATATCATCGGCTTTTGGGGCTAGATACTCTTGCCTAACAAGTAAGTATTTATCGTCGGAAAAACTCGCGCGCTCTTCGCGAGCTTCAGGTCCGCCATCTACAACCGCTAAAACTTTTTCTACTACTTGGATCCAGGTCTCTTCTCCGATTGTCTTTATTACAGGACGATCAACTCTTTCGGCAACTGTTGCCACTATTCGATCGATCTGTGCACGAGAGATTTCCGCAACACCTGACACTGTTTCTCTGCCAGGATATAAAATCTCTACTGAGCTCCGTGCTCCGCCTACGGCATGTTGCAGCGCTTCCCCACTCATCGCATTTAGATGATCTTGGACACCCCTGATTAGGGCGACTGGCATCTGCAATAGCGCCTTTAGAAGTTCTTTTAGATAACGACCCATAAATCTCTTACCATCAACCGAGATCAAAGGCCCACTTGGAGCTTCGGTTGTGCTGAAACGCAATTCACTTGGATAAATCAGATCCGAAAACTTTTGGGCGCATTGAATTGGATCTGGGACAGGAAAAAATTGGTATGGTAAGGGCAATTCATCATCTTGTGACATCACTTTATTAATAGGTAGTGGCGGGCAGTCGAGCAAATTTGCGCGCGATGAAATAAATCTAACTAACACACTAGCTACACCAGGATTAGTAACACTAATCTCATCGGAAATTGGATCGATTATTTCATTCCACATCCCAAAAATTGTTGCAACCTCAATTGCGATATGACCTGCGTATTCATCTTCTTTTTCATCCGAAGATATTACTGGCCTTGAAATTGAGTGATGTGATACAGAGTCTCGAGCAATTACAATTAAATTTGCATTTGCACGCTGATTGAAAAAAGTTTCTTTGGGCGGCTCACTCGAGAATGTTGGGCAAGCAACTCGAAACTCAAGAATTTTCCGATTTACAGACATGCGCATAAACAAATCTGATAATTGTTGCACCGAAGCGTCTATCAGAGTGTTGATCTCAATTGTCTGCGCACTTGACACAACAGCGACCAGACGTACAGTACTTAGCGTTCCTTTATTCTGGGCAAGCCAGTCAAGTAGACGTGCACTTTCACTTGAACCCGCCCGATGAATCTGAACATTCGGATCTACCCAACTCCCTTGATTCAATTCACAATCAAATGAAACAAAGCTAGACAAAGCAGAATAGGTCTCTTTAGATAATTTAGAAATTGCTAATTCTGTAAATTTATCTTTCCCCGAAAATAGAATTATGTTGAATTCTTGCGATTTCAAGCCCGCCACAATACTTAAACCCCAGTGACTGTTTTGGTTGTGATTCTTTCAATGCCGTAGATGAGAGAGCGTAACGATCTGAGTACTAGGTCTGGCATTTCAGATGTGTTTCTGATACCTGGCCAAAACGGTGGGTTATTGAGAACTGCTTTATTCAAAGTTGCTCGATTCCAATACTCAATTCCGTCACCCGAGTAATTATCAATTACCTCATTCAGCAACATCAACAGTGCCAATTTTCGAGTTTCCGGATCATTCTCACTACCTGATACCGCAACTAATTTTTCATTCATTTTACATTCCAGGCCCGCACGGAGAACAGATTCGCTTTTCGATTTACCACCGAACTCGGCCGTTATTTCGCCGTTCAATATCCAATTCTTGATTAGCGGATTTGGACTTTCGTAGGCAAGAATTCGCTCCGAGCCATCTAGCATCGATCCCATATCTCGAAGCACTATGTATGCTCGAAGTGGGCTCAGGTCATTTCGTTCGCCAACAGCCACAAAAGCAAGCGAAAAGGACTCCAGAATAGCGAATAACTCGTCTCCTGGGTGAGCGTCTGTTGGGGTTGTAAGAAGTGGGTTAGGAAAACTTGCTACACCCTTTTCCAACGACCATGGTTGGGCGATTTTGAACCCAGATTTGTCCCCATCCTTCCGATTTCGCGGCACTTCAATTAACCCCAGCAGTCTCCCTGTAAACCAGCCTCGAATGAAAGCAATAATGTGCTCTTGCGGTGCAGGAATGGATTCTCCAAGGACTCTGGCTCGTCGCTTTGACCAAAAAAGGCTGCGCTGGCCTGGTGCGCTCTTAACCTGAGCCCATCTCTGACTAATTGGATCTAACAACGACTTGAACAAAAATGGGTGATGTGCGCCCTCTAGCACAGACATAATTTGAATGTTCTCGATCGATGCATCAGTAACCAAATATTTCTTTTCGATTACCTCATCAGTCGCGTCGGCAACGTCTTTGATAAAACCTCTGATTTTTTTAACAACGTCACCCCCCAGTACATGACCCCTGAATGGAAAGCTACTGCACACAGTCCTAAACGGGCGCCGGTCATGAAATAGGTCTTGCAGTGCATCATCTAAGCTGACGAGTGGAGCAGAAGCCTGAATTGCTTTATCCAATGCAGCTGTGAATTTCGTTCGCCTTGCCTGATACTCACTTTCATCGACAAAGTTGTTCGCTGAAAATACTGAGTCACCGGCTGTATAGGTTCGAAGAGTCGACTTCAAAAGATCGTCAAACGCAGTGTTTGGACGACGCAACCACATTCGAGCTCTTTGTTGCAAATCGTTGGAGCTGAACTTTAAACTGACGACCACGTTTGCTTTTGGCCGAACTGAGTCTCGCACGACAGTTGAACTCGGATGCCAAGGCTGTGATATTTGAATCGCCTGCACTGGTCGAACCAAGTTTTTATTTAAATTAGCGAATGCTTCCATCTCTCGTAAAAAGTCGCCACTGATTACGCTCGATCGAACTGTTGACCGATGAGCAAGCTTTTCGAGTGGATCGCCGCCTACGGTTCGAGCAAGCATTTCTACAAACACTGCCCCAAAACTCGCTGGTTCGATGAGAGTAAACTCACTCTTTGGCGGGGTCGAGTCATCAGGTGGAAAACCATCTGACCAAGTCGGCCAACCAGTTACATTTTCAATTTCCTTATCAAGCGAAACTGACGCATCTGCGAGAGAACGCTTAAGGGGTTCCAGGAATCCACTTGCGAATTCCTGTAAAAGCGCATTTGCATATTCACAAATTTGTGCCTCGACGACGTACTTTGAATAATTAATTGATTCGCTAATTGCTTGTGCGACAGATGCGTCAGATGATGAAAATCTGCCCCTCACACCCGTGAAGATCGCGCTCGCCTGCGAGGACCAAGAGCTTTCTTCTGACCATCGTACATAATCCTTGTGCTCGCTATCCCCCATCAGCTCACTACACACGCCATCAGTCGGATGCAATAAGTAGTTGATTGTTAATTCAAGGATTTTGATAGTCACCGCAAATCCGTAGTTTGAAATTGCTGCTTCAACTGCCGAAATAACTTTTAACGGCGTCGACTCGGTCCACTCTCTTACATTGCGCTCAATCAAGGGTCGTGCTGCTCGGTCAAGATCATCAGTCGCTGTTTGAACTGCTGGGATAATCGCCTCAAGGTGCGCTTGTGCGGTCTGCTTTCCTGATAATTGCGACAATTCTGTTGCGGTACCTACCGCAGCACTTTGTATCGCTTCCCACTCAGCCGGCCGTAATGCATCTTTAACATCATTCGCGTCAGGTCCACGTTCATTAACCCCAATCTGTTGCAGGAACCAGAGCAACTTACTTTCTGCAATTGCATTAGCAATCTCGTCCGGCTTATTCGTATTAAGCCTGCTAGCAAAGCCTTGCGCTTCGTCGCTATTCATGTGATAACCAGCAATGTAAGTAAGGGCATCTCTAGCAATTCGCTGGGCAGAATACCGTTCCAGATAACGAGTACCGACGCTTACTCGAGCACAACCCAAGGCATTGAAGGCGGGCATTCCCTGCTCAGTAGGCAGGCCCCGGTTTACTACGACATCATTGGTGCCAACATTGGTCGTTGCTCTGCTGTCCCAATTAGATTTCGTGTAGGCGACCAATTCGCCTTGAACAACTGGATCGATGCACCAAGCCACTAGTGCGCTTCCGATCGTCTCGAACACTTGCTTGTCTGAGGTGAAACTGACATTTGCTGCATTCTTACTACCCACCAAAAACGGGTAGGCAGGACCACTTCGAGCGATAGCGCCAGTCACGCCCGCTGCCTGAAAGGTCTTTGGTACCTTTAGGCCGATCTCAGTCGCGTCAGAAGTTACTTCGTGACCTGCTTGCACACCGTGCCAATAACACCCGTTCAGAACTTCACTTATAGCCGCGAGGCTGTTCGGTTGAACTCCGTGGACTAGCGATCCACCAATCGAAGCAAAAACGTCTGGGGTGTACAAAATACCAAAAGATTCGTCACCCCAGACCGGCTGTATAGATCTGACAACATCAAATACATCCATCAGCAGACCCGCACCAGTGCCACCAGCAAGTGAAGTTACGACTACAACAACCGGGTCGGTTGACTTACCATCTGGGTTTTCCCCTGTTACTAGATTCCACAACTCTGTTAAGTCAGAAATTGACTCTGGACTTGACACCCTATTTAGGAGTGCAGTAAGGCCGGCCTTAACTTGACCCATGTAAGCAAGCGCAATAGTCCGACCGACAGCTCGATACGCACCAGCACCCGTGGTGATATCAACATTCAAGGGTGGTGGCACACGCCAAGAAGCAAACTCTTCTTTGATTCCAAGAGTGTTGTCGAGTTGGTTAGAAACTTGCGGGTAATTTACTCCGGGACCAACTAGTCCTAAGTATTCTTTAGCGGGCAACATTTCTGCCCCTGTCATCTCGGCACCATCCGCAATTGTTGGCGTGTCAATATGAAGAAATTGAAAACCTGAAGGAATCTCACGAGACTCTGGCCAGTTATGCTCTGTCAGCCAGTGGCGCAGATCTCTCTTGATGAATCGAAGAGTCTTGCCGCCGGAGCCACCTAAACCGATAAATACAACTCTGCGATACATAGATCCCCCAATTAGAATAATTTGTCTCGAGTACTCGCTACGAAGTCATGCTATATGTACCGTCTTGACCATCGCAAATTGACCAGACAAACTTAGGGACAAACTGACCTTGACGTTTATGCCCCTAATTTTGGCGATGGTGGTGGCGATCCAGGCTGTCTGGGTGGCGGCGGTTTAGTAGTACTTGGCGCCGATCTGCCTCCGTCATTAGGGTTATTAAGTGACGGATTAGATTTATCTGACTCTATAGCATCGCCCGAAAGATATCGATCGCGATAATCTTTGCAAACATCCTTCAGTTTTTGACCCTGAATTAATGTTCGAACTCCTTCAATGCCCCCATCTGCACCAGTTTTTGAGACTATTAAAGTTAACTGAGCAGTGAGTTTTGTTGTATTCGAAGCATTATCTTTAGGCCGCGAGACAATTATCGCATTACGGAATGGAACTGAAAGTCCGCCACCAATCGCTCGTTGCCAATAGGAAACAAGATCGTTGGCCACTACCTTTGCTTTTGGATCCGCAAATGGCCTGAAAAAGTTCCCCAACTTCCGTTCAAGTTTGATCGCTTGTAACTCCATAATTGACTTTGAACTTTTGTTATTCGGTAGCTTAAGGTCTGCACCAGACGGTTGAAACTTACTTGACTCTTCGCCATTGATGAGGACTATTACCTGACCGAAAGAAGACATCGAAATCTCAATCAAGGACTCATATGAATAAACACTGCCCTTATCTGGCATAATTGCGAGCAGACTTGTTATGTATCGGAGCAACATCAACGAGAGCAGAATCGCTAAAAGCACTATTGCTAATGTCACAATTCTTACCCACCAAATATCTGGTGGGGATTTAAAATCAAAATCAACAGTGACTAATGCGGTTTCTTGAAATTTGTTGTCGTCGCCGTAAACAAATTGGACACCAGCAAAGTTTTGCAAATTACATAGAGTATCTTTCTTGCCCACTTCAAAATTTAAAGCGACTGCCTGCACGACATTCACAGGTACGTCGTATTTTTCTCCCCGCCTTTGGCCGTCAACGATCAAGCTTGCTTCAATAACATCACAGCCAGGCCTTGATTTTAGTTCACTGACCAAGAGAGCAATATCTATTTCTAATTTACTGCTTGCTGGGAGATCTTTTGTCATGACCGTGCATGACGAGGTAAGAAAATTTCTGTCCTCTGGAGTATCTCCGGAAGACTGAGCATTTTCTGGCTTGAAGACAAAAGGTTCAAAACATTGAATGCCGGGTAACGGCTTATCTATCTCCGGAGTAATTGTCAACGGATTCGAAAAAACAGGATTGGTTGGGTCAGCTTCAATCACGAGTTGACCGGTTAACTTTTTCAGAAAACTTGCATCTATTTCATCAAACTGAGACATGATCTCGTCAGGTGAAATTGGCTTTTTATCGAGCTGATAACTGATATCAGTTATTTCTTCGCTAGTCAAAATCCCGTCCGAACTCTTGACAACTGTCGGGTTGCTTCCAGACTTTGTGATCTTGACTTTCGGAGGGTCAATAAACTTTGCCACGATACAAAATCCTTTTTTTGTATCGAGAGCAAACTTCCATCCAGTACTAAGCGACCGTCCCACAATTGGTTTTAGATCTAACAGGCTTGCACTGTTTGTTTCTACTGCCTCGAAGAAATCTGAACTGTCTTGACTCCTGCCTTCTGGGGTAAGCACGTCAATCTGCGACAGCAATGGCAGCACTTCCACTTCGAGTGAAATAACACTTATCAATTTAAAAAATTTAAGATCTGGTAGTCCAGGAGTCGTGAAACCTATTACTTCGGGTGTTGGACAGTAAATATCTTGACTACCACCAACTGCAAGTCCAATACGCTGGAATACTGGCGTCAACTTCGTGATGTCATTTGATGCAACAGAGAATATTTCTCCGACAACCGTAGGCTTTTCGCCTGGACAAAACGCAATATCGCCAAATTCTTTCGTGCTTTGATCGCCCGTTATCTGGGTCATCAATGCCAAGGATGGATCAAGGGTCTCTGGTTCAAGTTTTCGAATGGCATCTAAATCACCCAACAAAACTACATAGGTATTTACGCCAGAGTTACGAAGCCTCTTAGCCCAACTCTTTTCGCTACATGTGCCAGCCTTAAGCTCTTCAAGCTTTTTCTCTTCTAGATCTATGTTTTCTTGCGGTGTGTTTTTCGAACTTGCAGGGAAACTAAAAGCACCGTCTGTAAACCAGATTAGAAATTTACAACTTGCCGGTTGTCTACTCTCCATAAATTTTGCAGCTTCATCAAGTGCACTTATAAAATTGGTTCCACTCCCTTGGTCCTTGTCCGGCAGCGCATTGCTAATCTCATCTGCAAGAGCCACAGGATCAAAAATCTGATTTTTAAGCGGTATCGTTCTCGCTTTTTCGGCAAAAGCCATCAAAGAAACATCAACTTTTACGCGAGAATCAGAACCATCAGAGTTTTTCAGGCCCTTTGAAACAGATCCAAACAATGTTTGGAGTGCATCGAATCTTTTTCTTTCTTTGTCGCTAGCGGTTTTCTCACTGCTCAGTGACTTGCTGTTATCTAGCAGAATCAAAATATCGACCTGATTAACTTTGGTTTCATCGATACCCGGGCAAATGTCAACATTGCTAGTTTCTTCGCTAGCAGCACTCAGAGAAGATGTCGGCAGAACGAGCATGCTCATCACTGACAATGCAGCAATCCAAATCTTCTTGATCATCAAGACACCTTTAGGTCGCTGCATCAGCCTCATGGCCTTAATTTTTCATAGACTGAGAAGTAGAGATTGATTACTCCTAAAATCCAAGACGCAAGCACAAACGACGACAAATACCTTGTCGACTCAAAAGGTCCTGACCACTCACTGAATGAACTTGTGCTCCGGCTGAGATTAAGTGATTGACGGAACCAACCAAGCAAAACTACACTCCCAAACAGTCCAATAATTGAAGCCAAAAGATGCATATTGTCACGACTGCGATCCATCAACACGAACCACACTTCAAGAAAAACCAAAGCAATAGCGCACAAGATAGGGATCAGTGGCGGTCGTCCTCTCTTTACAGAAGACCTAGATTTTTTTGATGCGCCTGGTGGTTCTTTACGCCTCGAGGATTTACCTTTCGGTGGTGGTGGCCCAGGTCTGGATACAGGTGGCGGAACACGCTTGTTCACGAATTAAAACCTACAAATTTTATAGGGTCCATCCAAACTTTTGCCAGCTGAAGCATCACTGTCATCCTTCCCGATTCTTAAACGCGCAACCCGAGATAAGACCAAGGCCCACTGAGCACACCCAAGCTGGAACTCCAAGTGGAATTTCATCACTGTTACCCAACAAGTCAATAACAAAGGCGGTGTGCCAAAAAGTAGCGACAAGTGAACCGACAGCCAATGCGAGCATAATCTTTGAACTTACGACAAAGCGACCAGTAAGCTTCCCGAAATAAATGGCAACACCAACACCAGCCGAAGCATATGAGAGTAAGTAACCAAAATCTAAATATGTTGTATATACCTCACCCGAAATATCTAAGTCTTGGTAAATCTTGCGAATTTCACTAAAGCCAACAGAATCTGAAAACAAACCGAACCATTTTTCACGTTCTAACCAATTACCAATAGCCAGGCTATAAACAACAAGGACTGCCCCAAGGAAAACTAAGTAAGGCTCGTACTCGGATGTTAATTTTCTACTTCTTGCTGCTTGTTGGGTGAGAACTTGCGAAGGCATTGGTGCTGTGCCCCCCGAGCTGAAAACCTTCCAGCCCAACGTTATTGACGCTGCCAGAAGCACAAAAGCCGGAGTAATCAGTCGCGCACGATCTTCAAAGCCCCAGACTAATTCAAGTTCATTAAAAAAAGTTGCAACTCCACTTATCGATGACAGTTGCATTGCAAGTTTCGCGCCACTCGATAGCGCCCAGACACATAAAGCCGCGGCCACGGCATGAAAAACCCAAAAGCGTTCTGGAGCACTTGTCAGCAGACCTTCTAAAACACATTCGGTCGAAAGCGCGAGAATAACAAATAGCATCGCATTAGTTTGCTCGTCGTCTGACATTTCACCGAAACCCAGAAAGCCACTGCGCACAAATCCCCCTATCTATAGGTTCCCCATATGGCACTTTAGTACGAAACAAGCACATCAAGCATCCCTCGTGAAAATCGACCCTTGATGGCTCAATTGACTTTTATGAACTCTTGCACCCAGTCTTCAATTTCTCCCCAATATGGGTTGATTGCCAAATAAACGCTGTATGCACTTATTGCGGTAACACTGAGCAAGTGAAGGAACCCAACAAAAGGTCCGTTCATACGCCAGCTCCTCGCAACTTTTTCCGCGTCCGCCCCCGAGCCGGGGAACTTACGAATTATTAACCATTGTGTATAAGCATGTCGATACGCCTCTATGGCCAAGTAGCCGGCTACTCCAGAAACTACAGCACCAATCATTTCTAAGGGTATATAGGGTGCGCCAAAGTATGAAGCAGCCACAACGCCAGCGGTCCAAATGAACCCCCAAATATTCCGAATCAACAAAACAATGCTTACAGCAAGAGTTCCAACTGCGAATGCAAACCACGCTTGAGGATGGCCCTCTTGAGTTATTTTGACTGCCGCAAGAGCAGCAATCGAAGATGCTGGATATCCGGCAAGAGAAACAAGCGTTGCTCTGAGTTTTCCCCAATTCATTGGCGGTTCGTAAATCGCCAACCCACTTGTATCGAGTGAAATAGTGATGTTCTTCGGCCTACCACCAAGAATTCCTGCGGTAAATGCGTGGCCCAACTCATGCACAACCGTTGGCAAATAACGCGCAATCTTATGCAACGGACTAGATGCGAGAAACGCCCCAGCAATAAAACCGAGTGCTATTAGTTGCTCAGAGGGGACCGCATCTTTAGGAAAGAATAGTTCTAATTGTTCGTCGACTTTCAGCGGTATCTGCCTGCCGCTAAGGACATAAAATACGGGAACTACAACTAAAACTGAAATCAGCCACACGGCTTTGCCTCTCTTTAATTTTTCACTTCGTCGGGTTACTCAATTCAAAACTCAAAGCAACCACAACACTAGACCGAACTTCGGCGCTTTGGCTTCAGCGAGCACAATTAAATCTGGACCAATTGTCCCCTGGATCCAACGCCACAACACTGGTACTCTCTGCCAAGGGGTTCCACGCTGCTTAGTAGTCCAAGTTGCTATTTAAAAACTTTTAATGGCACTTCTTCGAAGTAACTCAACTCACATCGAAAATTGGGCTTTTATCAATAATGGTTACCAACTTCGCCAGCTTCTACCCCACCGCGGCGAGGTCTTCCGCAGTGCGATAGCCAACCACGGAATTCTTTTCTCAAGCAACTCTGGCAAAATGATATGCACCAAAATATCTAAACGCCTCACGAAGCGGCACGGCGAGCCAAACCAAAACTTGCTCTCTGGCGGAGCTTCAACATCTCGCAATAATGAGAACGTCTCACGAAGCGAATGATGACGCTCGAGCATTAAATTGTATTTCCACTCACTGGATAAAAAATAACTGTGAACATTAAGGCAAATGTTAGTCGGCAGACAATTCTTATTGCAATTAGTCAATGATCCAAAAATTAAAATTTTTCAACAAGAACCGAGAATTCATTTAATTTTAACTTTTAACACAAATTAGCAACTTACCCAAATTTCAGACGCGAGTTCGAGACTCTAGCGAAGTCGATTTAATTCTCGTCTTGCTGCCTTCACATCAATTGATGGCTTTGGCCACTTCAGATCCATCGATTCAAGAGTGGACCTGACAATCTCACTGACCGCAAGATTACGAAACCACTTCTCATTTGATGGGATCACATACCACGGTGCATATTCAGTCGATGTTGTTGAGATCATTTTTCTGTATGTGGCATTGTAAAGGTCCCACCGCTTCCGCTCGGCAAGATCACCCATACTAAATTTCCAATTTCGAGTTGGCTCGTCAAGACGCTCTTTCAAACGATCCCACTGCTCATCACGAGAAATGTGAAGTAAAAACTTAATTATCTTTGTGCCCTCTTGAGTCAACATCTGCTCAAAATTGTTTATTTGCTCGATTCGCTGTTCAATTCGGTTCTTCTTCAAACTCTGATTCAACATCGGAACTATGAGATCCTCGTAATGGCTGCGATTGAAAATGCCGATTGAACCCCGGGGTGGACATGCGGCGTGAACTCGCCAAAGATGATCATGAGCTAGCTCTTTACTGCTTGGAACCTTGAACGATGATACATGAGTGCCCTGCGGATTAAACGCAGTAAAAATTTTTCGGATCAGACCATCTTTTCCAGCTGCGTCAATACCTTGTAACACAATCAAAAGTGACTTGCTACTGTCGGCATACAAATGAAATTGCAGTTCTTCTAGTACTTTTATATTTTCCGCAGCTCGCTCTTTTGCCGATTTAATGCTCCAACCATGTGTATTTCTTGCATCTGAAGTTTTCAGTTTCACTTGTTTGCCTAAATTGGCACGAAGAATTGACTCCAATTTCTTGGTTGCCATAGTCATAAGATTATCAGAATGACCACTAATTCCAAAAATTTTCTTATGTCCTATTTAGGTCCCTACAGGAGTTAGATTTATGTTGTGATCGGATTTTCTCATAGAGTACTTATTAATCCACCCCAAAGGATTATCCAAGACGAAATAGAAAAGTTCAACAAATATCACCCTAAAAATTCAAATGTTCATCCCGTAGCTGAAAGAAACCTCTTACAGAATTCCTTTGACTTCACGGACCCATTTCCACGGATTGAATCTCATGGTCACTATCTCTTTGGCGAATTTGCAACTCCAACAAGCCTCACAGATGGACAAGATCTCTTTATCACCGCTCATTTTATAGCTTCTTTTAATAATGGTCTCGCAATATTCAGGACGCCCGACTCACAGCCAATCGATGCGATCTCGCAGTGCTCGGCCGAACATTTTCATAAACTCAGTCTTCCCTCACTTTCAGGGGGAAGATTTATTGTTGATTTAATAAGTTTCATAGTCGATGATTACGAAAAAAAAATCAACGAAGTACACGTCGATATAGATAAAACTCTGCTTGCGTTAACAGACTCTTTCACTACTTTAGGCAAACAAGTAATAGAAATTGATTTCACTAGCTTTTACAACTCAGCGTCACTTTTTAACATCGATATCCTTGGGTGCCAATCTTCAATTGATGGGTCACTTCAAGTTCTCCGTGATATCTCAGATGATAAAATTGATTTAAAAAGTGAACTTGGTGCTGCGCCAAGCGAAATGTTTACGCGAGATTTGGAGATTGAAGTAAGTGACCTCCAAATTAGAGTCTGTCATCTTCAATCACTTCGAAACAACTTGCAGTCTTCTCTGAATTTAACTTTCAAAAAATTTGAAAAAATTGAAGAATTGCGCCAGACTCGTGCTAGTCACAATATGACGGCTGTTACGTCCATCATGCTCCTACCCTCATTTTTGGTTGGTTTTTTTGGACAAAATTTTCGGGTCGCTGATGGTCTGAATTTTCAATGGGGCTGGTTTGTATCTGTTGGATTGATAATTTTCGTTTCAGTCGGTCAATTTATCTACTTTCGGAGAAAAAACTGGCTTTAAAAATTTGAGTAGCATTACTCGAGTTCTTCAGCGTCGTCTATCTCATCGCCGTTGAGCATGTCGGGGTCGTTGTCGAACTCTATTTCGTCAACAGCTGGACCGTCTAAGTCATCAGCCGGGTCGTCTTCAGCGTTCACCCACTCGGCACCACAACCAGGGCAATCGGTCATGCCCTCACCATAGAAAAAAACTGGTGTACCGCAATAAGTGCAAATCTGACCGTCTTCAAGTGC
>SXGS01552824.1_pt1 | contig 18763 bp, 17 predicted proteins | sample 3174681 | NCBI WGS metagenome assembly SXGS01 (sample SAMN11356861, study PRJNA531348) | freshwater metagenome | isolation source: freshwater sample F1-80 | place: China: Fuxian Lake, Yuxi | collected 2017-12-25 | reverse complement strand
GTCCACGGTTCGAGTCCGTGTGGGCCCACCACCTTTAAAGCCGCGCACTGCGCGGCTTTTTCATGTCTGCTGCAAAAGCAGCTTCCGCACGTTGCCGCCAGGTGGCTCTTACCCAAAAGTCCCACTGGAATCATTGCACCATCACGGCTACTCTCAAGACCAATAAATGACGTCAAGTTTTTATCGAATTTGGCGACACAGTGGCAGAGGATAGAGGCGATTTTGCCGTCTAGACTCTTGGCTACCGGGCTGAACCGGCGTCAATAAACCAATAATAACCGTCATACGGGCTGTGGTTAGGTGCTAACCCAGGCAGATATGGCACAGACTGTTGAGAGTACCCATGTCCCTGTCGCTCACGTCCTCTTCTGCGTCAGCCGCTGCGGCCTCCGGGCAAATTGCCTGGCTGCCGATTCTTTCTGTGCTGGCTCTGCTGCTTTTGACCGCCGTGGCCTTTTGGGTGGTTTACAGCCGGCAACGCCAAGCCATTTCTGACTTGCAACAGCAGCTGCTCGATAGCCAGCAGCAACAGCGCAGCATGGTTAATCTGGCTGAGCTGGAGACGCTGCGCAGCGAGAGCGCGCAGGCGTTGGAGCAGTTGCGCCACTCGCTAACCGATGATGCGCAGCACCAGCAGCAGAGCAGTCAATTGCAAATCAGTGATTTGTCGGCGCTGCGTCATGAGCTAGAGCGCGATTTGGCGGCGTGCCAAAGCTCGCGCCAACAGAGCGTGGCGGAGATGCGGCAGAAGGTTGAGCAGCTGCGCGGTTCGGTGCAGGAACTGCTGGATATCACCACCACCATTGAGCGCTGGCACGACGGCATGAACGGCATCATGGTGCACAACAAGATCATGCAGAAGCAGATCGGCGACTTTAAGAACATCGTCGGGCAGATCGCCATTTTGTCGCTTAACGCGGCCATCGAAGCGGCGCGTGCAGGGGAATCTGGGCGCGGCTTTGCGGTGGTGGCGGACGAGGTGCGCAAGCTGTCGACCAGCGCGCAGGCGCTCAACGAGGATTACCGCACCAACCTTGATAAGAACGCGCTGATCGCCACCCTGGCCTTTCAGGACATTCAGGCAGGCGGCAACATGATCATCACGGCCGTGCACGGTGTGCAAAGCAAGATCGGCGGCCTTGATCAAAGCCTGGCAGGTGCCGAGTGACCTATGCAGAAATCCTTCTCTGAAGTCGAATCCACCACCTCTCGCCTGCTGCAGGGCAGCCTTGAGCACATGCTGGGCGAGTGCCAACCCACTGGCGACTGGAACTGCAGCCGCGCGGACTCGCTAGCGGAAATCCCTTTCGAGCATTGCATTGTTGTGACGATTTCATCGTTCAAGTTCAAGATCATGTGTCTGTTGCATATGAATCTGGACGAGGCCAATCGCCAGTTTGTCTCCGAGGCCATGCACATCAGCCGCAGTGATCTGCAAGACGAAGCCTATAACGATTACCTGCTGGAGATGAGCAACAGCTTCAGCGGCACGCTCAAACGCCACATGCAGAGCAGTTGCCCGCCGCTGGGCATGTCGACACCCAATTTTCTGCACCGCAGTTGCCTGTCGGTCGATCAGACCCTGGCCCCCCGCTACAACGTGCATTCACGCAGCCGTGACAACCAAGGCAATTCGGCGCTGTTTGCCGCCAGCCTGATGGTGTTTAGCAACCAACCCGAGGACTTCCAGCTCAAGCAGTACAAAGAATTCGTCAAGGACAGCAACGACGAGGTAGACGCCTCCGGCGAACTGGAACTCTTCTAACCTTCACAGTCAGAGAGCCACTCAATGATCGGGTTTGAAAAACAGCTGGTAAGCAAAGTACTGATTTTTGAAGACAGCCCGGCCGCCTCGGTTGAGCTGAAGACCTTTTGTAGCGCCAACGGCTTGATTGCCCTCAAGCAAACCACCCATTCCAGCATGCACATGCTGGAACACAACATTGATCTGGGTGCGGTGCTGATTTCAGAGCACTACAGCAACCCGACCGAGCAGATCAGCACTGGCGTGGAGCTGGCCCGCCTCATCCACAGCCTGCGCCGTGAATTACCCATTTTTATGCGCCGCGACGGCGAGACTGACCTGGCTGATCTGCCTGAAGCACAGGCCGCAGGCGTGGCCGGTGCGTTTGATATCAACCAGCCAGAATCGCTAAATGCCTTGCTCGATCATTACCTGGCCGACACCGAATACCCCATCTCGCTGATTCGCCGCATTGAAGAAGTCACCCACGGCTCGCTGGCGGCGTTGTTCAAAGACGTTGAGATCAGCAATGAGCTGCCTTACCTGGTCAAAGACAAGCTGACGTATGGCGACATCCTCAGCCTGTTACCGGTCGAGGCGCCGTGGTTCAGCGGCTACATGATGGTGCAGTGCGAAGAGCAACCGATGGTTGAGTTGATTCGCGACGGCCGCACGGCTATCGATGGCAGCAATGTGGATTTTCGCGATGTGATGGGCATGCTCAGCGAGATTACCAACCTGGCCTGGGGCGGCCTGCGTACACGCTTGCTGGCCCTGCACCCAGACACGGTCGATGACAGCACGCGTATCAGCGTGCCGATTACCGTCAACCAGTACAAAGAATACATCTCCTTTGGCACCGACCGTTCCCAGTTGTGCTTCAAGTACACCCTGAAGGACGTTCACAACAAACTGCCGACGGCCACGCTGTATCAGAAGTTCATTTTCAACATCCGCTGGTCGCCCGAGGCGTATCTAGACGCGGACGAGAACAATGTTGAAGACTTGGTGGAGAGCGGCTGCCTGGAGTTTTTCTAACCGCGCAAACGTTCAAACCCTGCACACACAACACCTAACAATAAGGTTTATGACCATGGCACAAATACTCGTAGTCGATGACAGCGCCGCCATCCGCAATGAAGTGGCTTCATTCCTCAAATCCAATGGTTTCAGTGTTGAAAGTGCCGTCGACGGCAAAGACGGCCTGAGCAAGCTGAAGTCGGACAGCGCCATCAAGCTGGTGATCTCTGACGTCAACATGCCAAACATGGACGGCCTGACCATGGCCGAGAAGATTCGCAGCGAACTCGGCAACCAGTCGGTGAACATCATCATGCTCACCACCGAAAACGACCCCAACATGAAAAACCGGGGCAAAGCCGCCGGGGTCAAAGGCTGGATTGTTAAACCCTTCAATGGCTCCAACGCTCTGGGCGCAATCCAGAAGCTGGTGTCTGGCTAACACTAGACGGCCGCCCACGTGCGGCCACTCGGCCCTAGGCTGCCGATCAGGATGCCTAATTGACCGCCAGGAAATAAGAACAATTATTCCGACAAGGTGACTACATGCCCTCGTTAAAACTGAGCTTCAACCAGAAGGTGGCCTTGGGTTTTGCCATCATTCTGGGCCTTATCACCTTCTCGGGCGGGATGTCCCTCTGGACCCTGACCGATATCAGCAACTCCAACGACCGCGTCCATGAGACGGCGGTGCCCGTCGTAACAGAAGTCAACAAGGCGCAGATCAGCCTGTTGAAGCTGGCCAACCTCAGCGCCCTGGGCTTTAACGCCCTGAGCGAGGACGACATCCTCAGCTACCGCAAGGATTTCGATGCCGGCGCGCAGGAGTTCAGTACTAACTTCGGCAAGCTGGAAAGTCTGGTCGTCAACGACCCACAGCGCGCGGAATTGGTTGGAGCCATCAAAGCCGATTACGAGGCTTATAAGGTGGCCGTTGGCGAGATGTTCAGCGCCAAACTGGCGGCATTGGGTGCCGAGCAGCGCATGCTGGATGAGGTGGCGGTGGTCACCGAGCGTGCGGATGACGTGGGCTTTGCCCTGATGGAGATCGTCAACGCCCGTGCCCCAAGCCGCGACAAAGAGGCCGATCTGCAACTGGCTCAAGGCTTTGCCAACCAGGCCGACGCGTTGCTGGCGGGCGTGGCAAAAGCCGCCCAGGAAATGCAAAACACCAAAAATGTCGAGACACTGGCCACCGCCGAGGATGACCTAGAGTTCATCATCAATGGTGCCATGCTCTGGTTCGATAAAGCCGTGCCGCTGTTCGAGCCAATGGATCAAGACGGCATCGTCATCATGACGCGCGATAGCGTGGCAAAACTGCGTGAGCGCCTGCAGAGCCAACCCAACTTCGTGACGCATAAACGCGAGCAACTGCAGCAGCAGGAGGTTTCCTGGGCCGCGCTCAACACCTCGAAAGCCTCGGTGCAAAAAGCCGTTGCCGGGCTCGACAGCGTGCTGGTGTCGGCGGATGCGCAATTCACCCGCCTGCAACAGGAACTGGCCGACAGCGTGAGCTTCGGCTTCAAGAGCACCATCGTGATCCTGCTGATTCTGCTGGCACTGGCCACGCAAAACTTCAACTCGATGCGCCAAGCCATTCGCAAGAAGATGATCGACCTGGCCAAGCTCAACGGCATCGGTGGCACCCTGGCAGCAGCACGCGACCAGGACACCGCGCTGGAGTTGGTGCTGCATGCGATGTACGACAAAATCGGTATCGAAAGTGGCTCGGTGTACCTGTTCAACAAGGACAACGACCTCGAAGCCAAGGCGTTTCTGCCGCCCAAGCAAATGGACGATGCGCCTACAGCCCTTACCTTTGTCATGGGCGAAGGCATCATCGGCAAGGTGGCCGAGAGCAAGCAGGCGATCTTTGTCCCCGACACCAGCAGCTCATCGGACTACATCGGCGGCGAGAACGAAAAAGCCAAAGCCCTGCTCTGCGTGCCGCTGGTCGATAAGGACATCCTGATCGGGGTGATGAATTTCTCCGGCGACGTGAACAAAGTGGCGTTCGCCGACAGTGACTATGAGTTTGTCTCTTCGGTGGCCCGCTCGCTGGTCACCACCATCAAGAACATCCGCATGGTCGAGGTAATCGAAGAGCACAACCGCACCCTGGAGAAAAAGGTCGAAGAACGCACGGCAGCCCTCAAGCAAAAGAACGAGGACATCGCCAATATGTTCTCCAACATGCACCAGGGCTTGTTCACCATCGTCGAAGGCGGGCAGATTCACCCGGAATACGCGGCCTACCTGGAAACCATTTTCGAAACCAAAAACGTGGCCAACCGTCACTTCGTCGACTTTATGTTCAGCCACTCCAACCTCAGCTCCGACATTGTCGATGCAGCCTCGACGTCGGTGACTTCGATCATCGGTGAAGACTCGATGATGTATGAGTTCAACTCGCACCTGCTGGTCAAAGAACTGGCCATCGCCCTGCCCGACAAACCGCTCAAGCAAATTGAGCTGGATTGGGACCCGATCATTGACGATCAGGACGTGGTGACCAAGCTGATGGTGACCGTGCGCGACGTTACTGCGCTCAAAGTGCTGCAGGCCGAAGCCGAAGGGCAGAAGCAGGAGCTGATGATCATTGGCGAGATCCTCTCGGTGGATGCCGACAAGTTCAGCGATTTTATTGCTGGCTCGGCGGACCTGGTCGGCAAGTGCCGCACCATCATCGAAGGCACCGAGCAGCGCGACCTGAGCAAGCTGGCCGAACTGTTCCGCAATATCCACACCGTTAAGGGCAACGCCCGCACCTATGGCCTCAAGCACATCACCGACACCGTGCACCGGATCGAGAACACCTTCGATCAGCTGCGTAAAAACGATGAGATGCAATGGCAGCCCGGTGAACTGCTCGACGAACTGGCCTTCGCCGAACAGGCGATCAAGGTTTACAGCGGGATTTTCAAAGACAAACTCGGCCGCGATGGCAACCAGGGTATCGCCGGTGCGCAAGTAGACCGCGAGCGGATTGCCAAGCTGATGGCCAGCATCGCGTCGCTGCCCAGCAGCCAGTTGCCGGAAGAGGTGATGCACATCATCCGCGACACCTTCCATTCGCTAGTGACCATTGATGCCGAACCGATGACGGAAGTGATCGCAGACGTTCTCAAATCAATCGAGTCGCTGGCCGGGGAACTGGGCAAGCCGGTACCGACCATTGAGATTCGCGACCACAACGTCTACACCCGCAAAGAAGCGCACGGCATGCTTAACAACATCTTTATGCATGTGATGCGCAACGCCATCGACCACGGCATTGAAAGCCCGCAAGAGCGTCAGGACAAAGGCAAGTCGGCGCAGGGACAGATCCAGATAAATGCCGTGGAAAAAGACGGCGCGGTGAGCTTTGCCATCCGCGATGACGGGCGCGGCATCGCCATTGGGCGGATCTTCCAGAAGGCCATCGATCTCGGTATCTACGCACCGGGCAGCACACGCCCGGCGGCACAGGAAGTAGCCAACCTGATCTTTGCCTCCGGGTTCTCAACCGCCGAGCAGGTGACCGAAATCTCCGGTCGTGGCGTGGGCATGGATGCGGTGAAGAAGTTCCTTGAGGAAGAAGGCGGTCGTATTGAGTTGGTCCTGGACAGCGGTAACGAGGGCGACGACTACCGTGGTTTCACCACTCACATCCACTTGCCCGCCAAGCTGTGCATCGTGCCACCTAGCTTCGCCAGCGCGGCTTAAACGTCAGCGCACTGTAACCATGAGGTGAACGAGGCCCTGTCAAACGACAGGGCCTCGTTTATTTGGGTGGCAATAAAAGCAGCGCACGCAGGAGCCTGCGCCATTTATGCGCAGGCACTCAGACACTAGGTATATGGAGGGGAGCGTGAGCAGTAAAGCCTTTGGCATGCTGCTGCGTCACATACGCCTCAAAGGCTTCAAGTGGCAGCGGTTTACTGAAGTAGTAGCCTTGGAATTGTTCGCAGCCGATGCTTTGCAAAAACTGTAACTGAGCAGCGGTTTCCACGCCTTCGGCAATGGTCGACATACCCAGGTTATGGCCTAGGGCGATGACGGTTCGCACAATGCTATGGCTGCTGTTGTCGGTGAGCACGTCGCTGATAAACGATCGGTCGATTTTCAGGGTGTTCAGCGGCAGGCGCTTGAGGTGGCTGAGCGATGAGAAACCGGTGCCAAAATCGTCGAGCGAAAAGCGCACACCGCGCGCCACTAACTCATTCATTTTGCGCAGCAGGTCATCGACGTCCTGCACGATCAGGGTCTCTGTCAGCTCTAGTTCAAGCCGCTGCGCCGCGATGCCCTGCTCGTCAATCAGACGTAGGGTTTCGTCCACAAAGGTGCTCTGGCGAAATTGCTTTTGGCTGATATTCACGGCCAGGCCAAGGTCGGCAAACAGCGGGTTTTCTTGCCAAACGTGCAGTTGCTTAATCGCCTGCGCCAACACCCATTGACCGATGGGGATGATCAGCCCGGTGCTTTCAGCATGGCCGATAAACTCCGCGGGCGGCACCACCCCGCGTTGCGGGTGCCGCCAACGAATCAGCACTTCAGCCCCCACCACCCGGCCGGTGTTGTCGATTTGTGCCTGGTAGTGCAGTTCAAACTGCTGCTCACGCAGGGCCACTTGCAGGTCACGGTCCAGCACCGAACGCTCACTGACATCGCTTTGCAGAATATGCAGTAACACCATGAGCATGCCCATTGAGGCGACACCCTGCACCCAAGAGCCTACAAGGCGCACATCGTCCGGCAAGCTGTAAGCGCGGGTCGGCGTCCAGGTGGAAGAAGCCAGCGCAATAAAGAGCCCCAAACACAGCAACGCCACACCATAACGCAGCCAGGTGGGCTCCTCACGAAAGGCCATCAGCGCGGCCACGGCGATGGGCAGCAGGTACAGGTGCGTGGCGCGCGGTGCTTCGGCGCTGTAGGGGTCGAGCAGCAGCGTCATGCCGACCACCACCACAATAATCACGCTGAACAGCAGCAGGTTGGCGCTGCGCACCTTGTTGCGCCACGTCAGAACAAACACCGCGATACCACAGCTGATCAGGGTTACGTCCATCAGCACGACGCCCCACTCGCCTCGCAAGCTGAAGAAGACGCCCCAAATACTGCCCACAACAACCAACACCAAACAGGTCAGCAGGCGCATGCGCCGCTCACGGCGCTGCCCGACCAGCGCCAGATCAGGGGCGAGCCAGAGCTTGATCAGCTGTTTGAGGAAAGACGAAAGGACGGTCATGCTAAATCCCTTTGTGACCTGCGCACCGACTGTCGAGCGCTGCAGGCGGGCTGGGCACTCTGCGTAACCAGCCAACTGAAGCTTCAGTGTAGACGGCCGCTTGGCACTGGATAAACAGCCTGCCGTTATCTTGGCACTGGACGGCTTGCGCTAGGTGTTATCACTTACCAACCGATTACGCCCCTGGGCTTTGCCGCGATACAGGCGTTGGTCTGCGCAGCGATACAGCTGCTCAGCGGTCATGCCATCGGTGGGCCACTGCGCCAAGCCCATGGTTACCGTGAGGTAAATCTGCTGCTCGCCATACACCAGCGGCGCGCTGGCAATTTGTTCACGTAACGTCTCCACCAACGCCACAGCGGCGTCGCGCTCGGTATTAAGCAACAACACGCCAAACTCTTCCCCGCCCAAACGACCTAACAAATCGGTTTGCCGCAAGCGCAGGCTGAGACGGTTACAGATATGCCGTAGGGCTTGATCACCGGCGTGGTGCCCGTACTGATCGTTGACCGCTTTAAAGTGGTCAACATCCAGAATCACCAACACCAGCGGCCGACGCGTGCGCTGCGCCTCAAGAATGCTTTGTTCCAAATCCTGCTGAAAGCTGCCACGACTGGCCACCCCCGTCAGCGCATCGGTACGCGCCATTTTTTGCAGTTGCTGGTGTGCAACAGCGCGGCGGGTTTCATAGAGGTGCACGAAGACGATGATCATCACGCCACACAACACGGCGTTGCCCAGATCAATCAGGCTACGCGCGTCGAACTTGACGGGATAGGTGGTGAGGTAAAGCAGCAACGCCAGTAATGCAAAGGGCAGCGCTAGCAGGCCGCCGCGTCCGCGTCCCAACAGCAAGTAAGACAACACCGGAAAGGTGTAGACCCACACAAACGCCGTGCTGGAAGCATCGGGAATGACGATGATGTACAGCAGAAAGCTGAAGGTCGGCAGCAGATACAGGTACACCCAGGGCACAACATTGCGCACCCGCACAATCCGCCAGCCGCCCCAAACCAGAAGCGCCCCGACCAAGGCCTCAAAACTGGCAAACAGGTAATTACCGGCCATGAACTGCAATACGCAGAACACCCAGAGGATCAGCCCGGTGGTGGCGAAAATAATGCGGATGAGCGAGCGCTGACCGATGTCTTGTAGATCAGTCACACTCGCATGATGGCTATTGCCCGCAGGGGGGCGCGGTTTGAAAAACATAACGTGGCTCTGCCCAGGTGCCGCAGGAAAACGCACCGTGTAGCAAAGACTAGTTCAATTATCACCATTAACCGTATGGGTAATACGCCGACAATCCGGGTATGCAGAGGCTAACCGACATAAACATCCACTGGCGCCGCCTGACGTTGAGTGCAACGAGGCCCAACAGAAGTAGGCTGGACGCGTTCGGCTTATTCGTAGGGTGGACCAGCATTAATCGGTCCACCAAGGACAACCGCGCGGTCACCCATGGTGGAAATAAACCGCGATTTCCACCCTAGGTTTTTTCACCTAGCTTGTGCCGCGCCGCATACAGGCATACCAACTCCATCGCCACGGTGGCACCCGCCAGTGCGGTGACTTCGGCATGGTCATACGGTGGCGACACTTCCACCACATCCATGCCAACCAAATTGATCCCGCGCAAGCCGCGCAGAATCTCCAGCGCCTGATGGCTACTCAGGCCGCCGCAAACGGGAGTGCCTGTACCGGGGGCGAAGGCCGGATCGAGGCAATCAATGTCAAAGGTCAGGTACACCGGGTTATCGCCCACGCGGGCGCGGATTTGCGCAGCGATCTGCTCGGGTGTGCTGCGGTGCACCTTGCGCGCATCCAGCACCTGAAAGCCCATAACGTCGTCATTGGTGGTACGCAGGCCGATCTGCACTGAGCGTGACGGGTCGACCAAGCCCTCGCGGGCGGCGTGGTAGAACATGGTGCCGTGGCTGACACCTTGTTCGCTGTCATCCGTGTCCGGCCAGGTGTCGCTGTGCGCATCAAAATGCACCAGCGACAGCGCGCCGTGTTTGCGCGCATGGGCCTTGAGCAGCGGATAGCTGATGAAGTGGTCGCCGCCCAGCGTGAGCATGCCGCAGCCCGCCTGAACGATATGCTCGGCATGCGCTTCGATGGCCGCCGGGATCTTGTGCGGCAAGGCGTGATCGAAATTGCAGTCGCCATAGTCGATTACGGCCAGGTGATCGAAGGGGTCGAACTCCCACGGATAATGCCGTTCCCAAGCGCTGGTGATGGAGGCCGCGCGAATGGCCCGAGGGCCGAAACGGGTGCCGGGACGGTTGGTGGTGGCGGTATCAAACGGCACGCCGCTGACCACCAAGTCCACCCCAGCAAGGTCACGGCTGTAACGCCGACGCATAAAACTGGTGACGCCGGCATAGGTCGGTTCGGAAAAGGTGCCGTAGAGGCTGTCGCGGGTGAAGGCCAGGTCGTTGCCGTTAAAAGTTTCCATTGCCTTGCTCTCAATGATTAGGAAAAACCGGGCGGCGCACGTAGCCCGGATGCAATCCGGGAGTGCCTGCTTGAAACCTAAGCGCCCCGGATGTCATCAGGACTACAAAGCCATCGCCTCATAAGACGTGCGGTGCGACCTTGCCGCAGGCCGCGAGGATCTATTCGCAGTCGGCTCAATACTGGCTGCGGAATGTGGTCCAGATACGCGTTCGCTCACGCTGTTGGCGCAGCGGCATTAGTTGCTCAGCAAACAGCCGCTCGCGTACGGCATCATCAGGGTAGATAGCGGCATCACCGGTAATCGCCGGGTCAACCAATGCGGTGGCGGCCTGGTTGGCATTGGCGAAGAACAGGCCATTGGTCAGCTCGGCGATGGATTCGGGGCGCAGCATGTAGTCGATAAAAGCATGCGCCGCGGCGGGATTCGGCGCGTCGACGGGAATGGCCAAGGTGTCGAACCACAGCAGCGTACCTTCATGCGGGATGCGGTATTGCACCTCGAAGGGCTGCTGGGCCTCTGCGGCATTGGCGGCTGCCATGTAGGCGTCGCCGTTGTAGGTCAGCGCCAGGCAGATCTCGCCCTTGGCCAGGTCATTGATGTGTCGGCCAGCGCCCACGTAGCGCAGGTTGGGCTGTAACTGCGTGAGGACCTGCGCAGCGGCGTCCAGATCAGCACGTTCGCGGCTGTAAGGGTCTTTGCCAAGGTAGTTGAGCACGATGCTGATCACCTCTTGCGGCGAATCGATCACCGCAATGCCGCAATCCTTGAGCTTGCTGGCGTATTCGGGCTTGAACAGCACATCCAGGCTGTTCAGCGCCACGCCGGGCAAGCGCTGCTCCACCGCCTGCTTGTTGTAGCCCAACCCGACCGTGCCCCAGGTGTAGGGCAAGCCATATTGGTTGCCGGGGTCGGCACTGGCGAGTTTCTCCAGCAGCGCCGGGTCGAGGTTATTCAGGCGCGGTAACTGGGTGCGATCCAGCGGCTGCAACGCCTTGGCTTGAATCGCACGGGCCAGGCCACTGGTGGCCGGGAACACCACGTCATAGCCACTGCCACCGGTCAGCAGTTTGCTGTCCAGGGCTTCAGCGCTGTCGAAGATGTCGTAATTGACCTTGATCCCGGTTTCATCCTTGAACCGCTGCAAGGCCTGCTCCGGCACATAGGCCGACCAACTGTAGATATTCAGGGTGCGCTCTTCGGCCTGCACGGCCAGCGCGCTGCATAACAGCACAGGCATCACAATCTGCCGCATGGTCAACAACCTCAATCAGATAAGGGGCTGAGCAGATCCTGCATGGCTATTTGCGTGGCTTAAATATGAAGTATTCTACTCTGGCATCGACAATCATCAATGTTAGGAGCCAGCATGCTCAGCCAGTTGCGTGACCTCGATCTGCAGTTATTGCGCCTGTTTGTCACGGTGGTGGAATGCGGCGGCTTCAGCGCGGCGCAGGGTGAGTTAGGCATTGGTCAGTCCACCATCAGCACGCAGATGGCCAAGCTGGAGACACGCCTAGGGTTTCGTCTGTGCGAGCGCGGCAAAGCGGGGTTTCGCCTGACCCCCAAGGGCGAGCAGGTGCTTAATGCCACGCGTAAATTGTTCAGCGCTATCGACACCTTCAAAGGGGAAGCGCAGGGCATGGCTGACACGCTACTCGGTGAGTTGCGCATCGGTTTATCAGAAGGCTTGGCGGCTTCGGTGCTGGAGCAAGTGGCCGAAGCCATCCGACAGTTTCGCGCGCGTAAACAACAGGTGCAGATCGAGCTGATCACCGCCATGCCGGCGGAACTGGAACGCCGTCTGCTGCAAGACCAACTGCACCTGGCCATCGGCTACTTCTCCGGCAACCAGAGCGCACTGACCTATCAGCCGTTGTTCCGCGAACGGCAAGTGCTCTACTGCGCGCACGGCCATCCACTGTATGGACGCCAACACGTCAGCCCAGGCGACCTGCAACAGGCCGACCGCGTGCATCATCCCTACCGCTTCGTGCAGGCCCGCGAGCCCTTGCAAGGCACAGCCAGCTCCGCCCAAACCGAGCAGGTGGATGGCGCGTTGGCCTTTATCCTCTCAGGCCAGCATATCGGCTACCTGCCCGAACACATCGCGGCGCCCTGGCACAGCAACGGTCGGTTATGGCCGATTGAGCCCGAGTCGCTGGCATTCGAGGTGCCATTCCACCTCACCAGCCACCGCGTTCAACACCCCAGCGATGCGCAGCGGGCGTTTGCCGATGATTTACTGCGCGCGTTTCATCCGGGCTGATCCCTCAGCCCGGATGATCAGGATCAATGTCGGGTGGTCGCTTTGCGCTCCAGTTCAGCGCGCTGCAACTGCACGCTGAGCTGATCAATGGCAGTAATGGCTTGACTGATTTGCGCATGAATACCCACCGCGCGCCGATACGGCCAACGCAGCGTCGCGTCTACCTGCTCGGCCTCCAATTGCAAATGGGGGTCGAACAAGCCAAGAGGTAAGGGAAGTAAGAGGTGCATAACGATCTCCTTGCCGGACACTCCGGCGTGACGATTAAGGTCAGGAGGCAGTTCAGGTAACGCAAAAGGCCGAATGGCCAAAGGGGGATCTTGTTGGTCTGCTCACCAGCATCGGCCACATCGATGACAACGAAATGACCGAGCACGGCATGCGGTTTCAGATTCTGCCGTTACTCACAGAGCGTCAAGCCATTAGCAAACCGTTGGTCGCATCTGTGGATTAACGGTTTGAGGACGCTCGGCGAAGGCCTTAACCCTAGTAACCAAAGGGCCAATCCAGCCGCTACAACCCCTGCAGGAGTGACAAGATCGCCTGTGGCCGCTGATTAGCTTGTGCCAGCATGGCGGTAGCCGCCTGCTGGAGAATTTGTCTTCGGACTAATTCCGACACCTCAAGCGCATAGTCAGTATCACGAATTCGGCTGCGGGCCGCGCTCAGGTTCTCGGCAGTGTTCTCCAAGCTGGCGATGCTGTATTCAAGCCGGTTCTGCACAGCCCCTAAATCGGCCCTTGCACTGTCCACCAGGCTCAACGCGCCATCAATGAGGCCAATGGCAAGCTGTGCGCCGGTTTCTGTGAGCAGGCTGATATCACCTACAGAGTTGAGGCTGCTTGAGTTCTTGGTGGTGCTCCCATCGACAGTTGAGCTATCGACCTCAGTACTGAACGCTAGGGGGCTGCTTAATCTGACGACCCCGATCGACCTCACCGATGAGCCATCATCCAGCGTAGCAACAGCACTGTTCAGCGCATCCTCTCCGGCATAATCGAAGCCTTGAATCACAGCAGTACCGCTTGCATCTGAGAGAAAGTCTTCAAGGACGATGTCATCACCGCCCTCACTGACCAGCCATAAAGCCCCCTCTTCGACGCGAGCGCTGATACCGGTCTTACCTTTCTCGGCATTTATCAGGTCAGCCAAGGCCCCCAAGTCACCATCCACAATGGTGCTGTTGATGCTGACTGCCGATGTATTGGAGCCCAAAAGCCCGAATGAATAGGTGTCATCCTCACTGAAGGTCAGCTGAACCACTGTGCGGGCATCCGCACTGACTCCAGTGATGTCTGTGCGTTTATTGATGCTGCCTGCCACTGATCTGGCTGAGCCCTCAACTGAGAAACTAGCCGGTGAACGGCCATAAATGGTCAGTTGACCTGCCACTTGGTTATCAGGTACCGCGCCATTCTGCGCCAGCAACCCACCCAATTGATCAACCGCCAGCGCCCCCGTAGAACCATTGACTAAGTCGCGCGTACTGGCACCCATACGTTGCGCACGAAAATTTCCAAGGCTCACGGCGATGGTTTCAAACGCTTGCGCGCCCACTTGGAACGACCGAGAGCCATAAGTGCCATCCAACAACTTACGACCCGCAAAGCTGGTGGTTTCAGCGATGCGGTTCAATTCCTGCTGCAGTTGCGAAACCTCTTGCTGCAGCGCACCGCGCTCATTGATGCCTAAGGCACCACTGGCTGCTTGCAAGGATAAGTCACGCATACGCTGAAGGATGAAGGTGGATTGCTGTAGAGCGCCCTCCGCAGTCTGTGCCAACGAAATACCATCATTGGCATTGCGCACCGCCACCTGCATGCCACTGATCTGGCTACTCAACCGATTGGCAATCTGCAGGCCAGCCGCATCATCTTTGGCGCTATTGATACGGTAACCCGTCGAGAGACGCTGCATCGACGTTGCCAACGCGCGCGTCGTCTCATTCAGGCTGCGCTGAATGCTGAGCGAAGACACATTGGTGTTGAGCGTCAGCGCCACTCATCAACTCCTTTATGGAATGCAGCTCCCTATAAACCCTCAATGGATTGAAGGCTTTCCCAGTTAACGGCTGCAGTAAGAATTTCTTTAGGCATAACCGCTCGAATGTTTTTCCGGGCAGTAAATGCCCAATCCCAAAATAAACTGCAGGCAGCACTGGCAAAATAGACCGACCGGTCTATATATTAGACCCATGAAAAAGACCTCGACCCGCGACAACCTGATCAACGCCATGACCGATGCCCTGCAGCGCAAAGGTTTACATGGTGTCGGCCTGAATGAACTGCTGGACATCGCCGGCGCGCCCAAAGGCAGCCTATATCACCATTTCCCGGGTGGCAAAAGTGAGTTGGCGGTGGCGGCGATTGAGCGTATCAGCGAGCGCATCGACAGCCTGTTTGCTCAGTTATTCACCAATCAGCCTGACCCGCTCAACGCCATGCACAGCTGGCTGCAGGGTGCCTTACAGCAATTGGAAAGCAGCGGCTTTGAGCGCGGCTGCCCGTTGGCCACCATTGCCTTGGAAAGCAGCGCCGATGACGTTGAGATTCGCGCCGCACTGCAACGCAGCTTTAACGCTGTACGCCAAGCGCTAAGCCGGCAACTACGCGCGCATGGCTATGCCGACGAGCAGGCCGAAAACCTCGCCGCCCTGTTTGTGGCGATCTATGAAGGCGGGCTGTTGCAAGCCCGCGTCGCAGGCAGCAGTGAACCACTCAGACGTGCCGCCACTGCCCTGTTTAACCTGGCCCGCGAACAGTTTCCGGGAGGAGTCCGACCATGAGTGCAAACACCCGCGCCATTCTCAGTGAAGCCATCACGCTCCCCGCGCTCGACGGCTACCCGCTCACCGCCACGCTGTATCACGCCCCCCAACCACGCGCGCAGTTGGTGATTGCCGGCGCGACCGGCGTACCACAAGGCTTTTACCGCCGCTTTGCCGAATACGCCGCACAGCGCGGCTTCAGCACCCTGACGCTGGATTACCGAGGCATCGGCCAATCCAAACCGGACACCCTGCGTGGTTTCAAGATGGACTACCTGGACTGGGCTCATCTGGATCTGGCCGCCGCCGTTGACCAACACCGGCACGCACAACGACCGCTGTATATGGTTGGCCACTCGTTTGGCGGGCATGCCTTCGGTTTGCTGCCTAACCATGATCAGGTGCAGGGTTTCTACACCTTCGGCACGGGCGCGGGCTGGCACGGTTGGATGCCCAAGGCCGAACAACTGCGCGTGCTAACCATGTGGCGGCTTATTGGCCCATTGATGACACGCTACAAAGGCTATCTGGCCTGGAGCAAACTGGGCATGGGCGAAGACTTGCCTCTGGGCGTTTACACCCAATGGAAGCGCTGGTGCGGCTACCCACGCTACTTCTTTGAAGACCCGCAGATGCCCGGCCTGGCGGAACGCTTTGCTCGGGTCATCACACCGATTGTGGCCGCCAATGCCCTGGATGATTTATGGGCACCGCCGGCTTCGCGCAACGCCTTTATGGCCGCTTACAGCGCCGCGCCCTATCAAGCACGCACTATCGATCCAAACTCCGGCATCGGTGCAATCGGCCATATGGGCTACTTCCGCCCGGCGGCGCAGCCACTGTGGGATGAAACGTTGAACTGGTTTGCCGAGTTACAGGGACCGCGTCAAACCGCCTGATCCCCCCTGAAAAGGGTTCGGCTGCTTGAAGTTGTGCGGCTTGGCGAACACCTTAAAAATTGCCTGGTGCAATTTTTAACATCGCGCAACGATGGCCTGAAGGATGGCTGCAATGGATGGCGAGCCAGAAAAAGAAAACCCCGCTTTCGCGGGGCTTATGCAGACTGTGTACTGACATCCTTGATCGGCTTGCCATCCTGGCAGCTGTCCAGCGTATCCCTGTTGCTAAAGTGCGCTTCCTGCGCGACGTCCATGGGTGGCAGATTAGTTATCCACCGACCGAAGGTATAGTGGCAATGGGCTGCACGCTTTGTAAGCAATGACTTACACACCGTTGATGCGACGCCACTGTGCAGGCAAACGCCTGTGCGGCGGCATCTGTGCGTAAATTTCGCAAACCCTAAAGAAAACCCGTGGCTTTATTTTGTGACGCAGGTCTTGTTAGACTCAAACTTGTCTTACAAAAACAACAGACCCCGTCAACGGCGGTCATTGGGGCCAAACATGCGCTCACTGCTTCTTGTTCTTGGCTGTCTCACAGCCGTCGCCAGCCCTGTGGCAGCCGCCAACGGGCAAGACCAAATTGCCGACCCTAAAGCTGCGGTGCAGCTGTTCTGGAGCCAGGTTTATGGCCAGGGTGGTACAACCCTTTATTGCGGCAGCTCATTCGGCGGCGAAAATGGTCAACTCAAAGCCAGCCCGATCTACAGCACCAAACAACTGAAGAGCACGCTGCGCTGCGTAACCGACCGCCAGTGTTCAATCATGAACCCGCGCTACAGCTACATCGCCTCTGACCTGCACAACCTCTATCCGGCCCTGACCCGTGTTGAACTGGCGCGGCGCAACGCCCAGTTCGGCGAGTTGGATGACAGCGTGCCGAGCAAGTTCGCGGATATTGGCTGCGACATGAAAACCAGCTTCCAACTGGTCGAGCCGCGCGACGAGGCCAAGGGCAACATAGCCCGAGCGATTTTCTACATGCACGTTGAATACGATCTGCCCATCGTCGGCCAGGTGCAGATGTTCAAAAAATGGCACCAGATGGACCCGCCAGACGCGGAAGAAAAAGCCCGAAATGACAAGATTGCCGGCCTGCAGGGCACCCGCAACCGCTTTATCGATAATCCGGAACGGGTCGAGCAGCAGATCAAAAACTGATCGCGCTTAAGGCCGTGTCTTGTGCAGTGAGCGAAGTTTGTAGCGATCGCCCGGATGAATCAGCCGGGCGTAGCTGATCAGATGGTCATCGGACCACGTCCGGCGAATCACACTCAGGCACGGCGTGGTCACGTCGATATCCAGCAAGGCCGCCACCGCTTGATCCACCCGCACGGCCTCAACTACATGTTCAACATCAGAAATCGGGCAGCTGTTGACCAGCACCTCGTTGGGCGTCTGCTTGGAAAAATCGCTTTGCAGGTAGTGCGGCACCCAACGCGGGTTAACGAAGCGGTCTTCCAGTTGGATCGGCACACCGTCTTCGCGGTGCACCAACATGCTGTGGAACACCTCAGCGCCCACGCGTAACCCCAAGCGCAGCGCCACTTCATCATCCGCCGCCAACGCCTCGCAGCGAATGATGTCGTTGCTATAAGCATGCCCACGACCGCGTACTTCATTGGCGATGTTCAGCACTTCATGCAGTGAGGATTCTGCTTTGCGGTCGGTGACAAACGTACCCAAGCCTGCTTGGCGCAACAGATAGCCCTTTTGCACCAGGTCGCGAATGGCCTTGTTGGCCGTCATGCGGCTCACTCCAAAATCCCGCGCCAACTGTTCTTCCGGCGGAATCTGGTGATGAACCGGATAAGCGCCGCTATGGATGCGCTCCAGCAGGAACGCTTCGATGGCTTTATAACGCGGGGTGGTACTGCTCACAGCGGCTCCTTGGGGATGCTTACCCGGTGCGCGGATGATAACGCCCGCCACAGACGACGGGCAGCCCCGTCTGATACCTTGGATAGTCAGGAGTCGGATGTAGGTTGGGTTGAGCGCAGCGAAGCCCAACAGGCGGAGGCTCTGGCAACCGCGTAGCCTGCCAGGCAGCCGTTGGGCTTCGTCGCATTGCTCCTCAACCCAACCTACGCCAGCGACGGCAACAGGCCGCTCGGCAGTAACGGAGTCAGCACGCGGCTCGCCAGCAGTTGATCGGCGGCCTCGATATCCGGAGCAAAGAAGCGGTCTTCCACGTAATACGGAACCTGCGCACGCAAGGCGTGGCGTGCCTGCTCAAGCAGCGGCGAACTGTGCAGCCCTTGCCGGAAATCCAGGCCCTGGCAAGCTCCCAGCCACTCGATGGCCAGCACGCCACGGGTGTTAGCAGCCATTTCCCACAGGCGCTTGCCAGCAGCCGGGGCCATGGACACGTGG